>Ga0208940_1002885_pt1 | contig 15324 bp, 9 predicted proteins | sample AD_JPNNA6_MetaG_FD_184445 | JGI IMG/M metagenome (GOLD analysis project Ga0208940, IMG submission 184445) | Active sludge microbial communities of municipal wastewater-treating anaerobic digesters from Japan - AD_JPNNA6_MetaG (SPAdes) (version 2) | ecosystem: Engineered > Bioreactor > Anaerobic >... | reverse complement strand
GGAACGGAAGTAGATCTGACCGGAGGTGCCGGCGGGCACGTCGGCGCCGTTGTCGTCGACCACACGGAGCTCGGTCAGATCGGTGGGGCGCCCGAGGCTCGCAGGACGCGCCCGCCACTCCGCGCCGCCGATCGTGGTGAGGAAGCCCCCCTCGGTGCCGCCGTAGTACTCGTGCACGACGTCGCCCCACCAGTCGAGCATCGCGGTCTTCACGTCGGGCGGGCACGGGGCTGCTCCGTGGTACACCACCTGCAGCGATTCGCCGGAGAACGTCGCCCGCTGGTGGTCGTCGAGCTTCTGGAGGCGGACGAACTGGGTGGGTACGAGGTGGAGGTTCGTGACGCCGTGGCGATCGATGGCGGCCAGCGTCTCGACCGGGTCGAACCGATGCCGCATGACCACCGTCGATCCGCCGAACAGCGGGAACATCGAGAACACCCATTGGGCCGAGTGGTACGCCGGCCCGTCGAGCAGCGTGACGCCGTCTGCCGGCACGCCGAGCATCTGGAGCATGGAGCCCGAGATGAGCGTCCACATCGAGGCGGGCAGGCCGGTGGTGGACAGGGTGGAGCGAACGCCCTTCGGGAATCCGGTCGTTCCCGACGTGTAGAACATCGGTCCTCCCGTCGCCTGGCCATCCGGCTCGTCGGGCGACGCCGCGGCGAGCAACGACTCGAAGGACTCGAAGTCGTCGGGGACGTCGCCGCCGAGCGCGATCCAGTGTTCGCAGTTCGCCGATTCCTCTCGCCCACGGGCATCGCGGGCGACGTCGAGGTACGCCTCGTCCACGATCATCGCCGATGCTCCGGAGTTCCCGATCACGTACGCGAGCTCGGCGCCCACCCAGTGCCAGTTGACCGGCACCGCGACCCAGCTCGCGTGGCACACCGCGGCGAAGATCTCGAAGAACTCGCGACGGTTGCCCACCATCACCGCAATGGTCGCTCCGTCGCCGACGCCTCGGGCACGGAGCGCACCGATGATGCGGTTCGCCCGTTCGTCCAGCTGGCGCCAGGAAGTGGTACCCGCCTCGTCGATGAGCGCCGGGGCGTCGCCGAGGTCACGCGCGAGTGGTTGGAACAGTTCGGTCACTGAGAGCCCCCTCCGGCCGACGATCGCTCCCGGACCGTAGCGCTTCTACAGTGGTCCCCGATATGCCCCCGACCGCCTCGGCCCCGCGCGCCGCGAGACCGCTCCTCCGCAGCGCCCTGGTACCCCTGACGATCGCGTTGGTGGGCGCCGCGACGGCCTCGTGCACCAACGCCAAGCTCGACGAGTCGTCGAGCGCCGCCGTGACGACGACCACGGCGGCCACCGAATTCGGCGAGGGAACCGACGCTGCCACCATCGATCCGGGCGGCGGACGCACCGGCCCGATCACGTCGGGGTCCAGCCCCCTCAAGGGCATGAAGGGTGCGGCGCCCGGCATCCGCATCACCGAGGACTTCCGCGATCGCGTCCGCGCCGTCGACGGCACGGTCGACGACTTCACGGGTGCGGCAGAGGGCTACGACATCGTGATGGTCCTGGCCATCTCGGCGGAGTCGGCTCGCAGCGATTCACCAGGGCGGATCGCCGACGAGGTGATCAGCAGCACCGAGGGTGGTCGGACCTGTCTCGGGTTCCACGCCTGTCGCGAGTTCGCGCTCGACAACACCGACTTCGACTACGACGGCGTCAGCGGCAACATCAATCTGCTCGCCAACGGCGATCCGGGCGAAGCCGGCTTTGCGGTCGTGGAGTTCACCGGCACCGGCGCCCTCCGGGCAGTCGACCAGGTCACGGTGCAGTCCCGGCCGCTGGCGGATCGCCCGGCCGGGGCTGACCCGATCTACGGACCGATCGGCAATGGGGTCCTCGAGATCGGCACGTTGCTGCCGGTCATGGGTCCCGATGGCGCCGCCGCCCGTGCCGCACTCGCCGGTGCCAAGGTCGCCGTCGACGAGGTCAACGCCGAGGGCGGTGTACTCGGCGAACCCGTGGTGCTCGTGCCCGACGAATCGGGGGACGGCTCGTCGTCGGCCACCACCGACGCGGTACGACGGCTCATCGACCGCCCGGTGGACGCCGTCATCGGAGGAACCGTCTACGGCATCACGAGTGTTGCGATCCCCGAGCTCACCGACGCCGGCATCATCCTCTTCTCGCCGACCGACACGGCCCGGGCCTTGTCGGTCGCCGACGACCGCGGCCTGTTCTTCCGGCTGTCGCCCCCCACCGACCTCGAGGGGCAGGTGCTCGGCAACCTCATCACCAACGACGGGTACACGCGGGTCGCGATCGCAGCCGGTACCGGAGACGACAACCAGGAGCTCGCGGCGGACATCGCTGCGGCCATCAACGCCGACTCGGGCACCGTCACCGCGACCGTGGAGGTCGGCGACGACCCCGACGGAGCAGCGGTCGCTCAACAGCTGATCGACTCCGACCCCCAGGCGCTGGTGCTCGTCACGTCGGCGCCGGCGGCCGCGTCGGTCGTCAGAGGTCTGGTCGCGAAGGGCAAGGGCCCGTCCACGATCGCGACGTACGGCACGGCCGCCGACATGACCGACGAGCTGGCGCAGCTCGTCGGAGGGTGATTCGCCGGAGGGCGATCAGTCCGCGTTGGTGACGCCGAGGCTCGACAGCACCTCGACCGGCGACGCCACCATGCCCACGTAGAACGAGCCGAACTCGGCGTAGGTCGCGGAGGCCTCGTCGTACCGCATCGTGTAGACGACCTCTTTGACATCGTCGGGGTGCTGACAGAACAGCGTCACACCCCACTCGAAGTCGTCGATGCCCGTCGAGCCGGTGATGACCTGCACGACGCGCCCGGCGAACTTCCGGCCGGAGGCACCGTGTTCCATCATGAGCGCCTTGCGCTCGTCGTACGGCAGCGTGAACCAGTTCTGCCCGACGTTGCGGCGCTTGGACATGGGGTAGAAGCAGAACGCGGGCTTGCCTTCGGGCGGGAGCTGGGGGAACAGGCGCGCCTGCTTCATCTCCTCGGGGAGGCCTTGCGCGTACTCCGACATCTCGGTGAGCGACAGGTAGCTGTCGACGAGTTCGAAGCCCGCCTCGACCATCGCCGTCTGGAAGCGCCGGAGCCGCCACTGATCGGTGCTGAGGACCATCGTGCAGAGGTCGGACTTGTGACCCAGCATCGAGGCGGTGACGACCTGATCGCCGTCGGCCTCGGCCTTCGCGATGACGTCGAGCACGGCGTCGGCATCGGCGAGCACCGACGTGGACCAGAAGAAGTGGGCGACGGCCAGGCCGACCTGCGGAGTGGAGGCGTTCATGCCGCAAGGTTAGGGCTGTCCCGGCCGATGGGGCATTCGAGCCGTCGTGGCGTTCGACACCGTGCCTAAGGTCGGCCGGATGTCGACCCGGATGCGTCCCTTCATCATCCTGCTGACTACGGTCGCCCTGCTCGCCGGGTGCTCGTCCGACGACGGGGCTGATGACGACCGTGCCGGTGCCGCATCGGACCGTGCGGCGACGACCGCTCGTCCGGCACCGGTGAGCGAACCGCCTGGCACCGCAACCTGCGACGACACCGACCCGACCGCCTGCCTGTTGCCCTGGCCCAACGACCGGTTCACCCGTGCCGACCCGAGCACCCCGACCGGCCGGCGCGTCGACCTGCCGGTCGACGGTACGCCGGTCAACGCCGACGGTGTCCACATCGACCCCACCGAATGGAACCGCAACGACGGCTTCAGTCCGGCGTCCAACCTGCTGGTGCACGTCGAGTCGCTGGACGTGTCGGCGTCGAAGCTCCCTCCGGTAACCGACCTCTCTCGCTCGCTCGACGACGACTCGGGGCTCGTGCTCGTCGACGTCACGACCGGCGACCGGGTTGCGGCGTGGGCCGAACTCGACGCGAATGCCGAGGATCCCGACCAGCAGGCCCTGATCATCGTCCCCGCGACCTCGTTGACCGAGGCGCACCGCTACGCGGTCGGGCTGCGCGGCCTCGTACGCACCGACGGCACCGAGGTCGAACCGACCGGAGCGTTCAGCGAGCTGGTGGACGATCCCGACGAGGAACAGCAGGAGTGGCTGGACGCGCTGGGAACCGCCGGGGCGACGACCGATGACCTCGACATCGCGTGGTCGTTCACGGTCGCTTCGTCCGACTCGCTGTCGGGCCGCCTCCGAGCAATGGCCGCCGAGACACTCTCAGAGTTCGGAGATGGGGCGCCGCCGTTCACCGTCACGTCGAACGAGACGGCGGGCGCGGCGCGAATCGTGAGTGGCACGTTCGAGATGCCCCGGTACCTGGCCGGCGACGGCGGACCGGGAAGTGTGTTGAACAACGACAACGACCCCGATGGCATCCCCGCTCGCAACGGGACGATGTCCGCCGACTTCACGTGCACCGTGCCGGCCGGGGCAACGGCCGCCGACCCGGCGCCGATGATCGTCTACGGCCACGGCCTGCTCGGCAGCCGTTCGGAGGTGCTCGGCATCGGCGGCACCGCGGCGATCGCCAACATCGGCATGTGTGCCACCGACTACCTGGGCATGAGCGCCGCCGACATCCCGACGATCGTCGGCGAGTTCCGGGACTTCAGCGGATTCCGGACGCAACCGGACCGGATGCAGCAGGGCCAGCTCGCCTTCGTCGTACTGGGTCGGCTGCTGCGCAGCGCTGACGGGTTCGCAACGGACGGCGCGTTCTCGACGGACGGCGCGCCCGTCATCGACACCAGCAAGCTCGCGTTCCTCGGGGCGAGCCAGGGCGGCATCCTCGGCGGCGTCGCGTCCACGGTCACCGACGACTGGGACAAGGTCGTGCTCGCCGTCGGCGGGCTCGGGTACAACCTGTTGCTCCGACGCAGCGTCGACTTCGACGAGTTCATCGGGACCTTCGAGGCCGCGTACCCCGGCGAACTCGACCAGCTCCTCACGCTCGAACTCGCGGAGCAGTTGTGGGACCGCGGCGAGAACGCCGGGTACGCCCAGCACCTGACGACCGATCCGTACGAGGGGATCGCGGCGAAGCCGGTCCTCGCCCTCGAGGCCTTCGGCGACCACCAGGTGACCAACGTGAGCACGCAGAAGCTCGCCCGAACGTTGGGACTTCGCCGCCGCGAACCCACCCTGGCCGCCGGTCGGTCGTCCGCAGTCGACCCGTTCTACGGCATCGCCCCGTTGCCCGAACTGCCGACGACGGGCTCGGCGCTCTTCGTGTGGGACTTCGGCACGCCGACGCCGCCGGACACGAACACACCGAATCGCGGCGGCGACGATCCCCACGGCGACCTCGGAGACGAGACGTCCGCCCTCGCGCTCCTCGTGAGCTTCGTGAACGACGGCACCCTCATCGACGTCTGCGGCGAGGGGCCGTGTACGGGCGGCTGAACTACCGCGTGTCGATCCGCCGATAGACCTCGGCGAGCCGGCCCTCGGGCAGCCCTCCGATCCGAGCGTTGTCGACCGCCCATTCCCGGAGGAAGTCCGCAAGGCCCTCGCGGCCGCCGGTCTGGCTGACGTGGGCACGGAGCGCCGCGACCTTGCGGTCGAACGTGTCGGTGATGTCGACGACCACCCGCGCCGGTTCGGGGATCTCCGGGCCGCCCTGGGTCCACACCTCCGGCACGGTCCACGGCTCCAGTTCCTCGTTCGCGAGGAGCTCGGGGAAGGCAAACGGATTGCGGGCGTCGGGATACACCGCGGCGATCGCCGCTTGCCCCACCGCGAGGTGGTCGGGGTGGCTCGCGTAGATGCGGTCGACGTTGCGTTCGCTCGACTGGGTCAGGACGCGGTGCGGGCGCACCTGGCGGATGACGCGGGTGATGGCCTTTCGCAGATCGAGGTCGTATTCGAGCCGACCGTCGGGCAGGCGCAGGAACCGAAGGTCGGTGACACCCACCTCCGCCGCGGCGTTGGTCTGTTCCGCCTCGCGGAGTGACGCTCGGTCCTCGTAGGACTGGGTGAGGTCGCTGCCGCCGGCGTCGCCACTCGTCACCAGGCAGTACGTGACTTCGAGGCCGGCGTCGGTCCAGGTGGCGACGGTGCCGGCGCTGCCGAAGTCGACGTCGTCGGGGTGCGCCATGATCACGAGCACCCGCTCGATCGTCGGCTCGGTGGATTCCTCGTCGGGCATGACGCCGACCTTACGCGTAGACGGTGAGGTCGCCGCCACGGGCAAATCCCGCGAGCGACACGCCGCCCTGCTTGGCGAGGTCGACGGCCAGCGAGCTCGGAGCGCTCACGGATGCGAGCACACGGAATCCCCCCGCCCACGCCTTCTGCACCATCTCGAAACTGGCGCGGCCCGATACCCACAGGCCCATCGGCTCGGCATCGGCTCGGAGCGCCGGCAGGGCGTCGTCGAGGAGGAGCCGACCGACCACCTTGTCGACGGCGTTGTGGCGGCCGATGTCCTCGCGCACCACGTCGACACGACCGTCGGCGAGACGGAACGCTCCCGCGGCGTGGGAGGCCCCCGTCTGGGCGAAGAGCTCCTGTTGCCGGCCGATCCGTTCGGCCACGGTGGCCAACAACGTCCAGTCGAACTCGACGGGCTGCATCGGATCGAGACGGTCCGTCATCTGCTCGATGGCCATCGATCCGCACATGCCACACGACGAGCTCGTCGTTCCGACCCTGGCCGTGGGCTCGGGGGCCCACCCACCGGTCGAGACCGACACCACGTTGAATTCGGTGTCCACCGCGGTGCCCGTGCCGCAGTAGCGGATGCCGTTGACCGCCGCGCCACCGAGGAGGCCTTCGCTGTGGCAGAACCCGACTGCCAGCTCGAAGTCGTGGCCCGGCGTGCGCATGGTGGTCGTGACGAGATGGTCGTCGAGGCGGATCTCCATGGGCTCCTCGACGATGAGGTCGTCGGGCCCGCGGCTGGCGACGCCGTCGCGGTGGCGCACCGACATCGTCCTGACACTCCGGCCTCGACCCATCGCCGCAGCCTACGACCGCCGCCGGGGACACCCGTCCGCGGCTCGTCCGACGGGAAACCCGCCTCACGCGGGTTCCACGTCGGAAGTTCGAGCCTGAGGCCGGATACGAGAACCTCCCCCAACACCATCCCCGCTCTGACGACTCGTCACCGACTCCGGAAGCCGGGTGTGGGGCAGGTCAGAGCCTCCACCAAGCCCAGGGCGATTCATCACCGCCGAACCGGTCGTCTCCGTGAGCCGGCGACCCGCAAGGGGCGAGTTTGTGGCACATCACAGATCACCAGTAAGGCGAGCAGACGCGAGGTTGCGTATCCGACGAGTTCGACCGTTCTCACTAAGAAACTCCGCGACGTCTCGCCTGCCCTGTGCGGCGAGCTTCCGCTGGAGCCAGTCGGAAGACTCGCTGACTTCACTCAGGTTGAGATCGCCCCCACATGCGAGCCGGAGTACGACCTCCCACTCGGCCTCGCGTCTCCGTAAGTAGTCGATCCGTCGGATGGTCTCTGGCCATGTAGCCCACCATCGCGCAAGGTCTCTATCGGAGGCCGACCTCGTCGCGGCCTCATCCAGCAGAAGCCCGACGGTCGATTGCTGCATCGCACGATCCGGCTCCATGGCGATCGCATCGACCGCCGATTTCCGAAGGTCCGGAGACTGCCGGTATGCCTCTAGGTAGAGGCGGTAGCGCGCGTGCTCATCCGCGAGAACATGTTCACGCTCGTGACCGAAGGCCGTCGCAAGGCGGCCAACGGCACTTTCGAAGACTTCACTGTTGCTCGTCATGTCAGCACTCGTCACCAAACCACCGCATGTATTCCCGGATTGCGTCGCGGATCTCCTTAAGGTGCTTCTCAACGACCTGCCGCTGGGCCCTCGTGAGTTCGGGATCCCCATTAAGCGGCTTTCCGTTCTGACCAACACGGGTCTCGGGGCCACCGCCTTTCACATGCGCGTGGGGCGGGCCGTGGTCATTCGAGTAGATGACAACCTTGACCGCTCCATCGCGGAGAACCTCCCCGACAGGACTGGCGCTTCGTCCTTTCCCCGATTCGTCTGGCCCGTCTTCTGTGGCCCCGCAGGTCGATGGCGTGGAAGTCGTGGTGCTGCCACCGCCTCGGCCGCTCGTCTGCGGACTCGGTCCGGCGGCGTCGAGGTTTCTGAGCACGACGATCACGCCTCCCACCACGACCGTGACCACTCCCCCAGCGACTGCTACCCCGACGACGAGCGCAGATCCTCCCGCCACGACCTCAACGGACGCCTTTCCCGCCTCACTCAGAACGACGGCCCCTCCACCCGCCGCCACGGCAACTGCGGCGGCAGCAACCGCGACCACCGCCAGACCGACTGTGATCTCGGTCTGATAGTCGACGATCAGCTGCTCGAGACCGTTCGACATCTTCCCGTTGAAGGTCAACGTGCACGTCCTCGCCGCGAAGTCGATGTCGTACCACCACTTCGTGGTCGCACGTTGAATGTGATCCTCGGGCGCCGGGCAACGTTTGATCGCGTCCTCCACCGACCGGCGAACACGGTCCGACGACCCGGCGGCCGATGCTCCCGCGCTGCCCGTTGGCCGGCCCGCTTGGTGCTCGTGATCGGGCTCTCCGGGCCGCAGCCCTGACGGGTCTTGCCGGTTGATCGGGTCGTTGTAGGAGTAGTGGTACCGGTTCCCCGACGTCGACGTGGCAGCGACGTCGTCGAGGGGGTCGACCGTGGTGAACGTTCCGGTCGTGTTCTGGTAGTTCCGGGCTCGCAGGTAGGTGTCACCCAGCACGGTGAGCTCCCCCCGGTACCCGAACCGTGCAGCGTTCGTCGCGGTCGCACCCGTCGGGTTGCCGTACGGGTCCCAACCGGTCGCGTTCGCCAGGGTCTGGCCGGTGCTGTTGATCACCGACCCGAACACATCACTGCCGAACAACGTTGGCGTACCACCCTTGGTCGACGCCGCCCAGGTACCGTTGTTCCGAACGAGCCCGAAGTTCGTTTCACCATCAAGGGTCGACACCATCTGAGCGAGCCCACCGGTGTTCGTGTCCCAGTCGTACTTCAACGCCCGCAAGAACCCGCCACCCGGGCCGGTCACCGTGTCCATCCGCAGCAAACCTTCGGGGGTGTACTTGCGGGCCTCCGAGGTCACCACCGTGCCAGCATTGGTCTTGGCGATACCGGCCAACCGGCCCGCCTGATCGTACGTGTTCGTCGTCACCGCAGACCCGGTCGTCTCCGTGAGCCGGCGACCCGCAAGGTCATAGGTCATCGACGTCGCCGAACCAGCAGCCGGCGTGACCGCCGTCAACTGCGAAGCCGAGTTGTAGGTGTACGACGTCGTCACGGAACCGACCTTCGACGTCGCCCGACGCCCCGCACCATCGTAGGTGTACTCCAACGCCGCACCCGTCGACGGTGTCGCCGACAACAACTGACCGGAAGCGTCATACCCATACGTCGTCGTCACACCCCCAACTGCCGTCGTTGCGTACGCACCCGCACTGTCATACGTGACATCAGTGGTCCGGTCTGCGCCCGGCACCGTTTGCACCTGCTTCGTCAACCGCCCAGCGGTGAACGTGTTCACCCGCGATCCCGACGGGAACGCCTCCGTCGTGACCTGGGAGTCAGCGTTGTACGTGTTCGTCACGAACGGAGCCAACGCCGACCCCTGATTGTTGCGTTGCCGGTAACTGTCGATCGCCACACTGTTCGACCCCGCAACCCGATCGGTACGCACCTGAGTCGCCCCCGCCGCCGTGATCGACGTATCAGTCACCGACACACCCCACGTACCCGGAGCAGACCCCGATGCCGGCCACACCTTCGCCCGCACCGTCGAACCCGACACCTCGATCTGGGTCCGGATCTCCGTACCCGGTGTCGGTGCCGTGAACGTACCCAACACCGTGTCCGTCCCGGCCACGCGCTTGATCAGCTTCGCAGTCGTCGAGTCAGTCGTGAACTCAACCCGATACCCCGCGGTGTTCGCCGCGTTCTGCCGAACACCAACCGTGAACCGCGACTGGTTCCCCACAGCACTCGATGCCGCTTGAAACGACACCGTCGTCACCGAATCCGCCGTTTGAGGAGCGGTCGACGTCACACCCATCGACGACCCGGCCGTCGCTGTCGTCGACAGACGGAGTCGGTTGCCGTCAATCGCTGCCGAGCCACCACCAACTGCCTGTCGAGTCCACTTGGACGGATCGGCCCCGGCCGCATTGGCACCGTTGAACCAGTCGACCATCGTCGAGTTGGGTGAGATTTTCTGGACCCGACCAGCGGCGTCGTAGCCGTAGACGAGTTCGAGACCCTCGGGCGTCGTCACCTGCGACACACGCCCGCCGCTGTCGTAGGAGTACGACATGTATCGATTGTCGACCGGGTTCACCGACAGGAGTCGTCCCGCGAGGTCGAAGGTCTTGGTGAACGTGCCATCGGGCGTCACCGCGGAGTTTTGCCGGCCCGCGCTGTCGTAGCCATACGTGAAGCCGAGCGTCGAACCGCCTTGAGTGAAGACTCGTCCGGTCAGATCGCCGGCGGCGTTGAACGTGTCGTTCATCGCCCGACCCGACGGGTCCGCCACCGCGTTCACCCGACCCGCAGCATCACGGCCGAACAGCGTCACCCGGGCGACACCGCCCACCGGCGGAGCGATGTACGACACCATCTCGCCATTGACGTATCCCCAGCCTTCCGTCGCGACGGGTGTCACACGGCCCGTCGAGCGGCCAGCACCGTCGTACGCATACGTCGTCTGGTTGCCCCGCTCGTCCTTCGACCACGCCATCGTGCCATCAGGGTTGAACAGGAATTGCTTGGGCCCACGACCGGAGATCTGCTCGGCAAGCCGCTCGCCGCGAGCCGACCACGTGGTCGTCGACGTCACTCCGGCCGGGTCGGTCACCACACTCTGGCGGCCCGCATTGTTGTACGCGACATTCGTGGCCAGGCCTGAAGGAGACGTCTGCTTCTTCACCAACCCGTCGGGCCAGTACTCGGTGATCGTCGTGTTACCCAGCGGATCCGCCGACTTCCAGGCCCGTCCCGACGAGTCGTACGTCAGGGTGGTCACAACACCAGCAGCGTCGGTCGTCGTCTGGGTACGACCGGCATCGGTATAGGTGGTCTGGGAGATTCTCCCGGTCGGATCGGTGACCTTCTTGACCCGACCCACCGCGTCGTACTCGGTCTCGGTCACCCCGCCATCAGGGGCCGTGACCTTCCAAACCTGACCGGCCGCGTTGTACGTCGTCGTCGTGACCCGCGCCATCGGGTCCTTCACCTTCCACAATCGGCCTGCGCTGTCGTAGGTGTTCTCCGTCACCCCACCATCGGGCGCCGTCGTCTTCCACAACTGACCGTCATCGAAGTACGAGTAGTTCGTCTGGCGCCCGGCCCCATCCTTGGTCCACTCCACACGGCCCAACACTCCGTAGTGCGTTTCAGTAACCACACCGGTCGGGTCGGTCACCGTCGTCAGCTGACCGAGCGCGTCGTACCCGTACGTCGTCGCCAGCTTGCCGGGCAACGACTCGGTCGCGAGGCGCCCCAGCGAGTCGTAGGTACGAGTTGTCACAGCACCCGTCGGATCGGTCGTCGTCAACAAGCGACCCGCTCCGTCGTAGGTGTAGGTCGTCACCTCGGTGGTGCCCGCAGCGTTGCCCGGCGCCGTCACCGTCAACACCCGCCCCTCGCCGTCGTACGTGTAGGACGTGGCCCTTCCTTCCGGCGACGTCACCTTCTTCAACCACCCCTGCGGCCAGTACTCCATCGTCGTGGTCGCACCGCCGACCGTCGACGTCAGCACCTGCCGAGTCGGCGAATACGTGTAGGACCTCACCACACCGTCAGGGTCGGTCTCCGACATCACCAACCCGTTCGTAATCGTGCGGGTGGTGACCTTTCCGAGCGCGTCGGTCTCCGATGATGGGATCTCCGACGTTCCCGACCCGGCGTAGCTGTAGGTCGTCGTGCCCGAAGCCGCGGTGGTGATCGTCAACGGGCGATCCTGGGAGTCATACGTTGCCGAGGTCGGCCCCGAAGCCGGGTCGGTCGTCGCCGAGACGTTCGCCCGGGCATCGAGCGTCGAACCCCTGGTCACTCCGGTGCGCGTGGTCGACTGATTCCAGAACCCGAACGAGCCGACCTGCTTGCCAGTCGTCTTGTTGTTCGGGTCGATGATCTGGACGACACGCCCGTTCGTGTCGTGCACGTACTTCAAGACCTCACCAGTCGCGACCACGGTGTGCGTCGTGATCCGGTTGACGTCGTCGTAGGAGAACGTCTCCTCCCCACCGTCAGGTGTGGTCTGCAAGACGACCCGACCCGAGCTGCCGTACACCGTCGACATCAACACCACACCGGTCGGATCGGTCACCGTGCTCAATGCACCAGCAGCGTCATACCCGTACGCCCACACCTTGCCGGCGGCATCGGTGAACGACGTCAACCGACCGGACGTGTAGCCGTACGACACCGACCGGCCGTCGGTCGCCGCGATCGACACCAGGAAGCCGCCGGAGTAGGAGAACGACAGCTTCGGCTGGTTCGGCGCGGTACCCGCCGACGACGTCACCGTCGAGACCAGACCCGACCCGTCGCGCACCACCGTCGCGGACACTCCAGCGGCATCGGTCGTCTTCTCCAGCCGGCCGGCCGTGTCGAACTCCCACACCACACCCCCGTTGAAGGTCAGACGCAGCGACGAATCCGGATCGCGAGAAAGCTCCGCCGCCAGCTCCTGGGGGCGATTGAACCCCGTACCCGCAGCGTTCGCCGGGAACCTCACCACCCGGCCGTCGTCGAGTTTCACATCCGCGTACGACACGAAGTCCGTCGCGGTGGCACCGTACGCCTCGGTCCATCCCGAACCCAACGCTGCGCCATCGGTGTCAGTCGAGTTGTAGGAGCGCTGAACGGCAAGCCCCGGCAACGACGCAGTGGCGTCGAGGTCCGTGAACCCGTGATAAAGGTTGCCCGTCGCCGTGTCCACCGGATCGCTCACCCGCAGGTTCCCTGGAGCGCTGTCACCCCGAGCCGCGCCATCGGGGCGCAGGGCGGCACACAAGGGGTCAGCTGACCCGTCGCCGCCGGTCACCGTGACGATCGACTCCCAACGCACTCCAGCACCAGCGAACGTACGGGCGCCCCAGTTCTTCAGCTGATACCGAACCGGCGCTCCCGTCGTGTTCGTGAAGTGCCCATACGTCAGGCCCGGGAACGGATACCACCCGCCGGCCGGCCCCTCCGCCGACGCCGGCGGCCACCAGCCGACGTCAGCGAAGGACGCGAACTGGCCGCCAAGAGCCAGCACATGAAACGCGTACTCCGCCCGGTACAGACCCCAGTAGAGGCTCGTCGTCATCGACCCCGTCGCCACCAAATCGACTGTCGCCCCCGCCGGCACCCACAAGCCACTGACCTTCTCGGTGTCATCTAGCCCCGTGATGTGGTAGCTCCGATTCGTCGACGCGCACATGGGCTGAGGAGCCTGCCCCACCGGCACGCCTGGCGTCGCGCCAGCCGTTCCAAACGCCGGCGGCAGTAGCGCAGAAATCACTGCGACGACCACGATCGAGCCGCGAACGACGAACCTCGGCATCCAGCCGACGCGCCGAACTCGGAGCCTTTCTCGATGACGGACGGCGGAGATGTGGCGCTGGTTGGAGTCCATATCGGGAGTTGAGCCGAGCGGCGACACGATCGCCGCACCATTCGCCGGAGATTCGTCGCAGATGCGTCGCAGATGCGTCGCAGGCGCTTCCGGTGGTGGAACGCCCACGCCATCGTCGGCCTACGATTCCTCATCCCCACGACTGCTAAATCATCGCATTGTTTGAAATCGAACCACTATGGGACTGCTCAACACCATCGCTATCGCCGCCGGCAAGGGCGGCGTCCTCAAGACGACGCTCGCCTGCCACCTCGCCGTGGCAGCGACGGCTGCTCATCGGCGAGTTCTTCTCGTCGACCTCGATCCACAAGGCAACACGGCCCTCGACCTGGGCTTCGCGTCCGATGGCGGACGAGCTCTCGCCCATGCGTTGACGAACGGCGACCGCCCCGAACCTCTCTGCGACATCCGTACCCGACTCGACGTACTTCCTGGCGGCCGCGATCTCGACGCAGCAGCCCTGACTCTCACTCGATCCGCGCTCGATGACGGCTCCCTTGCCCGGGTGCTCTCCCAGTTCGAGGACGAGTACGACTTCGTCATCGTCGACTGCCCGGCGCGGGAGCTTGTGCTGCGTCGAGCAGCCCTCTCCGCCGCCGCGTTCGTCGTGGTCCCCTCAAGCAGTGACCTGGCGAGCTACCACGGGTTAGCCGACCTTGCAGCCACGATCAGCGAGGTTCGGCGGGCCGGCAACGACGTGCTCGCCGTCGTCGCTGGCCCGGTGCCCTCCAACGCGACGGGCCTCCGTAGACGAGCGATAGCCGAGCTCGGGAAGCTCATCGGCGATCCGACGCTGCTGGTGAACACGACGGTCCGCACCTCGCACCTCACCGCAGAGCGTTGCCGGGCCGGCGGGCTCACCACCGCGGAGTACGCGGCGCAGGCGCACACCCCAGCCGCGATCGGCCTGGCCGACGACTGGGCTGCCATCACCGGCGAGATCCTCGGCCGGCACCTCGCAGCGATCGCGTCGAACCGATCAGTCAACTGCTGATGATCCGCGGGTCAGGCAACTACGACCCGCTCGAGCCGCTCGTCGGCTTCGAGGCACGCCGCTCAGGAGTCCGGGCGCAGGCTCCCCGGTCCAGCCCACCGACTGCACGGGGCCTGGCTGTGGTGCCGTTCGGCACGTGGGACCGCCAGCTCGTGCGGTACACGGTGTTGCTCGGTCGAGAGCTCGACGACCGTGTCGCAGCTCGACTCGCCGACTCCGGGCACACGTTCGGGAACCTCGCGTTCGAGGCGATCACCGAGCAGTTCTCGATGTTGCGGGTCGAGCTGTTTCCAGCGAGCGACGTCCCGTTCCGGCACCTGCGAACTCACCGTCCGGCACCACTCCCGCCAGGAACACCACACGTGCGGCGCACGAGTCGCCTGACGATCGAACAGGCACTGGCGGTGCAGGACATCCGTGAGCGCTTCGGCCGAATCGAGATCGGCCAGCTCCACCGCTTCGCGCTCCACCTCCACCTTCGGGTGGACGGCGCATGACTCAGCGCGAGAGGTGGTCGATCAACGCCTGGTCGCTCTAGTGCGGCCGTCACTTGCGGTCGCAGGCCGAGACAGGAATGGGTCGACGCACTCGAAGTGACGAGTGCCACGGTCACAGGGTCGAATGTAGAAGTCCGGTGACAGCCGGACAGGGCAGATCACCGCTCGCCGGAGCCCACGACCGCCACCGGGGAGACCCGCCCGCGGTTCTCCGACGTGGAACCCGCCGAACGCGGGTTCTGCGTCGGAAGTTCG
>Ga0208940_1002878_pt1 | contig 15337 bp, 11 predicted proteins | sample AD_JPNNA6_MetaG_FD_184445 | JGI IMG/M metagenome (GOLD analysis project Ga0208940, IMG submission 184445) | Active sludge microbial communities of municipal wastewater-treating anaerobic digesters from Japan - AD_JPNNA6_MetaG (SPAdes) (version 2) | ecosystem: Engineered > Bioreactor > Anaerobic... | reverse complement strand
GACGATGGGCGCCTGCTCGAAATTCACGAGGATTACGCGAAAAATATCATCGTGGGATTCGCTCGGGTCGGCGGAAGAACCATCGGCGTGGTGGCCAATAACCCCATGTTCCTCGCGGGATGTCTCGATATCCACGCCTCCATCAAAGCCGCTCGCTTCGTCCGGTTTTGCGATTGTTTCAACATCCCCTTGGTCACCCTCGTGGACGTACCCGGCTTCCTGCCCGGAACCGATCAGGAATTCGGCGGCATCATCGTTCATGGCGCAAAGCTTCTGTTCGCCTTCGCGGAAGCTACCGTACCCAAAATCACGATCATCACCCGCAAAGCCTATGGCGGCGCTTACGACGTCATGGCCTCCAAACACATTCGGGCCGATTATAATATCGCCTTTCCTACCGCCGAAATCGCTGTGATGGGACCGGATGGTGCCGTCAACATCATCCATCGCAACTACCTCCACCAGGCCCAAGACCCCGAGCAAGAACGCGCCAGGCTCATTGCCGAATACAAAACCGCTTTCGCAAGCCCCTACAAAGCCGCCGAACTAGGCTTCATCGATGAAGTCATCTATCCCAGACTGTTGCGTCGACGAATCCACCATGCGCTGGAACTGTTCAAGGACAAAAGACAGTCCAATCCCTCTCGCAAGCATGGTAATATTCCTCTGTAATATCCAGTAGTTACCTCTTTGTCGGCTCGGGCTCCAGGCTGCCCCATACCGTGAGCGCCGCCACGGTATCGGGATCCAATGTGGCTGGCTCGCGGATAGCCGATGGCGTGAAAACGCGCTCGCTTGCTTGCCGATGATCGAACGTCAGTCGCCACATCCAAGAAGCAAAAAAAGACTCTCGAGCCGCCATGTCCTCCGTACACTCCAGACCCGGTTGTACCTCGCAGAACTTGGGAGCGCGTGGAGGTACACCCGTGAGAAGCCAGTTCCCCCACCGGGTCGAATACACCGCCCCTGTCATGGAAAATTGAGGAGCTTGGGCAAAGCGCCCCGGATGTGCCGCAATCTCGAATAAATCCCTTCCTTCCATGGCCTCCGGCGGTTCGAGCCCCAGACTCTGCAGCGTCGTTCGCGCAACATCCATCGCGGTCGTGGGCACGTGGACCGCACTTCCGCCGAAACGATGCCCCGGAAAACGCACAATCAGAGGGATTTCCAAGACATCCTCTCCCATCGGTTCGCCATCACCAAAGGGAACCCGCCCATCCCCTCCCATCGCAATGTCCGAGGTGACCATGAACAACGTCGAAGACCACACCCGATGTTGACGAAGCAGTTCGACGAGTTGTCCGAGTTGCGCATCTTCCGCTCGAAGCGCCAACCGCACGAAAGCATCGACGCGAACCCGGTCCTCCGCTGTCATGGGCGCCCGCCCATATCGTCGATTGCGCTCCTTCGCCAGCACTTGCCCCCCCCTTCGTCCTGTCAAAGGTCCCACGTATTCTTTCGGAGGTAGATCCTTGAAATCATCGTCCGAACCTACCCACGGCGGATGTCCCCCTCGTGCATGCACCACAAGAAAAATCTGACGATCTTTGTCCTTTTTCAAGAGGTTATCGAGCCAGGCCATGGCTTCTCGCAACGGTGTGGCTCGCGACGCCCCGGATACAGGGGAGAAATCGCGATAGTGACTCCATCCTTGATTGAATCCAAACGCTTCGAACGTTGATGGATTCGCCGTGAACATGGCGGTAGCCACCCGTCGATCGCGACCCATGGCGCTCAGCATGGATACGCGATCCGGCATCCGGGTTGCGCTATCGGTTACCTTATGCACAGCGGGTGAATACCCCGTGAGCAACGATGCCATGGACCCTGCCGCCACGGTGGAAGGCGCTCGATGTTGATGAAAAACAACCGATTCTTCCACCACCGACGATAACGCTGGCATGGTCTCCACCGTAGCGTATCCCGGCAAATGCGTCCGATTCGCACCAGTGAACACCACGAGAACGACAACCTTCGTGTCCGGACGATCGGCAATACGAGGGTCTCGGATACGAAGCATCGGCTCGCCAAACAATACCTTTCCCCCCGGCGCTGTCGATGCGGCTACCAAATCCAACGCTACGATTCTTCCCGCAAGTCCTTCCAAGGGGATATCGAGCCCTTCCGTCCTGTGTCCCTCTCCCCCAACCTTGGCCGCATGCAGAAGCACCGATGGCTTGCCCGGCTCCACGATTTCGATTCGCGCTTCTCCTTCTCCCGCTCCAGCGTAACCAAGCATCGCCTGCAAACGCATCGTATCGGTGGCCGCAATGGCACATCTCACTCGCCCCGGTGCTCGTAGCGCCAGCGCTCGATAAGGACGCTCCCCTACCATCGTATCCGTCGCCAAATCACGTAACGTCGGAGCGGCATACGTCGTCGGATCTTGATCGGGAAGCCCTATGCGAATCCAATCCATCTCCACGACAGGTTTGTCTTTCCTCGAACGATGGAATTGAAAAGACACCAGATGCTGCCCCGCGGACAGCGGTTCCGAGCTGGTCGCCGTCGATACCACCTGCGTCTCTTCCCGCGCAAATCGCAAAGTTCCAACAGCTTTTCCATCGATACGCACCGTGGCTGCCCGAGCATCCAGACCACGAATCCGCGTCTCCACAAACACCGGCTCGTCCTCGAGTTGCTCGAATCGCAACGACACAACACCACCCTTGATGCGGCCCCATGTTGCACCATCGCGTTGAACGTCTTGCACACTCGCCGGCTGATCGAAGGAATAATCGAACCGGCCATGGCTCAACGACGATCCCATGTCGATGACCGCTCCTCGATGGTATACGTCGCACCGCGCCACCGATGCCAAGAGGTCTTCCGACACAATCATGCCGGACGCTTCTGGCGCCGGTGGTGAGGACGACGAGGAGTGGGCAGGAGAGTCCGTGCTTTCCGACGACGATAAGGGCAGGCAGCATCCTGTCACCGCGAGCATCCACCAGCCCAATGCCATGCTCCTCAACGCTGCCACTCCGCCTCCACGATCCATCGCGTTCGCTTCGAAGCCGTTACTTGAACTTCTCTTCGAAGACGTTGTCCCCCCATTTCTACGATGATGGGATAGGTTCCCGCGGCCAATGGAAACGCAATGACCTCCCCACGCCCTTGTTTTTCGCCAACATACACGATCGCTTGCGGCTCATACGTAACGACTTCCAATAGCCCCTGCCCCGGCGAAAGCTGTGATGGATCGTCGATTTCGAGTTGCTCCAGAACCGTACCTGTCACAGCCGGATCAGGTGCTGCCGCGGCTGAATTCGTTGTTGCTGAATCGCTCTGTCCATCCGTCGCTTCCATCGATGGCGAATTCGCGTACAGCACACCCCCTATCACACCCCCCACGATTCCGACTCCCACGACGATAGGCACGAGGTGAGATCGCTTATGGTGTGGCGGAGTGTCCGATGAGGCTCCGTGCCGTTTTCCGGCCGAATCGGCGCGAGAGTCTTCCCCAACGTCGGAATCGTCATCGGACTCCGAATCGTCATCGGATTCCGACTCGTCATCGGACTCCGAATCGTCATCGGATTCCGACTCGTCATCGGACTCCGAATCATCATCGGATTCCGAATCCTTGTCATCCCACGATTGGGCTTCTTGTTCTCGAACTCCAGGAACGACCGCGTCGGGTGGCAAAGAAGGAATTGGTGAAAGGAAAGGTTGGCTCGCGCGAGGTTTGAGTTCACCAGCATCGAGCATCGGTGTTGGCTCAGTGGGCGCGGGCGCCTCATGGGGCGCTACACTCCCCGTGGTTCGAATCACAGCTTCGGCAAGAGATGAAGGGGCCACCGAATCGTTGGTAGGTGGGGGATGCGGAGGCTCGTTGATCTTGGGATCGACAGGTGCGGGTGCCGTGATCTGCTCTGACATTGTCGAGGCAGTCGGCGTAGCGACCGTGATCTCGGCCTCTTGCTGATGGGCCTGCTGCCGTAGGATAGACTCGAACTGATCGGTGCCGGATTCATCCACGATGGAGACGACAGCGCCTTGCATGGCCGCGTGGGCGAGGATTTGTTCGAGCGTAGAAGCCGAAGCGATCCCGTTTTCGATGACTTGTCGCGGGGATGCACCATCGACGATCGCCTGCAATGCTGCTCGAGCGGATTGGGGTGTTGCGGGCAAATCAAGTCGGTCCTCGCGAAGGGCAACCATCCGAACGCGAAGCAAGTTCGCCCCTTCCAGCAAAGCTTGCGCCGCGCGCGTTTCCCTCGCTACGCGTTCGACGATCGGGAGAAACGCAATGGATGATTTTGGTATGCCGTGGGGTTGTCTCGGCTTGATCTGGAATCTTCCAGAGAAAACACGAAGCAGGGCGACCAACGCTTCTTCCCCCTGGCTGGACTCGTTGTTCGCTGCCGTTCGTGTGACCTCGACCACATTGCCGTCCTGAAGATGAATCTCGAAAAGATAACTGGCATCACGAATGGTAATCGACGCATTAACAAGGGATTTTGCAGTCAATTTGATCAGAGTGCGCGCGCCAATTCCTTCGAGACGCCCTCTCACTTCCCCTACTTGTTTGAGACGCTGCTCGATCCGAACACGGGGCCGCAGGCATTCTTGAACGGTCCGAAGGATCGACGAAGAAGTTGCCTCTTTTCTCAAGTATCCATCTGCTTCGACCCCAAGGTCCCGTACACGTTGGAGCAGGTCCTCTTTCCATGACAAAACGACGACGGGTACATCTCGCAGCAGCGGGTCTCGTTTGAGTGCCCGACACAGTCCGAAACCATCCCGTTTAGGCATGAGAATGTCGGTGAACACCAGTTCGGGATCGAAGACGAATGCGGTATCGAGAGCCTGTTGGCCGTCCATGGCTTCTCGCACTTCGCTTCCATGAGCACGGAACAACCCACTGAGGAACCAAGTCACCCCCGGGTCGTCGTCCACCACGAGAACGCGACGATTCTCGAGGGCGAATCGGATTTCGGGATCGTTGTCTCGCGAACCTTGCCGTCGGGCCTGGCCATCAGACAACGCATCGAGCCAAGGCGCGAAAGGGACGGCCCCCAGGGGATTCGTTTGCGCGAAACGGATCGCTCCTTCGCTCCGGAGCGTGACAATCTCACGGATTCGCGCCACCGCACTCCATACGGCCGCTTGCACTTCCATTCCTTCGCCCAAGTCCACCGACGATCGTCGAGACTCAGGTCGAACCGTATGCAGCAATTCGGATTTGAGCTGTCGTGCAAGACGTTCGGCCAGTTCTTCCACGGTAAGCTGTCCAAAGGGATCGGTCGAATCATCCGTGGTCGACGTTTTTGCCGCCGACCGCACCGCGTGTTGAAGCTTGGCGGGTGACACTGGTTTGACCAAGGTTCGCATCACGCCATGGGCGAGAAACGGTGCGGTTTGATCAGGCAAAGAAAAGGCGCCCACGACGATGACGCGGGTCGAATCGACAAGCGGGTCGAGCGAAAGTGATTCGCTCAAAGCGACGGCGCCAAGCAGATCGGCATCGAGCACGAGCACATCTGGCGCGAGGGCTCGTGTCAACTCGAGCGCTTGGGACAGGTCATCCGTCTGTTCCACTTCCAACGAGCCCATGGATGAATCGCTGTCCATGCGAAGCGAGTCGGCAAGGGCAGGTCTCCCAATGACCAGTACGGCAAGCGGTTCTTCTTTGGATGCGGGGCCGGGAGCAAGCGGCAAAGAAGACGCGCGTGTGACACGCGTGGAATGCGAGGAAAGCGGTGGCTGGCTGTCGGTTCGAGCCCGCTCGGATTCATGATCGACAGGTTCCCACGTGGGCTCTTGCTGAGAACTTCCTGCTTCATTCCAGGCGAGTTCGGGAAGGTCCCGAAACAAATGGGTGAACTCCTCGACGTCCTCCGCGTCGATGCCTCCCGCGACCGCCGCCCGCTCTAAATGCTTTTGCGTGCGCTCCAAGCGTCGGGCTACCGCATCGAAGTGCAATACCCTCGAACGGCTTGCGAGCGCATGGACGTGACGCCGAAGCTCGTCCAACGAGGCGGTTGAACTGGGATTGTGAGAAAGGGCCTCCCATACCTCGCGCATTTCGGCCAGTCGCTTTCCTAGATTGGCGACGAAATCCGCGCGCACACCTCCAAGACGAACGCCTTTTTGGGGGTGGGAGCTATTGCCTGCGCTGTTGGGCATCCTTGGCCCCGTACCATATCGAGCCTTCCCTCCCAACTAGCCCGTCGGTCCTTCTCCGCAATCCCTTGGCCGGTCAATATTATTCATCAATAAAATCAATATGTTATAACTGAGACGGAACAAGATATCCTTCCATGAGGGATCCGCGGGGCAGTTCTGGCGTAATACAACGAGCTGGACAATGATTCGATTGCGCCAATTGCCGGTTGAGGCTTGGCCGTGTCGTGGAGGCTTAGACAATGACGAACCGCTTGTTGGCATCAGCCGGAATCCTGTTGGGAACCATGGGATGGATGGGGTGTGGAAGTACGGACAACCCGATCGACAAAACGCCAAAATACAAATATCCAGACGTGTCGTCGTTTTGCGAAGCCAAGGCGAAGTTGGAGTGTACCAACACGGTGTTGACGCGATGTCAGACCTCCGAGGACGCCTGCGTGATCAAACGTCGCGGGCTGTGCAGTCAAAGCGCTCCCACGGGGGCCAAGTATAGGCCGACCGAAGCGGAGAAGTGCCTCGCCGCCATCAAAGGCGCGTATGCCGACGATCAATACACGGCGCAAGAGAAGGCTCAGGAGGTCGATGCTTGTGCTTTGCTTTGGGGAGGATTCGGTGGTGAAGGGGCGTCGTGTGGTTCGAATCACGAATGCGATTTGGACAAAGGGTTGCGTTGTGTGAAGCGAACGGGAGCAGCGACCGGGCAGTGTTATGAACCGGAGGAAAAGCAATCGGGCCAGTCGTGTGAGGGACCGGATGCGGTATGCATGGACGGGGATTTTTGCACCGTCAGTGAGCCCAATGTATGTGCCAACAAGCGAGCAGTGGGCAGTACCTGTAGCGAATCGTTGCCTTGCAAAGACGATCTTCGGTGCGTAGGAGACGAAGCACCGACGTGCCAGCTCAAGCTCGATGTTGGTTCCCCTTGTGGGAGCGATGCCGAATGCGCGAGCGATATGTGTTCTCCCGTGGCATCGACGGATCAGTGTGTGAGCGTGATCATTCTCGCGCCCAACGAGCCGATCTGCGCGAATTTCCGGTAATTATCGCGATTGACGGGTTCGGATGACGGTGTGTTCCCGCTGGAGTACACTGCCCGCCCATGGCGCACCTTTCCCAAATATCGATCCTCTTTCCCCTTGTCTTTGCTCTTGGCGTTGCGGCTTGTGACGAAGAGAAAAAGGCCGTGGACGTGGTCAAGCCCGCCGCTTCCGTGTCAGCGGCACCTACGACGACCGTGGAAGCCCCCAAGCGTATGCCCGAGGTGACCCTGCATTCTTCCGCGGTCACGGTGGGAATCGACGAAATGGCTCTGACCACGCCTTCGTTCGATCAGGCGTTTTCGAGCATGCTCAAGAAGTTTCCGGTAAGCGAACCGGACGTATTGATTTTCAATGTCGATCGGAAGGTCAAGACACCGGTGGTTACGAAGGTGTTTTATGCGTTGGTCGATGCCGGTGCGAAAAGCATCGAGGTGAGGACCAAGCCTCGGGGATCATTCCCGGACCGTCTCGTGTTGTTATCCGAAAAGGTGGTTGGGATGGTGCTCGATAATCTAGGCGCCACGTTTTGGAAAAAACAGGGTGGGACTGCGAAGCGGTACACCAAAGGAATGGCGGGTCCCGATTTCAGCGCCATGCACGAGGTCATGAGCAAAGAAGCCAAATCATGTACCTCCAAAGTATTTCTTTTCTCGTCCTCTGCCGAAATCGATTGGGGTCATTGCTTCGATATCGCGGGCTCGGTGAAAGCTGCCGATCCGCCTTACGAACACATCGACAAACTCGTGTTGCTTCGGGAAGCTCCCGTTCCCGGCAAGCCCGTCAAACTCAACCCCTAATGGTTTCCCTCGGATAACTTCGTTTCCCCTATCATCTCGTCCAATTGGCCCGATGCGTCGAGCGCGTGTAGGTCGTCGGATCCTCCAATACTTCGACCATCGATAAAAATCTGAGGGACCGTTCGACGTCCTGTGACATCCCTTAACCACGCCCGGCGTTCGGGATCGTGGGTGACATCGATGCGTTCGTAGGGAACTTGTTTTTGGTCCAGCAAGCGCATGGCCCGATGACAGTGGCCGCAGTAGGTCGCGAAGTAGATTTCGATCTTGACGGGCATGGCCTAACCTTCCGAAAGGGACGATGGCGCCATGATGACATGCGTCCAGGTCGGGATGAAGGGCGGGGTGTGGTGCATCCGCTGGCCTTTCCGCGGACGAAGGTGATAGATTTTGCGCGAAAGAAAGGTGAACCGATGGGAGACAAGGCAACGACGTTCCAGCTCGAGGGGTATACGCCCGAAGCGCAAAGCCTCGTGGCGGCGGCGCAAGGGTTGGCGGATGAACGTGGGCATGCGCAGGTAGAGCCCTTGCACTTGTTGGCTCGCGCCTTGGATACCGTTCCGGGCATCGATGAGCTGTTTCGCAAGGTGGGCGCCGACCCTGCGGAACTGATGAACACCGTGGAAAACGCTCTCAAACGATTGCCGAAAGGAACAGGGGGTGTGGCCTACCTATCGGCGCGTCTCATCGATTTGTTGGGACGCGCCAAGCGCGATGCGGAACGGGAGAAGGCCGCCGCGGTCGACGTGGAGCACCTGCTGCACGCGCTTTCCCAGGAAATTCGCGGTGCCGCGGGCGACGTGCTCGCCTCTTTCCAACTCGGTCCCGGCGTATTTCGCCCGCATATTTCCATTCTCCAATCCGCACGCGAAGCCGCTGCTTCCCGCGGCTTGAAACAAAATGATTCGGTTCAGACCTCCCTTGAATCCTTCACCCGTGACCTCGTCGCCATCGCCAAACTACCCACGGCCGATCCGGTGATTGGCCTCGATGCTCAGGTGCGACGATTGCTGCAAGTCCTCGAGCGAAGAAGCAAAAACCATCCGCTCATCGTGGGAGAACCGGGAGTCGGAAAAACAGCATTAATTCGCGCACTTGCGTCTAGAATCGCCCATGGGGACGTTCCTCCGAACCTGGTGGGACTGCGGTTGCTCGAATTGGATACGGGTGCCTTGGTAGCAGGGGCTCGCCTTCGTGGTGAGTTGGAAGAACGCGTCAAATCTCTCGTTTCGACCTTGACCTCGGATCAACAACGCCACGAAGCCCTCCTCGTTGTGGAGAACTTCGACGCCATTCTCGGCCAGGGCGCCGTGGGCTCGGGGGTAGGCGAGCTTCTCAAACCCGTGCTCGCTCGCGGTCAGCTTCGCTTTCTTGGTACGACTACGCCAGAAGGCATCCGAAAGATTCAGGATCGCGACGCAGCCTTGTTGCGTCGCTTGACCTTCATCACCCTCGACCCTCCCACGGTCGAACAAGCCGTAGAGATTTTACGGGGAATCACCACACGCTACGAGCAACACCATCACGTACGGATTGGAGAATCCGCGATTGTCGCTGCCGTGAACCTTGCGAAGCGTTACTTGCAAGACCGTGAGTTGCCCGATAGCGCCATTGACCTTCTCGATGAGACGGCATCGCGCAAACGTGTCGAGACGGAGGGCATTCCTCCTGAATTGGATGATTTGATTCGACGTTTGGAGTCGGTTCGTGCGCAAGAGGCGGCGCTTGCCGACGATGAGGATGAGGCGAGCGTTGCGACTCGCGCACGTCTCGAGCGCGAGCGTGCGGAATTGGAACCGAAAGTGCGTGATGCCAAGGCGGCCGTCGAATCCAGGCGAGGGGCCTTCGCCTTCGTGCAGGCGTTACGAAAAGAATTGGAGCAAGCCAATACCAACCTCGAGCAAGCGCGTGGCCAAAGAGACGATAAACGGCTTGGCGAATTGAATCTCGTGACCATTCCCGATTTGAAGCGCCGATTGGCCGCGGCCGAAGAGGCTATGAAAGCCACCGGTGGTGAAGCATCCAACCGTGTCACCGATCAAGATGTGGCCATCACCCTCGGCGCTTGGACCGGCATTCCCGTGGCAAAAATGCTCGAAGCGGAAACCGAAAAACTCCTTCGGATGGAAGATCGTCTGAAGATGCGTGTCGTGGGGCAGGATGAAGCGTTGTTGGCCGTGAGTCGCGCCGTGCGACGAGGACGGGTTGGACTGCGCGATCCAAAACGCCCGATCGGTTCCTTTCTTTTTCTTGGACCCAGTGGCGTCGGAAAAACCGAACTCGCCAAGGCTTTGGCCGAATTTCTGTTCGATGACGAGCAAGCGCTGACCCGTCTCGACATGAGCGAGTTCATGGAACGTCACATGGCCCAACGTCTGCTTGGCGCTCCTCCGGGATATGTCGACAGTGAGCAAGGAGGTTTTCTCACCGAGGCCGTGCGACGTCGTCCTTATTCCGTGCTTCTTTTCGATGAAGTCGAAAAGGCTCATGGTGATGTGTTCAACCTATTGCTGCAGCTCCTCGACGATGGTCGGTTGACCGATGGACGGGGTCGCACCGCGGACTTTTCGAATACGGTCGTGATCATGACATCCAATATCGGTGCAAAGCGGATCTTGGAGGCAGGGCCGACATCGTTTGAAACCGAAGAGGGGCGAGAGGCCTTGCGCGATGTGCTGCTCGATGAGTTGCGCGGGTTTTTCCGTCCCGAATTTCTCAACCGCATCGATGATGTCGTGGTGTTTCGGCATCTGACGCGGGAGCATCTTCGAGGGATCGTAGACATACAGCTTCGACAACTCGATCGGTTGCTCGCCGATCGGGGGCTACGCGTGCAGTTGACCGAGGCGGCGAAAATGCGTCTGGTCGACTTGGGATACGATCCTGCCTTTGGCGCTCGTCCTGTGCGACGAGCGTTGTTGCGGGAAGTTCAGAATCCGCTGGCTGAACACTTGCTCTCTGGCACCTATGAAGCCGGGCATGTGGTGATGGTCGACGTGCGTGATGACGTATTTGTGTTTGAAGGATGAACCGTGCCCGTTGCGTCGATGGTGAGCGAGCAATTCGCTCGCGCTCCCTGGTGTTCTTTCCCATTGCGAGTATGAATATACGTACGGTCCATGCGGATTCTCCAACTCGGCCCGCGGTGCAATAACGCGTGCATATTCTGCGCGAATGCATTGGATCGTACCGCACCCGCGGTAGCGACCCGCGAGTGGATGGAGCGACTCGCGGCTCTTGTGCCCACCGAAGAACTTGGCGTGATGGGTGGAGAGCCAACCCTTCGTGAGGACTTGTTCGATATCGTTCGACACGCCAAACGACTCGGTGTGGGTCGCATTGTGCTTCGGACCAACGCAAGACGGTTTACGTATGTCTCGTATGCGCAGCAGCTTGCTTCCGCTGGAGTTTCGGGGCTCGACGTGGGCCTTTACGGTTCTTCGCCCGCGATGCACGACTATCACACCGATGTGCCCGGTTCATTTTTGCAGACCCTTCGAGGAATCAAACACGCCACCGCCGTGGGAATGAACGTGATCACCACGTGTGTGGTCACCCGTTCGAATTATCGACATCTGGTCGATATCGCGCGGTTAGCCGGTTCGCTGGGTGCGCAAGGGGTCCGATTTCGAGCACCCGAGGTGATTGGACGTGCCGCCGCCACGCGCAGCCGTATCGTTGCCCCCCCTGAACTCGCGATGGTCCATTTGCGGCGTGTGCGAGCGCAAGCACAACGTTCGGGGCTCGACGTATCGATCGATCGAGCCTTGACCGTTGCCGTCGATGGTTCGTCGGGTGTGCAAGCCGTGGACATGGATAGGACCGCAAAAGCCTGGCCGGCTCGTCAAGAGCAACGAAGTCGTGAGCGCCGTTCCGGTGACGAGTTGCGAGATATCCTTCCCTCCCTCTTTGACTCCAGCGAGGATGAGTCCTAGTGGCAAACCTCGGTTATTTGCAGCTCGTTCGTCACTGCAATCAGTATTGCCGCATTTGTTCCAATCCGGAAACGCCGTGGGTCTTGGACTTGGATGCGGCGATCCGTGCGCTCGACGACTTCGCCCAACGCGGATACGCGGGTGTCATTCTCACCGGGGGGGAGCCTTCGCTTTCGGAGATCGTCGAGCCCGTGGTCATGCATGCCACGCAAAGGGGATTGTCTGTCCGCATGATCACCAATGGAAGTCGATTGGCGGACAAATCCTTGGCTCAGCGTTGGATCGAGGCCGGATTACGGCATTTTCACGTTTCGTTGTATTCGAGTCGTCGTGAGGTTCACGATCATATCACGTGTGTGAAGGGTTCTTTTGACCTCGCTCGCCACGCCATTCGCAACCTTGGTGAGGGGGGTGCGGTGTTGAACCTCAATACCGTCATCAATCGATTCAACTGTGATCACTTGCACGAGCTTGCCCAATTGGTGGTCGACGAAATGCCTTGGGTGAGCCATGTCGTGATCAACAATCTGGACCCGTCGATGGGAAGGGCGGAAACCAATCGGCAGGCTCTTCATCGTCTCGTGGACATGGAAGTATCTCTACACAAGGCGCTCGGGATTCTGACCGCGGGAGCCAGAACCTTCCGGGTAGAACGTGTGCCCCTGTGTTTCATGGTCGATTACGCTCATTGCTCCACCGAAACGCGAAAGATCATCAAAGCGGAAGAGCGAATCATCCACTTTTTGGATGAAAAAGGAACGGTTCGTCAGACGAGTTTCCGCCATCATAAGGCGGCGGTCTGTGCCCATTGCTCGTTGGATCCCATTTGCGCCGGATTATTCGAAATGGGGCATGGCTTCGATGAAACGGAGTTGGCCCCGGTGTTCGTCGATCCGGCCGCCATCATTCGTCGCGTTCTACGACAGTGAATTTACCATCCAGCACCGAGAGGCTTGTCCGCTCGTCGGCACTTCACTAAACCGATGCATCATGAGCGACAACCATCAGGTGCATGCAGAATCGACCGAAGAGGGTGTGGTACTGCGTTTCGAAGAGTCGATCTATCCGAAGGATGCCGTATTCGGTGCGGCCTACACGCTTCTCGATCGATGTTTCGTTCACATCGATCGGGAAGACTCGAAGCTGCTCGTGAAGCTTCGAGCGAAACCGGGGATCACGTTGTCCGCGGACTTGCTGGCGGGCGAATTCGAGGCTGAGGCTCTCACCCAAGCCTGGCGAAGAGATATCGTTCGGGAGAACCAGGCGTGGCTCGAGAGCGTGACGGCGCGTGCCCTTTCGGGCGCGGCCGGGCCTCCAGGTCTCGATGACTTGCTCGAGGACGACCTCGGCGATTTGGGAGATGCTTTTGATGATCCCTTGGGAATCGCTGTGAGCTGGGAAGAGAAGTACGGCAAAGGCGAGCAAGCCGACCAGCCCATGAAATCCTCCGCGGCTCCGTCCGAAAGCTCGGAATCGTCGGTACCCCAAGAGTCGAAGCCTTCCTCTGACGAACCCGAAGCTTCCGATGAGCAAGGGGAACACTCATGACAGAACTTCGCTTCAGAATGAGTTTGTATTCATCCTCCGCGCTCGATCGGGCCCTCGAGGCCTTCGCCTCTCTTATCGACTACGAGCGCGAGAGCCGCGATGAGATGGAAGTCATTCGGTTGACCGCCCGAGCTGGTGAGGACGAGTCGTGGATCGCCGGCGAGTTTGCCAATTTCGTGCTTGGGGCGACCGTGGATGGCGTGGACGCGACACGTGTGGAGGAAGCGTGATGTCGGAACTCGTTCCGTTACGGACAGGGGAAGCGACGGCGGCTGGTTTGGTGCCGTTTCGAGTTCGCAAAATCGGTCCTGACGTCCTGCTCACCAATCCTTGGGGGGATTGGGTTTTCGTGACACCGTCGGAATTGGACATTCTCGCTTCTCGATCGTTGCAGGTCGGTTCCGCGTTATACGAAAAACTTGCGGAGCGGGGGTTCCTGCGGGATCGACTGGATCCGGCGGTGGTCGCCGAACGATGGAATCGTCGAAAACGATTTCTCGACGCTGGCCCCAACTTGCACATCATCATCGCGACGTTGCGATGCAATCAGACCTGTGTGTATTGCCACGCAAGTCGCGCACAATGGTCGGATACATCGACGGATATGTCGTTGGAAACGGCGGCCAAGGTGGTCGATTTCATCTTTCAGAGCACCTCGCCTCGTTTGACCATCGAGTTTCAGGGAGGCGAGCCCCTCGCCCACTTCGACCTTGTGAAGTATGTCATCGAACGGGCCAAGGAAAAGAATCGCCAGGAAGATAAAAACCTAGAATTTACCTTGGTTTCGAACCTCTCCCTGCTCGATGACGAAAAACTCGACTACCTGGTGAATAACAAGGTTCAGATATGCACGAGCATTGATGGACCCGCGGAACTACATGACCGTCAGCGGGTGCTTGCGTCGGGAAGTTCCTTCACGGAAGCGGTCCGATGGATCGAGCGAATCAACCAACGCTATGTCCAGATGGGGCTCGATCCCGTTCTTTATCATGTGGAAGCATTGATTACGACCACACGGGCCGCCTTGGCGATGCCCAAACGGATCGTGGATACGTACGTGGACCTCGGATGCCGAGCGATTTTTTTACGTCCGGTCGATCCTTTTGGTTTTGCCGCACAGACAGGGAAAACCATTGACTATGACCGCGCGGCGTTTCTCGATTTTTATCGACAAGCGGTGGAGCACATCCTCGACCTCAACCGTCAGGGTGTCCAGGTTCTCGAGCGGTACGCGGCCATCTTTCTCACCAAGATATTGGGTGATGAAGATCCCAACTTCCTCGATATCCGATCGCCTTGCGGCGCAGGGATCGGACAACTCGCCTACAACTATGATGGGAAGATCTTCACCTGCGACGAGGGGCGCATGCTTCATCAGATGGGCGATTCGTTCTTCCAACTCGGATCCATCGATGACGCCCGGTATCGCAAGATCATGCTCACCGATACGGTGCGAGCCATGACGATGGCATCCAACCTCGATGCCCAACCCGATTGTGTGGTGTGCGCTTACAATCCTTATTGCGGAGTGTGCCCCGTTCACAACTATGCAACCCAAGGGAGCATTTTTGGACGAATGCGAGAAAGCGCTTGGTGCGCTGTCCATAAAGGGATACAGGATTACCTATTTGACCTGTTGCGACAAAACGATCCGACTACCATGGAAATCCTTCGTCGCTGGACTACCCTTCGTGAACGCGATCACTTTATTCAACCAACCTGTGCAGAATAGGCTCCCATCGCCTTCCGATCGAACCGCCGCACGATGACATCTCCCACCCATCATCGATACAATCCGTAAACGGATATTACTTGCGACGACCCGATCATCGGCTCGTTGGGTTCAGTCCCGTTGTGCCGAGCGAAGGCACCCCACACAAGCTTG
>Ga0208940_1002873_pt1 | contig 15385 bp, 12 predicted proteins | sample AD_JPNNA6_MetaG_FD_184445 | JGI IMG/M metagenome (GOLD analysis project Ga0208940, IMG submission 184445) | Active sludge microbial communities of municipal wastewater-treating anaerobic digesters from Japan - AD_JPNNA6_MetaG (SPAdes) (version 2) | ecosystem: Engineered > Bioreactor > Anaerobic... | reverse complement strand
GATCGAGGAGATGGAACGGAGCGAACGGGACATGGGAAAACCTCCTTGAGACGTTTTCCCCCGAGGGAAGGCCTCTGGGGGTGGAAAGAATCGGCCCTTCGGGCCCCTAAGCCGCCCCCCCGGCAAAGGGTCCCGGAACTTCGGCGGGGACCTTGAAAAAGGCCGAGGCGCGGGGCCCACTCATCGAGCTCTGGGCACTCTCGGTCCCCGGGGGGGGCTTAACGCAACAATGTTGCGCGATGCATGGTATCCCAGGAAGGGAGAAAAGGCAAGGCGAGGAGGGCCTTTCGCCTTCTTTTGCTTCCTAGGGACACAAAGGTGGCGAAAAATGAGGACTTTCGTATAATGGGGGAGAAGGGGCGCCGCCGGAGCTTTCGGTAAGTGTGATAAGGGGGCAGGAGCGATGGATGAAGAGGGGTTCCCCGAGCGAGAAGCGCTGCGCCGGGCGGGGTTGCGCCGGACGCCCTTCCGGGAGGCCCTGCTGGGACTGCTGCGCCGGGCCGAAGGTCCCTTGAGCCACGGAGAGCTCCTGGCCCGGATGCCTCACGGCGATCGGGTGACCCTCTATCGGGCCCTGGAGGCCTTGGAGCGGTCCGGAGTGGTGCATCGCATCCAGGGTACCGACGGGGTCTGGCGCTTTCGGGCCCACGTCGCCGAGACCCCCCGGTGTCCCGGGGGGCATCCGCACTTTCTTTGCACCGCCTGCGGTCGCATGTGGTGCCTGGAGGGGCAACCCTGGCCCACGGTGGCCGTTCCCCCCGGGGCCCGGGTCACGGACAAGCAGCTGGTGGTTTCTGGCCTCTGCGCCTCGTGCCTCGCGGAGGAGCCGTCATCCCGGAAGGAGGGGGTGGAAAATGCGGAAGATCCTCTTGCTGGACGATGACGTGGAGCTCTGTGAGCTCCTGCGGGAGTATCTGGCTTCGGAGAACTTTGCGGTGGAGTTCGCCCACGATGGCGCCGGAGGCCTTGTCCGGGCCCTGGAGAAGGATTTCGACATGATGTTACTGGACGTCATGCTCCCTGGCCGCAACGGCTTTGAGGTGCTCCGGGAGCTCCGGGGTCGTTCGACCATGCCGGTGCTCATGCTCACCGCCCGGGGGGATGACGTGGATCGCATCGTGGGGCTGGAGATGGGGGCGGACGACTACCTACCCAAACCCTTCAACCCCCGGGAGCTGGTGGCCCGCATCCGGGCCGTGCTGCGACGCCACGGGGACAGGGGGGAATCCATGACCCGCCTCGCGGTGGGGGACGTGGTGCTCGATTCCAGCTCTCGGTCCGTGCGATGCGACAAGAAAGAGGTGGATCTTACCGGGGTGGAGTTCAAACTCCTCGAAGCCCTCATGCGCTCCCCCGGCCGGGTGGTGCCCCGGGATCGCCTTGCCCGGGCGGCCCTGGACCGCCCCCTGGAGCCCTTCGACCGGAGCTTGGACGTGCACGTGAGCAACCTGCGTCGCAAATTGGGTCCCTTTGCCGACGGAAGCCCCCGTATTCGTACCCTGCGGGGGGAAGGGTACCTGTTCGCATGTCCCGGTTTTTTCTGAGACTCCTTCTCTGGTTCTGGTTTACCCTGGCGGTGGCCCTCCTGGCCTTTCAGATGGTCACGGGGACCTTGGCACCGGAGCTTCCCGCCGAACGCTGGGAGCGGGGGGTCTTCCAGGCCGCTACCCTCTTCGGCCAGGGATTGGGAGATCTGTGGCGTCAGCACGGCGCCCAAGCGGCCCGGGCCCGGCTCGACCTGCTGGAGACCACTGTGGGCATCCGGGGATTTCTCTTCGACGCCACAGGGGAGGAACGCCTGGGGCGGTCGGTGTCGGACATGGTGCGACGGGAAGCCCAGAAGACCCTCACCTCCCGGAGCCCCTCCCGGAGCGCCCGGGGCACCCAGACCCTGCTGGTGGTGCCCCTGGAGAATCCGCCGGGGGTGCTGGTGCTCCAGGCGGAATGGCCCTCCTGGCAGAGCGCTCTCCCCGCCCTGATCCTGCGCGTGGGGGCGGTGCTTCTGGTGGTGGGGGTCATGGCTTGGCAGCTCGCCCATCATATCTCCCGCCCCCTGCTCCAACTCCGGGAGGCGGTACGACGCTTCGCCTCGGGAGACATGAGGGCCCGGGCCCCTCGCCAGGCCTATCGTCACAAGGATGAGATCGGAGCCCTCATGGAAGACTTCAACGCCATGGCGGACCGCATGCAGGGGCTCCTCCTGTCCCAGCGCCGCCTCCTGGGGGACGTCTCCCACGAGCTGCGATCCCCCCTCACCCGGGCCTCTCTGGCCCTGGCCCTGGCCCAAAAGCAGCTTCCCGAAGGGGCGGCGCCTTTGGATCGGGTGGAGCGAGAGCTCCACCGCCTGGAAGAGCTGGTGAGCTCCCTCCTATCCCTTTCTTCCCTGAACATGATGAATCGCCCCGCCCGGAACGACCTGGTGGACCTGAGTACCCTGGTGAGGCAAGTGGCGGAAGATGGGGCCTTCGAGGCGGAAAGCGGAGGGAAGCAAGTGGAGCCCCATCTGACCCCCGGCATATGGGTCCGAGGGGACGAATCCCTGCTGCGCAGCGCTCTGGAGAACGTGGTCCGCAACGCCCTGCGTTACGCCCCCGGGGGTACGTCGGTGGGAATTGACCTCCGGCGAGAACCCTCCGGGGCCCGGCCGGTGCGTTTGGCGGTGCGGGACTGGGGCCCTGGGGTCCCCGATGGGGATTTGGGGAGTATCTTTCGTCCCTTCGTGAGGAGCGAGCGGGCCCGGGAGCGCACCGGAGAGGGGGGGGCGGGGTTGGGGCTCGCCATCGCTGCCCGGGCGGTGAAACTTCACCGGGGCATCATCCGGGCGGAGAACCCCTCGGGAGGGGGGTTGCGGGTGGAAATGGCCCTCCCCGCCGCCGATCCCCCCGAAGATTTCGAGGCCTAAAACGGCATCCGGGCGGGAAAGGGACGCCCGGGACTTGGAGGGCGGTGGCCCGGTCCGGCGCCGTCGCTCGCAGGGTAAGACTCAGAGAGGAGGAATGGCGATGCTGTCGCTCATCCGCAGTGGACCGCACTTTCTGATGTTACGAGGAGAAGGGGAAGCCCTCCGGAGCTTTTTAATCCATAACTTCGAGGCGACCTTTGGGCTTGTCGATCCGGTGGACCAGTCCCGGGAGGACCAGACCGTGCTCCACGTGGAGGACTCCTCGGGGGGAGACCTCTCCGTGGGGCTCTGTAACGCCTCGCCCGCAGAGATTTTTTGTGCCCTCCTGAACGTAAAAGGGGATTCGGGCCTGAAGGAATCCCGGCTCCTGCCCCGGTGGATCTTCCTCCGGTCCTTCGGGAAGGGATCCTCTGTGCTGGAAGACATTCGCCGGGAGCTGGGGGGCACGGTGGCGTCCTTGGATGCCCTCTTCGAGTGGCGCCTCCGCTCGGGAACGGTGGTGGGGTGCACCTCTCGCCCTCTGAACCGCCCCGTCTTGTGGCAAGACCTGCACCCCGAAGTGCTGGTGCTCGACCTGCCCTTTGACCTGGCCTACCGGCGCCTCCGCCCCCGGGCCTTCGAGCTCTTCAGCCAGAGCCTGGGGGACGCGACCTGGGGTGAGGTCCAGGTGCAGATCTACGACAAGTACGACCTCTATCCGGAGCACATCCGTCGGGTGGAGCTGGTGCTCGACGCCCTGGAAATGGGCTTTCCCTTCAGCGAAGGATGGACCCGAGAGGCGGCGAGGATGCTGCTCGTGGTGCGGGTTTACCGCATCCGGCTGCTCACCTTCCTGGCGCCTTCCGTGGTGAAGGAGTTCCTCATGGGACTGGAGTACGACGCCACGGGGGAACGGATCCTCGACATGGACCTCTACTGCGGCCGGGAGAAGATCGGTTGGGGGCCCTTGGGGAGGGAGCGAGGCCTTTCCCGGGACGAGCTGGGGCGCCGGGCCCGGGAAAAACTCTGGCGTGCCCTGCCCGCCGACGTGGTGCGGGAGTTGGAAGAGCTGGAGCGTCGGGTGCGGGACGCCTCGGGGATGGAGTAGGCCGGAGTCACTCCAACAGACGTCGGATCGCCAGACGCCACCCCAGGGCCCGGGAGAAGGCCCCCGGGGTGTAGCGCGGCAGGTTCATGGGGTCGGAGCTCCGGGTGCAAGGGGCCCCCTCCGTGCCGAAGGCTAGGGCGTAGCCGCTCTTGGCCGCCATGCGGCGGATGGCGGGGCCATTGCGGCCGTTGGGGTAGGACAAAACGTCCACCGAGACCTCGAGAAGGCCTTCGAGAAAGGCCCGAGATCCGGCAAATTCTTCGGTGAGTTGGGCCGCCGACAGCCCCCGGAGGTCCCGGTGGTGCTGGGTGTGGCTGCCAAAGGCCACCAGGCCGCTTTGGGCCATGGCCCGCATCTGGGGCGCCGAAAGCCTCCCCGGGGTCCCCACGTTGGCCCCCACCACGAAGACCGCAGCGGGGACGTCGAAACTCCGAAGGATGGGCAGTAGCTCCGAGGCATTGTCCTCATAGCCGTCATCGAAGGTGAGAAGCACGGAAACGGGGGGGATGGGACCGGTCCCCTCGATCCACCGGCGGAACTCCTCCAAGGAGAGAAAGGCCGCCCCCCCTTGTCGGAGCCGGGCTAATAGCGAGGCGAACTCCCCGGGGGAAACATACATTCCTCCGTCCTCCCCGGGGACGGGGGCCACGTGGTGGAGGCACAAGACGTACACCGCCTCCTTCGGCGTCGACGCCACCAGGATAGCGGCCCCCAGGGCCAGGGCCGCCCCGATCCCCAGGGCCCCCTTTAGGACCTGACGATTTGCCTTGACCTTCACCGGGAAATCCCCCCTCCTAGAGGGGATTATAGCGCGAGTCCCAAAAAAGAATCGAGGGCGGTGGGCGAAAAAGGGAAAGGCAAAGGCCTGCGGATCTCGCCCCGCCCCCCCTTCGCCCCGGCCTTTTCTCTCCGAAATAAGCCAAAGAGCGGTGGCAAAAAAGGCCGCCCCGTGATAATATCTCCAAGCGTCGGAAGGCGACGAGGATCTATGAAGGAGGAGTGAAGTACATGCGGAAGACAGTGGTATCGGTGGTGGCGGTGCTGGCTCTGGTGGCCTTCGCTTCCATGGCTGCGGCGGCGGCCATGCCCGATTTTTCGGGCACGTGGAAGTGGGAGAAGGACGGCAAGACCCTGGTGTTGGAGCTGGCTCAGAAGGTCCAGAAGGAGAAGGGTAAGCCCCCCATCCTGGTGAAGGGAAGCCACAAGGCCACGGCGGAAGACGGAGCCAAAGTGGATTCCAGCAATGGTGAGATCAGCATCTTCTCCGACAACTTCGTGGACGGCGCCATCCTGGTGAAGATCCGCAGCTACGCCTGCGACGCCGAGGGTCGGGCCATGATGCGGCTGGAGGGCCCCAAAAAAGACATCATGCTCTTCCAGATCGTATCTCCCCCCGAGGGAGAGCACTTCATCCCCGAGGGCAACGTCTACCTGAAGAAGGTGGCCCCCGCCCCCAAGGCGACGAAAAAGGGTAAGTAGATTTAGATTACCCCTTTTGGACTCCTGCGCGCGAAAAACTCCCCGGGCCCAAGGTCCGGGGAGTTTTTTTGTGGCGTTATGGTGCGACGGAGGACGGTGCCGCCGCAGACCTCGCGGAAGTGATCCGGGCCCAGTTCCTTCTCTTGCCCCCTCGGGGGCCCCGGGGCGACCCCCGCCACCCCTTTCGGTCACATCCCCACAGCGGCCGATCCCACCACCACCAGGACCGAGCCGATCCATTGGATCCGCCGCAACCTCTCTCCCATGAAGCAGACCGCAAAGAGGGTGGAGAGGAGCGGGTTCACGGAGGTGAGGGGAGTCACCATGGAGGCGGGGGCGAATCGCAGTACGGAGATGAAGATGAAACCTGCCACGCCGAGGCTCACTCCCCCCGAGGCCAGGATGGTGACCCACCCCGCCGGGGGGATGGTCCCCAGGCGCCGGAATCGGCTCCCCAGGGGGGTTCCTCGGCGGGGCCATAGCCATAGGGCGCCGGAAAAGAGCAACAACACCAGGGATCGCCAGAGGTTGACGGTGGATGGGGGCACCTGTTGGGAGGCTACCAACCACTTGGTGATGGGGATGCCCATGCCCCAAAAAATCCCCGCCATGAGGGCCCACAGAAAGCCCCGCACGGGGTGGGCCCGGACTTGGGCGTCGGCAGACGTTCCCTCGAGGCGAAGCAGGATAAGCCCCCCCACGATGCTCGCCGTCCCCAGGATCAGGGGCATGGTGAGGGGCTCTTTCAGCCAGAAGGCCGAAATGCCCGCCGCCACCAGGGGGTAAGTGCTGGTGATGGCGGCGGCGCGACTCACGCCGATATCGGAAAGGGATTGAAAGTAGAGCAGATCTCCCAGGATGTTGCCCAACATCACATTGGCCCCCACGGCCCCCAGGAGGGACAGGGGATGGTGCCAGATCATCGCCGAGGGGTCGGTGGCCAAAAGCCATGCACCGCACACCCCGGTGAATCCCAGGGCTCGGATGAAGTTGACCTCGTAGAGGTTCGCGCTTCGCATCCCCACCATGAGCAAAAGGGGTGAAGCGGCCCAACAGACCGCCGTGAGAAGACATAAGACGATGATCAATGCGGGTGATATGATCTTTCACGCTCCCGGGAGCCCTAGAAACGCCGGAGGGCTCGTGGGGCCCATGATACACGAGGGAGACGGCGAAGCAAAGGGAAAACGCCTTTGGATGCTCGAAGAGAAAGGCCCTTGGATGCGTCCCTGGGATTTCGCGCCCTCCGGGGCCTCACAGCCCCAGGGCCCGGGGCAGGGCGGTGGTGAGGGGAGGACAGAGGATGAGGAGGAGGAGCGTGCCCACGGCCACCCCGATGAAGGGCCAGATCTCCCGGAAGAGTTCCCCCAGGGGCACCCGCCCCACCGCCGCCACGATGTAGTTACAGGCCCCCACGGGGGGCGTGATGAGGGCGATGGTGACGTTGAGGGTCATGACGACGCCGAAGTGCAGGGGGTCGATGCCCGCCCGGGCGGCGAGGGGGGCGAAGATGGGGGTGAGGAGCGTGAGCACCGCCACCTCTTCCATGAACATGCCGATGACGAAGGTCAGGGCGCTCAGGGTCAGAAGCAGCAGCAGGGGGGTGTCCAGAAGCCCCCACCCCGCCAGCGCGGCGGCCACCGTCTGGGGCACCCGTTCCCACTTGAGGAGCCACCCCACGGAGGTGGCGGCTCCCATGATGAGAAAAATGGCGCTGGTGAGGCGCACCGTTTCCACCAGAGCTTCTCCCAGCCCCCGGAGGGTCAGTTGCCGCGTGCCAAAAAATCCCACGGCGGCGCAGTACGCCGCCGCCAGAGCCCCCGATTCCGTGGGGGTGACGACGCCGGCGACGATGCCCCCGATGATGAGCAACGGCGCCACCAGAGCCCCGGTGGATCGCTTCAGGATCTCCCCCTTGCGGGCCCGCACCGCAGCGCCGTCGGAGAAGGGAAAGCGGTATCGGGCGGACCACAGGGCGTTCATGGCGAGGAAGGCCCCTCCCAGCAAAAACCCCGGCACCACCCCCGCAGCGAAGAGCCCTCCGATGGAGGCGTTGGTCATGGAAGCATAGATGACCATGAAAATGCTGGGGGGAATGATGGGACCGATGAGGGCGCTGCCGGCGGTGAGTCCCGCGGCGTAGGCCCGGGGAAAGCCCTCTTTTTCCATGGCGGGAATGAGGAGAGAGCCCAGCGCGGAGGCGTCGGCGGCGGCGGAGCCGTTCACCCCAGCCAGAATGATGCCCCCCACCACGTTGACGTACCCCAGCCCTCCCCGGGCGGATCCCACCAGCAGACGGCAGAAATCCATGAGGCGGTCCGTGAGCCCGGCGCGGTTCATGAGCGTCCCCGTGAGGAGGAAAAAGGGAATGGCCAGCAGAGAAAAGACGTCCATGCCCCCGAAGAACTGCTGGGGAATCACCCGGAAGAGGCTTTCGTTCCCGAGAGATGCCACCCCCAGAAAGGCCGTGGCCACAAGCCCCACGAAGAGCGGAATGCCCAGAAGCATCTGCAGAAAGAAAGCCCCCAGCAGGGCGCACCACATCATGGGCCTTCGGTCCTTTCGGAGTTTTCGGGGGGGAGCAAGGCCCCCAGAAAAAGCTGGAGCCCCAGCAACAACATCCCCACGGGCAGCGCCAACAGCAACGCCGCCTTGGGAACCCCCAGCGCCATGGTCTTCACTTCCCAGGTGCCCGCAAGATTTTTCCACCCCAGCACCGCCAGCGCCAGAAGCACCGCCAGCACGAAGGCGAGGCGAAGGACCTCCACCACGAGGCGCGGAGCCCGGGGAAGGCGGGGCACCAGAAAATCAAGGGCCATGTGATCTCCCCGGGCGGCGGCACACCCCGCCCCCAGGAGCGCCAGCCACACCAGGGAGTACCGGGCCACCTCCTCGGTCCAGACCAGCGAGATGCGGAAAACATACCGGCAGACGATGCCCAGGAGCACATCGGCCACGTTGACCACCAGAAGGGCCCCCGCCCCCACGGCGCTCACCCGTTCGAGGGTGCGGGAGATCCTTTGGAGACGGTCTGCCATGGCCGTCATCTTTTTCCTCCGGTTTCCCCAAGGGGGCCCCCGGATTCCACGAAAACCTCACGAAATGCCGCCGTGCTTCGGTGGGGCCCCATGGTGCCACGTCCTTTCTCCGGTGCGGTGTGGCCATGGTACGAAAAAACCGCCGCCTCCACAAGGGCGTTTTTCGCTTCCGAACGCCTCGGCGCCCTGGGGCATCGTCAAAGAGCCCCGGAGGGAAAGCCGTCGTCTTCCGGAACGACCCCGTCGTTCGGCTTCCGCCCATTCCGGCCGCCGGAGCTTGTCTTCGGGGATCTTCCGTGATAGAACAATTTTTAGGAAAGGGAGAGGAGTCCCCGGTCTTCTGTCAACGCCGCCGCTCCGGTGGAACCCGCTGGCATCGCCACGGCGGCGGATTTGGATTCTTGGCTGGCAGGCATGCGGGAGAAGCTGGCCGGCTTTCTCAAATCTGGGAAAAGAGGTCCCCCCCGGCAGAGTGCCCGGGGGGCTTTTCTTTCTCCGAGTTCCTCCGTGGAGGGCGGAAAGAGGGGGGGCAGCGCGGGGAACGGAAGTTCCCGGGCGGCCCCCCCGACGGGTTAGTTTCTCAAGGGGCAGACCCCCGCCGCCCGGTCGTTGGCGGCCTTGGCGCTGTCCAGGGCGAGGGTGAGCTCCTCCGGCCCCACTTTTGTCTCCAGCCAGGCGAGATAGGGCTTCTGGGCCCTTTGCCGGAAGACGGCCAGCTCTTCCCGGCTGGGGGTGTAGATCTGCATCCCTTTGGCCCGGAGTTGCTCCACCTGGGCGGCGTCGGCGGCCTCCACCTCGGCGCGGCTGATTTCGTTGGCCCGCTTGGCCGCATCCACCAGGGCCTTTTGGTCCTCCGGCGAAAGGGAGTCAAAGAGGTCTCCGTTGGCCACGAGGAACTGGTCCGAGTACTGGATGTTCGCCAGCGTCATGTATTTTTGCACCTCGTAGAGGCTTCCCATGAGCACGTACATGGCGGGGTTCATCTGGCCGTCCACCACGCCGGTGCGCAGGGCGAGATAGAGCTCCGTCCAGGGAATGGGGGTGCCGCTGGCGCCGAAGCTCTTGTAGAGGATGATCTGCCCCTCGTCCATGCCCCGAAATTTGAGCCCTTCAAAATCGTTGGGGGTGCGAATTTCCCGTTTCGCGTTGGTGAACGCGAGAAATCCCCCCTCTTCCACCGCCTCCAGGAGCACGGCGCCGGTGCGTTCCCGGAAGGCTTCCTGAGCCTTTTTCCACCAGAGCCCTTCGTCGAAGAAGATGTGAGCCGCCCGGTGGTTGTCGAAGAGGAAGGGGAGGGAGGAGGCGTAGATTTCCGGAAAGACCGGGGCCACGCCGGCGAAGGACGCCACGTTGAGAATGGGCTGGTTCATGCCCTTGCGGGAGAGAAGTTCCATGCGCTCTTCTTCGCTACCGAGCTGGCTGTCGGGATAGAGCTCCAGCTTCACCCGTCCTGCGGTGCCTTCTTCCAAAAACTTCTGGAAATTGAGCACGAAGGCGTGCACCGCGTTGTTCCCCGGCTGAGGGGGACCGTTGTAGCAAATTTTCACCGTGATGGATTCCGCCGCCGCTGGCACCGCAAGAAATAATCCCAGGCACATCAGGGCTAAAACTTTAAAGCGCATGGGAATTCCCCTCCTTCGACCTTGTAATTTTCGCACCCCTATACCGGATACCCCATGGTACCGGAGATTCCCACCCCTTCGCAAGGGGCCTTCGGCGCTTTTTAGGTCATTCATGCTTTTTCGTGCCTCTTTTGTCGGCCCCTCCGCCCTTGTGGGGACCCCTGGGTCCGGGGTAGAATGGGCCGAAGTGCTCCCGGTGGGGAAAAGGGGGGGGTGGCGATGGCTAAAGGAGGGCTTTCCCTGAGGACCCGGATGATGGTGGGCGTGCTTTTACTGACTTTGATGGGTATTTCCATCGTCTGGGGCAGGAATTTCCTGGCCCTACGGGAGGAACGCATAGAAGCGGAGCTGCGCCAGGTGGCGGAAAACGACCAGGAGGTCTTCGATGCGGTTTGCCGGGACGAGGCCCGCCGGTCGCTGATTTTGGCGGATCGTATCCGGGCTTTCCCCGGGGTGATCCAGGTCTTTGCCTCCCGGGACCGAGGGGCCTTGGCGGCCCTGGTGGATCCCCTGTGGAAGATGGCGAACGAGAGCTACGGCGTGGGGCAGATGCAATTTCACCTCCCCAACGTGACGAGCTTTCTGCGCATGAACAGCAAAAAATTTGGAGATAGCCTTCTTTTTCGCACGGGGCTCGTGGCGGTGCTGACCCAGGGGAAAACCTTTACGGGGCCCGAGCTGGGCATCTTCGGCTTTTACCTCCGGGGGATCCTCCCCGTGATGGAAGAAGAGCGCCTCATCGGCAGCTTCGAGGTGGGCGTCGAGCTCCGGCCGGTGATCCATCGCGTGGCGGAGGCCACGGAGGCCTCTTTCTCGGTCTTTGCCCCGACGGACGACGTGAGAAAGATGGAATTTGCCGCATCCTTTGACGTGGGGGGATTTTCCCTGGTGGCCACCACGGAGGAGGACGCCTCCCCGGAACGCTTTCCGGAGGAGCTTTTCAAAGGAATCATGGAAAAGGATTCTCGTTACCTGAGGCGAGAGGGCGAGGGGATGCGGGCCAGCCCCCTCATGAATTCCTTTGGCGAAGTGGTGGGGGCGGTGGTGGTGCGGGTCGACGCCCGGAGCGCCCAGGAGGCCATCGCCGAAGGGCGAAGCGGAGCACGGGCCGCTGCGGCGGGGGGAGGAGCCCTCTGCGCCCTGGTGGGAGGCTATCTCCTGAGGAAGCGTCCCAGCTCGCCCCGGGCCAAGGCGCGACGCCCCTAGGGGACGAGGCGGGGCGCGAAGGATGGTCCGGGGACCGGGCGGGGAATCCAAACCGCTTCTTTTTCGGCGAGACCGAAAGCCCCGGGGAGGATGAGGCGTCTTAGGGGGATAACTTTAGGAGGGTGTCATGATGGCAAAAAAGGGGCTTTCCCTGAAGGTCAAGGTGACGGGGGGCGTGCTGATTCTCCTGTTGGCGCTGGCGGCCATCCTGGGTGGGGTGTCTTACCTGTCCCAGAAGGATCGCATCGAGGCAGAGGTGCTCCGGGTGGCGGAAATGGATCGGTCGCTCTTTGAGGCGGTCTGGCAGGACGGAGCCCACCGGGCTCTGACCCTGGCGGACGGCGTCGTGGCTCTCCCCGAGGTGCGCCGGGCCTTCGCCTCCCGGGACCGGGAGGGGCTTTTCGCCCTGGTGGACCCCCTGTGGAAGGCGGCGAACGGGCGTCATGGCATAGGACAAATGCAATTCCACCTCCCCGACGTGACGAGCTTTCTTCGCATGAACAGCAAGAAGTTCGGAGACAGCCTTCTCTTTCGCACGGGGCTCGTGGCGGTGCTGCGCCAGGAGAAGCCCTTTACGGGGCCCGAGCTGGGGCAATTCGGCTTTTACCTCCGGGGGATCCTTCCTGTGATGGAAGAAGAGCGTCTCATCGGCAGCTTCGAGGTGGGCATAGAGCTCAAGCAGGTGTTGCGTCGGGTGGCGGAGATCGCGGGGGCCTCTTTTTCCGTGTTTGCCCCGGCGGCTGACGTGAAGAAGATGGAGTTTGCCGCCTCCTTTGACGTGGCGGGCTTTTCCCTGGTGGCCACCACGGAAGAGGGGGCCTCGCCGGAGCGCTTCCCGGCGGAGCTCTTCGGTGGCATCATGGAAAAACGGGATAGTTACGTGTGGCACGGCGAGGACGTGTTGCTGGCGAGCCCCTTCGTCAACTCCTTTGGGGAAGTCGTTGGGGCGGTGGTGGTGCGGGCCAGCGCTCGAGATGGATTGGCGGCCTTGGCCGACCTGCGCCGCTGGGCCCTGGCCGCAGTGGGGGGCATGGTGCTCCTTTCCGCCTGGGGGGCGGTGTTTTTCCTGAACCGTTCGCTGATGGTTCCCCTAAGGGGGCTCCTGGCCATGACCCGGGAGCTGGCGGGAGGGTCGGCGGATCTGACCCGGCGGCTCCCGGTGACGACCCAAGACGAGATCGGCGAGGTGGCGACGAATTTCAACGCCTTCCTCGATACCCTTTCGAGCCTGGTGGGACGGGTGAAGGGCAACGCAAAGGAGCTGCAACGGCGGACGGATGACGTGAGCGAGGCCTCCCGAGGCCTGGCGGCCATGGCGGAAACCCTATCTTCCACCAGCACGGCGCTGCGGAGTGTGGTGGGGGAGAACTCCAGCGCTGTGGAATCCATAAATGCGGGGATGGAGGAGGTGGCTGCGGGCACCCAGACCGCCGCCGAGGCCAGCGGCAAGGCGGCGGAGAGGGCCGACGGGGCCCGATCCTTCGCCCACCAGGCCGCAGGGAGCGTATCTCAACTGGGAGAGGCGGCCCAGGAGATGGCTCGCGCCACGGAGTTGACCAGCGCCAAGGTGAACGAGGTGCAGGACTTTGCCCTGCGCATCGGGGAGCTCGTGAGCTCCATAGGGCAAATCGCGGACCAGACGAACCTCCTGGCGCTGAACGCCGCCATAGAGGCGGCCCGGGCGGGGGAGCACGGGCGGGGATTTGCTGTGGTGGCCGAAGAGGTGCGCAAGCTGGCGGAGGAGAGCAACCGGACCGCCGGGAGCATTGCCGATCTGGTGGGGCGGATCCGAGGGGCGGTGGGGGAGACGGTGCAATCCATGGCCACCACAGGGACCTCGGTGCAAAACGCGGTGGAGCTGGTGCGGGGGGTGCGATCGGGGCTCGATCGGCTCCTGGAGATGGTGGCGGGCATCGCCGACGCGGTGCAAGACATCGCCGCCGTGAGCGAAGAGCAGTCCGCCAGCGCCGAGGAAGTGGCGGCTTCCACCGACCGCATTTCGTCCTTCACGAACAGGGCCTTCGGCGAGGCCGAGCGGCTCGCCACCATCGCGGCGGAGTCCTCCTCTTCGGTGGCTCGAGTGGCGGAAAACGCGGGGATCCTCTACGAAAGGGCCTCGGAATTGGGAGAACTGGTGGAGCGCTTCACGGTGGAAGAGGATGCCCCCCAGGAGCCCCTTCCCTCCCAGGGAAAGAGAGTTTTGTCCCACTCCCGGGGGCGGGGGTAAGGCGGGGCGCGAAGGTCGGGGCGAGCTTTTTCCCGAGATCTTCTGCGTCGCTTGGAAAGGACCGGCGGAGTCGGGCCTCCTGATTTAGGGGAGGCCCGACTCCGCCGTTTGGGGCGCTGGGGTGCCGGGACCCGACCCTAGGCCCGGATCCCGGAGGAGCCGCCCTGGAGGGGGATGGGGGCCACCACCACCCGGTCCCGTCCCGAGGTCTTGGCGCTATATAGGGCGTCGTCCGAGGCCTTGAGGAGGTTTTCTCCCCGGGGGCCGTGGTCGGGGAAGGCCGCCACCCCCAGGGATATGGCGAGGGTCTCCCCTTCGGCCCCGGGGGCGGGGATGGCGATGGCCCGGGCCGCCTGGCGCAGCTCCTCGGCCCGGGCGGCGGTGTGGGCCAGAGAAGCTTCGGGGAGGATCAGGACGAACTCCTCGCCGCCGTAACGGCAGGCCACGTCCCCCGATCGTACGGAGTTCTGGAGGAGGTGGGCCAGCTGCCGCAGCACCTCGTCCCCCACGGCGTGGCCGAATCGATCGTTGATGTCTTTGAAACGGTCGATGTCCAGCATGATTATTCCCAAAGGGCGCTCCGTACGCTGGGCCCGGAAGATCTCCCGGTCCAGGGTCTCTTCCATGTATCGCCGGTTGAAAAGCTGGGTCAGGATGTCTCGGATGGACTGCTGTCTCAGCGTCTCCCGGAGCTTGAGGTTGGCCAGGGCCAATCCCATGGTGTCCGCCAGGGTCTGGGCGAGCTGGAGCCCGCTTTCGGAAAATTCGGCGCTGTCCCGGCGCAGGTGCAAAAGTCCGAGGTTTTCCCCCTGGACCGCCACGGGGATGCACAGGGAGCTCGTGTCCTCCCGGGGAGGGGTATGGCGACAACGGGTCGCCGAGGCCCCCCGGGGCACGAGGTGGCTTTTTCCCCGGCGTAGCCCCCAACAATCTTCCATGCTGATCAAAAACTCCTCGGGAGGAGCGGGCCCCCAGACCGTGGTGCGCTCCAGGATGTTTTTTCCGGGGACCGCCATGTACAGGGCCCCCGATTCCTCGGAAAAGAGCAGGGCCATCTGTTGGGCCACGATGCTTTTGGCCTCATCCATGTCCAGGCAGGTCTGGAGGAGGGTGCTCAGGTCATTGAGGATCGCCAGCTCCCGATGCCTCTGGCGGAGCTGGTCCAAACCCTGCCTCAGGGCTTCGTTGGCCTGATGAAGGGCCCTTTCCGCCTGGCGTCGGGAGGAGATGTCCCGGCTCACTCCGAAGAAGGCCCCCTTCCCTCCCCATAGCCCCCGGGAAAACCGGGCCTCCACAGGGATGGGATCACCGGAGCGGGGGAGCAGGTCCAAGGTGCAGAGATTTATCTCCCCCCGCAGGATCTTGTCGAAGACCTCCGGCGCCTCGGAGGCGTCCTGCGGGGCGTGGACGCGCGATAGGGGTTGCCCCAGGAGCTCTTCCTCGGCGTACTCCAGGCGGGAGAAGACCAACGAATTGGCCCAGACCACTTGTCCCCGATCATCAAAGATGAAAAGAAAATCCTCTAAGGCATTAAAGAGCCCCTGGAGCTCTTCCTGGCTTTTCCTCAGGGATTCTTCCGCCCGGAGCTGGGCGATGGCGGGCCCGATTTGGGCGGCCATGGTGCCTAAGAGGGAAGGGATCTTCCCCGTCCAGGTCTCCCGGGTACGGGAGCCCAGGAGAAAAGCCCCGAGGATCTTTCCCTGGGCGCCGAAGGGGACGATGGCCAGGGCCTTGAACCCGTCGCGCTCCTGTAGAAGGGCGTTGGGGGAGAGTCCCAGGGTGCGGGGAGGGACGAAGACTCCCTTGCCCGCGATCACCAGGCGA
>Ga0208940_1002865_pt1 | contig 15416 bp, 10 predicted proteins | sample AD_JPNNA6_MetaG_FD_184445 | JGI IMG/M metagenome (GOLD analysis project Ga0208940, IMG submission 184445) | Active sludge microbial communities of municipal wastewater-treating anaerobic digesters from Japan - AD_JPNNA6_MetaG (SPAdes) (version 2) | ecosystem: Engineered > Bioreactor > Anaerobic... | reverse complement strand
CGGGGAGGGGAAGGAGGGCCTTCCCCTCGGACCCCATCCCTAAGTATTTACTTTTCCTGTTCGATCCATAACTAACCAACCCGTCCCCGCTGTCTCACGTTCGGGGTCCACCTCACCCCGGCGTCACCCTGCGCACCACCTTCATCGTCGGCTTCCCCGGCGAGACCGAGGCCGACTTCGCCGAGCTGCTCGCCTTCATCCGCCAGACGCGCTTCGAGCGCCTCGGCGTCTTCCGCTACTCGCCGGAGGAGGGCACGCGCGCCGCGCGGCGCGACGACCAGTTGTCCGCAAAGATCAAGGACCAGCGCTGGCACGGCGCGATGGCCCTGCAGCAGGCGATCGCCCGCGAGGTCGGCGCCGCCCGGGTGGGGCGGTCGCTGCGCGTGCTCGTCGAGGCGCCCGGCGTCGCCCGCGCCATGGGCGACGCGCCCGACATCGACGGCCGTGTCTACGTTTCGAAGACACTGCCGGTCGGCGCCTTCGCCGAGGTGCGGGTCACCGGCGTGCGCGACTACGACCTGCTCGCGCTGCCCCCGGGGGAACACCCCACCCGCGCCGTCGCGCCGAAGGAAGCGCGCTGATTTTTTCGCGCCGGGGCATTTTACTTTCCCGGGAAGCGGCCGATAATCACGGGCGGAAGAGACCTCCCGGTCAGCAGTCAAACTCGGCAACCAACACTGGAAAGGAAACCAACAGCGGCTCCAATACCCACCTCACCATGAGGGCCACATCTACGGCTCCCGGAGACACCCGCTCGATCAAACTTCCAGACTGTTAGCCACCGAGATTAGTTACCCCGAGAGATTCTTACCAGAAGGCCGTCCCCCCGCGGGGCGGCCTTCTTCATTTGGGGCTCAGGCGAAGGCGGGATGACGTCAACCGGGCGATTTCCCTCATTTTCCGCGGACGTTCTCAACCGACCGCCGGCCGCACCGATACAGCGGGAAACCACTTTACCCTCCATGCAAAGCATCGACATCGAACTCGACATGGCCCGGACCTGCTTCGGCGAACTCACGCTCGAGCAACGCAACCGCCTTCTCGCCTACTACGAATACCCCAGCGACGAGACCTGGGACGATGTATACAATCTCACGATCATGCCCTACGGCCACATCAACACCGCCTGGCAGGCCATCTGTGCGATCGATCCCACCTTCCCCACCCGCGGGCCCTGCGTCGACGCCTTCGGCCAACGCCTCGAGCCCTGGCCGCGCATCCCTTCGCCGGAGCTGTTCCGGCAGGCGCTGATCTTCGCGACCCACTGATCTCCCTGTCCGCCAACCGCCAGGCCGGAGCCACGCGCTCCGGCCTTTTTTGTCCGCCCGCAGCAAACAAAACCGGCCGCCCCGCGAGGGACGGCCGGCGAAAGACAACCCGGTGAGCCTCTGCGCTCAGACTTCCGAGTTCGCCTTCATCCAGGCGATGATCTCGTCGACCTGGCCGAAGCAGAGCGCGGTATAGGTGTCGGCCGCGCCGTAGTAGAGGGCGATGCGGCCCGTGGGGGCATCGGTGAGAACCGAGACCGGGAACAGGACGTTGGGCACGAAGCCCGTGGTCTCGTACGGCAGTTCGGGCGTAAGCAGATAGTCGCGACCGCGGTAGAGGACCTTCTCCGGGTTGTCGAGGTCGAGCAGCGCGGCGCCGATGGAATAGACGAAGCCGTTGCAGGTGCCGGAGACGCCATGGTAGAAGAGCAGCCAGCCCTCCTTGGTCTCGATCGGGATCGGGCCGGCGCCGATCTTGGTGCCCTGCCACCAGCCGGAGCCGCCGCGGCGCATGACCATGCGGTGCTTGCCCCAATAGGTGAGGTCCTTCGAGTGGCTGAGGATGATGTCGCCGAAGGGCGTGTGCGCGCTGTCGGAGGGGCGGCTGAGCAGCACGTACTCGCCGTTGATCTTGCGCGGGAAAAGCACGCCGTTGCGGTTGAACGGCATCAGCGGGTTCTCCATGCGGATGAAGGTCTTGAAGTCCTTCGTCCGGCCCAGGCCGATCGAGGCGCCCGGGAAATCGTCGCACCAGGTGATGTAGTACCATCCGTCGATGAGCACCACGCGCGGGTCGTAGGCGTAGCTCGGAGTCGCCGGTCTGCCGCTCTCGTCGACCCACTCGATCTTCCGGTCGTCGATGTCGAACTTGAGTCCATCCTTGGAGCGCCCCGCGTGCAACGCGGCGCGCCCATGGCGCTCGTCGGCGCGGAAGACCCCGGCGAAACCGCCCTCGAAGGGCACCGGGGCGCTGTTGTAGATGCGCGCGGTGTTCGGGGTCGGGTTCCAGCCGATCAGCGGATTCCGGCTGGAGCGCCAGAGGGCGTGGACGTAGCCCTTCGGCTTCTCTTCCCAAGGGAGGTTCGGCAGCGCGCTGCCAAGGATGGTGTTGCTCATGTGGTTCTCTGATTATCGGGGGGACGACTTCGGAGGAGCCGAACCGTAGGAAGCCCTACACGCCCAGCGCCAGACCGAATCGGCCGGGGCGGCCCCGCAATGCATCGATCGGGCATTTTCCGGCAAGAGCAGCCCGCCGCCCGCCGCGACGGCCGACCGCCCTGCCCCGCTCACCGCATCAGCTTGCGATACTTGATCCGGTGCGGCCGGTCTGCATCCGCACCCTTGCGACGGCGGTAGTCCTCGAGGTAGCCGGAGTAGTTGCCCGGCCACCAGTGCACCGTGCTCTCGCCCTCGAAGGCCATGATGTGCGTCGCCACCCGGTCGAGGAACCAGCGGTCGTGCGACACGATCACCGCGCAACCGGCGAAGTTCTCCAGGCCCTCCTCGAGCGCGCGAATCGAGTTCACATCCAGATCGTTGGTCGGCTCGTCGAGCAGGATGAGGTTGGCGCCGCTCTTGAGCAGGCGGGCCAGGTGGACGCGGTTGCGTTCGCCGCCCGAGAGCACGCCGACCTTCTTCTGCTGGTCCGCGCCGGTGAAGCCGAACTGCGCGCAGTAGGCGCGGGCGTTCACGCCGCGGCCGCCGAGCTGGAGGATCTCCTGCCCGTCGCTGATCGCCTCGTAGATCGTCTGGCCGTCGGGCAGCGAGTCGCGCGACTGGTCGACGTAGGCGACCTTCACGGTGTCGCCGATGCGCAGCTCCCCGGCGTCCGCCTTCTCGATGCCCATCATCATCCGGCAGAGCGTGGTCTTGCCGGCGCCGTTCGGGCCGATCACGCCCACGATGCCGCCGGGCGGCAGCGAGAAACTGAGATCGTCGAAAAGCACATTCTCGCCGAACGCCTTCGCGACCTTCTTCGCGTCGACGACCAGCGTGCCCAGCCGCGGGCCGGGCGGGATCACCAGCTCGAACTGCCGCTCCTGCTCGGCGGCGTTCTGCTTGAGCATCGCCTCGTAGGCGTTGATACGCGACTGCGGCTTGGCCTGGCGCGCACGGGCGCTCATGCGGATCCACTCCAGCTCGCGGGCCATCGCCTTCTGGCGGCGGTCCTCGGTGCGCTGCTCGACGGCGAGCCGGCGCTGCTTCTGCTCGAGCCACGAGGAATAGTTGCCCTGCCACGGGATGCCGTGGCCGTGGTCGAGCTCGAGGATCCAGCCGGCGACGTTGTCGAGGAAGTAGCGGTCGTGCGTGACGGCGATGACCGTGCCCTTGTAGCGCTGGAGATGCTGCTCGAGCCAACCGACGCTCTCGGCGTCGAGATGGTTGGTCGGTTCGTCGAGCAGCAGGATATCCGGCTCCTGGAGAAGCAGGCGCGTGAGCGCCACGCGGCGGCGCTCGCCGCCGGAGAGTTTGTCCACCACCTGCTCGCCGGGCGGGCACCGCAGCGCGTCCATCGCCATGTCGACATGCGAGGCCACATCCCACGCCCCGGCGGCGTCGATCTTCTCCTGCAGGTCGCCCTGTTTCTGGAGGATGGCGTCCTTGGCGGCGTCGTCGGCCGCGGCATCGAGTTCGTCCCAGGTGGCGTCGTAGGCGGCGACGAGGTCGGTGAGATGTTTCACGCCCTCCTCGACGCACTGGCGCACGGTCGCGCCGGCGGTGAGCTGCGGTTCCTGCTCGAGCAGGCCGACGGAGTAGCCGGGTTCGAAGACCACGTGTCCGTCGAACTCCTTGTCTCGTCCGGAGAGGATGCGCATGAGCGAGGACTTGCCGGAGCCGTTGAGGCCGAGCACGCCGATCTTCGCGCCGTAGTAGAACGACAGGCTGATGTCGCGCAGGACCTCCTTGCGCTCGTGGCGCTTGGAGACTCCGAGCATGGAGAAGATGATCTTGGGTTCGTCGGCGGCGGCCATGGGGCGCTATCGGTGGCAAGAGCGCCGCGCGGCGTCAATACGCGGCGCGCGCCGCAGTTGCCAGTGCGGCGCAATCCCGCACCACTTACCTGCGTGCAACCGCCCCGCTCCCGCTCCGATCGGCCGCGACGCCGCGTTACCGGTCGGATCATGATCGGACTGGGTCTTGCGCTGCTGCTCGCCGCCTGCGCCCACGCCCCGCTCAACGCCCCGCGCAACGCGGCCTCCGCGGCCCCCGGCTACTCCTTCCGCACCCACCGCGCACGAGCCTCCGCCGAGCCGCTCGTCGTCGCGTTGTTCCTCTCGGGCGGCGGCACCCGCGCCGCCGCCCTCTCCTATGGCGTCATGCAGGAACTCGCCCGCACCACCCTGCCCGACGGCGCCCGGCTGCTCGACAAGGTCTCCGCCATCAGCGCCGTCTCCGGCGGCTGTTTCCCCGCCGCCTACTACTGCCTGTATGGCGACCGGCTCTTCACCGATTTCGAGCGGCAGTTTCTCAAGCGCGATGTCCAGAACGCCGTCCTCAGTCGCACGCTCTCCCCGCGCAACTCGCTCCGCCTCGCCTCCGCCACCTTCGCCCGCAGCGACCTCGCCGCGGAGTACTTCGACCGCATCCTCTTCCACGGCGCCACCTTCGCCGACCTCGCTCGCGCCCCCGGGCCCCGTCCCTTCCTCATCGTCAACGCGACGGACATGGACTCCTTCGCGCCTTTCCCGTTCACGCAGGAGACCTTCGACCTCATCGGCTCCGACCTCGGCTCGGTCCCCCTCTCCCGCGCCATCGCCGCCTCCTCCGCCGTGCCCGTCGTCCTGACACCGATCACGCTCCGCAACTACGGCGGGCGGCTCCCCCCTATGATCGTGTCCCCGCCGCGCACCGCGCCGCGCGCACACCGCGAGGCGCTCCTCGCGCCGGTGGAGCTCCTTTACTCCGACGCCGCCCGCCGCCCCTACATCCACCTGCTCGACGGCGGCCTGGCCGACAACCTCGGGCTCAACAGTCTCCTCACCGCACTCGACCTCGTCGGCGGCTGGGATCCCTTGCTGCGCGACGGCCGCGCCGGCGCTGTGCCCCGCCACATCGCCATCATCGTCGTCAACGCCGCCACCGAGCCCGAGACAGAGTGGAGCAGGAAACAGGATACGCCCGGTCTGCGCAACGTCGCCTCCGCCCTCAGCCGCAACGCGATCAACCACACCAGCCACGTGCGCCTCGCCCGCCTGCGCGAGAGCTTGGCCGCATGGCAGGCCGCCGCCGGCCCCGACCAGCCCCGCGTTCACCTCATCGCCATCGGGTTCGACCAGCTCGCTTCGCCGGAGGAACGCGCGTTCTGCAACCAGATCCCCACGCGCTTCAACCTGCCCGATGCCACGGTCGACCGCCTGGTCGCCATCGGCGGGCAACTCCTGCGCGAGTCCCCCGAGTTCCAGTCGGTGCTCGCCGCGGCGCGCACCGACCCAAGCGCCGACACCGCCGGCCACTAGCCACGCCGCGGGCCCCGGAGGCAGTTCGACACTTTTTTGCCCAGGAAGGCGTCGCGCGGAGGGGACTCCGTCCCCTAAGAACCGGACCCTCGCACCGCCCAGCCGCCACCTTCCCCGCCCGGCCTGCCCCCATGCGCTACGCTCCCTGCCTATTTGCCCCGGCCGCCTCCCAACTCCGCCGCCACCTCGCCCGGCTCGCCGCCCTCGCCCTCACCGCCGCCACCTCCGCCGCGACCTACTACGTCTCCAACACCGGCGCGTCCGATGCGTATCCGGGCACCCAGGCCCAACCGTTCGCCACCGTCGCCCGCGCCATGCAGGTCGCCGCCGCGAACGACACCGTCCTGCTCGCCCGCGGCGGCACCTTCCGCGAGGGCGGACTCACCTTCGCGTCCTCCCGCACCTTCGGCGCCTACGGTTCCACGACCCTGCCCCAGCCGGTCATCACGGGCAGCGCCGTCGTCACGAACTGGACCCCGTGGGCCCAGAACGCCGATGTCCTCGTCGCCACCCCCGCCGTCATCGGCATCAAGCATGTCTTCGTCGACGGCCACCGCATGACGCTCGCGCGCACGCCCAACACCGGCTGGCTGCGCACCGACACCGGCTCGGGCGACAACACCATCGTCGACGCCGCCCTGCCCCGCCCCGCCTCCGGCACCTGGGTCGGAGCCCAGGTACGCTGGCGCAAGTGGACTTGGATCTACGAGACCCGCCCCATCACCGGCGACAACAGCGCCGGCACGCTCACCCTCGGCGGCGCCACCACCCTCGGCGGCCTCACCGGCCTCGGCAGCGGCTACTACATCGACAACACCCTCAGGGCCCTCGACGCCCCCGGCGAGTGGTACTACGACGCCTCCGCCAACAAGCTTTACCTGTATCCACCCGCCGGCGCCACCCCCGCCACCATGCTCGTCGAGGCCGCCCATCGCCCGACCGCCGGCGCGGTCACCGGCGCCACGCTCGACGGCCTCACCTTCCAGCACTTCACCGAGACCGGCCTCGGCATCGACGACCGCGCCGCCACGCTGCGCAACTGCACCATCCAGCACAACGGCGTCACCGGCATCGCCACGAGCTGGAACTGCAGCGGCACACTCATCACCGGCTGCACGATTCGCGACAACCTCGACATCGGCCTCGCCTGGAACGAGAACCCCGCCGGCGCCGGCGGCTCCGTTGTCGAACGCTGCACCCTCGAGCGTAACGGCTCCGTCCCCGGCCTCGCCGGCAACGGCCCGTGGCACGGCCTCGGCGCCGTCGTGAGCAACGCCAAGGCCCTCCAGTTCCGCCTCAACCGCGTCACGGAAACCGGCTACGCCGGCATCATCCTCGGCTCCGACGGACAGACGGTCAGCCGCAACGTCTTCCGCCGCTGCATGGCCACCATGAACGACGGCGCCGCCATCTACACCAACTGCAGCAGCAGCCGCATCACCGAGAACATCATCCTCGACACCGTCGGCGACCTCGAGTCGTCGCACCCCTGGACCCCGCTCGGCCACGGCATCTGGCCCGAGTTCCTCGGCAAGTTCCACCACTCCGACATCTCCAACAACACCGTCTACGGCTCCGGCGGCGACGGCATTTGGCTGCCCAACAACTACAACTGCACCGTCTCCGGCAACGTCCTCGTCTCCAACCGCCTCGCCGCCCTCTCCCTCGGCGGCTATGAGAACGAGTACGCCACCACCGCCGACGCCCAGCAGAACCACACCCTCGCCGGCAACCTCCTCGCGATCGGTGCCCAGCCCTGGCAGCCCTTCACCGGGCAGGTCCAGAACCTCGCCGACTGGGCCGCGCCGAACGACTACCTCCTCGGCTTCGCCACCTTCACCGACCGCGACCTCGACTACGGCACGATGAGCGGCACGAAGCTGCTCACCCGCGACGGCACCGACCTGGTCCGGCGCGACGGCAACACCGCCCGCACCCTCGCGCAGTGGCGGTCCGAGGAGGCGGTCTGGGCCGATCCGGCGTCGACCGCGTACCAAGGCAACGGCTACCTCTTCATCAACGACACCGAGGCCGCCGTGGACTTCCCCCTGCCAGCGGGTGTCACCTGGCAGCAGCTCGGCGGCGGCACCGTGGGCTCCACGATCGCGATCCAGCCGTTCCGCTCCGTCCTCCTCCTCGCCACGTCCGGCTCCACCGCCGGCCTCGCGCCCTACCACCTCGCCTCCGCCGGCCCGCCCCCGCCGACCTTCGCCTCCTGGATCGCCGCCTACGCCATCCCCGCCCCTGGCGACCTCGCCGCCGCCGACCCCGACAACGACGGCCTCGCGAACCTGCTCGAGTACGCCACCGGGCTCTCGCCGGTCGCCGCCGGCACCACCGCGCCGCTTCAGCTCGGATCGGCCACCGCCGGCACCGCCACCCTCGCATTCCGCCGCCGCGGCGATGTCTCCGACGTCACGCTACGCCTGCAGACCTCGGACGACCTCGTCTCGTGGACCGCGGTCGACACCTCCGCGGCCACGGTTGGCACGACTCCCGGCGAGCCCCTCGTGCAGTCGCTGTCGCTCACCCTCCCGGTCCCCGCCACCCGCGCCTTCTACCGTCTCGTCGCCACGCCGCAGTGACCCGCGGCTTCACGGCGGTGGCACGGAGCATGTCCTCAGCACACACAAACCGGCCTACTCGACCACCACCCGGAATCCGATCGTGCGCGCCCGCTCGAGCCCCTGGCGTGTCACCAGCGGCACCTGCGCCAGTCCGGCCGCGGGCTCCGCATAGGAACCACCGGCGACCTGCGTCGCCTCGGCGTCAGCCGAGGCGGGTGACAACCACTCGGCCACGTTGCCGAGCAGATCGTGGAAACCGGCCGCGTTGGCCACGGCGGCGCCGACCGGTTGGGGCCGATCGTCGCTGCGCTCCTGCGACCAGACCGCCGCCAAGAGCGATTCTCCCTGCGGGGCCGTGCCGAGCGCCGCGCGGTACTCCGCCTCCGTCGGTAGCCGGACCGTGCGGCCGAGCAGCCACGACAGCCGCCGACAAAACTCCCCCGCCTCGGGCAGGCTCACGGACTCGACCGGCAGGTCGTCGCCGGCCTGCCGGCTGGGATTGGTCCGCATGACCAGCGTGTAGAGCCGTTGCGGCACCTCGGTGCGCAGCATCTGCCCCCCGCCTCCCGGCACCGGGCGGAATTGGCCGGCCACCACCCGCAGCACCGGTTCGAGGACGTCGCGATTGAGGTACAGGTAATTGAACTTCAACCGCAGTTCGGGGTCGAGCCGCCGGCTTCGCGGCAGCCGCGCGGCCATCGCGTCCTGCAGCTCCGCCCCCTCCCGCAGCAACTCCGGCACGCCCGCCGGGTCGCCGGCCCGCAGTTTTGCCGCCACCTCGCGCTCCAGTTGCGCCACCCGCCGCGCCGGCTCCGCGCTCAGCTCCGTTTGCCGCGCGACCTCCAGCGCTTCGATCCGCTCCGCCGACACATGCCGGCTGCGGGGAAAATCCCTGTTGAGTTTCTGCTGCGCGAGCCCGGCCTGCGCGAACAGCGCGACGGCCTCCGGCGAGGCCCCGCGCCCCTGCGCCTCGGCCGCCCGGGAGGAGAGGTCCATCACCTCGCGCAGCAGCGGCACCGACTCGAGCGTGGCGATCTCGGTCTCGAGTTTCTCGAGGTTGCCGAGGCTGGCGAGTTGCGTGCGCGCGAACTCCCGGTTGAGCCGCAATTGCAGCTCATGCGCGCGGTGATAGGCGGCGAGCGCCTCGGCCGTCCGGTCGGCGTCGCGCAGGCGCTCCGCCTCGGCGGTCGCGGCCGCCAGCTCCACGGCGATCGGCTCGGCCTCCAGCCGCTCGATCTCCTGCGCCAACATCGTCTCGCGCGGCAGATCGCGACCGGAGCCGCCCTCCGCCCGCTGGTTGAGCAGTCGTTGCAGGTCGAGGGCGCGCCGCAGCGGCGCCACCGCGTCGGTCTTCTTGCCGCCGGCCAGCAGCGCACGGCCCTCGGCCTCCGCGGCCGCGGAGCGGGCGATCGTGCTGCGTTGCCACGCGTCGTCGTGCAGCGCCTCCAGTTCGCGCAACCGCTGTTGCTGTTCGGCCTCCGTGCTGCCGGTCGCCTCCATCCACTCGCGTTGCTTGGCGATGGACTGCTGCAGGAGCACCAGATCCGCCTCGGCGGGCGTACGGTTCTGGCGGATGCGGGCGAACTCGCGCTCCAGTTCCCGGCTCTCCTCCAGCAGCCGCACCATCGCCGGATCGTTCAATCCGGACTTCGCGTCCGCCCGCGGCGGGCGTTCCAGCCCCCACCAGATCACGCCGCCGGCGAGCAGCAGTGCACCGACACCGGCGCCGATCCACGGCAGGCCGCCGCGGCCGGAGGATTTGTCGGGTTGGTCGCGTCGTTGGGCGCACATGCGCCGGCCAGACAAATCGCCCGCCGGCCGAAAGGCAACGCGCCGCTGCGCCCGCCGCCCCCGGCCCGGGCGAAGCCGCGGCGCCGTCCTCCGCGCGCCCGTGGCCGAGCCGCTCACACCCCATCGAAGGCGCGGAGCGTCCAGAAGTCGTCGGCCAGCTTCGGGTCGGCGAGATAGTCGTACGGCGCGGTGAAATAGCCGCGCCGCCCCCAATCCGCACCCCAGGAGTTGCGGATCAGAAACCGCGCCGCCCGATCGTCGTAACCGACCGCGCAAACCGAGTGCCCGCCCCGCTCCTGCTCGGTCCGCCGCGGCAGGTGGAGCACCCCGGTGTGGCGGATCGCGGCGGCCTCGAAGCCCTCGTAGGTCGCCAGACCGAAGACGAACGGGAAGCCTTCGGCGAGGCACTGGCGCATCTCCGCCAGCCCGCGGATACGGTGGTAGCTGGTCACCTGGTGCCCGGCGGCGCGGACATAGCAGCGCACCGGCGGTTTCCTGGCGAAACGCCGGACCCGATACGGCCAGAGCGTCTCGGCGCATACGCCCAGCTTGGCCAGCGTCTTCACGCCGTTGCGGATCATGGCGCCGTCGTCGGTGGCGGCGGTGCCTTCAAGCACCCGCGCGTTGTAGTAGACGAAGAGCCGGCTGAGATGCCGCAGCCGCCGGCCCGCCCGCCGCGCGAGGAACTCGAGGTTGGCGGTGAGCGCATGCGCGGTGCAACTGCCGATCGTGCCCTGGCATTCCACCGCCGGGCACCACGGGCGGAGGTCGACCCGGGCCGGCAGCCGCTTCGGCGGCCGGGCGATGGCGGCATAGAGCCGGTCGCGCGCATCGGGCTGATCGCGCCGCCAGCCATACCAGGAGTTCTTGGACAACGAGGCCATGGGTTCGCCCGATGGAGGGGAATGCCGGAGCGGCCGCGCCACCTCCACCACGGTGACGACGCGGACCTGTTTTGCAGAGGACCGCAGCCGAGTCGAGCCCGGGGACGACGCGCGGCCCGGCGGCTGCGCCGGCGCGGCGCCGGGGCTTGCCTGCCCGGCCTCCGCCGGGTTTCACTCGGCCATGCGTGCTTCCCGCTGTCTCCCCCCGGCCGCCGCTTTCGGCGCGGCCGTGTTGCTCTCCTCCGCGCTCGCCGCCGCCGTGCGGCCGAATCCGCTCTTCTGCGACCACGCCGTCCTCCAGCAGGGCCGCGAGGTGCCCGTCTGGGGCACGGCCGACGAGGGCGAGCAGGTCGTCGTCGAGATCGCCGGCCGCCGCGCCGAGACGACCGCCCGCGCCGGCAAGTGGCTGGTGCGGCTGCCCGCGCTGCCCGTCGGCGGCCCCTACGTGCTCACGATCCGCGGCACCAACACCGTGACGTTGCAGGATGTGCTCGTCGGCGAGGTGTGGCTCTGCGGCGGCCAGTCGAACATGGAGCGCCAGCTCGGGCCCCGCCCCGGCCAGAAGCCGATCATCGGCTGGGAACGCGAGGCGGCCGCGGCCCACCTGCCGCAGTTGCGGAACTTCTACGTGCCCGAGGTCACCTCGCCCACCCCGCTCACCGAGGTGAAGGGCGAGTGGACGGTGTGCACGCCCGAGACGGCCCCCGATTTTCCCGCGGTCGGCTTCTTCTTCGGCCGCGCCGTGCAGCAGGCGCGCGGCGTGCCCGTCGGCCTGATCCACACCGCCTGGGGCGGCACCCCGGCCGAGTCGTGGACGAGCGCCCGCACGCTCGCCACCCTGCCGGGCTACGCCGAGACGCTCGCCCTCATGGCCGAGCGCAACCGCGACCCGGAGGGCGCCGCGCGCCGCTACCACGAGTCGCTCGCGCAATGGTGCCACCGGCGTGACTCCGGCACCTCCGCCGCCACGCCTTGGAGCGCCGCCGAGCTGGCGACCGGCGACTGGACGAAGAGCGAGGAGCCCGGCCTCTGGGAACAGTCCGGCCTGCCCGACTTCAACGGCATCGTGTGGCTGCGCCGCGAGTTCGAGCTGTCCGCCGAGGGCGCCGCGGGCGAGGCCACGCTCGGCCTGGGCGCGATCGACGACATCGATACAACCTGGGTCAACGGCGTCGAGATCGGCGAGACCGGTTTCTACAGCACCCCGCGCACGTACCGGGTGCCGGCGGGCGTGCTCCGCGCGGGCCGCAACGTCGTGGCCGTGCGGGTGATCGACCACGGCGGCGGCGGCGGCTTCTGGGGCAAGCCCGCCCAGCTCGTGCTCACCCCGGCGGCCGGCGCCCCCGTGCCGCTCGCCGGCGAGTGGCTCCGCAAGGTCTCCGCGACGCTGGCCGAAACCGGCAAACCGCCGGTCAACCCCGCCATGGGCTCCGGCGTGCCCACCGTGCTGCACAATGCGATGATCGCGCCGCTCCAACCTTACGCCATCGCCGGCGCGATCTGGTACCAGGGCGAGGCCAACAACGGCGCCCCCCAGGAATACCGCCGACTCCTCCCCGCCACCATCGCCGACTGGCGCGAGGGCTGGGGCCAGGGCGACTTCCCCTTCCTCTTCGTGCAGATCGCCCCGTTCAAGGACATGACGCCCGAGCTGCGCGAGGCCCAGCTCCAGATCTGGCAGGAGACCAAGAATACGGCCATGGTCGTCACCACCGATTGCGGCGACGCCGAGGACATCCACCCGGCCGACAAACGCCCGGTCGGCGAGCGGCTCGCGCTCGCCGCGCGCGCCGTGGCCTACGGCGAGGCGGTCGCGTACTCCGGACCGGTCTTCGCCGCCGCGGCGTTCGCGCACGGCAAGGCCGTCGTGCAGTTCACGCATCTCGGCGGAGGCCTCGTCGCCCCCGGCGGCACGCTCCGCGGCTTCGAGCTCGCCGGCCCCGATGGAGTCTTCCAGCCCGCCGCGGCGCGCATCGTCGGCGAGACCGTGGAGGTGTCCGCGGCCGCCGTGCCCGCGCCGGTGGCGGTGCGCTACGGCTGGGCCAACGTGCCCGACTGCAACCTCTTCAACGCCGCCGGCCTGCCCGCCTCGCCCTTCCGCTCCGGCAGTTGAGCGTGCGGCCGGACCGGACCGCCGAAATGCCCGAACGCCCCGCACCGGGGTCGCTCGGCGGGCGGGCCCCCGGTGGCATGGCCGGAGGAATACCGGAGCACATTGTAATAGGCGACTGGGGATGAACGGCTATTCTGGCGGGGCGGCACCCACGATCTCCGTGGGTGCCGCCAAACCGCCCGTCGCTACATCCACTATGAAAAACCGTCTCCTCGGCATCCTCGTCGGCCTTCTCCTCGCCGCCCCCTCCGCGCCGGCCGCAACCCCACCGTTCTCGACCGCACCGCTGACGGTCGTTCTCGCTCCGGATGCGACCCGCCAGTACCGACCCGACGCGGAGGCGACGCGCGACGGGCAACTGGTCTACAAGCTGCAGGGCCAGATGTTCTCCGGCGATCTCGGCAAGATCAGCCCCGCCAAGGGCGCGACCCCGCGCACCTCCCCCTGGCAAACCCTCTCCGAATTGCTGAAGGGGTACGCCTCCGGCGATGTCGCGGAGATCCGAAGCCTCTATACCGAGGGATCGGCGGCGTTCTTCGAGCGACTGGCAGCGAAGCCGGAGATGCGCGAACGCTGGCTGGCGGCGGTCGGCAAGATCACCGGGGCCAAGGTGCTTCTGGCCTACCGGGACGGGAAGCGGGTGATCGCCTTCGTCGAGTTGGAAGGCGGTGCCGCAGCCTGTCCGTTCGCCTTCGAACAGGTGGGAAGCCGGTATCTGCTTTCCGCCGGCGAGGTCGGCTCGGGCGAGGCCTTCTGGAACCTCAGCCTCGCCTTGGCGAACTTCCGGATGAAGCCGGAGGACATCGTGTCACGCTGAGCCGCCTCCCGCGCCGCTCCCCCGCACCGCGGCGCCATCTCCGCTCAGCGCGCCTTGCCCGAAAGCAACTTCTCGCGGGCGACGAGCAGGAGGAAGCCGGTCAGCAGCGCGAACGGGAGGAGCGCCAGCGCATCCGCCCACGCGCCGGCGTAGAAGGGATTGTGCGCCTTGGCCCACTCCCCGATCTGCGCATCGATCGGGCCGAGCACGCCGGTCATCAGCGCGATCACGATGCCCGCGATCGCCCCGCCGGCGATGTAGCCGGAGGCCAACAACACCCCGGGGCTCTTGTCGCTCTCCGCCGCCAGTTGCGCCTCGTCGAGCGCCGCGTGCCGCAGCTCGTGGCGTTTCTTCCGGTCGACCAGCCAGCGCACCAGCCCGCCGACGAAGATCGGCGTCGAGGCCGAGAGCGGCAGATACACGCCCACCGCGAACGCCAGCGACGACACCCCCGCCAGCTCCAGCGTGACGGCGATGAACACGCCCAGCAGCACCAACGCCCACGGCAGTTGCCGGTCGAGGATGCCCTTGATGATGTAGCTCATCAACGTGGCCTTCGGCGCGGCGTACTTGCGCACCTCGGTGCCGTCGGGCCGCTTGGAAAACGCGCCGTTGATGCCCGGATCGACCAGCCACACGGCCTCGCCGTGCTCATTCATGAGATACTTGCCCGCCGGACCGCCCGTATCATCGGTCTTGTGCCAGGTGCGGTACGTGGCCGCGTCGCCCGCGGCCTGCGGCCCGGCGAGTTTCTCCTCGTGCGCGCCGGCCAGCGCCGCCGCCTCGACCCGCAGCCCGGGCGCCACCTGCGCCGCCGGCACGTACACCACGCCGTCCTGGTTGAGCGCGAGCAGGATCGGGCCGAGCGCCAGTGCCGAGACGAGCGCCCCCACGAGGATCGCGTACTGCTGGAGCTTCGGCGTGCCGCCGACGAGGAATCCGGTCTTCAGATCCTGCGAGGTCGTGCCGCCGTTGGAGGCCGCGATGCACACGATCGCGCCCACCGAAAGCGCCGTCACGTAGGCCGTGCCGCCGGTGCGGCCGATCACCAGGAAGATCAGGCAGGTCAGCAGCAGCGTCGCCACCGTCATGCCCGAGATCGGGTTCGAGGAGGAACCGATCTCCCCGGTCAACCGCGACGACACCGTGACGAAGATGAAGCCGAACACCACGATCAGCAGCGCCCCGAGCAGGTTCATCTCCAGCGGCCGCGCCAGCGTGATCGCCGCCAGCAATACCACGGTTCCGATACCGACGAACTTCATCGGCAGATCGCGCTCGGTGCGCGCCACCGCCGCCGGGCGCGCGTCCGGCGCGCCGCTCCGGCCGAGTTTCAGGTCGGCCAAGCCGCCGCGCAGCCCGTGCCAGATCGTCGGCAGCGAGCGCACCACGCTGATGATGCCGCCCGCCGCCACCGCGCCCGCGCCGATGTAGAGCACGTAGGCGCCGCGAATCTGGTCCGGGCTCATGTCCGCGATCGGCACCGTGCCGGGCGCCAGCGGCCCCGCCACGCGTTCGC
>Ga0208940_1002859_pt1 | contig 15431 bp, 13 predicted proteins | sample AD_JPNNA6_MetaG_FD_184445 | JGI IMG/M metagenome (GOLD analysis project Ga0208940, IMG submission 184445) | Active sludge microbial communities of municipal wastewater-treating anaerobic digesters from Japan - AD_JPNNA6_MetaG (SPAdes) (version 2) | ecosystem: Engineered > Bioreactor > Anaerobic... | reverse complement strand
GCTTAAATGATCAAATTATCAATACCAAATCTTTGAATAATGCCAAAAAACTACGGAAATTGATTTTTATCACTTACAAGAGTGATTTTCCCGTTTAATTTTCATTAGAATTTACCAAGTTAGTTAATCAATTATCATTGTCATTAAAACTAACAAAATTTTCATTCCATAATTAAAATTATTTTTCATCTTCAGCGAAGGTAAGTACGTAGCCGTTATTATCTAAAACAGAAAATTCTGTTGCACCATAGAAGGTTTTTTCGAGGCCTTTTAGTATTTTGACTTTGGAAGAAACATCCTCAAAGAAATCTCGAATATTATTAACTTGGATATACAACAAAAGCGATCCACCTTCAGATCTTTTAATCTCCGGTAATTCATCACCTAAACTAGTAAACGATTGAAACATAAACACAACAGATCCATTGGTCATCATAACCCAAACGAGATCCCCTTCTTCGGGAACTGTTACAGTAACAGTAAATCCTAAATGCTTGTAAAATTCGATTGTTGCTTTAAGATCATTCACAAAAATGTTAGGCGCTACAGAATTCATATTGTTAAAGTTTTAAGTTTTAATATTCCTAAATATTTCTTAAAAGTATTAAAACTCATTAACTACTCCAAATCTCTCATAATCGACCTATAATTCAATAATTGCATCTAATTGCTTTAGTTCATTGATAAAATCATTTCATTTAGCTGACATTCATCAATATTTCCGAGTAATACATTCCCTATTTTCGAGCCACAATAAAAATCATGATTTCAGAAGCTATATTGAACCCGAAAAGCATAGTTGTGGTAGGTGGTTCAAACGATCATACTAAGCCGGGAGGAAAAGTACTTTACAATTTACTTTTACATAAATACGAAGGACAATTATTCGCAATCAATCCGAAGGAATCTGAAATACGTGGTGTTCCTTGCTTTCCCTCTTGTGAAGAACTTCCTCCGGTCGATTTAGCCATCATTGCCATTGCTGCCAAATATGTTGAAGAAACCATTCACATTTTAGCAACTCAAAAATCTTGCAAAGGGTTTATTCTCTTCTCTGCGGGATTTGGCGAAACGGATGAAGCGGGCAAAGAACTTGAACAGCGAATAGTAAGCATTGTTGAAGAGAATGGCGGGACTATCATCGGTCCCAATTGCATAGGCATCATAACTCAAAAGTATAAGGGCGTATTTGCCGGCCCCATTCCCGAGTATGATCCTTTTGGATGCGATTGTGTCTCTGAATCCGGAGCAACGATGGTTTACATTCTCGAAATGGCAATTCCCCGTGGATTAAAATTCAGAGATATATTTTCAATCGGGAATAGTGCTCAAATAGGCGTTGAAGATATTTTAGAATATTGGGATCAAACATTTGATCCGCTGAAAAGTTCGAAGATCAAATTACTTTACATGGAAAAAGTTAGTGATCCCGAACGATTCTTAAAACATGCTTCTTCACTTGTAAACAAAGGCTGTAGAATTGCTGCCATTAAATCGGGAGCAACTGATGAAGGATCACGAGCAGTTTCATCACATACCGGTTCTTTATCGGGATCAAACATCGCCGTAAGTGCATTATTCAGAAAGGCAGGAGTTATCAGATGTTCGAGTCGTATAGAACTTGTCTACATGGCTGCCATCTTTACCTTCCCTCCTCTTAAAGGCAACCGCATTGCGGTGATAACGCATGCCGGAGGACCGGGAGTCATGTTAACCGATGAACTCATTAAAGGAGGCATGAAGGTCCCGAGAATTGAAGGGCCGAAGGCTGATGCACTATTAGCAGAACTATATCCAGGTTCATCAGTATCAAATCCGATCGATTTTTTAGCAACAGGGACTGCAGCTCAATTAGGGAAAATATTAGATGCGGTAGAAAATGACTTTGATGAAATCGATGCGTCGGTAGTTGTATTCGGCACAACAGGAATGTGGAGAGTAGATGACGTTTATAAAGTGTTACACGAAAAAATGAACTCCGGTAAAAAGCCGGTGTTTCCTATTTTACCATCGGTAGTACAAGCAGCCGAAGAAGTGAGTTTATTTCATACTATGGGACATGTAAATTTCACCGATGAAGTAAGTTTCGGATATGTGTTATCAAGAATTTACAGGCGACATAAACCATTTGAAAAACCAATTTCAACAACAGGAGATCGAGCAAGAATCAGAAGTATTATAGATAATGCCGCTGATGGGTATCTATCTCCGGAAACAATAAAAGTACTTTTCGAATGTGTGAATATTCCCTTAGCCAAGCAAAGAACAGTATTTACACTAGAAGAAGCAGAAAAGGCAATTGAAGAAATTCAATTTCCGATGGTGATGAAAGTTAACGGCCCGATTCATAAATCGGACATTGGCGGAGTACGACTTAACATCAAATCATTAGAAGATGTTAGAAAAAACTTCAATGAGTTGATGGAAATTGCAGATGCCGAATCCGTTTTAGTCCAACAACAAAAGAAAGGAATAGAAGTATTTATCGGAGCTTCAAAAGAAGAGCCCTTCGGACATGTTATATTATGCGGATTAGGAGGTATTTTTATTGAAGTCTTTAAAGATGTCACATCCGCTATAGCTCCTGTAGGAATCGACGAAGCACGTTCAATGATACAACACCTCAAATCGTACCCGATCATTCAAGGAACACGAGGAAAAGAAGGTGTAAATGAAGATTTATTTGCTCAGTCGATAGTAAACTTATCTTCATTACTCGAAATAGCGCCTGAAATTGTCGAATTAGATATCAATCCCTTGCTAGGAACATTAACAGAACTAATTGCAGTTGACGCAAGGATTAGAATTGAGAAATAGCAAATACACTAACTAAATCAACTCCTTTGAATATAAGACACAATCTTTTAAAAAATCATTATTGATTAAAAGTGGATGAATGAAATTGCAATTCAAATTCATTCCAATTTTCTTCATTATATTAATGGACTTTGTATTTTTTACCGGAGCCATTGAAAACACTTCCTTAAGATTCAAAACAGTTCGAGCATATTCTAAACATCTTAAGGCACCTTCAGTTGCATAACCTTTTCCCCAATGGAAAGAATCCAATCGCCAACCGATATCGACACAAGGAGTAAATGGAGCTTCGAATTTTACTTGTGAAAGCCCGATAAAGCCGATAAACTTCTTCGCCGACAAAAGCTCAACTGCGAAATAACAAAATCTCTTTTCAGAAAATAATAACTGATTACGTTTGATAAAATCTTGAGTTTGCTCGAAAGATTGCAAAGAAGGAAAAAACTCCATAACAAGAGGATCAGCATTTATTGCAGCCATTTGCGAAAGATCTGATGATTGCCATTCTCTGAATCCCAAACGCTGTGAAGTAAAAAGATATTCTGATTCCATATTTTAAGTTAATCTAGAAGGATATAAGCAATTTAATTCAACTTAATTATGATCATCTTTCTCAAAGAAATTCCGGAGAGTAATCCTAAAACTAGTCCGCCTGAGAGTATTAAAACCAAGTTTATGATAGCTAACCATAAATTAGATACATGATAAGTTCTCAACGACCAAGTATAGTCGATCAGAAATACAATAGCTGTAGCCGATGTCCAACTAAAAAATGAAGTAATTATCCAGTGTATTGCTCCTTTATAATGCGGCTTCAATAAAAGATATTGAAACAATCCGGACAAAACCGATCCGGCACTGATACAAAACAGCAATTTATGGGGTAATTCATATGAAGTTACCAAATCAAATAACAACAAAGGAAGCGACAAACCAATAGCCGATAACAATGCCCAAGTAAGGTTTAAAGGAATAAATCTTCGAAGGTAAAGCCATTGTATTAATCCTACTCCCAATCCCATCGCCAATCCCAAATAAAACTGCATATGGTGAATACCGATTGATTCAAGAGCGCCGGAGAACATAAGAATAAAAGCAACGCCTAAAATCCATCCGAAGAAAGAAGACTTAATCCATTTTTTTAATTCAAACGAACTATTCATTTGCTTGTACCTTTAAACTGATCAAATCTACAAAGATTCGAGAACTTATCGAATCATTTGAACTCCACCTTGCGAAACAACTTCATCAACATCGACATCATCAATTTTAAAGACATTATTCTGCCATTTAAAAGTTATCCATTTAAACTGCTTATTTGCGTCGTATAGCTTATACTTGAGGACTTTAGTATAAGGATCATAATAAATATTGCTAACATCTAGAGGTAAAAGCATAGAAGATTCCCAACTACATTCCAATTGAAAATAAGGGCGATTCTTTTTAAATATTTTAACCGACTCCCCTTTCTTATTGAATTCATTCGAAAGACCCTCAAAAGCATCTATTTGTTTCCAACCCTGGTTAGAAATTGAATAAATCATAGCCATTCGAGAAGTGTGTTGGTCACCGTTCTCCTCAACTACCATCACATGAGTAGAGTCGAGATAAAAAACATCGGACACATAGGGAATATTGCGAGAACCAACAACAACAACTTTATTAGAAAGAATATCCTTGATCAAATATTTATTTCTAGAGGAAGAAGAATAGCTATAGACAGCTAAATGTCCGAAGGATGAAAAAAAGGATTTCACAGCGACCGAAGTACGCATATCCATAAAAAGAAAACGATTTGTAGTATCATCCTTAGCTAATCTAAAAGTATCGAGCACATGGCTATTAGCAACCTTAGCAAAAGTTGAAAAAGCATCATCGACACGCTTGGTATACTTCGCTTGATTTGCTTCATTAACTTTTAAAGAATCGATTCTTTGGTTAACAAATTCGTGGTAAAAATTGATTTCTTTACGAAAATTTAGAAATTCGTTTTTCTGAGCAAAGGAACTAACAGAAGTTAACAGAAAGAAAGCTATAATAAAATGACGAAAGATTTGCATAGGGAGAAATGAATCTATTTGATTATTACAAGAACCATTCTGTTTACAAAACTACAAAATAAAGTTAATTTGGATTACAATTAAAATAAGCACTAACCTCTTTAAATAGGGCCTATTTAAACTTATAGTAAAGTCGTACTAACAGATAAAATACAAAAGTCATTACTAAAAAAATCAAAGCCAGTAATAAAAAAGCAAGGAAGTCCCACCCAACCATATCGGTAATTCCAAAAATAAAAGCATAAGGAAAGAAGAAAGAAACCAAGGGACTATCAGAATCGATATAAAATCGACTATTTAACCAACCTATCAAAAAGGCCAAAAGTAAATAAGCCAAAGACCATGCCAAGGCATAAAACGATATATTTTTTTTAGTGTCCATAGCGTATAAATAAATTTAATTAAAAAATATTTTGCAATATCGTAAATGATAATTACTTTTAACCTTAATTAAAGAATTATATTGTATTTTAATCATTTAAAACCATCTTTTATAAATGGTATTTTCGAGTGAGCAAATACTCATATACTGCGCCTACAAATCCACATTAACGGGTTAGGGTTGCTTTTCTATTCAACCCGAAAATCGATTTTTAATAAGTTCTTTTAACCTAAATACTTAAAAAAATGAAATCACTTTTAAATAAAATCACAATTCTAATTAATGCAATTTTATTATTGAATATCAATGCATTACAAGCGCAATTCGCGCCTCCTCTTAACTTCTCAGACAACACCTATTCTGCCGGCACAGCGCAAGGCAGAAATACCGGATGCGATATATTACAATTTGCCGGTGACACCTACCGGGTGGGAGTCTGGGAACCGTTAGGCACTACAAGAGCCATTGGATGAGAGGTTAATTATGGAGGCACAACCTATACAAGCAATACCAATTTAGCAGTATCGGGTAATATTATTGACCCTGATGTTTGCTTACTTGTAAAAAGTCCGGGAACAATAGCTGCAGCTGTAACATATTATAACGTTACGAACTCATGCTATTATCTTGAAATATTCCAATGGAACACTACCACATTATCTTTCAACTCCGTATATTTAAACAATTTCTTTACTGCGCCATTTGGCACAACAATCAATATTGACGGAAACACAACGATGATAGGTGAATTTACAATAGTTTGGGATGATCCGGGTGGAAGGATTTACTCTGCACCGGGAGATTTGTCTACAGGATTAATAACCGTAAATTTGCACACTTCTGGTGTTGCCGGATTTTCTCCTGATGTAAGCATGTATGAAGATGGAACTAATGACATTGTTCACATTGCTTATGTTGATTTAAATACAGGAAATCTCATGGTTGCTGACTACACTTACGCGGCATTAGCAGCGGGTAGCACATCCTCTCCATCAATGGTGTTAAACGCTTCTCCATACTTCCAAAACTGGACATACCCGCGAATAGCTAGTCCGGGACCGGTTGGAGGTTCGGTGAACGAATGGACAGTAGTTGCCGAAGACTATAATACATTTCTTGGTAGTTGGTATATTGTTGGATACAATAATGGGTCTGGGCCGATTGTTTACAATGATGGAATTGGAACTTCTCCTGCTATTTTATTTTCAACAGCTAATTTTTATATTTCGGTTTGCTATTCAGATTTTTACCCTAATAATGGAATTTATGTTGGATGGACATTTTCAAATTTACCCCCTAGCTCATATGGGTACCCAGGAGTTTTAACAAACACCGAATATCCAATAGTTTTAGCTTGTGACAAAGCCGCAAACCCATTATTGGGTAGTACATATTGGCAAGTTCCAACTTTAATAACTAACAACAGCGGTGATTTATCCGGATTTTTATCACTTGCGTCACGTCATGCAAAGGATGAAATGTTTTTGACATATCAAAACATAATTATAAATGGGTCTTTAATTTGGGATGTAGATTACAAAATGGCACCCGGGATTAGTGGAGTCTCGAGTTTAAAAATCGCTGATAATAATATCCAAAAAAACGTTAATGGCGAACGTCATTTAACAGACATTGAATGTTATAGTATTGAAGGGAAACTTTTATTCAAGCACGACAAATTTGAAGATTTAAACACTAAAATTAAAACTTACCTAAAGAATCGAAATGATCAGATTATCATTGTAAAAACAAACTATAATGACGGATCTTTTGTATCGAACAAATATCTTGTAAATCAATAATCTAAATTTCATCGGCAGCAATAAGATAAAAATCTTTTTGCTGCCTTTTTTAATTACCATATCATGAAAAATATCCTCATAACTGCATTCCTTTTTTGCCTATCTATCCATATTAATGCCCAGTCTTTTCACTACATTAACGACAAGTCATTTGGAACATCCAACAGAGAATACCCTCCATTAACTGTAAGAATAAACAACACAAATTACATGGCTGGCACGAGTAATTGTCCAATTGCGGAATTCGACAAATCAGATCCAAATTGCTCGTCAAACTTTGCGGACATTTGGATTATTGCCTTTGATGATTCATTAAATATTATTTGGAACAAAACATATGGTGGAAATAAAAATGAAAACATTTTCAACATTGACTCTTATAATAATCATATTCTGATTTCTGGAAATTCTAATTCTGATTCATCATGCACACTTCAATCATCCAATAAAGGTGGTGATGATTATTTAATTTTAACAATTGACACATTAGGTAATATTACAAAAGAATTTAGGCTTGGAAGTTCTGGATCAGATATAAATTGTAAGGCTAAGCCAACTTTAGATGGCGGCATTATGATAATGGGCGCAAGTAATGGACCATCAGATGGAGACAAAACCGATTCAAATCTTGGCAACTATGATTACTGGATTATTAAGCTCGACTCATTGGGAAATAAAATGTGGGATAAAGTGCTTGGAGGAAACAGCGTTGAGCTAAATACATCAATTGACAATTTCAATTTCACTTTACTTAATGACAGTGGCTTTTTATACTATGGTAGTACTAGTAGTATAAATAGCGGTAATGTAACAGGGTCATCTTTTGGATTAGCGGATGCTTGGGTAGTTAAAACTAATAAAAATGGCCAAATATTATGGGACAGGAGATATGGAGGAATAAACTTTGAAACTATTTCTGATTTAATAGAAAGTAACAACTCATATTACCTATTAGGATTCACCAGTTCACCAAGCGGCGGAACAATCCAAAATCCAGGATTTGGAGGGGGGTATAATGATTTTTGGCTTATGAAAACAGATACTTCAGGAAATATAGAATGGGAAACAAAATATGGCACGACAAATGATGAACATGCAATTAAAATCTTGAAGAATAATCAAGGTAACATGACAGTTTTAGGTATTGTAACAACAACTGGCAACGGAAGTTTTGGAAGTCCTTCATTTGGTCAAACAGATTATCTAGTAATGAACTTAGATAGTACCGGAAATTTATTGAACTATATTATTTTAGGAAGTGATTCATTAGATTTCCCAAATAACCTTATAGTTTTAAATGATAGTACATTTTTAGTATGTGGTTCGGCGGGTCATGGAACAACTGCGGTAAAACATGATATAGGTAAAGGAGGCTCCGATTATTGGGTTGTCAAAATCGGATATTCAACTACTACAGGAATAACTGATATTGGCCAAAACCTACAATTACATTTACAACCCAACCCTGCGCACGATTATGTAGAGATTATGGGATTGCCAAGCGATGATTACGAAGTAAATATTTACAGCATTGAAGGACGTTTACTGGCCTCGAAAAAACAACATGCAGATTTATCACTAACTATCCCAGTCTCCCATTTTCAATCCGGTATGTACCTCACCGAAATTCGCAATGATAAATTAAAAACTACTGTGAAATGGGTGAAGGAGTGAGTTGAAAACCAAGCTTTAAAATTATGCTTAAGTAAAAACTTAACACACTTAAAACTATGTCTAAAAATACTTGATATCTCTTAAATATTTAACCACCCTAATTTCTGCCTTATCATTATTCATACTCCTTGAAATTGTATTTTGATACAACACAATTTCAATACAATTCCCATACTTATCATCCGAAAATCCAAATTCACGCGTCAACCTATTTTCTTCGTTAAAGAATTGTTTTGATTTCAGTCGGCCGGACTCGAAGTAGTTAAACACGATTCGTTCATTAATCTTTTGTCCATGACTATAATCAATTTTCTCAAGTAACTTACCTTTATCATCATAATTGAGGGTATAGTCCTTAGTTGTATCGCTCTTAAGTAAGTTAACAGCATAGTAATCAGATTTCGTTTTTACAGAATCAACATAGTAAATATAATTTGCGGAAACTTCATACAAAGAAGATTGCTTATAAGAAGTCATTCTATTTAATCCATCAAAAGTATACTCGTCTTTCACAATATTTTTCATGTAACGATTATTTTCTTCATGCTTAATATTATTATTCCTGCTATCGTATTTCCAAGTAGAAACATAGGTCATTGGGTCGCCATAAAATTTATTGGTTGCTTTAACTCGATTTCCTAACTTATCATACTCATACATGTGCTCTTCGATAAACAAACCTGATTCATTGTAAACCCTTAATGTTCTAACATTACTCGACTTGCTGTAAATTCTTACTTCCACTCGTTCAGGCTGACCGTCGCCTCCTCCTGAACCGGATCCCGAACCCATACTTTTTCTAATTTGGGCAATTGTTATTGACTTATCCATAACAAAAGACTTTACGAAAGCATCCATTCTATCGCAATCGCATGAATAAGTAACAACCGAATCTTTGTAAACAAAGCTTTTCTTTAAATGACATTCTTTACTGAAAGATCTTCCCATTTCATAGATTGAAAATCCTCGTTTATCAAAAATGGTTTTACCTACTAATTCCGCTTTATCACTTTTGCCATCCGAACAATATTCTTCAACAGAACTTATTTTACCGTTTAAAGGAAATCCATTAAAATGAGAGCTTTGTGAAAAGCTTACAGATTTAAATGCGAAACAAAAAAACAAAACCAAAAAGCATTTCTTATTCAGGAAGAATTTACTCAACAAACATTTCAATATCATAATTCACTTTCTTTATTTATCATTATTGAACAACAAATTTGACTTGCCCAACTACATTGTACTCGTCCGTTAATTGAGCGACATATAATCCTTCATCAAGTTTTGAAAGATCAAGCTCAAGCATATCCAAACTATAAGGAGAATACACATCAACAATTTGACCGATAGAATTGAAAATCTTAACTAATAAATCCTTACTGTAATAGCCATATAGATTGAGATACGCAATATCATGTACAGGATTTGGATAAATTACAAATTCATTATTAAGGATATTTTCATTTAAGTCAGTAGAACCGCAAATATTTAACCATGAATTCACTTGTAATTCAGGCAAAATGATATCCTGCATTACAAAAGAAGTTGTTGATTCATTATGAATCCCAAAATATTGATAATACGCAATCGGGTTAGAAACAATCGATATGGATGAATAACCACAAGTTGTATTCCCTCCGGAACTTAATTTCAGCAACTCCGGCTTATAAGGGAATGCGAACGAATTTCCAGGGATCAACAAACCATTGTCGGAAGATTTACAAATTGTTCCCGGCATGAAATCATTTTGATTCAAGTATTTTTTTGCCCAATTAACATTTCCTAGTCCATCAATTTCAAACAATATCATATATCCATCAACAGAAGATTGACAAACAATAGTGGAATCTGTACTCGATACTAAATGATAAGGTTGAAAATTACCATATGCGGTTATGTCATAGCTTTTCCTCCAAAGAATATTTCCTGAACTATTAACTTCTGTCAAAACAGCTTTCATATCATTAAATCCAAGGCTATCAATACTTGAAGAGTAAAGTAAATTACCATTATCTTTTTTCACTATTTCAAATCCTTGACAATTTAAGTTAGTCGGAAATGAGGTTGCCCACATAAAATTCAATGCTGAATCAGTTTTATACAAATAAACCTGTGGATTATAACCTAATTGCGTTGGGTCATTATCATAACTACATAAAAAAACATAGCCTCCATCATCGGTTTCCACAATATCTCTAACCATATCTCCGCCGCTTTGAAAATTAGAACTATCAGAATAATAAGCGGTTTTTTGCAACAATATATTACCCAAAGAATCAAAGATCATAAATTCCAAATCAACGTTATTGGGATCCATTTCCCAAGTTCCAGCTCCAACAAAGTATCCTTGACGATTGCAAATAACATTACTTAAACTCACTTGAGTATTTCCAACAATTTTCTTCGACCACACTATATTTGCGGAGGCATCAAAATTAACAATAGAGGTATAAGATTTAGGATCTTGGACTGTAGCATTAATTCCACCAAGTGCTATTGCTCCACCAGAATAAGTTGAAATAACCCTATTAAAGCAATCTTCTTCACTAGTCGTGTTATATAAAACCTGTTTTATCAACTGACCGGAATAATCCGTAAAATTAATACACGGATCAGCAGCAATGCCTACTGTTCCAACAGCCAAATATCCTGAATCGGTTTCGGCTACATCATAATACAATCCAACAAATGAAGGACTATTGCAATATTTAAAAAAACTTTGTTGCGACAGTCCATTAAAACTAACAATTAGCCCTAACAATAAACATAAAGTCTTTTTCATTATTTAGATAACAGTTTTAAATTTAGAATATTTATTGCCGTAACTTCACGTGAATAAAACAACACTAAACAACTAAATATTGAACGAATATAAAACTTTTCAGGAATCCAAACTCATTATTTCAACCAACCATTTGTTTTCTTAGTCTTATAAAAGGCTTTTCAACGGCAATATGAAGTAAAAAAGCTGCTAATAAGGAAGAAATGATACAACAGATCAAAACTACATTTTGGTTCAATTGAAAGTCTTGTAAGAGCGATTGAGTGATATGAATTACACCTTTATGTGTGAGATAGATTGAATAAGAAAGTGAAGCTATAAGTGAAGTAACTCTCGAGTTTGTTTTATACAGAACACTTCCTTGGCTTACCGCTCCCGCTACCATTAATCCGAATCCAATTGCCAACAACGGAAATCCAAATACAGAAGCCCAAAAGGTTTGCTGATCATCGCACAGGTAAAATCCGGAGGCAATTACCAAGAGACTTAACAAGAGCAGCCCATTGCCAAACCTTTGAATTTTGCCCCACAAAACACTTTTGAACCGGAAAAGCGCTGCCAGTCCAACGCCGATTAAAAGCCCGTCTAATCGGCTATAAGTGGGATAATAAACGAATTTATACCAGTACATCCATCCGTCAGGATTATTAAGATTCGGTAAATACAAAGATTGATATGCGTAATTCCTGATAAAGAATCCGAAAACGAATAGCAAAACAAGAATCCAAATCCCCAATTTAATTTTACTGAAGCGATGAATTATAATTAATAGGACAGGAAAAATCAGATAAAAATGCTCTTCAACGCAAAGTGACCATGCATGGGAGAAAGTCCCGGTGTTTTTTAAATCGAGTCCTAAATTTTGAGTAAACGTTAGAAACTTCCACAATGGTGGCAAACTTTCTTTTTCTCTGAAAACAGGAAATAAAAAGTAGATAGCCACAGTTACAAGATACGCCGGAATTATTCTAAAGAATCTCTTCAAAAAGAATTTCTTAAAGGATAATTCTTTTTTACTGACGATTTCTTCAAATAACCCTGACGCAATGAGAAAGCCACTTAAGACAAAGAATAAATCGACACCTGTCCAACCGAACCTAGCTACATCAGGCAACCAAGCAGGCTCTCCCCCACTAATGATAAAATAATGAAAGAAGAATACTAGAGTTATAGCAAGTGCTCGCAGATGATCGAGTCCGTGAAATCTATTTAAAATAGCACTTTCCAAATCACTTGCTCAATTATGATGTGAATTCAAATCCGAAATATATCGATTCAAAAACCGCTATTACAATTATCCAGTTCTTTTCATTCGGATCATCGATATCGACAGATTCAACCAAAGAAAAAGACGGGCCCGGATCGCGATAAACTTTAAGTCGTCGTTTGATAGGAATTGGCGAATTAGGATGTTCATAATAAGGATTAGTTACGAAAACTTTCCTGTCATAATTTGCAGCCAATTTATATTTGTTCTTTGAGGTAAATTCCACTGTAAACATGCCTTGTTCATCAATCATTTTCCGATAGTACACTGCCACCCTTTCATGCAAACTATTTACCACTTCACAGTTATTAATGATTTTCCCGAAGTATTTATCATTAAAATAAATTAGATTCTCATTGCCTTTATACTCGTAGTAAATTTTGAAGTCGGTTGAACGAGCTAATGTTCTGCTGTCAATATAGATACCTCTGTCTATTCGCTGAAACACCATTACAGGACTACCATCGCGAGAAAGCATCTTCCCGGTAAGTACATTCGACAACCATTTCCGAAAGGAATATTGAAGATTATTGGTAATGTCAGCAACGGAGAATTTCTTCCATGGCTCAAGCTCACCCATAATAGAAGCAACTTTTACTTCCATCTCCAATTTCTCTTTTTCGAGAAATTCGGGTGACTTTTTCTGCAATGAGTTCTTCAATACATAACCAAATAAAATTCCTGTCCCTAAGAAAGGAATTAAAAATAGTGCAAGAAAAATTAAAATTATTATGGCAAGAACCACTACAATAAAATAGATCATTTAGTCAGCGTCGAATGTTATTAAGAAAGAAGTAGCAGCAATTTCTATTGAAATTATTAAGCTAATTAATTCTTAACTATTTTTTGCACTTCAACTAAATCACCTGACTCAATTGTTACCGTATACAATCCAGATTCAAACTTTGAAATATCTACTGTTTGATTTTGATCGATAGCAGTACGTAAAACTAATTTCCCTTCGATACTGCGAATTGTCATTATTCCTTTTCCCGCATTTTTAACAGTAATAAAACTTGAAGATGGTGAAGGGTAAACTCTCATTTTATTTTTCGCAGCAACAGGTTGAATTCCGGTAGTACCGTTACCAATTTTAACACGATACGTGAAATAAGAGAAAGTCATCATATCCACTCCGTATCCTGCAATATAATTCCCATCGGGAGAAATACATTCAGCAGTATAAATTTGCTTAGTCCCTGTTGGATATCCTAATGTAGTATTAACATAGTAATTCAAATCTTGAAGTCCGCCATCGCGTGTCCAAATAAAAGGAGTTTGCGGATCACCGAATAATTGTCCGTCAAACCAACCCACTACAACAGAGGCATCAGCACTCATTCCCGACACATATCCATTGCCTGTAAGAGGCAAAGAACCTAGGTTGATGACACCTGAATCTCTACTCCAGATCCACGGTTGATTATAGTTTGCGTAATCACCGTATCCTCCAATCCAAACTCCATCTGCAGAAACAGCACTACATTCACCCATCTGATTATATTCATCCGTTGCACTACCCAATGTATCGAGTAAAATGTATTCATTCGGAAAATAGCCACCTGAGGGATTCTTTCTCCATACAGCAGATTTCCAAGGACCATTAAAATCTTGCCATCCAACAACAACACTTCCATCAAAACTAACAGCATTAGCGCGGGTACTTTTTCCATCAACAGGAAATAGCGTTCCTAAATCCATTATTCCTTCTGAGGGATTATAAGCCACCGCAACTGTATAGGCATATCCTCCGGTTGTATCAGCCCAAGCATTACCTACAACAGTATTTGCATCACCGGAAATAGCAAAGCCACCACTTAGCGCGATTCCCACCGGGAAACCCAAACTACCGAGGGTAGTCCATTGACCTGTGAGATAATTATAACGGGCCATTTCAGCTCCTAAAGGTCCATTTTCAGTACCACACAAATACAATCCGTCGGTCGAAAAACGAGCTTGTCCTCCTACTCCGAATCCGGGAGCTACTCCCCCAATATCGTTTATAATATTCCCGGAATCCGGTAACCAAACTGAATATGGTCCTCCCTGATTAATATAACCGGAAACCTTGCCTTCATTCGAAACACTATTCGAAGAAAATACAGTATCTTTTACGATAAATTGAGCGAATAGAACGTTCGTAAAAAAAGAAGCAAATGTTAGTGCAGAAAGAAATTTAATGTTCATGTAATGAGTATTATAAGAATTAAAGAAAGAATAAAACTGTAATTTACGATGCAATAAAGTAAGGATAAATAAACGGAAACGAGTGATCAATAAAATCAACCAATCGGTTCCCACAACTCTACTTTATTTCCCTCAGCATCGAGAATATGGACGAACTTACCATAATCGTAAGTTTCCATTTTATCGACGATAGTCACACCTTCAGCTTTAAGTTGTTCAATTAAAGCTTCTAAATTTTCGACTCTGTAATTAATCATGAAATCCTTTGTTGAAGGCTCGAAATACTTCGTTGTTTCGGCGAAAGGCGTCCATTGAGTCATTGCTTTCTTTGTGCTATCAGGACCTTCGTACCACTCAAAACTAGCGCCATAAGGATTGGTATTTAAACCTAAATGTTTTTTATACCATTCATTCATTTTCTTCGGGTCTTTGTATTTAAAAAAAACGCCTCCGATACCGG
>Ga0208940_1002858_pt1 | contig 15434 bp, 14 predicted proteins | sample AD_JPNNA6_MetaG_FD_184445 | JGI IMG/M metagenome (GOLD analysis project Ga0208940, IMG submission 184445) | Active sludge microbial communities of municipal wastewater-treating anaerobic digesters from Japan - AD_JPNNA6_MetaG (SPAdes) (version 2) | ecosystem: Engineered > Bioreactor > Anaerobic... | reverse complement strand
ATGATTTAACCGATAATAATGATTTAACCGATAATAATGATTTAACCGATAATAATGATTTAACCGATAATAATGATTTAACCGATAATAATGATTTAACCGATAATAATGATTTAAGAAGAATAAAAGAGCTTAATGAAATTGTTAACAGATTATAGATTATTTTGGTGTCTATCAAATAAATTATCAAATATTGATATTAATTAATTCTGAAATATGCAAAAATCTGCAATATTGTTTGTAATGAAAAATAATTTGACTGCATGCCTCAAATGAGGTTATTGTTATAAGTAGCTTTTATGCATGGATGAAATTTTCTCCTGGCTGGTGCGGATATGCCGATTTCCACAGAGATTTTCGTAATGATAGTTTTCGCTATAGGATATCCGCTTTTCTGGAATCTTATAATCCGATCCAAGATTAAGGGTAAAAATTATTTTATAGCAGCATACACAGCTATTCTTTTTTCTAATGTGTTTACTGTTATGGAAGAATATTATTTCGCTAAAATCTTCAACGCTTTGGAGCATATAAGCATTGCAATTGGAGCGGTTTTTCTGCTTGCAGCCGTTGTGAAGTTTACCGGAAAAGATGCATCAAAAGGCAATGTTTCCTCTGATGATCAAGAGGGAAGAGGTCAGATATTGTGATAGAGTTAACGGCCAGCATTTTTTCTGCGCTAATTTTATCTATTACCTTTGTTGTTTTGGTTGTGCGGATCAGAAAGAAAAACATTCCTTTAAATGTAATTGTTCCGCTTGCGATGATTGTTATTTTTTATGCGTTCGTCTCTTTTTCAAATATCCTGGAGCACGCTGAAATTTCAGGATATTTTGATCCTCTTGAGGATATCAATGAGATACTTTTTACGCTGATTTTTCTTTTTTTCATAAATAATTGGAATAATTATTCGGTTCTTCTTGATTTAAAGGAAAAAGAAACGTGGCTGAGGGTTACAGTTAATTCAATCGCTGACGGTGTAATAACAACTGATAACGAAGCCCGGATAACACATGTAAATTGCGCGATGGAAAAGTTAACCGGATTTAATTTAAATGAATCTGTCGGACGGAACGTGCAGGATATGATCCGTTATGTAGACTGCATCACTAAAAGAAATATCGATTATCATCCTGTTAGAGATATTATCAATGGAAAGGTTCCGGTTTCAGCACAGGGAAAATATCTTCTAAAAAGTAAAACTGGAAAAACAATTCCAGTAAGCGATAACACTACGGTTATTAAAAGCGAGGACTCTGTTGTCATCGGAACAGTCGGAATTTACAGAGATATGAGTGAATATGAATCAATGACTGCGCAGTTAACTCATATTCATAAAATGGAAGCAATCGGACAACTTGCCGGAGGAGTAGCGCATGATCTTAATAATATGCTTGGTGGGGTAATCGGCGCCGCCGATGTTCTGACGGAAGGGGGCAGTCTTACAGATGATCAGAAAGAGATTGTAGATCTTATTCTGCAATCTTCATCCCGAGCAGCTGATCTTACAAAAAACCTGCTTGCTTTCAGTCGAAAAGGAAAGATACTTTCTACACCGGTTATTATCCAGGATATTATTGATACGACGGTGTCAATTGCTGAGCATACAATTGACCGGCAGATAGTGATTGAACGCGAGATACCGCCGGAGCCTCTTGAAGTTATAGGCGATCCAGGTCAGCTTCAGAATGCTTTTCTTAATTTGCTGATAAATGCAAGAGATGCAATCAGAGAATCCGGAAGAATACGTGTTTCATTGCAGAAAGTATATCTCGATACTGAATTTTGTTCTGCGAATAAAATATCCCTGACTCCGGGAGATTATATCAGTATCGCTACGTCCGACAACGGCTCAGGTATTCCTGAGGAAATTCAGGACAGAATATTTGAACCATTTTTTACGACAAAACACGACGGTAAGGGTACAGGGTTGGGTCTTTCGGCGGTTTACGGCACTGTTCTCAGTCATCATGGCGCTATAACACTTAAAAGCAGTAACGGAAAAGGCTCTCTTTTTACCATTTATCTTCCTTTGTATTCCGAACCTAAAAAGTACGGTATATATAATTTCAGTGAAGCGGAAGATTGTTTTTTTGCCGAGTCGGGTAAAATTCTCATCATCGAAGATGATGATATATTGAGAACTACTGCCAGATTGATGATTCGGGATATGGGATTTTCTGTTGATTCAGCGTCAAACGGCATTGAAGGAGTTGAATTATTCCGAAGGAAAAAAGATGAGATTAAGATGGTATTGCTTGATATGGTAATGCCCGAGATGAACGGGCTGGCTGTTTTTGAGAAAATTAAAGAGATTGAGCCGTCAGCGAAAATAATTATGACTTCCGGTTTTTCTCAGGAAGGACGTGTGCCGAAAGATGCCGACGGTTTTCTTCCAAAACCTTATAGAAAAAATCAGTTAACTGATATTATTAAAAAAGTTTTGAATACTAAATGATGAGCTGAAATTATTTGAAATTGTAAGTATGATTATATTACACGCATAAGAATATTATTATTCCTATGCGTGTATGAACTTCTGCGGATGGAGATTTATCTTCGTTTTGATTTCTGATATTCTTTCATGTAGCTGTCGACCAGGGATTTTCTTCCCTGTGGTTCTTCTTCGCGAACCGGGCTGAGTTTCGAAAGAATAGTTTTCTTGAACCATTCTCCGAATTCGCGGAATTTTTTGAAAAGCTTGCTCATGAAGTTTACAAAGCCTTCGGCAAATTCCTTGAAAAAGTTTTTTCTCGCTCCTTCCGGACGTTTTATTGCAGAAACAGGTGATGAAATTTTCGGTGCCGATACGGCGTTTGTTACAGCACTGATTGTTCTGGATGCGGAGTCAGCCGCCTTACCGTACATTCCCGGAACAGGATTGTAGTGCTCGCGTGAATAAGCTGCGGTTATTTTACGGACTCCGGAGTCGTCGAAAGTCTTTCTCCAGAAAAGTGAAGATCTTGAAAAAGTGGCTTTATCGACGATAAAAAGAAACATGAAATATAAGTACGAAAAGAAATTAACGAAAACCATTACAAAGCAATACCAGATGTCGTAAAAAGCCCAGAAGCAGTCGATCATAATCGTAAAAAAATCCGCTATTTTATAGAAGAAATTGAAAAAATTGTCTATTGAATTATTTGCATACTGTCTGACTAGTCTGTAATCCATATTCTCCCCCGAGAGTTTTATTAGCTTTGATTGCCTTTTGAAGTCAATTAAAAATCATTACGGTATTAAAAAGAATATACCTTGACTGAATCGCTTTCGGTGAAATTTTAAGTTCATGGATAGAAAAAAAGTAATCAGATCTACCGGTGTTGTTGCCGGTTCGACATTTATAAGCAGAATATTCGGCTTTGTGCGCGATATTCTGATCAGCAGTATTTTCGGCATGAATGACGTGAGCGATGCTTTTTATGTAGCTTTTAGAATACCGAACCTTTTCAGGCGTCTGGTTGCGGAAGGTGCTTTGACTATATCATTTATACCGGTGTATACGGATTATCTTCACAATAAGACCAGAGATGAATCGGAAATTCTTGCCCGCAAGACTGTTTCCGTTCTTATCCTAATTCTTTTCGCGGTTGTTTCGCTCGGAATTATTTTTTCGCCGCAGATCGTCAATCTTTTCGCCTACGGTTTTACTGATGATTCTCTTCTTTCCCTGACTGTTTTGCTGAACAGACTCATGTTTCCTTATCTTTTTCTGGTTGGAATTGTTTCTTTCTGCATGGGTTATTTGAATTCCAATAAACATTTTTTTGCACCGGCATTTTCGCCTGTACTTTTAAATGTCGGAATAATCTGCGGCGCGGTTGTGTTTTCATCATTTTTTGAGCAGAAAATCATGGGGCTCGCGTTCGGTGTTTTGTTCGGCGGCATAATGCAGCTTCTTCTTCAACTGCCGTATATGAGGCGCACCGGATACCGTTTCAGTTTTCTGCCTGACTTTAAGGATCCGGGAATCAGGCGGATTTTCAGGATGATGACTCCCGCGCTTCTCGGAATTGCGATTTATCAGATAAATATTCTAGTAAACACCGCATTTGCCACGACCATTTTTAAGGGGGCTGTGAGCAGTATCTATTACTCCGACCGTCTTACGGAAATTGTTCTAGGCATCTTCGTGGTATCGATTGCGAATGTTATTCTTCCTGAAATGAGCGCGAAGTCCGCGAAGAATGACGTCGAAGGCATGAAATCAATTTATGCGGGAGCTGCGGGTGCGTCGCTTTTTTTTGCTCTTCCAGCCTCAGCTTTTCTGATGAGCTGTTCGCTTCCAATAGTCTCGACTTTTTTTGAAAGAAATAATTTTACGCATAATGATTCTATTCTGACTTCGCAGGCTCTCTTTTATGCGGCAATCGGACTTTCTGCCGTTGCTCTTGTGCGCGTTACCATGCCGGTGTTTTACGCCGTAAAGAATACAAAGATTCCGGTTTTCACTTCATTCATTTCTCTTGTTGTAAACGCCGGTGCGGGTTACCTTCTGATAAAGACGGATCTCCGTCATGCGGGGCTTACTCTTGCAGTCAGCATTGCGGCTTTTGCTCAGATATTCACAGCATTTCTTTTTATGCGCAGAAAATTCGGAAAGGGTATGCTCAAGCCTGTGTTGGTTTCATTTGTTAAATCTTTTCTTGCTTCGGTTTTATTCGGCATTATACTGTATATAATTCAGTCAAAGATTGACTGGAGTGAGTGCGCATTTTTGATGAAAGTGTTCTGGCTGTTTGTGCTTATTTCGACAGGAGCTGTTGTCTATCTCGGCGCGGCGTTTATTCTCAGAATAAAAGAGATTCATTATTTGTCTTTATTTTTAAACAAGATCAGGAGGAAGTTTCTGTGAACATAAAAGATTCTATACGAACTATTCCGGATTTCCCGAAAAAAGGCGTTATGTTTAGAGACCTGACAACTCTGTTTGCCGATCCTTCGGCGTTTGCAGAATCTGTAAAACTGATTGCCGATTATTGCTTTTCAAAGGATGTTGATTATATTGCCGGAATCGAATCGCGCGGGTTTATTGTCGGAAGCGCTGTAGCTGTAAAGTTGGGTAAGGGTTTTATCCCTATACGCAAAAAGGGAAAGCTTCCCGGATCTGTAATATCCCAGACCTATCAGCTTGAATACGGAGAAGATACGATTCAGATTCATGATGATGTCATTTCTTCAGGCAAGAGAGTTCTCATTATTGATGATCTTCTTGCTACAGGCGGAACCGCTCTTGCATCTGCGGATCTAATCGAAAGTGCCGGCGGAATTGTCGCTGGATTAGCTTTTATTGTCAACTTGCCTGATTTAAAAGGCGATGAAAGACTGAAAAAAAGAAGTTATGAAATATTTCACATTTGTACCTTTGAAGGCGACTAATTAATCTTGACACTGCATGCGTCCCAAATATGTTGACTGAGAAGGTGTATTGCACTTTTTTAAAAGAAAATATTATATGAGGTAGGTTTATGGCAGTAAAAGTGGCTATTAACGGCTTCGGAAGAATCGGAAGAATGGTTTTCCAGGCTATCTGCGACCAGGGACTTCTTGGAAAAGAAGTTGATGTTGTTGCGGTTGTTGACGTATCGACTGATGCGGATTATTTCGCATACCAGATCAAATACGATTCAATTCAGGGAAAATTCAAGCACGAAGTTAAAACAGAAAAAAGCGATTCTTCTAAAGAAGAAGCTGATGTTATCGTTGTTAACGGAAACAAAGTAAAATGCGTTGCAGCAGTAAAAAATCTTAACGAGCTTCCTTGGAAAGCTCTTGGCGTTGATTACGTTATCGAATCAACTGGTCTTTTTACTGACAGCGAAAAAGCAAAAGGACATCTTGAAGCAGGCGCTAAAAAAGTTATCATTTCCGCTCCAGCAAAAGGCGATGTTAAAACAATCGTTATGGGCGTAAACGAAAACGAATACGAGCCGGCTAAACACAATATCGTTTCTAACGCATCTTGTACAACGAACTGTCTTGCTCCGCTTGTGCATGTAATCCTTAAAGAAGGTATCGGAATCGAAACCGGTCTTATGACTACAATTCACTCATACACAGCAACTCAGAAAACTGTTGACGGTCCTTCTAAGAAAGACTGGAGAGGCGGTAGAGCAGCTGCAATCAACATCATTCCTTCTACTACTGGTGCTGCGAAAGCTGTTGGTGAAGTTCTTCCTGCAACTAAAGGAAAACTTACAGGTATGTCATTCCGTGTTCCTACTCCTACTGTGTCAGTTGTTGACCTTACTTTCACAGCTGCGAAAGACACTTCAATCGAAGAAATCGATTCTCTTCTCAAAAAAGCATCTGAGTCTTACATGAAAGGTATTCTCGGTGTAACTAACGAAGAGCTTGTTTCTTCTGATTTCATACACGATCAGAGATCTTCTATCTATGATTCACTTGCTACTCTTCAGAACAATCTTAAAGGAGAAAAAAGATTCTTCAAGGTTGTTTCTTGGTACGATAACGAGTGGGGTTACTCAAACCGTGTAGTTGATCTTCTCAAGCACATGGTAAAAAAAGGTTAATTCCTTTTGGTTGAATAAAAAAAGCCGCGGGAAACCGCGGCTTTTTTTATGTATATGAGGTTCTATGAATTACGTTTCAGATTATATAGCTGATGAGAATTTGTTTTCGAGTTTTAATGATCTCGCAAATAAAACATTTTCTTTGGATTTTTCTACCTGGAAAAAAGCGGGATGCTATGACGGCAGTTATGTTCCGCATTCTTTTGCTCAAGATGGGAAAATTATTGCAAACGTCTCGGTTACCAAAGTCGATATGATGATAAATCATAAATTCGTAAGGGCTATTCAAATAGGAACGGTTGTGACAGATGCTTCATTCAGAGGTCAGGGATTATCGCGAAAACTGATTGAAGTTGTTCTCAAAGAATATTCTAGTGCAGATTTATTTTATCTTTTTGCGAATGACTCAGTTCTTGATTTTTATCCGAAATTCGGTTTTCATCCGTCGGATGAATTTCTTTATTGTAATGATAATCTATTAGAGTTTAAGAATATAAGCGGGGCAAGGAGTCTGAATAGAAGAAAATCCGAAGACATTGATATTCTTAAAGATATTTTATCAAAACGTGTTTTTCTTTCTCAAATATTCGGGATTAAAGGTGCAGTTTCAATTCCTTTATGGCATTTTCTGAATACCTTTACGGATGCATTTCATTATATCCCGGATGTTAATTGCGTTGCAGTTTATTCGGTTCAAAACGGTGAACTTTGCCTTTATGATGTTATTTCTGAATCGGCGTTAAAAGCAGATGATGTGCTTCCATACATTATTTCAAGTGATGTCAAAAAAATTATTTATCATTTTATGCCGGATGAGTTTGATCCATATGCGGTTCGAAGTGATCGATTCTGTTATGATAAAATGTTTTATCTTGGTAAAAATATAAAACTGCCGGATAATATAAAATATCCGGCAGTCTATACGGCTTAGGAATTATTTTCGTATACCGTAATTTTCTACGATAAAATCGATATCCTTGTCTCCGCGCCCGGAAAGATTCACGAGAATTGACTGACGCGGATTTTCTTTTGCAAGTTTCATTGCATAAGCTACGGCATGCGAACTTTCGAGCGCAGGGATAATTCCTTCCTTGCGGCTGAGGTCAAAGAATGCGTCAACGCATTCGTTATCCGTAACCGATGTGTAGTTTACTTTTTTCAAATCATGAAGCATTGAGTGTTCAGGTCCAACACCCGGATAATCCAACCCGCTTGCAATTGAATAAACAGGAAGCGGTTCGCCTTTTTCATCCTGAAGGAGATAGCACTTGAACCCGTGAATTATTCCGGGTTTTCCGTAAGTTATAGTCGCGGCATGGTCGCCGATTTTTGTTGATCTTCCAGCCGGCTCAACACCGAAAAGCTTGCAGTCGGCATCATCAAGAAAAGCGGTGAACATTCCCATCGCGTTGCTTCCGCCTCCGACACATGCTACGACATTGTCTGGCAGTTCTCCTGTCATTTCGAGAAACTGCTCCCGCGCTTCTATTCCGACTACTCGCTGAAAGTCGCGAACCATCATCGGAAATGGATGCGGACCTACAACAGAGCCTATGCAATAGATTGAGTTTACCGGGTCTTTGAGATAAGATTCAAAAGCGGAATCAACGGCTTCTTTAAGTGTTTTTAATCCGTGTGTAACGGGAACGACGGTTGCTCCGAGGATTTTCATTCTGACGACATTCGGATGTTCCTTCGCTATATCGACTTCACCCATGTGAATTTCGCACTCAAGTCCGAAGTATGCGGCTGCCGTTGCAAGAGCTACTCCATGCTGTCCGGCGCCGGTTTCGGCTATAAGTTTTTTCTTGCCCATATATTTTGCGAGAAGAGCTTCTCCCATGCAATGATTGAGTTTGTGGGCTCCTGTATGATTGAGATCTTCGCGTTTTAGATAAATTCTCCCGCCTAGTTCATTTGAAAGACGTTTAGCGAAATAAACAGGAGTAGGGCGTCCCTGAAAATGTTTGCGGATGCTTCTAAGTTCTTCTATAAACTGGTGCGATTTACTGATAGCGTAATATGCGTCTGTGATGCGATCCATTTCTTTTTGAAGTTCGGGCGGAATGAAGCTCCCTCCGTATTCGCCGAAATATCCTTTTTCATTCGGAGTGTTTTTGAAATAATCTCCCATGGTTTTTCTCCTTTCCGCGGTATTTAAACGCGCTGTTATACTTCAGCCGCATATATCTCAGCGGTAATGCTTTATCTTTGAACTTACTTAAATAAAATCAAGCGATTTTAACTGAGTTAATCTGGTTAAACGATGTTTTCACCGTGTTATAATAAAATATAATTGCTGTCGGCTGTTTAATAAGAGTTGAAACAGTACGACGCCAAAAAAATGGAATTCTGTCCTGCAAAACTCAAAATATAATTATTGACACTCTTATTCTTGGGAAAATTATCCATTCATTATGGAAAATATATTTGCAGATAGAATAAATGATGTTCCCAAGTCTTTTATACGTGAAATTCTCAAGGTAACAGTTCAGCCTGACGTTATTTCTTTCGCGGGAGGTCTTCCGAACAGAGATTTTTTTCCGGTTAAGGAAATTAAGGAATCTTGCTGCCGCGTTCTGGACGAATCCGGTAAAGACGCCCTTCAGTACAGTACAACTGAAGGATATGAACCGCTGCGTGAATTTGTTTCAAAGCGTTATGCAGATAAAGGAATTAAAATTTCACCTGATGAAATTCTTATAACGAACGGTTCCCAGCAGGGTCTTGATCTGATGGCGAAATCAGTATTAAACGAGGGTGAAAATGTAATAATTGAGCGTCCGGGATATCTCGGTGCAATTCAGTCTCTGTCGATATACAAGGCGAATTTTAAAACTGTTGATCTCGAAAATGACGGTCCGTGCATAGCAGATGTAAAAAAAGCGGTAGAATCAAATCCGAAACTGTTTTATGCGGTTCCGAATTTTCAGAATCCTTCCGGAATAACATGGTCTGACTCAAAGCGGCGCGAGATTGCTGATGTTCTTGCTCCAAGTAAAACGGTTCTTATTGAAGATGATCCTTACGGCGAGCTTCGTTTTATAGGAAAACCTCAGGAGTCCATGAAGAAGTATCTTGAAAAGAATACTGTTCTTCTCGGGTCTTTTTCGAAAATATTCGCGCCGTCATTCCGTCTCGGGTGGATTGCGGCTCCGAAAAGCATCTTTGAGAAAGTAATTGTTGCAAAGCAGGCAGCAGATCTTCATACAAATTATTTCTCCCAGAGAGTTCTTTTCGATTATCTCAGCAATAACGATATCGATAAACATATTGCAACAATTCTTGCTGTTTACAGAAAACAAAGAGAAGCAATGGTAAACGCGATAAGGAAATATTTTCCGGAAGAGGTTGAATTTACCGAACCAGAAGGAGGAATGTTTCTCTGGGTTAAACTGCCTCGTCATATCAATTCGCTTGAACTCTTTGATATTGCGATAAAAGATAAGGTTGCATTTGTTCCGGGCGATCCATTTTATCCTTCAAATCCCGATAAATTTACTATGAGGCTGAATTTCAGCTGTGTTGATGAGGCTGCTATTACTGAAGGAATTGAACGCCTTGCCGGTGCGATCAAATCGGTGATGTAAATGAACGAATCGCGTAAACTCTATAAACTTGCCGAAACTGCAGCTGTTCTCCGGGCCGAGAACGGTTGTCCCTGGGACAGAGAACAGACTCATGAGACCCTCAAAAAGTATCTTATTGAAGAAACATATGAAGTCATAGATGCGATTGATTCAAAGGATGATGAAAAGATAAAGGAAGAACTCGGAGATCTTCTCTATCAGGTTTACGCGCACAGCGAGATCGCGCGTGAACAGAAACGGTTTGATATAGACGATGTAGCAGACGGCATTAATACAAAGCTGATCCGCCGTCATCCCCACGTTTTCTCCGTTAAGGATGAAATAACATCGGATGAAGTTATAACCCGGTGGGAAAATATTAAAAAGACAGAAAAGAAAAAAGGCGAGTCTGCAATTGACGGAGTTCCCAAATCATTGCCGGCTCTTTTGAAAGCATACCGGACTCAGGAAAAAACATCCCGAATCGGCTTTGACTGGGACAATATTGAAGATGTTGAAAAAAAGCTTGATGAAGAAATAGGCGAATTCAAGGAAGCGGTTAAATCAGCGGACAAAGCGAAAATAAAAGATGAATTCGGAGACATTCTTTTTACTCTTGTGAATATTTCGCGTTTTCTGGACATTGATCCTGAAGAGGCTCTGCTTCATTCAACGGAAAAATTTTCATCAAGATTCAGGCTTGTAGAAAAAGAAGCCGCAGAACTCGGAAAGAAATTATCCGACATGACGCTTGATGAAATGAATTCACTCTGGGATAAAGCGAAGCTTTGAAGTTAAGAGTTTCCGATCAGTTTGACGTAAACTTTTCTTTTTCTCGGCCCGTCAAATTCACAGAAATATATTCCCTGCCAAGTTCCGAGAATAAGTCTGCCGTTTTCAACCATCACGGTCTCGGAAACCCCTACAAGAGATGATTTGATATGAGCCGGCGAATTTCCTTCGGAATGATCGTAGCGGACGTTTTCTATTCCGACTGATGAAAGTCCGCGAATCATATCGCTTTTCACATCGGGATCGGCGTTTTCGTTTATGGTTACGGCTCCGGTTGTGTGCGGGGTGAATATTACACATATTCCGTCATGAAAATTTTCTTCATCAATGCATTTCGCTACAGCTCTTGTTATGTCGATTAGTTCTTCTTTCCTGTTTGTTGAAACTGAAATTTCCTTCATTGGTTGATATCCTTTTGATGAAACATCGATTTGATGCGGCTGAATCGATTTCCTATACGTGAAAATATATCGGTTACCGCAAGATATTTTATCGTATCCCTTCCGTGTTTGATGTGTGATACTGTAACGCTTCTGACGAAATTCCAGAGAAATTCTTCATCTGCATATTTTGAAAAATAGTCAAGATCAACCTGGTACGCTCCTTTGTATTTTCGGGCGCCTCCGTTAGGCGTTATGGTGTGGATGAAATGATTAAGGTCGAGCATAATGAGTTTTGTTCTGAGCGACGCATCTAGAAATTTCGAACCGTCCTTTCTTTTTATAATCGCAAAGACCACTGAAGTAGAGAAATCATTGTTGTTCAGAAGATAATCTGCGGTTATTGCGATGGCGTCGCGGTTTTCTTCATCGATGTATCCGACACCGGCTATTATCCAGTTCTTGTAAACGATATTTGAGCGTATCGCTTTTTGAATTATAGTCATCGTTTCGCCGGAATAAGGCAGGGCAACCAGGCTTTCTATGAGTTTTATGTCGGAAAACGCGCTGATATATTCGAGCGCTTCCGAGTCGACTGAAGTCGCGTGAGAAAGCATGTCTGTGTCGGTTAGTATGCCGTAATAAAGCGATGTTGCTATTCTGCGCATATATTCGCGGTCTATATTGAGATTCATCTCGCGGTAAATAAGTGCTATCAGGGACGAAAGCGAATTGATACTTTCTTCGGTAAATGAGAATTCGGCATCAACGGAATCATCTGATTTTGCATGATGATCGAGGTGAACGGCGCATACGAGCTGACCGACTTCGCGGACATAATTTGACGGATGATCAAGAACTGCGTAGGCGTCATATTTTTCAATATCAGGAAGGTTCTGTCTGAACTGAACCGGAATGGAAAGAGAAGATACTATCATTTTATTCTGATTAAGAGAAAGTTCCATGAGGGCGATTATTTCGCTTTTTACACCCAGAGAAGAGCATATTGCCTGAAAGGCGAAAGAAGATCCTATCGCATCCGGATCAGGTGAGCCTTTTATGAAGATTAGAATGCTTTTGTGTTTTTTTATTGCCTTAATGAGACCGTTTGTGAGATTTGCTATATTCATTTTGTTTCTGCTGTTAGCAGAACACATAGTGCGCAAATTGTCAATTCTATTACCTTCGAGGAAAATACATGAAGAGACTTCTGGTTCTTCCGGTTTATGAAAAAGAAAATATTATTTCGCAAAAGCTCGACGAAATTGAACTTATGAATATGGAGGCTGACATTCTTTTCGTTGATGACGGTTCATCGGATTCTACAGCTTCAAAAATAAAAACAGGCGGAAGAATATATCTGATTTCTCATGAAGTTCCGCTCGGTTACGGCGGATGCTTTCAGAGCGCAGTTAGTTTTGCCGAAAATAATTATGATGAATTAATTTTTTCTGATTTGTCTCACCCGAAGTTCTGTGCTGCTGCCGAAAAAATAATTTCACTTTTAAACGAATCGCAATTTGTAAGTTTAAGCAGAAAAAGAATGAGAGAAGAAGACGGCGAGTATGCTGTATTTAATCTGTCTGATTCTGTAACGGCAAAACTCAACAGTTCGGCAGAAATTAATATAGCAGATCCTTTTTCACCTTTTAAGGGTTTTAAGTCTGAAATTTTAAAAAACATGATTCTTGAAGAATTTGATGAATCTTTGCTTCTTCAGCTTTGGATTCAATCGGCACATTTTAAAATCGTCTACAAGGAAGAATATTTTGATGAAATTGCCTGCCAATCTCTAACTGATGCTGAACAGCTTGAGAATGATCTTGAGCATTATATCGCGTTTATAGAAGGTGAAATTCTTTTATACCCGGTCGAATAAGTGGTTGACAGCTCAGTTTCAGTTCTTACTTTTCGCATTAGATATGGAAAAAACGTCAAAACCCGCAATTGTACAAAGTGACAACACGATACTTCTTGAAGTAAATAATGCAGATTATGAACAGGCCAGAGATGCGATATCGCCTTTCGCAGAGCTTGAAAAATCACCTGAACACATTCATACGTACCGAATAACAGCTCTTTCTCTTTGGAATGCCGCAAGCATCGGTCATACCAGAAACGAAATAATCGATACACTCCGTAAGTATTCACGTTATGAAGTTCCCCAGACCGTTGTGGCTTCTGTTACGGAACAGATGACGCGTTATGGTCTTCTTTATCTTGAAAAAGAAGGCGATAAGCTGATATTGAAATCAAAAGATTCCATGATTCTTGAAGAAATATCTCATAATAAACGAATAGACCAGTTTGTTGATTCATACGCCGGAAAAAACGCGATTTATGTAAAACCGGAACTCCGCGGTCACTTGAAGCAGGCATTGATTAAAATCGGCTTTCCGGTTGAGGATTTGGCCGGTTATGAAAACGGAGATCCGCTTGAAATAGGAAAGAGAGACATAGCTCTTTCCGGCAGAGATTTCGATATGAGAGATTATCAGGAAAGCGCGGTTAATGCGTTTTATTGTTCCGGAACACAGCAGGGCGGAAGCGGTGTAATCGTTCTTCCGTGCGGATCGGGCAAGACTATTGTCGGAATCGGCGCGATAACACGCATGCAGACAGAAACTCTGATTCTGGTGACTAACACTGTCGCACTTCGTCAGTGGCGTGATGAAATTATCGACAAGACTACGATATCGCCTGATCAGATAGGCGAATTTTCGGGAGATAAAAAAGAGATTAAGCCTATAACGATTGCGACTTATAATATTCTTACATACAGAAAGAAAAAAGAAACCGGATTTACTCATTTTGGAATTTTCGGTTCTAAAAACTGGGGACTCATAATATATGATGAAGTTCATCTACTTCCTGCACCTGTTTTCAGAATGACTTCAGAAATTCAATCAAAGCGCCGTCTCGGTCTTACCGCAACTCTAGTACGCGAAGACGGGATGGAGACCGACGTTTTCTCGCTGATAGGACCGAAAAAGTTTGATATTCCGTGGAAAATTCTTGAAAAAACAAAATGGATTGCCAAGGCGGAATGTATTGAAATTAGAATAACTCTTCCGGACAGTACCAGATATATGTATTCTGTTGCGAAAGAAAGAGAGAAATTCCGTATAGCCTCAGAGAATGATAAGAAAACGGATATAGTTTATAAACTTCTTCACTATCACTCAAATTCAAGTATCTTGATTATTGGTCAGTATATTTCCCAGCTTACGGAGATGGCGAGAAAATTTAAGCTTCCGCTGATTACGGGAAGCACGCCGACTCCGGAAAGAGAACAGCTTTATGCACGTTTCAGATCGGGTGAAATTAAAGCTCTGATAGTTTCTAAAGTCGCCAATTTTTCAATCGATCTTCCTGATGCGAATGTAGCTATACAGATTTCCGGTACATTCGGTTCAAGACAGGAAGAAGCCCAGCGCCTTGGGCGTGTTTTGCGTCCGAAGAAGGACGAGAATATTGCTCATTTCTATACGGTTATAACGACCCAGAGCGCCGAAGAAAAATTTGCGCATAACCGCCAGCTTTTTCTGACTGAACAGGGTTATTCTTATACGATTATGAATGAAGAAATGTTCAATGAGAAATATTCATAATCATATAGTGTTGTTAAATTTTGGAATTATCACCGACTATTTTTCGATGACGGAAAAGTGCTGAATAAATGAAAGTTATGTTCCTGGCTTTAAATGCCAGATACTATCATTCAAACTTGGCTCTACGCTATCTCAGGCAATATTTAAAAAAAACTGATGCTGAAGTTGTCCTTGAAGAACTCACCATAAACACACCCTTGCGTGAAATTGTTAAAACCGTCTATGAGCATTCACCTGATGCGCTTTTTATTTCCGTTTATATATGGAATTCTTCTTTAGTAAAAATTCTGCTGGGTGAAATAACCTCTTTGATAAAATGCAGAATTTATCTCGGCGGACCGGAAGTCAGTTTTAATTCTGAAGAGTGGATTCGAAGTTTCCCTGAAATAACAGTCATTGCTCATGCCGGAGAAGAATCTGTTAGAAAAATTATTGATTCAAATTGTAAGAATGAAGAGAAAATAATATCTGAACCGAATCCGCCGTTTGACGAGATACCGTTTCCGTATACGGATGAAGAACTGTCATCAGCTGAAAATAAAATACTAT
>Ga0208940_1002854_pt1 | contig 15450 bp, 14 predicted proteins | sample AD_JPNNA6_MetaG_FD_184445 | JGI IMG/M metagenome (GOLD analysis project Ga0208940, IMG submission 184445) | Active sludge microbial communities of municipal wastewater-treating anaerobic digesters from Japan - AD_JPNNA6_MetaG (SPAdes) (version 2) | ecosystem: Engineered > Bioreactor > Anaerobic... | reverse complement strand
ACAAACGAAAATTTGGCGGGTGGCTTTTCATCAAATTCTGAATATTATCTTTCAGGTCAGAATTCCTGTTGACCGGTCGGTCATTTTTGATAGCAATATGAAGAGCCCGGTAGGAGCCAATAATCACACTCAATTTTCTGGCTCTGGTCAGAGCGGTATAAAAAAGGTTTCTCTGCAGCATAATATAATGCTGGGTTAGAAGCGGCATGACCACCGCCTGGTATTCATTACCCTGAGCTTTATGGACAGAAATAGCATAGGCCAGGACAATTTCAGACAGCTCGTCTTTTTCATAAGAGACCAGGCGCCCATCGAAGTCAACCAGCAGGCTGAGTTTTCTGGGATCAATCTGGACAATGGTGCCGAGATCACCATTAAAGACCTCTTTCTCATAATTGTTCCTGGTCTGCATAACTTTATCGCCACTTCTGAATTCTTTGGAACCTAATTTGAAAGAAGCTGAACCGGGATTAAGAGCCTGCTGCAGTTCAACATTGAGATGATCAACTCCGGCCAGTCCACGATACATCGGGCTGATGACCTGAATCTGGGTGGAGAGCGGGCTCAAACCAAGTTTTCTGGGGAGGCTGAAACGGCACAGTTTTAAAATCAAGTTAAGGACTTTTTCTTCATTTTCCTGGTGGATGAAATAAAAGTCAGAGTTGGGATCTCCACGAGGAGGATATATTATGGGCTGGCCCTGGTTTACCCGGTGAGCGTTGACCACAATCAAACTTTCCTTGGCCTGACGGAAGATTTCATTCAATCTGATCACTTCTATGGCCCCGGAACTGATCAAATCTCTCAGGAGATGACCGGGACCAACCGGCGGCAACTGATCCTGGTCACCAACCAGAATTAACCTCATCTCGGACGGCAGAGCCTGCAGTAGATGATACATTAAAGGTAAATCAACCATTGAAACTTCATCGACGATGAGGGCTTCGGCCCGCAGCGGATGGCCAGGACCTCTTTTAAACCGGCCCTCATGTGGCTGATACTCAAGCAAGCGGTGAATTGTTTTAGCTTCCCGACCGGTAGCCTCAGCCAGCCTCTTGGCCGCCCGACCCGTTGGAGCAGCCAGCAGAACCTTTTTCGACCAGCTCTCAAAAATATCTACTACAGCTCTAATAATGGTGGTTTTGCCGGTACCAGGACCACCGGTGATGATGAGCATCCTTTTTTGCAAGCTGCTTTTGATTGCTTTTTTCTGGAGAGGTGAAAAAACCAGGCCAGACTTTTTTTCTATCTCTTCAATTTTCCGGTCAAGATCAAAGTCGGGTGGTGGACAGTCGCGCTCGGTCAGGCTGATGATTCGCCTGGCAACTTCTTCTTCTGCCTGGTAGAAAAAAGGCCGGTAAAGATGAATGCCAGAGGGTGTTTCTTTGGCTATGACCGACCCATCTTTGACCAGAGCAGCCAGAGCTGCCTCCACCCGTCCGGGCTCAGCTCCCAGTTCTTCCTGGCATTTTCTGACCACTTCTGCCTGTTCGGAATAGACGTGGCCTTCATCATTGTCCTTTTCTAAAAGGTAGAGGACAAAAGCCTTGACCCGGTCCAGAGAATCTTCCGGTAGCCCGAGCTTGAGGGCAATCTGATCGGCTGTTTTAAAGCCGATTCCCCAGATATCAAGACAGAGCTGATAGGGATTCCTTTTCAGAACATCAAAAGAGGAATTACCATAAGTACGGTAAATTTTATAAGCCATGGTGGTGGAAATTCCATGTTCCTGAAGAAATATAATCAGATCTTTTATTTCGCGGTGTTCCTGCCAGGAGGCCAGAATCTCAGCCAGTTTTTTCTGGCCAATGCCGGGCACAGTTGTTAATTTCTCCGGTTGTTCATCCAGAATTCTGGCTGTCTCTGCACCAAACTTTTTGATAATCCTTCTGGCCAGAACCGGCCCGATTCCTTTGATCAGCCCGGAGGACAGGAATTTCTCGAGCCCTATGGTCGAGTGAGGTAAAGCCAGACTGAAAGCTTCCATCTGAAACTGCCGGCCAAATTTTTGATTGACTTCAAAATGACCGGAGAGCTTTAGATGTTCACCTGGAGACAGCGGTGGGAAAATGCCGACCACGGTGACTTCACCCGCTTCTGTTCCCAGCTTGAAAACAGAATAACCATTGTCCGGGTTATAATAAACGACCTGTTCGATTGTTCCTTCCAGCTGTTCCATGGCTTGTCCTGAACGCGGCCTACGTCACCTGATATTGCCCGCCATTCATTCAATCTTAAGAACGACATTATCGCCAGGATTGAGTCCCAGCAGGTTGGCCGCTGAATTCTCATAAACGGCAATTTCCAGAAGGCCAAGACTGTTGATCATAAAAAAAGGTTTATTCTGCGGCGCCTGAGAATAAGTCGAGGCCATCTCGACAATTCTTTTCCGACCGGCTAGAAGAACCAGACTTGAACCATGGTTGGAATTAAGAAAACTAGCAATTAAGTGCTGCGGGATATTGGTGATGAGATTGCCAAATTTATCCTGATAGACGATACTTCCCCTGATTTCCCGCCCACTAGTCTGCGGCTCAGGCCAGTTTAGTTTTTCCCACGATTTAGCTGGTCTGGTTAGCTCTGATAGATCTATCCCCAGACTTAACCAGGCAGCCACCGGGGCCATTTTATCCCGGCCTTCGAAACTTGTCTTTCTGCTGGTAAGAAAATAATTCTCGCCGGTTATTTCCATCACCTCAGCTTTTTCCGCATCAATAATTGGCGACAGGAGCCCGTTGTCGGGGGCAATGAAATAATAGCGTTCGCTTCTGGCCAGCAACAAGTGCCTCTCGCTGCCTACTCCAGGGTCAACTACAGTCAAAAAAATGGTGCCAGCAGGGAAAAAACGGTAGCAGGCCATTAGGATAAAAGCTGCCGCTGGCTGTCCATAATCAGGGAGATCATGAGTTATATCCACCAAACTGACTTCAGGATTGATGGACAAAATAACCCCTTTAAGAGAAGCGACAAAATAATCCTTAAGCCCGAAATCAGTCAAAAGCGCAATAATCTTTTTGCCCATTAGGTTGAGACCCCGCTCCCCTCATCTTATTTTAACTGCACCGGTCAGTCAATAAAAGCTATACTCAGGACAGGTCAATCAGGAAACGACTTTTAATATTCTATTCCAGCGAGTTTTAAAGACAAAACGGAAGAATTTTTTAAACCGGTCCCGCACTCCATTTTTCAGATAAGCGTCTTTTTCAGCTTGATAGGAGAAATAGATAACCCAGGGCCGTCCTTTCACATAAGATAGAGGCACAAAACTCCAGTAACGACTGTCAAGACTGTTGTCCCGATTATCCCCCATGGCAAAAAGGTGGCCCGGTGGAACAACAACCGGCCCATAATTATCTCTTATGACATCATCGTATTGATAGTAATTTCCCTTTTCAAAAATCTGCGAATCATTATGGACTTTGTAAGGTTCATCAATCGGTCTATCATTTATAAAAACCTGCTTGTTTTTGATTTCTATTCTTTCTCCCTCCAGGGCAATCACTCTTTTGACAAAGTCCTTACTTAAATCTCTAGGATATTTAAAGACGATAATATCCTTTCTTTTAAGCTCGCGGCTCGGCATGACCGCCGCCTCAAATGAATCTATCGGCCGGGCATAGATGAACTTATTGACCAGCAAAAAATCTCCGACCAGCAGAGTCGGCTCCATCGAACCACTGGGAATCTGAAAGGCCTGAACAACATAAGTCATAACAAAAAAGACAAAGATAGCTGTTTCAGCAATCAGTTCAAAGTATTCGCGGAAAAGGCTTTTTTCCCTTTTTTTCTTGCCTGACTGTTCGTCCGGCAGCTGATCTTCGTCTTCAATTTTCTTCTTTTTCTCGCTGGCCGTCATGTATTTCTATCCTTTTAAGTTATCTAATATACTCTAAAAAATATCGCCTTTCAAATTCAACAAGAATTTAATCAGAGCAGAGAGCGCTGGCTTTAAAACCTTGACAGACAGGCTGATTAGGAATTTACTTAAATCATGGTCATAGCGCTATTCGGTTATGGGGCTTCGGGGAAAACTACCCTTTTTGAAATTTTAACTCAAAAAAAGGCTGGAGCAGTGGCTCACCGCCAGGAAACCAGGCTGGAAATTCAGCGAGCTTCTATCCCGGTTAGCGATCAACGTCTTGACACTCTGGCTGCCCTTTATCCACAGAAAAAAAAGGTAGCCGCCCATCTGGAAATAGAAGATTTTCCCGGCCTGGCTGCCGGTCAGATTTCCACTTCAGCCTATCTGGCTGAATTAAGGAAAGCTGAGGCCCTGGTTCAAGTTGTCCGGGGATTTCGGAATCCCATGATTCCTCATCCCAGAGGCAAAATTAATCCAGCCGATGATATAAATTCTATGGTCGAGGAGCTCATCCTGTCCGACTTAGTCATGCTGACGGCCAGACTGGAAAAGCTGGAAAAAGACCTGCGTAAAATGAAAGATCCCGAAGGTCAAAAAGAAAAGGAACTGCTGGAAAGACTGAAACCACAGCTTGAAAACAGTCAGCAGCTCAGAGAGACGGACTTAAGCCCATCTGAGGAAAAGATGCTCAGAGGTTTCTGTCTTTTGTCTCTGAAACCCTTCCTTCCCGTCATTAATCTGGACGAAACTGACCTGGCTTATCTTGACAATCTCGAGGACAGATTCCCTGGTCTGAGTTCAGCCAGGCCTGCTCTAGGCTTCTGCGGCCAGATTGAAAGAGAAATAATGGAGCTGGAGGAAGAAGAAAAGGCAATTTTTATGGCCAGTTATGGCCTGACAGCACCTCTTCAGTCAAGATTTTTCCTCAAAATCAAGGAAGTCATGGAGCTCCTGACCTTCTACACCATTGGGCAGGATGAAGTCAGAGCCTGGCTGATTAAAAAAAATACTCCAGCGGTCAAAGCAGCGGGAGAAATCCATACCGACCTGGAAAAAGGCTTTATCCGGGCTGAAGTTCTGCCCTTTGAAGAATTGATCAAAGCCGGTTCCTGGGCCAAAGCCAGGGAAGCTGGCACTATTCGGCTGGAAGGCAAAGACTATCAGGTTCAGGATGGAGACGTAATCTACTTCAGATTTTCGACATGAATAGTTCCTTTACAGTTACTTCCCGGGATTCAGCCTGCCGGGCGAGGACCGGGCTTCTGGCTACTGCCCATGGATTGGTAAAGACGCCAGCCTTTATGCCAGTCGCCAGCCAGGGCACGGTCAAAGCTCTGACCCATAATGTTCTTCAGGAGATGGGTGCCCAGATTATCCTGGTTAATTCCTATCATCTCTTTTTAAGGCCAGGAATAAAAATAATTCAGCAGCTGGGCGGTCTTCATAAATTTATCTCCTGGCCGGCATCCATTTTATCAGACAGTGGTGGATTCCAGGTCTATAGCCTGTCGCCCCTGGTCAGAATCAGCCAGGAAGGAGTCAAATTTTCTTCTCATCTGGACGGCACGAGAATATTTTTAACCCCGGAGGAAGTAGTCAGGATCCAGTCCGGCCTGGGAACTGATATTATGATGTGTCTTGATTATTTTCCGCCGTACCCCTATACAGAAAAACAGGTAGAGGAATCGGTTCAATTAACCAGCCACTGGGCTCTACGCAGTCGTCAAGAATTCGACCGTCTCGAGTTAAGCACCCACCTATGGGGAATCACTCAGGGCGGTGTTTTCTGGCCGCAGAGAGAAAAAAGTATTGAAGAGCTGGTAGCTCTGAATTTTAGTGGCTATGCCCTGGGCGGGCTGGGTATCGGTGAGCCAAAAAGTCAGCTGTATGAAACTATAGAGAAGGCAGACAGGCTTTTACCGCCAGACAAACCCAGGTACCTGATGGGCATGGGCTATGTTGAAGATATCCTGGAGGCAGTGGAAAGAGGCGTTGATTTTTTTGACTGTGTTCTGCCCACCAGAAATGCCAGGAACGGGACTCTCTTTACCAGCCAGGGGCGCCTATCAATTAAGAATAAGAAATACGAGGCCGATCCCCGTCCCATCGACGAAAATTGCAGCTGTTATACCTGTCGGAATTTCTCCAGGGCCTATCTTCGCCATCTTTATGAACGAGGAGAGATTTCCTCGGCCATCCTGAATACCATCCATAATCTTTATTACTACCTTGACATCTTTCAAAAAATGAGGCAAGCTATTGAATCTAATTTATTTCAATCGTTTAAGAAAAAAATCTTAGAAAAAAACTTAGATGAATAGGGAGAAAAGATGAGCTTATTAACTATGTTTAGCGTTTCCGAGCAACAGGCAGCCGCACCAGCTCAGGGCAATGCCCTTCTAACACTTCTGCCTTTGATTCTTGTTTTTGTTATCTTTTATCTTTTGATCATCCTCCCCCAGAGAAGAAAACAGAAGCAGCATCAAAAGATGGTTGATAATCTGCGCCCCGGCGACCGCATAATCACCAGCGGCGGCATCTTCGGTACAGTTATGGATGTCCATCCTGACCGGATTGAGCTAAAAATTGCTTCCAATGTCAAGGTTGATATACTGAAAAGCGCGGTGGGAATTGTTCTGTCTGAAAAGGAAAAGGTTGAAAGCAAAGAAAGTTAAATAATTTTAGGTAGGCCTAATCTATCAAAGAAAGAGTTAGTTCACATGAAAAAGAACGTTAAGTGGAGAATCGGATTAACCCTGGCCGTTATTGCTCTCTGTATCTTTTTGGTTTATCCGCCCAAGGAAAAAATTAAGCTTGGACTTGACCTCAAAGGCGGGACTCATCTGCTGATGCAGGTTATAACTGATGATGCCATCAATGTTGAAACCGATCAGCAAATAGCCCGTTTTGAAGAGGTTTTTAAGAAGAATAACATTACTTTTACCCGGGCCACCAAAGAAAAACCCGGGCAATTCTATTTTGAGGGCACCAGTGCTGACCAGGAAGGCAAAATCAGGGACCTGATAGATCAGTACACCAGAGATTGGGATTACACCTTTACCGGCGACCGGGTCAATTTTAAACTAAAACAGACCGCCGAGCAGTACCTCCGGGAACAGGCGGTACTGCAAACACTCGAAACAATCAGAAATAGAGTTGACCAGTTCGGGGTGGCCGAACCGGTTATCCAGCGCCAGGGCAGTGATCGTATTGTCGTTGAGCTACCCGGTATAGATGATCCGGAGAGAGTCAAAAATTTGATCAAAGTGACCGCCATCCTCGAGTTTAAGCTGGTCAAGGCCGGACCGGCTCCTGATGAGCAAACCCTGCTGCAGGAGTTTGGAGGCAAAGTACCGGATGATGCGGAAGTAGTTAGAGGCGATCCGAGGCGAGGTTTGCAGGGCTATTATCTGGTGAGCAAGGTGGCTTCGATCACCGGCAAGGATTTAAGAAGTGTCCGGCGAGGAACTGATGAATGGAATAATCCTGCCGTGAGTTTTACCCTGACCCCGGATGGAGCCAGGCGGTTTGAGCAGGTCACCGGGCAAAATATTGGTAAACAGCTGGCCATTATTCTTGATGGAAAACTCCAGTCAGCTCCTGTTATTAATTCCCGTATCTCTGATTCCGGTATCATTCAAGGAAGGTTTACACCGGAAGAAGCTGATGACCTGGTAGTCATCTTAAAAGCTGGAGCTCTACCTGCGGGGATTAAATATCTCGAGGAAAGAACAATCGGCCCCTCACTCGGAACGGATTCGATCCGCCAGGGCCTGATGAGTGGCCTGGTGGCTATTTTTGGGGTCATGGTTTTTATGGTTTTCTACTATAAGCTGACCGGACTGAATGCAGTCGCAGCTTTGCTTCTCAACACGCTCCTGACTTTTGGCGCACTCAGTTATTTTAAAGCCACTCTGACCCTGCCTGGCATTGCCGGTATCATCCTGAGCATCGGCATGGCTGTTGACGCCAACATCCTTATCTTTGAAAGAATAAAGGAAGAAATGGCCCTGGGAAAGAATGCTGGCAGTGCTATTAACACTGGTTTCAGTCGGGCCTTTTCTGCTATTTTCGATTCGAACCTGACCACGATTCTTTCAGGTATTTTCCTTTTTCAGTTTGGCACCGGCCCAATCAAGGGTTATGCAGTAACTTTAATCTGCGGTCTGGTTGCCAACCTGTTTACGGCCGTCTTCGTTTCACGCCTGATATTTGATTTAACCGTCCCAACTAATGCTAAGAAGTTGAGTATCTAACATGGAAATCTTCAAAAAAACACCCAACATTGATTTTCTTAAATACAAATGGTTTGCTCTGGCTTTGACTATTGCTATCATTCTGGCCGGCATCCTGAACATCACTGTCGGCCACGGGCTGAAGATGGGCGTTGACTTTGGTGAAGGAACGCTCATCCGGGTTATGTTCAAAGAGCCAGTTTCAGTTTCAAACATCAGACAACTGCTGAGTGATGTTGGCCTGGGCGACAGTGTTATCCAGGAATCAGGAAAAAGTGGTCGAGAATTTCAGATCAGAACAGTGGAAGCCAGATCAACCAGGCAAACGAGCGAGGAGCTGGAAAGCCACCAAATTCTGGCCAATAAAGTTATTTCCGCCTTGCAGAGCAAAGAGGATCAGCAACGTCTGGCTCAGGGGCTGATTGATTTAAATAATATTGACAGTCGTTCTCTGACCGCGCTGCTGATGGAAATATCACCCGAACAGGGAGAGGAGCTGGCCAGCCGCATTATGACCTATCGGAACGAGCACAGTATTATCGTCGACTGGAGCGAACTTAAAAAAGAACCAGTTTCCTTGCCAGATGAGGTACTCAATAAGCTGCAGTCCAGAACCTTTCTAGGGCAGATGACCGTCTTGAGTAAGGAGACCGTTGGCCCTCAGGCTGGAAAAGAATTGAGGAAAAAAGCCACTCAGGCAGTTATCTGGTCGCTAATTGCCATGCTCGTTTACATCGCTTTCCGATTTAAAGGAATGGAGTTTGGAGCAGCCGCAATCTTTACTCTGACTCAGGATGTCTTGATCTGTCTTAGTATTTATTCTTTTACTAACCGGGAAATTAATCTGCCAATTATTGCCGCCTTCCTGACGATTGTAGGTTATTCTGTTAATGATACCATCGTTATCTTTGACAGAATTCGCGAGTTAAAAAGAACCATGCGACGGGAACCGCTCGAAAAAATTATGAATCTTTCCCTTAATATCAATTTGACCAGAACTATAATTACTTCAGGAACTGTTTTTATTGCTGTCCTGGCTCTCTTTCTCTTTGGCGGCAAAGTCATTAACGATTTTGCCTTCCTCATGCTGGTTGGCACCATCGAGGGTGTTTACTCTACAGTTTTTATGGCCTGTCCCGTTGTTCTCTTCTGGAATCAGCTCTTTAAAAAACAGAAGAAAGTTAGAAAATAGTTCAATATTTGACTTGTAAAATAGATTTTTTTAACTTATAATTTAGTCTAATCTAAATTAAGAGCGTGAGGTTTAACATGCCAGAAGCAAAAAGGCCTAAACAAGGAGAAGAGTTGCCTGAACTCTTCAAGGATTCCTTCTTCCAGGCCGAGTCGGGGATTAAAAGAAAAGCGCTGGCTTTACCCATTGCTATTATCCTCCACGCTGTTTTTATTGCCGCTATTATTGTTATTCCTCTGCTGTCTGTAGATGATCTGCCAAAAGTTGAGGTCTATAGCGCCTTCCTGGCTCCCCCACCACCACCGCCACCACCACCGCCACCACCAGCCAAGAAAAAGAGTTCATCCACCAGAACCATTAAAGCTGTCCAGGCTACGACTTCTGTTGAGCCTGGTAGACTGGTCGCTCCAGTTGAAATACCTGACCAGATTGCTCAGGAAGCAATTTCTGATTTCGGAGTTGAAGGTGGAGTCGAAGGTGGAGTCGAAGGTGGAGTCGTTGGCGGAGTCCTGGGCGGAGTTGTTGGCGGAGTCCTGGGCGGAGTTATTGGTAGCGAGATTCAGCAGGAGGAACCGGTAAGAGCTATTGGCGAAATTAAACAGCCGAAGTTAATACACAGGGTTGAGCCCGTTTATCCCGAAATCGCCCGGCAGGCCAGAGTAGAAGGCACAGTTATTCTGGAAGCGACCACTGATATCTATGGTCGAGTCCAGCACGTTAAAGTTTTGAGATCTGTCCCCTTGCTCGATCAAGCAGCTATTGATGCCGTCAAACAGTGGGTTTATGAACCGATGGTAATTAATGGCCGTCCTCGGGGCGTTATCTTTACCGTTACTGTTCAATTCAAACTAAAGTAAGAAAAGCTTATAATGGCTTTCGATATTTAAAAGGAGGTTTTCAACATGCAATTCGGTTTGATTGAAATGTGGCAGTCGATGGGCGCTGTGGCTAAAACAGTTGCCATAATTCTGATCACTCTTTCTGTTATCACTATCTATCTGTTTATTGAAAGACAGCTAGCCTTTTCACGGGCCAGGAAAAAATCCATGGAAGTGGCTCCGAAACTGGCTGAACTGTTGAAAAACGGACAGCTGAAAGAAGCTCTGGCCCTCGCTTCCAAGAAAGAATTCAGAGGTAGCCATCTGGCCAGAGTTACTGCCGCCGGTATTGAGGAATATCTGGAAGGCAAGTCATCGAATCTGTCCGTGGAAGAACAGCTAGAGGCCGCCCAGAGAGGTTGTGAACGAGCCCAGTCTCTTTTTACACAAGAACTGAGAAGAGGACTGAGTGTCATGGCCACCATTGCCACCTCTTCCCCCTTCATTGGTCTGTTTGGAACTATTTTTGGTATTATCAATGCGTTCCGTGGTATGGCTCTGACTGGTTCTGGTGGAATCGGGGCTGTGGCGGCTGGTATCGCTGAAGCACTGGTTACCACTGCTTTTGGTATCGCTGTGGCTGTTATTGCTCTGTGGACATTCAATACACTGAATACCAGAATCGAAGTCTACAACACTGAGATGGAAAACACGGCCTCTCAGTTGACCGATTATTTTGTGCGGATGGGCGAGACTAAATAACGGCCTTTATTAAATTTTTATTAAAAAGAGAGAAAGACAATGGCTTTTTCAGTATCGACGGACGAAAAAGAAACCGTAAAATCTGAACCTAATGTCGTTCCTCTCTGTGACGTTCTTCTGGTTTTGCTGATCATTTTCATGGTCGTTACCCCCCTGGTCCAAAAAGGTGTCGATGTCCAGCTGCCGACGGCTCTCAACAGCTCTAATATGCCTGACAACCCGGAAGTTGTTTTATCCGTTAAGGCCGATGGTTCTCTTTTCCTCAAGGAACAGAGAATCACTATGGATGGCCTGCCAGCTGCTCTCGAAGAGGCTCTCATTAGCGCTACTGAGAAGAAAGTCTATTTACGAGCCGATCAGAATCTGGAATTTGGCAAGATCGTTGATATTATTTACGGCATCCAGCAGGCTGGCGTCGAGTTGGTCGGTATAATCACAGAGAAGAAAGCGACTGAGGAATCCTGATTTTTGATTTGAACCTTTTTATTCATGCCAGAAAAAAGGGGAAGCAAATTGCTTCCCCTTTTTATTTTGCCTGGAAAAATCCTCCCAGACCGCAGGCGATTCCATACAGAGATAAAGCTTATCACCACTATTATGAGCTTTAAAAATCTCGGCCAGTGTTTGATATATTCTCATCCTTAAGGGCCGTGGATATCTGAATTTTCCATCCCGGCCTCTAACCATTTCTTCTTCATAAATCGAACTATGGGGAAATCTCTGCCTGGCTATTTCCCTCAGTTTCCCAGGGAAACGCAGCGTTCCCAGGCTGACCCAGGCTAAGGCGGCCAGTGGTATTTTCTTTAATAAACTTTCACAGACTTCACCATATTCCTTTTCCCAGCCTGAATAATAAACTATTGGATCAAAGTGAAAGGCCACCATAAAACCGTGTTCAACAGCTTTTTCAGCTGACCGGAGTCTTTCTTCCAGACTGGCCGAGCCGATTTCCTCCATCTTGATTATTCTCTCTGTATTAAGCGACCAGGCTAAAACTACATTTTCTGAGGCTGGGACAGCCAGCAGAGAATTAATAGCCGCGGTCTTTGTCTTGAGTTCAAGCCAGACTCCCTTCTTCTTTCGAAATAAATCTGTCAGGAAAGAAGCCTGATGGGAGATGGCCTCCAGGGCCAGGGAATCTCCTAGTTCACCTGTACCAATTCTAAGCACCTTACTTCTGGTCCCAGCCAGAAAGGCATCCAGTTCGCTCTGCAGTTCTTCCTGGTTGACAGCTATGGTCAGAGGTTGCAGGTTAAAATAGGCCTGAAGAATGCAATAGCTGCAATCTAACGGACAATTAAGATTGAGGTCAACAGTCCAGTAGCCACAGGGAACGGCGCCCGGACTGCAGGGGCAGGGGCGAATAAAGGCCTTCTCTCTGGTTAAAAACAAAACTCTTTTGCTCTCAGCAATGGGGTCAGCGGCCAGACGTAGCTCCGCCTGGACTTCTTCCAAGCAGTCGACCAGTTGATGAGGGATTGCCTTTAGCCGGTCTGTTATTCTTTCTACCAGCGGAGAATTTTCCACCTGCCTGTTGACGTAGATCTTTTTTATCCAATTATTCTGCCTCATACAATTAGCTACTCATCAATCTTTTTGTTCAGAAGTCCAAATAAAACATCGAACTTGCCTTCCTTCACGTTTTGCTTTAGCTGTTCAACCACAAGTTCTATTTCCTCCGTTGTTCTGGCTTCAAAACTGATAGAGATAGAGCCTTTTTCGAGCGAATGATCGTAGTCGAAACGACTATTTCCTGACAGGTTAATTTGCCTTAAAGCGCCCTGCATTTCACGGTTAATCTCAGTCACCAGAGGAAAAGCCCTCTTCCTCAGGGCAGTCAGCAGCTCCAGCCCGGCGCGAGGCTGTCTATCTCTGGCTGCCTCCACCAGTGGTTTAATCTCTTCTTCAGCCAGAATGGTTTCCAGTCCCACCTTTTGTCTTTTCTTAAGAGTATAGAGAAGTTCAATCAGTTCAGCCTGCTGGTTGTGGTTCAAGGTCTCACCCAGGCCAATAATAGCTCTCCTTTCCTCAGGAAAGAAGGATAGGAAAAGCCTGGCTGTCGAGAGTTTCCAGCGGCCACAATGGATGGATGGCAAAGCCCAGTCTAAACTGGCCAGTTGCGTTAGAAGATCAATCGTTTGCCTTTCCGGTGGCAATTCTAACCGGCTGAGAAATTCTTCAATTAATTCTTCCGGGCTGAGCCCGAATTCTATGAACTTCTTAATGATCAATGCTTTCTCTGCTAAAGAGAAATCCTTCCGGGCATAACTTTCAAAAAAAGCCAGCCTGAAAAGAGTGAGATCTGTCCATCTCAAAGGCATGACCAGCGCCGGGATCTCTTTTAAGCCAGCCTGCCGGGAAGCCTCTACCCTCCTCCAGCCCGTCACCAGAATAAAAGCCTGCCCCTCGCTTTTGACAACTACCGGTTCAATCAGTCCTGCTCGCTGGATGGAGAAGATTAGCTTCTCATCAGGTTTATCGAGGTTAAACCTGAACCTGGTATCATCAAAATTAATTTCCTCCAGCCTGATTAGCCTCAATTCCATGATTTAATTTTATGGAACCACTGGAAGTTTGTAAACATCGTCAGTCTGAAGGGTTGCCAGCCAGAGTTAAATTTGCTAATTTATTTTGAACATGAAAGAAGAATCTATTGCCCGGCCTTCTTTTTGCGGACCTGAAATACCAGGTGGTCGTTTAATTTTTATTCCGTTTATGCCTTTAAAGACTTTTGTCTCAGACCTGAGAAAAAAGGCCAGCTATAAGGCCAATCTTCACCAGTCCCAGCTTTTTTATTTCAAAGAGCAGGCTGTCCTTTATGGCCCGGTCGGGGCTTCGGCCAGTGTTAGTACGCTGGAAAAAATCAGGTTGGGGAATTTGAAGGAGATAATTGTCCTCAGCTACTGCGGCTCGCTGTCTGAATCTTTAAAGATTGGCCAGGCCTTTTTACCCCTTTGCGCTCTCTCTGACGAAGGAACATCCAGCCATTATCTGCCCGGAGAAGATGGCCTCTATGGGGTTTCAACCACCAGGCGCCAGCAACTACTAGATTATCTGGCAGCCAGAGATTTGCCTTATGCTGAAGGCACCATAGTTTCCACTGATGCTCCCTACCGGGAGACCCGCTCCTGGGTGGAAAAAATGCAGAAAAGAGGGGCAATGGCAGTTGATATGGAAATCTCGGCCGTTCTGGCTTTTTCGGAATTCTACGGCCTGGAAACAGCCGGGCTGTTTATAGTCTCGGACGAACTGTCTCAATCTCTATGGCGCAATTTGATGAGCAGCCAGGAAGTTTTTAAAGCCACTGAAAAATATTTCAGGCCGCTTATCTTTGAATCCAGAGAATAAAATCAATCCTGAGGTAGGTCCAATGAAACCAAAAGTTCTTTTAACTCACCCTCTGCTAAAGGAAGCCATGGATTATCTGGCCGAACACACCAATCTGGAGCTGGCTACCAGCCAGGATTTTTTGCCGCACTCTGAGCTGGTCGAGAAAATCAAGGATAAAGAAGGTCTGCTCTGCTTTTTGTCTGATACCATTGACCGGGAGGTGTTAGATAATGCTCCCGCTCTGAGAGCCATTTCCAATTGTGCGGTAGGGGTCAATAACATTGATCTGAAACTGGTCAGAAGTCGGGGCATTATTGTTACCAATACCCCCAATATTCTGACTGAGCCGACGGCTGACCTGACCATGGCTCTGATCCTGGCCACGACCAGACGGATTGTGGAAGCCGATGAATTCTGCCGTCAGGGCCGCTTTCAAGGCTGGAGAATAGATCTTTTCCTCGGCCAGGGGCTGCAGGGGAAAACCCTGGGGATAATTGGTTTTGGCCAGATCGGGCAGGCTGTGGCTCGAAGAGCTCAAGCTTTCGGCTTGAAGATTATCTATTATAACCGCCACCGCTTAAGCCCGGACAGGGAAGCTGCCTTAAAGGCCGAGTATCGCCAGCTTGATGCTCTTTTAGCTGAGGCCGATATAGTTTCTATCCATGCTTCGCTTAACCCAGATTCAGACCACCTTATTACCGGAGACAGGCTGGCTCTGATGAAGAAATCTGCCGTCCTTATCAATGTTGCCCGCGGTGCAATTGTTGATGAGAAAGCCCTGGCCGAAGCCCTGAAAACCGGCCAGCTGTGGGCAGCCGGTCTTGATGTCTATGAGCATGAGCCACAAATCGAGCCGGATTTACTCTCACTTAAAAATGTGGTTCTGCTCCCCCATATGGGTAGCGCCACTTATGAAACCAGGCTTGAGATGAGCTTGATGGCCGTCAATAATTTGCTGGAGGCCCTGGCCGGAAAGACGCCGGCTAATCTGGTCAAAGACAGCTGAGGCTGTGGGCAGATAGCTACCACTTACTTATTGGTAGGATTAAGACTTCCGGTGCGGTAGCCGTCCAGATCAAGAGTCACGTAGCGATAACCCAGCCTTTTTAAATTAGCGACCACTTTTTCGCTTATTCCGGGTTTAAGCCACAGCGGAAATTCTTTCGGGTCAATTTCGATTCTGGCTATCTCTCCATGGTGTCTCAATCTGACCTGACTGAAGCCCAGCTGTCTGATGATCTCTTCCCCTTT
>Ga0208940_1002847_pt1 | contig 15494 bp, 12 predicted proteins | sample AD_JPNNA6_MetaG_FD_184445 | JGI IMG/M metagenome (GOLD analysis project Ga0208940, IMG submission 184445) | Active sludge microbial communities of municipal wastewater-treating anaerobic digesters from Japan - AD_JPNNA6_MetaG (SPAdes) (version 2) | ecosystem: Engineered > Bioreactor > Anaerobic... | reverse complement strand
CAAGATCGCTGAGAGGCTTGTCAGTCGTTCTGCGTTTCATAGTGAAATCCACACCTTTAGCCTTTGCGCCAAAGTATCCTCTATCTCGGAGCACTACTTCGTTTTCAGCAGACAGATCAACTTGACTGTCATGTAGCGATGCCGTCGTAGTCTCAATTTCGCGCATCAGACCGTAATCGATATCTGTTTTCTGATGAAGTTTGTAGCCAAAATGGATCTCATCATCTTTCTTTGCCCAGGTACCATCTCTGCTCCGACGAGTCTTAGCTTCGTCGCCGCGTGGCTTTTTTGATGATCCAGGATCCGCTTCAATGAATGTGGCATCTTGAATCGTCCCCCGTTTAACCTTTAATCCCCTGGCATCCAACTGCCTTTGAAGCTCCGCCCATACGGTTTTGTCCATTCCGGCTTTAGCCATTCGCTCCCTAAACAGCCATATCGTTCTGGAATCGGGAAACGGATCCGGATAGCCGAGAAATTCCATAAACGATAAGCGATCAGCTATCTGTCGTTCAACCTCAAGGTCGCTCAGACCATACCATTGCTGAAGTATGAGGATCTTGAACATCACAATGACATCGCAGTTAGGACGCCCACCTCTCTCGGTTTTGTTTTTATACATCTCATCAAGACGCTTCCGGATTGGGGACCAATCGATCAGATCCGATATCTGCAATAGCCTATTCTCAGGCATCTTCTTATTCTCTCTTGCCGTTTTAAATGCCCATCCAACAAAAGAATTCATAATAATTAATAGTAATACTAGTATATATACTTTTCGATACTTCCAGGGCAGAGGTTTATAGGAATCCTCACTCTCATAATTTTATTTTATTAATTATATTATTTGGTGAGTTAGGAATTAACCTAAAATTTTAAATAGCAAAAATGGTAAAAAGGTTTTATAGCCAAAAAGCCTTTGGCCACGGGCATTTTGGCCAGATTGCATGTCGGAGGAAAAAGCTGAGCAAGAGGTGAAGCATATGGTCAATAGCGTATTTCATTACTGGGTTGGGCTTCTGGTACTGTTTATGGTAATACTGATCGCGTACGGCATGACGGTTGGCGCCTGAAGCCAGAAGCTCTCTAAAAGTGTCCGTAGCTGGTCGTATGGCCGGTAAGGACTCATTTAATTGTCTCTCGTATAATAATTTTTGTATGTGTTTAGGTCCATGAATTCATCATCTATCGGCCCATTTCGTGCCATTCTCTGCTGCCTTTTCATTTAGAGCCTTTTTTGGTGGGCATAGTCTAACGATATCGTTTGCTTATTAGCTGCATGTCGATTTATATTAAGCATGCTCGGACTGAATCAGCATCTTCCGACCAACTCTCAAGCACCTAAACACATACTAATTTTTTATTGCCGTTTTTCGATCGAAACAGTTAAGTTCAACCTGTATTACCTAAAGGGCGGGCGTCGATGGTCTAGTGGTTATGACTTGGGCCTTCCAGGCGGAGATGCGTCTCTGCGAAGCAAGCCTACAACCCGGGTTCGAATCCCGGTCGGCGCATATCCCCTTTATGCCTGTGCTTACGTTGAATGCCGAATTATTTTCGCTAGATTTATATCCTAGTTTGACGAGGAATCATTTATGAATTCCGGCAGGGAGATCTCCAACGCAAGAGGATTGCTGGCCGAGAAGATTGCAGGAGAGATCACCCTTTCCCAAAATCCAGGCGAGACCCTGAGGAAGTGGCGCAGGAACTTCGCCATAACCCAGACCGACCTGTCCAATCATCTGGGCATTTCTCCGTCCGTAATCTCGGATTATGAGAGCGGCAGGAGGAAGTCTCCAGGCATAATGATCGTCAGCAAGATCATAGATGCCCTGCTGCGCATTGATGAGAGCCGCGGATGCAATGTCCTGCGCGCCTATGAGGGCATGTGGGGCGACATACTGGGTCTGGACTCCATATGCAGTGTCTGCGAGTACCAGGAGCCCATTGCCCTTGCCAGGATCGTGGACAAGCTCGATGCCGAGGTCGTATTCGGGCGCACCGATATCACCATCTGGGGCTACACGGTAATAGACAGCAAAAAGGCCATTGTGGAGATGCTGCCCGACCAGTTCCAGAAGATCTACGGCCGCAGCACTGCTCGCGCGCTCATATTCACGGGCGTGAGGTCAGGCAAGTCGCCCATGGTGGCGGTGCGGGTGAGCAACCTCAAGCCCGGGGCGGTGGTCCTCCAGGGGCTGGTGCCTTCTCAAGTGGACCCCATTGCCAAAAAGATCGCAGAGGTGGAAAACATCCCTCTTTTAACGACATATTTTTCCGTTGATGAGGTCACCAGTGCTCTGAGCAAAGGGTGAAATCTCTTGGTCTCGGGTATTGTAAGCTACGGGGTATACATCCCCAGATTTCGGATCCGGCTGGAGGAGATCGCCAGGGTCTGGGGAAATGGTGAGGAGATTTCGGAGGGCCTGCGCGTCTATGAGAAGTCGGTGCCCGACCTGGATGAGGATGCAGTGACCATATCGGTCGAGGCGGCCAGGAATGCACTCCTTCGCGCCGATGTCGATCCCAAGAGGATCGGAGCCATTTATGCCGGTTCCGAGAGCCATCCCTATGCAGTGAAGCCCACCGGAACAATAGTGGGCCAGGCAGTGTGCTCGTCATCCTCATACACGGCCGCAGACTTCGAGTTTGCCTGCAAGGCAGGCACTGCGGCAGTTCAGGCCTGCCTGGGGCTGGTCGGCTCAAATCTCATCGACCTGGGCCTGGCCATCGGAGCCGATGTAAGCCAGGGCGCTCCGGGGGATATGCTGGAGTACACCGCCGCAGCAGGCGGAGCCGCCTATATCATAGGCCGGCAGGAGCTGGCAGCGGAGATAGAAGGCTCTTACTCATTCACTTCGGATACACCTGACTTTTGGAGGCGGGAGGGAATGCCTTACCCCGAGCACGGTGGAAGGTTCACGGGAGAGCCGGCCTACTTCAAGCATGTGACAAGCGCGGCCAGGGGCCTGATGGAGCGGCTGGGCACGGGTCCCGAGGACTACGATTATGCCGTATTCCACCAGCCCAACGGCAAATTCCCCCTTCGCGTCTCCAGGATGCTGGGCTTCTCCAAAAAGCAGATCGAGCCTGGGATGATTGTGCCCCTCATCGGCAACACCTACTCTGCCTCCTGCCTCATCGGCCTCGCTGCCACGCTGGATGTGGCCCGCCCAGGCGAGCGCATATTTGTGACAAGCTTCGGCTCGGGAGCTGGAAGCGATGCCTTCAGCATAAGTGTGACGGACAGAATTGAGGAGATCCGCTGCCGCGCTCCGTCCGTTCGCGATCTGATCGCAGGCGCAGAGTATCTTGATTATGCAGTATATGCGAAGCACAAGGGCAAGCTGAAAATATGAGATCCGTATCCATAATCGGAGTGGGCTGCACCAAATTCGGAGAGCGGTGGGATGTCTCCCTGCGAGATATGATCGCAGAGGCCGGAGTGATGGCCATGGACGACGCTGAGATTGCAGGCGAGCAGATCGACGCCCTTTATGTGGGAAACATGAGCGGTGGCAGGTTCATAGAGCAGGAGCACATTGGAGCCCTCATCGCAGACTGCGCTGGGCTCTCCCGGATGCATGTGCCGGCCACACGGGTTGAGGCTGCCTGCGCCTCGGGTGGTCTGGCTCTTCGCGAGGCGGTGCTGGCTGTGGCCAGCGGCTACAGCGACATAGTCATTGCGGCAGGAGTCGAGAAGATGACGGACGTCTCCTCGGGCACGGCCGCCGATGCCCTGGCAGCGGCAGCCGACAGGGAGTGGGAGTGCTTCTTTGGGGCCACATTTCCGGCCCTCTATGCCATGATGGCCAGGCTGCACATGCGCCGCTACGGCACCACCCACGACCAGATGGCGGCGGTGGCTGTGAAGAATCACCACCATGCCATGATGAATCCCATCGCCCAGTATCACATGGAGATCACTGTGGAGGATGTGGACCGCTCTCCTGTTGTGGCCGATCCCCTGCATGTGCTGGACTGCTCGCCCATATCCGATGGTGCGGCCGCGGTAGTGCTCGCCCCCACTGAGATGGCGGCAAAGCTTGCAGACACGCCTGTGAGAATCGCCGGCAGCGCTCAGGCGAGCGACACCCTGGCACTGCATGACAGGCGCGACCTGACCACACTGGACGCCACAGTGGTCGCGGGGAGGGCGGCCTTTGCCCAGGCGGGAATTGAGCCTCGCCATGTGGATGTGGCCGAGGTGCATGACTGCTTTACAATCGCCGAGATACTGGCCATCGAGGACCTGGGATTTGTGGAGAAGGGCCAGGGAGGCCGGGCGGCTGAGGAGGGGATGACCGCGCTGGGAGGTCCCCTGCCAGTCAATACCTCGGGCGGCCTGAAGGCCTGCGGCCATCCCGTGGGGGCGACAGGCATCAAGCAGGCCTACGAGATAGCCCTGCAATTGCGAGGGGAGGCGGGCAAGAGGCAGGTTGATGAGGCCGAGGTGGGACTGGCCCACAATGTGGGCGGCTCGGGTGGAACCGCTCTCGTTCACATATTTACGAGGTGAGGTATGACCAGCCAAGCGCCAAGGTTTTGGAGGAGCATCCCCCAGAGATACAATCTCATCGGAACGCACTGCAATCGCTGCAATGAATACTTCTTTCCGCCAAGGAACATATGCCCCAACTGCCGGCGCGGGGCGCACCTGGAGGAGTATGCCTTTAAGGGAACGGGTACTGTCGTCACATTCACCACCATCCACAATGCCACAGAGGATTTCGAGAGGCTGACGCCCTACCATCTCGCCATCATTCAGCTCGACGAGGGTCCCAAGATCACCGGCCAGATCGTCTCCAGCCCCCAGCCCGTCAGGATCGGCATGAGGGTGAGGTCCGTCTTTCGCATCCTGGGAAAGGAGGGAGAGCGGGGCATAATCTACTACGGGACCAAGTTTGCCCCAATAATCGATCCTGGCTGCGCCGAGCCGAAGGAGAAGTAATTTTCAAAAATGAGATAAAGCTGCTTCTGGCAAAGATGTAAATAATTTGCAGGATATAAGTGAAGCTATGACTGCCGTCTCCCTTTGCTTCGAGGTCCACCAGCCCCTCCGGCTCAAGAAGAACTTCTTTTGGGACGGCATGCCCCTCAGGGAGGTCGTGCCAGATCTGGAGGAGTTTTACTTTGATGATGCAGAGAACAGGAGGATCTTCGAGCGCGTATCCGACAAATGCTATCTGCCCGCCAATGAGGTGATTCTGGAGTGCATCAAAAAGCATGAAGCCTCTGAGAGGCCATTCTCTGCAGCCTACAGCTTCTCAGGCATATTCCTGGAGCAGTGCAGGCGCTTCCGCCCAGAGGTTCTCGACTCATTCCTGCGGCTGGCGGACACTGGCCGTGTGGAGGTGATGGAGCAGACCTACTATCACTCCCTGGCCAGCCTCTACGAGGACAGTAGCGAGTTCGTAGAGCAGGTAAGGATGCACCGGGAGCTGATATGGGAGCTCTTCGGCCTCAAGCCCACCACATTTGAAAACACCGAGCTGATCTACAGCGACGAGATCGGCAGGCTGGCTGAGAAGATGGGCTACAGAGCCGTCTTTGCAGAGGGCGTCATGGCAGACCCCAATTACGTCTACCGGCCGCCCGGAGCCGATATTGCCCTTCTACTGCGAAATTTCAATCTCACAGATGACATCGGCTTTCGCTTCTCCTCCCGTGGCTGGGTGGAGTATCCCCTCACCGCCGGCAAATATGCCTCCTGGCTGGAGAAGACGCCCGGCAGGTGCATAAACATCTTCTGCGACTACGAGACATTCGGTGAACACCAATGGGCGGACACGGGGATATTCGAATTCCTGCGCCATCTGCCTGATGAGGTGCTGGCCCGGCCCGGCCTGCACTTTGCAACCCCCTCCCAGATTGCCAGGGAGGTCGCAGCAGAGAGGGAGCTCTCCGTGCCGAACTATGTCTCCTGGGCGGACCTGGAGAGGGATACGAGCTGCTGGCTGGGCAACGCCCTGCAGCAGGCCTGCTTCATTTACGGCAAGCGCCTGGAGGCCCCAGTCAAGGAGAGCGGCGATCCCGCCCTCCTGCGTGTATGGAGGACTTTAGGGCTCTCCGATCACCTCTACTACATATTCACCCATGGCGGCGGACCTGGAGAGGTGCACAGCTACTTCTCTCCTTACGGCATTCCATACGATGCCGCAGTCACCTACCTCTCCATTCTGGCAGACCTGCACTTCCGGCTGAAGAGAAGGATCGGCCTGGCGGATGCACCCTTCCGCTTCGCCACCGGCATCGACAAGTTCACGGGAGAGGTGGCCTGGAGCCTGGCCGGCCTCATGAATGCTCTGAAGAGGGTTCCTCTGGCCTCTCTAAAGTACCACAGCAGCCAGGGGGATCTTGCCCGCTGGGCTGCGACAAGCCTGGGGAACGCAGCGCTGGCAGAGAGATTTGAAAAACTGCAGGGCGGCAGCGGAGCAGGCCTGCGAAAGAGCCTGATTGCTGCAGTGAAGGAAGCCCTGGAGGAAGAGAGATGACCGCCTCATTCACACTGCGCCCCGCGAGCTTCGAGCAGGGCGCAGAAAAGGAGTGGCTGGTCGCCAATGGCCTTGGCGGCTATGCCTCGGCCACGGCCGTGGGCAGTTGCAGCCGCGCCTACCATGGCCTTCTCGTGGCCGCCAATAAGCCGCCGTCCGACCGCAGGCTTCTGCTCAGCAGCCTGGACGAGGAGATAGGCGGAGCCTCCCTTGCCAATCACCAGTATCCGGGGGCGATCTACCCCCAGGGCTACAGATACCTCCGGCAGTTCTCCTTCGACCCCCTTCCTAGGTTCTGCTACCAGGTGGGGGACATGGCCGTGGAAAAGACGGTCTTCATGATCCACGGGGAGAACACCACAATCATAAGCTACAGCATCAAAAATGGCAAGGGCAGGATGCGGCTCGTGCCATTAGTGCACAGCAGGAGCTTTCATGCCGCCTCGCCACTGCCGCCTCTCAGCCAGCAGGCGCACTCGCTGGGGACAGCCATCCGCTCCGATACTCTTCTGAGCCTGCACTCCGATGGTGCGGCTTATACGCCCTGGGAGACTGTCTACTACAACTTCGAGTATGAGAAGGAGCATCAGCGGGGCCTGGCCTGGAGGGAGGACCTGCTGGCTCCGGGATATTTCGAGATCGACCTGCAGGGGGATGCGTCATTTGCCATAGCCGCCTCCACATGGAGGTCGGCCATGCCCGACTGGAGAGCGGAGCTGAGAAAGGAGATCGACCGCCTTGCAGGCCTGCAGGCCCATCACCCCCTGGCCGCGGCGGCAGACACCTTCCTCGTGAAAAGGGGTGCCGGCCGCTCCCTGATCGCCGGATACCACTGGTTTGATGACTGGGGGCGCGACGCCATGATCTCCCTGCCCGGCCTTCTCCTCAGCACAGGCCGTCTCGATCAGGCCAAAGATGTACTGCTCACACTCGCCTCGACCATGAGGGATGGAGTGCTGCCCAACGACCTGGGGGCCGGCTCATACAACACAGTCGACGCCTCCCTCTGGTTTGTCCAGGCGGCAGCCAGCTACTACGACCACTCCCGTGACCGTCAGACTCTGCGCCGGATCTGGCCGAGGCTCGTGGAGGTGGTGGAGCGCTACAGCCGGCCTGGAGAGGACTTCGGCATGGAGGCTGACGGCCTCATCAGATCAGGCCCGGCGCTGACATGGATGGACGCCCGCCTGGATGGCCGGCCGGTCACGCCGCGCAGCGGCAAATGCTGCGAGATCAATGCCCTCTGGTACTCGGCCCTCACCGAGGTCGAGAGGCTCTCCCGGCCCGCCGGAAGAAGGGCTGGCCGGGCGGCAGATCTGGCCGGAAGGGTCAGGAGGAGCTACCAGTGGTTCTGGAACAGCGAGACGGGGTGCCTGTATGATGTTATAGATCCAGAGGATGCATCCATCCGTCCCAATCAGGTTATAGCCCTGAAATTCCCGGACCTGCTGCCCCGGACGAAGAGAGAGAGAATCCTGGAGGTGGTGGAGAGGGAGCTTCTCACAGACTGCGGACTGAGAACGCTCTCACCCCGCGACCCCCGCTACATAGGCCGCTACGAGGGAGGACCGGCCGAAAGGGACAGCGCCTACCATCAGGGGGCAGCCTGGCCCTGGCTCATTGGGCCCTACATCGATGCCCTTCTGGCGGTGCGGGGCAGGTCGGCCAGAACGCTCTCAAAGGCTACAGAAGCCCTCAAGCCGCTTCTCACACTGAACTTTAGCGGCATCAGCACACTGCCCGAGCTCTTCGACGGAGACATGCCGCAACGGGCAGGAGGCTGCATATCCCAGGCCTGGTCTGTGGGCGAGGTGCTGCGGGCCTGGACGGCTGTCTCGAAATAAAAATGGGAATTCCGGTCGCAAATTTAAGCCTCGGGCGGGATTCGAACCCGCGACCTCGTCCTTACCAAGGACGCGCTATACCGAGCTAAGCTATCGAGGCGCACAGAGCCCCTCGTGCTCACTATTCAAGAACCTTTCGGTTAGAATCCGATCAGCCCAGGTTGCGGCCCTCCAATACCTCTTTGTAGACATCCTCCGTACGCTTGGCAATTCGATCCCAGGAGAACTCGGCATCGATTCTCGAGCATCCGGCTCTGGCGATCTTCTTCATCTCCACGGGATTGGCGAGCAGCCTGTTTATGCACCAGGCAATGGACTCCGGCTGCACGTAGGCCAGCAGGCCGTCCTCGAAGTTCTTGATGATGCTCACAGCATCCGTGGCCACCACAGGCTTGCAGGCATCCCAGGCCTCCAGCACCACCACCCCGAAGGGCTCGTTTCGGCTGGGCACGCACATCAGGTCACAGGCATTGATCAGGTCCTGCTTCTCGGCACTGGGGGCGTAGCCCAGGAAGCGGCAGGCATCCGCCACCCCAAGCTCGCGAGCTCTCCTCTCGCACTCCCCTCTCATTCCGCCCTCCCCTATGAATATGAAGCGGGCGTCGGGCCGGGCTCTCAGGATGTGGGGGATAGCCTCCACCAGCAGGTCCGGACCCTTCTGTATACTCATCCGGCCGCAGAAGAGTACCAGTGGAGCCAGGGGATGAATGCCATACCTCTCCTTGATACGGCCGGCATCCAGCTCACGCCTCAGCTTGCCGCTGACAATGCCGTTGGGAATGATCCTGATCTTCTCTTCAGGCAGGCTGTATATCCACATCAGCTCGTCCATCATGCACCGGGTGGTGACGATCACCAGGGATGCCTCGTAGCAGCCCAGCCACTCCCGGTGGGAGATCTCCTGGGATATGCCGTAGCCGAAGTGATTTCCGTTGCGGCCCCACTCAGTGCTGTGCATGGTGATAAGAAACGGCTGGTTGTAGTCCTGCTTAATGCGGGTCAATGATAGCACGGGGTGCCAGTCATGGCCGTGCACTATGTCGAACTTGCCAAAGAGCTTCTGTGCGGCTGTGAAGCGATCGTAAAGGGCGTCGCCCATGCGATTCATCTGGACCAGGATGTCGCCGGATGCCTCCACATCCTCCCTCTGGTAGTGGACGCCATTGATCCTGTCGTAGGACTCAAAGTCGCCTCGGCGGGTGAATATGTGGACCTCGTGACCCCTTTTGGCCAGCGCTTCAGATAACTCTGACACATGCGGTGCCACTCCGCCAACCTTTATCGAGTATAAGCTCTCCCAGGAGAACATTCCAATTCGCATCTTTTCCCCAAATTATTTTCCGCCTTGCGGCGCTGATAGTCGATCGCTTGCCACTGCAGTTCAATCTCCGAGAAATAAACAAATTAACATCTGTTTCTCCGGATAATTGATTAAGCTTTCGGAGGATGGGACAAGTGGATACGGCTCAGGAGACCGGATCACCGTCCTGCCACACTCTTATAAATTTCCAGGGTCTTCTCAGCCGCCCTCCTCCAGGAAAACTGAGTCAGCGCCCTCTGCCGGGCGTTCTCTCCCCAGGCCCGCAGTCTCTCCTCGTCCTCCAGGGCCAAGTTGATCCCCCAGGCGATGTCGGCTGGATCGCGAGCATTGACATGAACTCCTGTAGGCCGCGGGGCGGCAGGGCTCTCCACGATCTCACGCAGGCCGGAGGTTCCGGCTGCACCCACAACAGCCGCCCTGCCCATTGCCGCTGCCTCCAGGCCAACGATGCCGAAGGGCTCATATAGGCTGGGAAAGACACACAGGTCCGCCAGAGCATAGTGGTTCCTCTTGGACAGCCCATCCAGGAAATCGGTTACCAGGATCACTTTGCCTGAAGGGAGGCTTCTGGCCCGCTCCCGGACAAAGCCCTCCAGGCTTCCCCTTCCCACCATGAGCAGCCTGGCTTTTGGATTGCGGGATAAAACTGCGGGCATGGCTGCTAAAAGCTCCCTCACCCCTTTCACCGGCTCCAGCCGGCCCACAAAGAGGATGACCGTCTCTCCCGGGGCTATGCCGTACCTGGCCCGCAGGCCATCCAGTGCGGAAGGATCCACCAGTGCCGGATCGAAGAAATCTGAATTCACCCCGTGATAGCAGACTGATATCTTCTCAGCCCCGGCTCCTAGGCCTATCAGCTCCTGCTTCATGGCCTCTGAAACTGTGATGATTCCGTCCGCCGCCTGCATGCCCCTCTTCTCCAGGGATACGATCTGGGGATTGGGCCTCTCCGAGCGGCCCGCCTCCAGGCCGTGCACATGGTAGATGAGCGGCACTCCCTCTCTTTTCACGGCCATACCGCCCCACAGGCCCAGCCAGTCGTGGGCCACACAGAGCTGGTAGGGCCCGTGATCGACGATGCCCGCAGCCGAGAGCTGGTTTAGGGCCAGGAGCTCCTCGAAGAAGAGCAGTCCGTCTCCCCAGGCCAGCGTCTCGTCTGATAGGAATATGTCCAGGCCGTCCCTTATTGGCACGGGCCGGTAGCGGAATACGTCAACTCCATTCATCCTCTGCCGACGCTTGAGGTTGCCGGCACCCATGGTAAATACGGAGACGCTCTCCCCCATGCTCGCCAGCTCCCTGGACATCTCATCTGCATAAACTCCCAGGCCGCCGAATATTCTGGGCGGATACTCAAGGCTCAAGTAGGCGATCTTCATCTGTCAACCCGTTCCATCTGTCATAGTTCAAGCTACCAGGTTCCTGTAGTACTCCAGCACAGGCTCCTCCCAGTCGAACTGCCTGGCTAATGAGAAGGACTCCTCGCAGAGCAGCCGGTACTTGACCTCATCTTCGAGGTACGTCCAGGTGAAGTAGTCCAGTGCCAGGGCATAGTCCAGAACCGTCTCATTTGGATAGGCCTCGATGTTGTCCACTACTATCACGCCACCCAGGCCGGAGACCCGCTTCTTGACCTTCTTCAGGGCATCGGAGAACCCTGCCGACCGGCTGACGATGGAGGGGGTCCCCTCCCGCCCGGCTTCCAGGGCGGTGAGCAGGAATGGCTCGTACTGGGAGGGGAATATGCCGGCCACGCAGCCAGCCATGATCTCGTCTGCAGTCATTCCCAGGCCCCCGTCATCTGGGCCGACCCACTGTGGATAGAGCATGGCCGCCACCATCCTCCTTCCCGAGATCAGCTCGCTCTCATCCAGACTTCTCTCCTTAATCATATTCTCCAGGCGGATCTCATCCCCCACCAAAACCTCTGGGGGGAGGTTGATAGGAAAGCCCTCTGGGAGCTTGCTTTTGTCTTTAGGGCCGTGCGCTGCAATGAGGAAGCAGACCACCCGGCTATCCTCTGCATGCCTCTGCCCCGTCAACCTGTACCGCAGCAAGCGGTCCTGTAGCATGAGGGCATCGAGAAGCTGGGGGTATCCCTTATTTTCGATCTCTATCCTGGAGATGGTGAAGACAGGTATGATGCTCTCCTGCTTTACGCACTTGCCGTCGCAGTACCTGTAGAGATTGTCGGCCAGAAACTGCTGGATCTTCGCCCGGCAGCGGTCCTTCTTCTCCCAGTCGATATCCTCAGCATTCACCTCTATACCGTTCCTGATGACTATGCCCTTCATCCTGTAAAAGAGCATGGCCTCCTTCATTGTCGAATCACCCACGAAGGTTACGACATCGGCATAGCGGGCCAGCGCCTCCAGTGCGGCAAATCCGGCGGGAGTGCCCGGCTCCACCCGCGAGTCGTTGCTGGCTATCTTCTGCAGGGACTTGTAGCCGGCTGTTCTGCCAGGCACTGTGGCGTGCAGGGTGCAGGCGGAGCGGACGGCCACACCCAGCTTCTTAAGCCTGGCAGCTGCATAGAATACCCCGAACTCATGGCAGTGCAGTGAGACTCTGACCTTGGGCATCACCGCCCTGGCGAAATCCGAGACCGCTTTGTCTGTGTACTTCCTTGCCATCTCCTCATGCGAGAGGGCAATAAGCCGCACAAACTCAGAGACCGCGTAGGATAGATTGAGATAGTGAGTGTACTCCCGGCCGTAGTGCGCCCTCTCGTAGTTCATGGAGTCCAGGCCCAGCAGGTCGAAGGCCTCCGTCTTGATGGCATTGCTCCTGGTCATCTCCTGGCCCTTCCAGCGCACCATATGGGACTCGTAGTAATCGGTATTGAAGAGAACATAGGCGATGGGCACGCCATCCACAGTCCGCTGGGCAGTTGCTGCTTCAATTCCGGAGGCATTGAGGCTGGACAGAACGCCCTTCAGCTCCTCACCCGGCTGCAGAGCCTCCAAGCCTCTGAGGTCTGTAACCCGGTTCTTGCCTGTGTTCCAATCCGATCCGGAGGCCGGATAATTGGGGCCTGCCACCAGTATATGCAGGCCGCTCTCGATCCTGCCCCTGGCCGCCAGCCGGGCCAGTGTCACTGCTTCGGCATCCACCACATTCCAGATGCCGCCCATCTTGTTGGAGGCAGGGCCAGCCTCCTCCGCCGCCAGGACGATCCATCTTTCCATCATTTAGAACACCTGAAATAACACCTGAAATTTTTGTCTCATGGATAGGGGGAGAGGGATGATACGGACATCCCCTCATCTGAGATGTCCAGAACCCGGATGCTGTTTGCGATCTTCGATCCTCTCATCTTCATGATGTAAATGGAGCGGATGAGATTGTTGCCGATTCGGTCCCGGCTGAGTATGGTGGCCGAGTCAGCCCCGTACTCCAGGAACTGGTTGGTGCCGAAGGCCGTGCCTATAGTCACCACAGAGGTGGTGCCGCTGCTGCGAATGGTGCCGAAGAGGTCGTCGGTAAGGGAGCGGAGCTGGAAGGGCTTTTCCACAGCCATGAAGAAGGCGGTCAGGTCGTCGATGAAGAGCCGGACGGGCTTGAAATCTGCCAGCTTTCTCTCCACAAGCTTTCTAAAGTTTATAAGGAAGTCTATGGGATCGACATCGATGCTCTTCTGCAGGCGCAGAATCGGATCTGTCACATCCACAATGGACAGCCTTCCATCTCTCTCCATAGCCGAGAAGTCCCAGCCGAAGGAGGACATCATCTCCCTCCTCAGGTACTCCGCGCTCTCCGAGGGTGTGATGATCATGCCCCTCTCACCCATCTTCAGACCGTAATATATGAACTGGCTGGCAAAGACCGTTTTGCCTGTACCGGACGATCCAGTGACGGTGTTGACCGTACCCACATGAAAGCCCCCGTCAATCAGTTCATCAAATCCGGGTATTCCGGACCTGGTCCTGTTGAATTTGCCGCTTTTTTCCGCCATATCCGAATCTCCCTCACAACCCCTGCACCAGATTTAGCGGCGCTGGATACTTTTTGTTTTGGCGGCTAATGGTAATAGGTCTTTCGGTGAGGGTACTTGGAATCAATTCTCTGCAGGAAAAAACAATATATGCTTGGAGGTGTAATGAATGTTGTGCACCGGACTACTGGACTGGCTATCATACTGGCCGCAATGGCTCTTTTCATGGCAGCATCCGAGAATGCTGCAGCTCAATCTATGCAGGTTGTGCCGGCGGATGTGATCATGGTCAAGATGAAGCTGGGCGAGTCCATCGCATACGACCATATCATAGTGTCCGGGAATTTAAGCTCCGATCGGCTGGCCCTGTCTGCAAAGCAGATCCTGCGCATTCCATTTGAAGTGAAGGTCCAGCCATCCGACTCTCCCAGGATTGCCAACTCATCCATCTCCATCAAGAATTCATGGATCGACGGAGATGTCGATCTCAGCAATGCATTATTCCAAAGATCGGTACGCTTCGAAAATACAATCTTCGCGCGCAATGTATCATTTAAAAACTGCGAATTCAGGCAGGAGGCCTCCTTTGAAGGGTGCAGGTTTGACGGGGCGACTGATTTCAGCAAATCCCAATTCAAAGGAGCGGCGGACCTCTCCTGGTCCCAGATCCGGGGGCCTGCGATATTCACGGACACTCAATTCGGTGATTATGCCATATTCTATCTCACCGACTTCTTGGGGAAGGTTTCTATGAGCGGAGCGAAGTTCATAGGGCCGACCAGCTTCGAGGGATCCAGGTTGCTCGACAATGCCGATTTCAATTCAACTCAATTTGGGTCTGTAGTACTCTTCGACGGCGCCCAGTTCTTCAAAGGGGCCGGTTTTTTGAGGGCTGCGTTCGGTGATTTTGCTTCGTTCAACCAGACGCTGTTTGAGGAGATCTCCTTTAGCGAAGCGCGATTTTCAGCTCCCGTCTTCTTTGTGAGAACCGAGTTCAACCGGTCGGCGGCATTTGACTCTGCCAGCTTTGCGAGCACGGCCAGCTTCAATGGTGCAAGATTCAACGGCTCGGCCTCTTTCGATAAAGCAGTATTCAATGAGGTAGCGGAGCTGAATAGCTGCACCTACGAGGGCCCTGTCGACTTCTCCGGCACGCAGTTCGGGGTGGAGTCGAGCTTCAACGACTCCGTATACAACGGCACAGTCGGTTTCCTGGGGGCGGCGTTCCTGGGATTTGCGGACTTCAGCGGCTCTCATTTCGCAGAAGACGTCGATTTCAGCGGCACGAATTTCGAGGGGCCGGTGGACTTCAGCAGATCCCGGTTCAGCAGGGAGGCCCGCCTTTTCGGCGCTCAATTCCGGAGGAACGTCTACATGGAGAGCTGCCGGATTGCGTGCCTCAATATGACCGGGGCGAGCTATCCCTGGATATTCCTGCACTGGGAGGCCATAGGGGACTTCGACTCGGATGCTAGCGCCTATTCCTGCATTTTAAAGAACTATGAGAATTTGGGGTGGCAGCAGGACGCAAACGACTGCAGCTCCGACTTCGAACGCCGGAATGGGTTTTGGTGAGTGATAGCATTGGGTGAAGCGTTTGGTTCTCTGATAAGGAGGCTTCTCCATAAGTGAGTCGTGTACCTGTCTGACTGAATTATTTATATATTGGCACCTCCAACTATGATTTTGGTGTAGCGACGGAGGACGAGTTGGATTTATCGAAATTCTGGTAATCAGGTCGTGACCCTCTAATAGGTTTGAGTTTTGTAATATGGAAAAGTCAAGAGTTCCTGCAAGCTCCAGACATGATCGATTAAGCCAGCTTGCTTCGCGGGACTATTGAACTCCGTTATGCCCATCTCATTTTTATATTTTAGAGCGCGATGCTTTCGGCAGTAGTT
>Ga0208940_1002844_pt1 | contig 15511 bp, 13 predicted proteins | sample AD_JPNNA6_MetaG_FD_184445 | JGI IMG/M metagenome (GOLD analysis project Ga0208940, IMG submission 184445) | Active sludge microbial communities of municipal wastewater-treating anaerobic digesters from Japan - AD_JPNNA6_MetaG (SPAdes) (version 2) | ecosystem: Engineered > Bioreactor > Anaerobic... | reverse complement strand
CCCCCTTGGGAGGGGGAAGGGGGTGGGCAGTCTCCCCCCTTGGGAGGGGGAAGGGGGTGGGCAGCCTCCCCCTTTGGGAGGGGGGAAGGGGGTGGGGCGTGTATAATAAATCAATCAGATAGACGCAATGGTTAGAGCTTCAAGGAACAGTCCTCCTGAAATCCGGCAGCGCAGCCGCGAACTGCGCAACCACCCAACCCGGGCTGAAAGCAAATTGTGGGGGTTGCTGCGCAAACGCGGATTGGGCGGCTGGCGCTTCCGCCGTCAGCAGGCAATCGGTCCATTCATCGCCGACTTCTATTGCGATGCTTTAAAACTGGTCATTGAAGTGGATGGCAGCAGCCACATTGGAAACGAGTCTTACGATGAAAACCGCACCCGGTGGCTCAATGATCACGGCTACACGGTCATTCGTTTTTGGAACGATGACGTACTGAATCACATGGACAAGGTGGGGAGCGAAATCCTGCAAGTGGCAGAAACCCTGGTCAAAAACAATCCGGTTCCTCCGGCGGAACTTTCCACTGATTGAATCCGCCGCATCGCCCAGCGTAGTGGAACTCCGCCAACATCCTGCAGGATGCTGGCGTGTCTTCCGATGCCGCTCCTGAACGGTTGCCCTCCCTGGGGGAGCCGGAACCCCTTTAAATATAATATCCTCCCAAAAGGAGAAAATTTTTGTGACTCACCAGGAACGTAATATCACAATTTGTAAAAATTTTCGCTTCCCATATCTGCTGCAGGGATGAGCGCAGTGCCAGAGACACGCTTCCCTCCCGGAAAAATTCAGCGAGCTGGAACTTGCCCAAGCCAGGGGATGCATTCCATCCATTTACTTGCCCCCGATCCCAGATATGACTGGATGATGATTGAAACTTTCGGGAATTTTATGTATACTACTAACTGGAATTTCATGTTGGGTCAATCGATTTCCTGCAACCTTCTCCAGCAAAAATAACCAAATAATTCACACCACCTCAAGGAGGGAGATGAGTATGAAAAAATTTATTCTCACTGTTGTAGATACGTCCGGAATACAAAACTATGTATTTGGAACCAACTCTCTGCAGCAGAATGTTGGCGCATCTTACCTGGTGGATTGTGCCACGCGCCAGTGGGCGGTGGCGGCAATTCCATGCTCCCATAACGTGTTGAACCTGGACGATCCCAAGCGCCCCTTTGACCTCAACCTTCAGATTGAGCAGGGAAATGTGGAAGCGGAAGTGGTTTATGCCGGGGGTGGGAATGTGGTGATTCTCTTTTCCTCCATGGACCATGCGCTCCAGTTTACCCGGAACCTGTCTGGAAAAGTATTGAAAGAAGCACCCGGATTAAAAATTGTGGTTGTCCACAAAGAATTTAATTGGGATGCCGATGCCCTGGGTGGGAAAACTGGCATTCAGCAAACCGCCATGCGTGACCTGGCGAAGAAAAAGAACGCCCCCCCGGTTTCGGTCATTCAACCCGGGCTGGCGGTTACTGCTTCCTGTGTTTATACCGGCATGCCGGCGGTTGGCACCCTTGACGGGAAGCTGGCATCCGCCGAATCGATTGCCAAGGTGAAGGCTGAACCTGAAGCCATTCAGCGTTTGCTTGGATTCGTTGACCTGAAGGAATATAAAACCTTTCCCAAAAATTTTGAAGAACTTGGAAGTACTCCGGGGGAAAAGAGCTACCTGGCAGTTGCTCACATTGATGGGAACGGAATGGGTGCCCGCGTGGAGAGTATTCGCGACAAACCGGAGCATTTAACCCCGGCAGGAAACCGTCATTACGTGGAATCCCAGCGGGCATTTTCCTTATCCATCCAGGCGGCTGCCCGCATTGCATTGCAGGCAGTAATTGACATGATGATCCGGAATGTTGACAAGAATACAATTGGTGGGGTGATTGATGTATCCAATCAGAAATTACCATTCCGCCCAATTGTGTTTGGCGGAGACGACACCACATTTATCTGTGACGGGCGGATTGGGTTAAGCCTGGCAAGATGTTACATTGAGACATACGAGCAACAATTGCTGGCTGATCAACAACCAGCATACTGCCGGGCGGGAGTATCCATTGTGCATTCCCATTTCCCCTTTTCCCGGGCTTATGAACTGGCGGAAAGTTTATGTGCCTCCGCCAAAAAATTCATCCAGGAGCAGGCAACCCCCGGGCAGGCAAGCTTTTCCGCCATGGACTGGCATTATGCAACCTCCGGCATTGTGTTTGACCTGAAGGAAACCCGAAAGCGGGAGTACACAGTGGCTGCCGGGGAACTAACCATGCGCCCCGTCCGGGTGACGCCCGGCGGCACTACATGGCGAACTTGGGAAAACTTTGAAAGAGCCGTCACCGAGTTTCAATCCGGGGCATGGGCAGGAAAACACAATAAAGTCAAAGCCTTAAGGACAGCCCTTCGCGATGGGGAGACAGCCGTTGCAAATTTCCTCAAGTTGTATCCACCCGGTGATCTTCCCGGGTTGACAAACTGGAACGGACAGAAAGCCTGGACAGATACCCGGTGCGGATATTTTGACGCCGTTGAAATTGAAGATTTCTTCATTCCACTTTCATAAAGGGGATTCCAATGAGACAATTTCATTTGAAGATCATTCTAAAGCGGGATGCCACCTTCGGGCGCGGCGATGGCGTTGCCGGGCTGGTGGATACCGAAGTCATGTATGATGATCTGGGACTTCCATATCTTGGCGGTCGCGCCATCAAGGGCATCCTGGTCAATGAATGCGCCGATATCCTGGCGGCACTGCCCAACGACAGCCGGAAGGAAAAGTGGCTGGCTGCTGCAGCCCGACTGTTTGGCAGCCCTGGAAGTACGGAAAAGGAGCAATCCATCCTATCCATGGGAGATGCCCGCCTCCCCGAGGAAATTCGAACCATGATTGCGCTTGGAGGCATGACGCCTGCGGATGTGCTGGAGACGCTGACTGCCATCCGCCAGCAGACTGCCCTGGAGGAGAGCGGTGTTTACAAGGAACATTCGCTTCGAACCCAGCGCGTTATCCTGCGGGAGACCCCCTTGATTGCCCGGATCTTATTCCTGGAAGAACCAACCAGTGATGACCTTGCCCTGCTGCATGCCTGTATCAAGTCATTCCGGCGGGCGGGTACATCCCGCAACCGGGGGCTGGGATTGCTGGAAGCCATTTTCCTGGACCAGACATATCAAGCCATCCCCGATGACAGGTATTATTGGGGGTTCAGGAGTGATTACATGAAGGAGGGGAGTAAATGAACGCATTATTGTTTCAGCTAAGACTCCTGCAGCCGGTACTGGCATCACAGGTTGGCGCCGGGGAGGAAAACAGCACCACCACGCTGCCCTACATCCCCGGCAGTGCCATCCGCGGGGCTGTTATCCGGGAATATTTGCAGATTCATCGGGGAGAGGATATTTCCCAGACCGATACCGGGCGTAAGTTGTTTTTCAATGGCTCGGTATGTTATTTGAACGCTTATCCATCATGGGATGGAGGCGTGCGGATGCTGCCAACACCGTTTTCATTGAAATATCCCAAGAAGGATGAAAATGAGAATCCCGTATCCATAACGGATTACGCAATCAATCCGGATGCCGATCTCTCCAATCCCAAATCACCGCCGGATGACTTTGCTGTCATCAAAACAGGGAACATCTGGCTGCATTCCTTAAAACGAACCATCCGCGTGCATAACGGCAGCAACCAGCGCATGGTTAAAAGGTCTGGCGAAAGTTTTGTCTTCCGGTATGAGGCACTTGCTGAAGGACAGGTGCTGGCAGGGGTCATCATCAGCAAGGATCTGGAAGTATTGGCAACCATACAGTCCCTTTTGAAAGACAAAACCATCCTGCTGGGGGGGTCCCTGGCTGCAGAGTACGGTCAGGTGCAAGTGGAGAGTTTAAATATCCAACAGAACTGGCAGGAAACCGGGCAGAGAAGTTCTTCCAGCGATGGGGTTGTCACCATCACCCTTCTGAGCGATGCCATCCTGCGTGGGGAAGATGGTCAATATCATCTTGATCTTCAGCCGGTGCTGAAAAAAACACACAAATCTGCCTTCATCAGGGAACGGATTGTGGGGGGGTTTAACAAGAAGTGGGGGCTGCCGCTGGCACAATCCATCGCCATACAGGCGGGCAGTGTATTTACCTATAATGCCGGTGAAATCCAGCCGGGTTTACTCGATTCCATATCGGAAAGCGGGGTTGGGGAACGCAGGGTGGAAGGGTACGGCAGGGTGGCTGTCAACTGGACAAATTCCCCCATGCTGGTTTGGACAAGGGGGGGAAGCGCTGCCGCCAGCCAAGCCTCTGCCACTCAACTGGTTCCTCCAACCGGTGAAAGTGATGTACTCCTCAAGCGAATCCTGGAGCGCCGCCTGAGAGCCCTGCTGGATGACAGGCTTGCCGCCGCAGTGGCGGAACTATCCCTCCAGGGAGAGATCAGCAATTCCCAACTTTCCCGTCTGCGCCTGGCTGCCCGAAAAGCCGGGCAGGAAGGGTCGTATCAGCCGGTTGTAACCCACCTGGATGGATTAAAATCCAGCAAAAAACAGTTGGAGCGGGCGCGGGTGGCAACCAGGGACAGGGACGGAAAACCAGTCCGCAAATCATTGTTCGAGTGGCTCAAGCAAAAAGAGGAGATTTGGGAAACCCATTTTGCCGAAGCAGAGGATGACCTCCCAACCCTTGGCGGGGTGGCTGTAACCATCCCTGAGCAACTGAAAGTGGAGTATGCGTCCCGGTTGGTTGAAGGTCTGCTTCGGAAAACCAGCCGCGATCACCAGAAAGAGGGGAGTGTATCATGAGTGCACAATACCTGAATGCACGCAATCTCAAGGAACGGATCCTGGTCCAGGGCAAACTGGTCCTGGTCACTCCCACTCACCTGGGAACGGGTGATACAGACAGCCCCATCGATATGCCGTTGATTCGGGACCCCTTGGAAGGGCGGGCTTTGCTGACAGGCGCCACCATTGCAGGTGCATTGCGAAACCATTTGCATTTACAAAATCCCAGGCTGGCGGAAATGCTCTTTGGGTCCGTTTCAACCACCACCAGCAGGGAAAGCTACCTGGTGATTGATGATGCGATTGGCAATAAACCTGGCGTGGAGTTCCGCGATGGGGTGGCAATTGATCCTCAAACCCGAACAGCGGCGGATAAAAAGAAATTCGATTATGAACTCCTGGAAGCAGGCACAAGTTTCAACCTGCAATTTGAACTGCTTGTGCCCCAGAATGGAGGAACCCAGCTGGTGGAGGGACTGGCAGTTTGCCTGACTGCCCTCGAGGAGGGGGAAATCCGGCTGGGAAAACGGAAACGGCGCGGGTTTGGGCGCTGCCAGGTCACCCAATGGGCTATCCAGCGTTTTGACATGACCCAGCCGCAAGGCATGTTTGCCTGGCTGGAATACAAGCCGGGTAAGCCGGTGGAGGGAGAAGGAATTGCCAGGCGGTTGCTTGGACGGGCACTGACCGATGCTGAGCGGGCAGCTGCACAACAACGGCAGTGCAACTTAACCATTGATGTCTGTGTGGATGGTTCCATCCTTATCCGGGCGGATGCCGGCTCTGACAGTGGACCTGATTTTGTTCACCTGCACTCTGGCGGAAACCCTGTTGTCAGTGGCACCAGCCTGGCAGGAGCCCTGCGCCAGCGGGTTGTAAAAATTGCCAATACCCTGGACAAGCCCGGCAGGGAAATTGCCAATATACTTTTTGGAAATTACGCTTATCACAACGAGAGTGACATGCAGTTAACCGCCAGCCGGGTTTGGGTGGATGAGACCGCCATTGCCAACCCGGTGAACCTTGTGCAAAGCCGCATCAAGATCGACCGCCTGACAGGCAGCACCTTCCAGGAGGCTTTGTTCAGTGAGCAGCCGGTTTTTGGAAAGGGCGCCCAATTTCGAATCCACATCCGGCTGGAGGATCCAAAGAAATGGGAGGTGGGTCTGCTGCTCCTGCTGCTGAAGGATATCTGGATGGGGGACCTGACCATTGGGGGAGAATCCTCGGTGGGACGAGGTCAGTTGAAAGGCTTGCATGCAGAACTGAAATTTGCAGGAAAGACATGGATATTTCAAGCGGGCGATGGAAAAACAGTCCATGTATCCGGTACTGATGCCGCACAACTGCAAACATTTGTCGATCAATTCCACTCCATGAATGATTTTGGGGGGCACCATGAGTAAACCTTCTTCTTCTCAAATGCTCTCTTATGAAACCACCCCTTGCGCTTACAATCCCGGTGCGGATGGGGACATCTCCACCTGGCTGAAGGGGCATGCCGGGCAGGCTGGCAAGGAAGCCTGGCTGCTGGCTTTTGCTGATGACGGCGTAACCTGGGGCAGGGTGGATTCTGCACGCGGGCTCACCACCTCCCGTCCACTGGATGCATCCAGGTTGCAAACCCTGCACCTGTTTGGCGAGGATGGCGAATTGCGGCTCTGGCGGGATGGGACTGCGTTTCAGGGTGTTTTCATCCACGACCTGCCGGAACCGGCAGACCGGTATTTTGATCAGGGCTACATCCTGTGGGGGGATCATGTGGAAAATCCCGGCAGTGATTTTTCGCTGGTGGCGGATGGCGCCCAGGGATTGCAGCATGCCGTCCCCCTGGATTTACATAACATCAACCTGGACAACCGACCTCTCAGGCTGTTCATCCGCAACCACCTGGCGGAGGATCCCCAGGGACAGGCATATGTGTGCTGCAGCCGATTGCTGCGGCTTCAATTGAAAAAAGGAGGGGAAAAATGACGCATCAAAATCCAACCCAAGCTGGTCGCACTGCAACTGCGCCGTATAATTTCATTCCCCTGCCGGAGAAGGTTATCCCGGCGGAAGTGCTTCCCGACCATGACAGCTACGACGGCAAGCGCTTCACGGGAACCATCACTTGCAGGCTGGATACGAAAACTCCGCTTTACACCCGGACCATGCTCACCCCTGAACAACACCAGGCGTATGCCGGGGATTTTCACACATTCCTGGTGGAACACCCGGCGGAAGCTGCCGCCTTCTTTCACCATGGGGACCCTTCCAAGGAGCCGGTCATCCCCGGCAGTTCCCTGCGCGGCATGCTGCGCACCCTGGTGGAAATTCTCAGCTACAGCAAAGTGGACTGGGTGACCGGTAAAAAGCTTGTCTATCGCGCCGTGGGAGACAGATCCTCCCTTGGAATCAAGTATCGCAGCCAGCTCCTGGGAACGCAAAATCAGACACCCCTGCCGTATCCCAATCGCTCCGTCCGCGGGGGATACCTGCGCAGGCGTGGCAGTGACTGGTACATCCAGCCTGCCCAGGAACACCTTGGGGAAAGTATTGTGCATGTGAATTACACAGACGCAAATCAAGTGACACATGGATCTTATGGGACACACAGAACATATGATGTGTATGTGCAACCTGCTGCCAGGGTTCCAGACAACCGGGGGCAGAGGGGAACGGCTGATCTGATCCTGAACATTGCCATAACAAGGTTTGTTCAACCCAGGACAGGAACCAGACAGCCCGGCTGGGAGGAAGGTGTGTTGATTGAATCGGGGCAAATGGGGAAACTTCCACCGCAACCAGGACAACACCCAAAACATATGCACTGTGTGATCTATGCGCCCAATACTACAATTCCACAAGACAAGTGGCTTAAGGTTCCCGACGACATCTGGGCTGCCTACCAGGAGGACCTCAAAATCTCACGGGAGGCTAAAAACACGCCAAGGGAACTGAAGGATGGATCCCCCCTCTTTTACCTGGTGGACAGCCACGGCGACCTGGTCTTTTTTGGTCCCACCATGATGTTCCGCCTGCTCTACCCGCACTCGCCGCACGATTTCATTCCCGCAGAAATCCGGGATCCTTCCATCATTGACATGACTGACGCCATCTTTGGGTACGTGCGGGATGAAGACCCTGGAAATGATCATCCCCAGCACTACGCCGGCAGGGTGCGGTTCAGTGATGCCCGGCGGGTTGATGTGACCACGGACCCGTGGCATTCCGAACAACTCATCAAGCCCCAAATCCTTTCCGGACCCAAGCCCACCACCTTCCAGCACTACCTGGAACAAAGTCAGCCTGATGACAGCGGAAAGTTGAAGCATTACGCAGACATTCCACAAAACATTAAGATCCGCGGGCACAAGCTGTACTGGCACCGCGGGAACGACTTTTCAAGCCACCTGCATGTATTCAATCAACCCAACCTGGGCACCCAGGATACCCTGATCAAGCCAGTGAAAACGGAATTAACTTTTGAATTCAAGATCAATTTTGAAAACCTGACTGCAGCGGAGCTGGGCGCTCTGCTGTGGGCAATTGAATTGCCCGCCGGGGACAACCAGGAACGCTGCCACAGGCTGGGCATGGCAAAACCTTTGGGGTTGGGATCAGTGAAAATCCGGGTGGAAAGCCTGCAAATCCAGGACCGGCAGCACCGCTACCAGAATTTGTTCCAGAAAGCGGAATGGGATGATGGCGGACCAAAGGAAGGACAAAATACTGCCACCTATCACGAAGCATTTGAAGCCTACGTGACCGGGCATCTTGGGGTTGGCGGTCCTTACGGGGCGCAGCCGCGCATCCAGATGCTGCTCACCATGCTGCGTTTTCCGGGACCAAATCTTAATGCAATTCGCTACATGACCATCCAACCCAATCAATTCAAGGATCGCCCGGTTCTTCCGGATCCCTTGAGGGTTTTCCCGGCAGCGAACGCAGCTTCCCCTGTCACCAGCCATGGACCATCCTCCCCCCAAACGCCGGTGCAGAAGCAATCCCCCGGCGAGGGTTTGAGCATTGGTAGCCGTGTCAGATTCACCATAAAAGCCATTGAGGGCAATGAATATTGGGGAGAACTTGCCGGGTGCCCGGAGAATTATATCGGCATCCTCCCCAAGAGTGCAACCCAGGAGAAGCCCTTTAAAGTAGAACAGATGGTGAGATGCACGGTTGTAAAGATTGAAGCAAACAGCGCAGATGATGAAGTCAACGTATACCTGGAGCGAGACAGCACCTGATTTATTTTTCGAGAAAATCATGACAACTCAATCCATCTATCTCTGCCTGGTATCGGTCCAGCGGATGCAAAACATCCTGCCGCTCTTTCAGCAAGGTGCAGGGTATGATCGCGTGGTGATGATTGCCTCCGGTACCCCAACGGGGGGGATTGACCCGCGGTTTCGAGAAATTGCGACATCCATGCAGGAAGCCATGCAAGACCAGCAACGCTGGGTGTGGGAACTGCACCCCGATCCGGTGGATCCCATGGATCCTTCTTCAACTGCTGAAGCCTGTCGGAAAATCATCCAACGGGCGGGAGAAAGTGCCCGAATCACCATCAACGTCACCGGCGGAACCAAGCCCATGTCCATTGGCGCCTATATTGCAGCCATGGAAGCATAGGGGGCATTATATGTTGATACCGAAGCGGAAAGAATCTACACTCACCTGCCCTCCAACCGGGGCGGGGGTGTCAATGCTGAGCCTTTCGATCTGCGCTGCATTCCCGTTGCACTTCACCTCGAGATTCATGGAAAAAAACTCAAGACGGATAAAACCGGGGAAAAACTCAGTCCGACAATTGACCACTGGCTTTCCCTGTTCTCCAACAGTCAAAACCTGGGGCAAACAATCCGGGATGTTCATGAACTCATGACTGATAAGCCGGGATTAGTATTGGATGAAGATAACAGTTATCACATTCAATTGCCCCATAAAAACCTGGACGCTGCCTTTACCCAACAACTTGTGGACCTGGGGTTGGCGAGAGAAATGAATGGGGATCTGGTTATTTATAATAATGCTCAAAGATTTCTGAATGGGCGCTGGTTGGAAGCATATGTCTGGGATAAACTCGATCAGACCGGTCAATGCATGGATATCTGCAAAAATCTTGAGGTAATCGGGATTGCCAATGAGCTGGATGTTGCCTGTACCGTCCACGGTAAGCTGGGGGTGGTGGAGTGCAAAACCGGATCCTTGAAAGGCAAGGAGGGTCAAAATGTGCTTAACAAGTTAATGGCAATCAAGGATGGTTTGGGTGGAATCTTTGCAAAATCGTTTTTAGTGATCACCAATTCAGAGAAGGAATCCACGGAAGAATTTAAGAAACGCGCCAATGAATATGGAGCAACCATCATATTCCGGGATCAACTGGAAAATGCAGGCAACATCATTATTGACAAGCTTTCCTCCAGGAGAAGAACGGGATAATCACCAGGGACTCGATATCACCCCTTCCCTGGGGGAGCCGGAACCCCGCTGGAAAACAAAAATCCCCTTGGCGGGGATTTTAAGGTGACTCACCAGGGACTCGATATCACCCCCTCCCTGGGGAAGCCGGAACCCCTTTAAATATAATATCCTCCCAAAAGGAGGATATTTTTGTGACTCACCAGGGACTTGATATCACCCCCTCCCTGGGGGAGCCGGAACCCCATAAAATACAATATCCTCCCAAAAGGAGGATATTTTTGTGACTCACCAGGGACTCGAACCCTGAACCCATTGATTAAGAGTCAATTGCTCTGCCAGTTGAGCTAGTGAGCCATGAGGCGCATCCAATTATACACCATCCGGCGCTCCTGTCAATTCTTCCCGCGCCCCAGCACCGGGCGCATGCCGTTGGCAATCACCACCAGCGTCACGCCGGTATCCGCCAGCACCGCCAGCCACAGCGTGGTGATGCCCGCCATTGCCAGCGCCACAAACCCCAGCTTGACCGCCAGCGTGAAGGCGATGTTCTGCGTGATGATCGCCCGCACCCGGCGGGAGAGCCGCACCGCGCCGGGCAGCTGCCCCAGCCCGTCCGCCATCAGCACCACGTCGGCGGTGTCCATCGCCTGGGCGGAAGCCGCCCCGCCCATGGCAATTCCCACGGTGGCGGCAGCCAGCGCCGGGGCGTCGTTGATGCCGTCCCCCACCATCGCCGCGCCGCCGGGTTGTTCCGCCAACCGGCGGATGGCAGCCAGCTTTTCGGCGGGCAGCAGCCCGGCGCGTACATCGTCCATCCCCAGCACATCCGCCACGCGCTGCGCCGCGGCAGCATGGTCGCCGGTCAGCAGGGCGGTGCGGCAGCCCAGCCGGTGCAGTTCGCCAATCACGGCGGCGCTTTCCGGGCGGATTTCGTCCGCCGCGGCAATCACACCACAGACCTGGTCGCCATTGTGGATCAGCATGGCGGTTTCGCCGTTCTCCTCCGCCCGGGTGGCAATCCGGCAGGCAGCCGGGGAGTGGGCGGGGCTGTCGTGGAACAGACGGTGGCTCCCCACCGTCACGGTGCTGCCGTTGACTTCACCCTGCAAGCCCAGCCCTGCCAGCACCTGCACGCCCTCCGCCGGGGGGTAGGCATCCAGCACGCCGCGTTCCCCTGCCGCGCTGACGACGGCATGCGCCAGCGGATGGGTGCTGCGCCGCTCGACTGCCGATGCCAGCGCCAGCACCTCGTCGCACGCTGCACAGTTGGGGTAGTCGCAGTCCACGCGGGTGTGCATGGTCACCACCGGCAGCCCGCGGGTGAGCGTGCCGGTCTTGTCAAAGGCAAGGAAGCGCAGCCTGCCCAGGCTTTCCATCGCTGCGCCGCCCTTAATGAGTACCCCGCGCCTTGCCGCGGCGGTGATGCCGCTGAGAATGCTGACCGGGGCGGAGATGACCAGCGCGCAGGGGCAGGAGATGACCAGCAGCGCCAGCGCCCGGTAGAGCCAGCCGCGCTCGCCGGGGGCGGGGTCCAGGAAGGGCGCACCCGCCAGCAGCGGCGGCAGGGCAGCCACCAGCACCGCCAGCACCACCACCGCCGGGGTGTAGTACCGCGCAAACCGGTCGATGATGCGCTCGGTGGGGGCGCGCTTTGCCTGCGCCTCGGCTGCCAGCCGGATGATTTTGCCCAGCACATTTTCCTCCGCCGGGCGGGTGACGCGAATCTCCAGCGCGCCGGAGCCGTTGACCGTCCCGGCGTACACCTGCGCGCCGGGTGATTTGAAGGCGGGCAGCGATTCGCCCGTGATGGCTGCCTGGTTGATTTCGCTCTCCCCGGCAAGCACTTCGCCGTCCATCGGGACGCGCTCCCCCGGGCGGATCAACAGCCGGTCCGCCACCCGCAAGGCGCTGACCGGCACCAGTTCCTCGCCCGTCTCCGTCAGGCGGACCGCCTGTTCGGGCAGCAGGGTGGAAAGGTCATCGAGGGCGCGGCGGGAGTGGTCGGTGGCGTAATCCTCCAGCATCTCCGCCAGCGAGAAGAGCAGGATGAGCGTGGCAGCCTCGGTGATTTCACCAATCAGCGCCGCACCGATTGCCGCCAGCCCGGTCAGCAGGTTGATGTTGAAGGTGCGGTTGACCCACAGGTTCACCGCCCCGCTGCGCAGGATGGGGTAGCCCGCCACCGCCAGGGCGGCAAGCTGGAGACCCATCCCCAGCCAGGGGATGCCCGCCAGCAGCCCGTCCGCCAGCAAGCCCAGTCCAAACAGCACCGCACCCCCCAGCAGCAGGCGCGCCTCCGGTTGCTGCAGCATGTGCACCAGCAAGCCGGGCTTTTTACGGCGCGGCGCGGCGGGGTCCGCCAGGCGGTAGCCCAGCAATTCCACCCGCTGGCGGATGGTTTCAATGGGGGTGCTGCCCTCCACCTCCAGCACGGCGGTGGAGAAGTTCACCCGGGCGCGCGCAACGCCCTCCAGCTTTTCCACGCCCTGTTCAATCTGCAGGGCGCAGTCGGCGCAATCCATTCCTTCAATGCGGTAGGTTCCGGTGGGCATGGTGGTCTCAGGCGGCGGGTTCGTGGAGGATGTGTTCCAGCCCGCGCGCAAACAAGTCGCGGATATGGGTGTCATCGAGGGCGTAGTGGATCATCCGCCCATCCCGGCGGGCGCGGACGATGTGCAGGTCGCGCAGGATGCGCAGCTGGTGCGAAACCGCTGACTGGCTCATGCCCAGCACAGCCGCCAGGTCGCAGACACACAGTTCCCGGTCCAGCAGGGCAGAGATGAGCCGGATGCGGGTGGGGTCGGCAAGCGCCTGGAAGGTTCGGGCAAGGCGGGTGGCGGAAAGCCCGTCCACCAGCGTCTGCTGGGCGGCGAGCACGTCCTCCTCGTGGATGATGTTGTCTTCGCAGCGGTACGGGTCGGTCATGGGCAGATCCTTGAATATATGAGCATGTATTCATATATTATCACACTCCCGCCGGGCGTGTCAAGTCAATTAGAATCCGCTTTTCAGCGTCCTTGACCCGGCGGGTAAAAATTTATACAATGATTTAAAAGATCAATACAAATACAGGCATCAAGGGAAGGGAATGGGATGACAACAACGGTCTTGTTTATTGAACACCTGATTTCCGGCATCCAGGCAGGAATATGGCTGATCCTGTTCATGCTGTCAATCCTGGGACTGAAATTTCTGGAATCCCTGCGTTGGAACGGTTATGAATCCCTGCTGTTGATTATCCTCCTATCCCTCCTGTATCCACTGGGTGTGTTTGTAGATGAACTCGCAGATGCTCTTTTTTCCCGTGCCAATCGAAGAATCCGGACAAAAATCATGAAAGCGGAAGGTCTTGAAAACACATCCTTCTCCATCATGAACTTATTAAGAAGTGAGAATGACGAATACCTGGCAAATTACCTGGGATATATCCGCACCCGTATCCGCATCAGCCGGTCTGCCGTGGTTAATTTTGTCCTCATCACCATCTCTGCCGTTGTCTTCACGGTCACCCGCCTGCAACAGGTGACCGTTCTGCCAACCTCGCTGCTCCTGTTGATTGAAATTGCGGCAGGGGGATTCATGATTGGACTTGCCTGGTGGGCGTGGAATCATATCACCCACACTTTTGCCCGCCGGATTGCACAAATCTACAAGCTGAAAAATCCCGATACTTTCTCAATGGAATAAGGTTGATCTGCGCGGTGGAGGGCTGACCGGCGCACCAAGGGATTATCTTAAAAAATCCTTGATGATTCCAGTTGACATTTGCCTGCTTGCGATGGATAATTAAGACTGCATTAATCCCCCGTCTCATCCAGTCTCATAGTGGAGGTGCCTTGACCCTTCCCTTCCTCCCCACCGGCGTGATTGACTGCCACATCCACTTTCCCCACCCCGACCTGGCGGCGGGGCTGCTGGCTGTGCTGGACGAACACGCCATCCAGCGCGGCAACATCGTCTGCACGCCGCACCGCGCCCGCCTCAGCCTGGTGCCCGATGCCCTCCTGCTGAAAGCCAGCCGCCCCGACCGGATCACCGTCTTCGGCGGGCTGGACATCTCCGCCCTGTTCCTGTCGCCCGGCAGTTTTGGCGAATATTATGCCCAATATGTCCGGGCGTTGATGGAGATGGGCTGCGACGGCATCAAGATGATTGAGGGCAAGCCCGACATGCGCAAGACCCTGCCCATTCCGCCGTTTGACAGCCCGCCCTGGGAGCCGTACTGGCGGTTCATGGAAGAATCCGGCATCCCGCTGCTCTGGCACGTCAACGATCCGGAGGAATTCTGGGACCGCCGCACCATCCCCGATTGGGCGGTGGAGCAGGGCTGGTTCTACGGCGACGGTTCGTTCATCAACAATGAAGCCCAGTATGCCGAGGTGCGGCACGTGCTGGAACGCCACCCGCGGCTGAAGGTGATCTTTGCCCACTTCTTCTTCCTCTCCAACCAGCTCGACCGGCTGGCGGAGTGGCTGGACCGTTTCCCCGGCATGCACGTGGACCTGACCCCCGGGATCGAGATGTATCACAACCTGGGCGCCAACCCCGCCCGGACGCGTGATTTTTTCCTCCGGTACCCAGACCGCATCCTCTACGGCACCGATATTGGCGCCAAGGCGCTGCTGGCAGACCCCTCCGCCGGGATGGACCCGCTGGAAAGCGGCGCCCGCGTCCGCCTGGTGCGCAGCTTCCTGGAGCGCGAGGGTGCCTTCCGCGTGGATGCCGGGCAGGGCTTTCTGTTCGGTAAGTTTGCCGGGGATTTCCAGGGGATTGCCCTGCCGCCGGATGCCCTGCAAAAGATCTATCACGGTAATTTCACCCGCCTGGCAGGCGCACAGCCGCGCCCGCTCCAACCGCAGCGGATTGCAGCGGAATGCGGGCGGCTGCTGGCGGTCATCCCGGCGATGGGCGCCGCCCAGCCGGGCGTGGAGGCGGACGCGTCCATTGCCGCCCGCGCCCTGGCGTATTTCTCGTCCATTTGATTTGTTCAGCGAGGTGAGACCATGAAAACAATCAAGAAATGGCAGGAGCCGTTGTACGGCATTGGTGGTTTTGGACCGGGCTTCATGTACCAGGTGGTACTCACCTACCTGCTCTACTTTTACCGCCCGGCGCTGGCGCGCGTGGAGGCAGGTGCGCTGATCTTTGCCCCGGCAGCCGCCTACGCCCTGGGGATGTTCATCGCCCGCGCGCTCGACGGGCTGGTGGACCTGCCGATTGCCAGCTGGACGGACAACCTCAAGTCCCGCTGGGGCAGGCGCCGCCCGATGATGGTGATTGGGCTGGTGCCGCTGCTCATTTCCTACGTGCTGCTGTGGTTCCCGCC
>Ga0208940_1002831_pt1 | contig 15581 bp, 25 predicted proteins | sample AD_JPNNA6_MetaG_FD_184445 | JGI IMG/M metagenome (GOLD analysis project Ga0208940, IMG submission 184445) | Active sludge microbial communities of municipal wastewater-treating anaerobic digesters from Japan - AD_JPNNA6_MetaG (SPAdes) (version 2) | ecosystem: Engineered > Bioreactor > Anaerobic... | reverse complement strand
CTCGACTACCCAACCAGCCGGATCCTTCTGGTAGGCCTCGAACAGCTCTTTGGCCTTCTCAGTATATCCGGGCTTGAGCTTGGATGCAAACGATTCCAGGACTGCAGCATCCTGTGCCGCCTTCTGGGATTCTTTCAGAGCCTGTACCTCGCCCTCGAGAGCCGCGTTCTTCTGCTCCAGGGCAGCGTTCTGTTCCTTGAGAGGCCTGATAGCCTCTTCTATCATCTCTTTGATCAGATCTTCTTCCATGGTTGCTCCTCCTGGAGCAGATGATTGTGATTCGCCGATGCCGGCCTGCTTAGCGAGCGATGCCAGCTTTTTCTTGGCATCAGCCAGCTCCTTGGCAGGTACTCCTTTTAGCTGAGAAATCCGAGCCAGAGCATTGCGAATAGCGTTCTTATTGTAGGTCCCGTCAGGTTCTCTGACTGGGAGCTTACAGTTCGCCTGGATCTTGTCTTTTCCAGGCTCGTTCAAGTCGATCAGGCACGCAGCACAATATGCGTCGGTGTCTTTGTATCGAGAAGCCGATCCATCCCACGGCTTGTCGGTGAAATCGGCTTCAGACTGTGTTTTGCACGCTCCACATTCCATATTGAATCCCGCTCCGTCTTCTGGTGTAACAATGCCGCGTGGGACCATCGAATACTCATAAAACACATACGGCCCCCGCTCGATCGCCTCATAATGGATCGTCTCGCCGTTGCTGTTAACCCACTCCCCTGGCGTCATGTCCAGAGCGCACGCAAATCTCAACGATCCATGAATAGGCTTACGGGACATGATGGCCTCGACCTCCCGGGGGGTGAGGTCGGACTCAAAGAACTGAGTTACGGCGGTGACCTTCTTGCCTTCTGGCCGATTGGCGATATCTGTCAACTGTCCGACCCTCCTGGCGGCAGGCGTCAGATCTTCATGGTTCGTGAGGACTGTGAGACCGTTCAGCCACTTAGAGTCCCTTGAGAACTCCGAGTATTCTCGGAGGACTGGGAATCCCCTACCCGCAAAGACACCTTCGACCAACGGAACCGTCGGACAGAGTATCATTCCACCCTTTCGCTTGAGACCCCTGGATTCAAAAATTACAGCGGCATATCCGATCTCAGATTCTTTCGTCTCCTTCTTTATCACCTTCTTTATCATCGTGATCTCCCTGACACCCTCGACGCATCGGCATAAGTTGTGAAGCTTCGGCGTAACGCTTCCAGAAGATTGATATGCACCATCAGGCAGCCTCCGGCCCTCACCTGCCAGGGCCGAGCACTGCGGGCAGAGTCGCTCGTCTCCGGTGACGATCCTGTAGCCCTCATAGACGTGCGGATCTAAGATGCCCCGCTTGCAGGCGTCTGCAGTCGTCTCATAGAATGCCCGTGCTCCGGCGGTGGTGGCCTCCTGGACTGCAATGTTCCGCGCCCGCTTGTTGAGCAGCTTCGCGGCGTACTTGGCAGCCCGGCGATCGATCTCATCATCTGATATCAGGCCACGCCCCATGAGCCTGGACCGCATCTGTTGCACTGCCTCGGCCCACCGAGGGTCGAGGCCTATGAGCTGTCGGATCTCCCTGGCCTGCTGCTGGTAGGTGACGCCGTCTCTGTAGCCACTGGTGATGATCTCCTTGATTGCCTGGCGCTGGCTTTCGGAGATGTACTTGATCTCCTCGGCACCGTACTCTTTGAGCCACTTGAGGGCATTCGGATCTGTGAGCGTGAAGCTGAGGGAGCTGCCGGCCGCCACCACATCAGCGATATAGGCGGCTGAGATCTCTGAGGCAGCCGGGAAGATCTCCTCTTCCAGGTAGGCCCGGGGGTCGTAGCCCTGCCAGGCCACGGCGTCAGCCACGTCTCCCGGCTCCTGCATGGCAGCGAGACGCCGCTCGATATCCGACCAGTCGGTTTCCTCTATGGTCTTCCGGATGCTCGCCTTGAAGCGATCGTTCAGCTCATCGATCGCCTTGTTCTCGATCCTCTCCAGCTCCTCAGCGTGGCCCATGGTCTACACCGTAGTATTGGATGGGTTCATGACGTTGTTTTTGTTTCCGAAGATCAGGGCGTGCTCGGCTGCAAGAGCCGCTATCTCCTCATCAGTCAGAGGATTTAACCCCTCCAACTGCCTAAACTCGTTGATTGTGATTGCATGAGATCGATAATTTTCCAGGTTCCTCTGGTGCTCTTTTTCCTTATCTGCGGGGCTCCAATCCCACCACGCGAACTCGTCCGCCAGCTCGAACCCATTCCACTCTAGCCACTGTGTCCACAGGTTCTCAAATGGTCGGCCCCACAGCTCTCTCTCCGAGGCGATATGCAGATCGAGCAGGGTCTTTGAGGGGGCAGTGGTAGCGCTGATGGCCTGGGCCGTTACCTCCAGCACATCACGTTTGAAGAAGAAGGCAATGATCTCTTCCCGGAGGTACTTGTCAGCCTCCCAGGGGTTGAGCGGCATAGAGATGGTCGGGTACTCGATCCTCGTTCCCGCAAGAGCCACCTTTCGGTTGACATATGACTGGTTTTCAGCCAGATCATCGCAGTGTTCTATGAGGTCCTGCATCTTGATGGGAATCTTAGCCTGGATCATGGATACGACGTCCCTGGCGTCGATCCGTTCGGTCTCATTTGGGACTGCAACCCTTCGCTCGGCAGTCATGCCGTAGCGCCGCACTTCTTTCCAAGCCTCGATGCTCGGCTGGAGCACCTTGAGGAAGCTGATATCGTCCGGTACGGTCACATCCTCGATGTAGAGGAGGTTGTCAGGGTCAAGCTCCTTGGCTTGGCCGCCCCAGCCCGCGCCGCTCTGGAAGAATCGTGTGGTATCCTGCTTGGCATCGTAGATGATACCCGGGAGGATCTTGTCAGAGAGGTAGTCCTCGCCCACGCCCGATGCAGTGCTGAAGCTCTGAGCCGGTAGGTGCTGGATCTCTGCGAAGTTGAGCCAGTTGCCCTCCTGCATGGTGGCGTACTCTGATATGGCCTGGCGGAATGACCAGCCATCCAGGGCTGCTGCCCGGACCAGACCCAGCGTACCGCACCGGCGGGCCTTTCCTATCCGGCCTATGCGCTTCTCCTGGTTGTGGATCTGGGCCAGGGCCTTCTCGATGGCCGGACCCTGTGTGTCGTCGGATGAATCGATGGGCTGCAGAACGTGATCGAATCCAGAGAAGCATAATCGAGAGAGCCCAGACAGGGACTCCATGACGACGGGAACAGATCGGTTAGCTGCTATGCGCTCGGGGGTGATGGCCGAGCTGCGATCTATCCAGCCCAGAGGCTGACCGAACCGCACCACAGGTGAGCCGGACATGGCCGGAGAGGCAGCTTCCTTCTGCCTCCTAAAGAGTTGATCCAAGAATTTCATGCTCGTCTTCCTTTCAGCCTGGAGGTTCCCCAGCCCACCGGAGATACCGATTCCACAGCAGCGAACGCCAGCATGAGCGCGTCTGCCCGATCGGGGGAATGCAGCCCTCGCCGCTTCATCTCTTCTTTGCTCTCGATCTGGATCTGCCCGCGGCTTGTGAATTTGTATTTGATACTGGATAGCTGGGCAGCCAAGTCCTCATCACCATCTATGGCGATGTCGCCGACCTCGAACCGCTCCCTGAGGCCCCAGAACCACTCGGCCCTGGCGTTCAGGAAGTGCTCAGGATCTGTGGCGGCGAAGCCCGACCTCATCTCGATAGCCGGCTTTCCCTGCTCGTTCAGCCGGTCGTAGACGCCAGCCCCCAGGCCGTCAGCATCTATCCGGGCCTCGGTGGCCTGCGTCTCTTCCAGGGCAGATATGATCCGGCCAGTCGTCTGCATGGTGTCTTCTTGGCGAGTTGTCCTGTGAACCTTGGCTACTGGCCCACGCCGCAGCACAATTACGGTCTCGTCTGCCCCATGCCTTGCGATATCGCAACCCAGGACAACAGGCTCACCATCCGGGAGCTTGCGCATCTGTGCCGCTTCGATCCAAGATAGGGGGATGAGCGTATCGTTCGCCTTGGTGGGGAATTTTCCCAGGACACGAGAGACCCAGAGCGGATTATCTTCGCCTGCCTCAGACCCACCGCACCACTTCAGCCACTTGTCAGCTACCCATTCGGGGGTGATCAGATAGGGAGCAGGAAGATCGCCGGTGATCTTGGCCTTCCAGCTCCCCCTCCTGATGTCATCCAAGGTGATGCCGAAGGCCGTAAAGTTTGGAGTGTCAAAGGCCGAGATGTGGATCTTGACCACGCCGGGCCGCTTGAACATCTCAAAGAATTCGCCGCTACTCTCTGTGGGATTTCCGATGGCCAAAAGGTGAGCATCCTGCGACGTGAGAATGCCATCAATGCCTACCCAGATGTCAGGCTCGATACCAGCAGCCTCATCAGCCACAACGAATATAGCACCTCTGGAGCTGTGGGCCCCCTGGAATCGGTTGGCATCATTTGTGCTCCGGCCCGTCGCAAACCAGTTCGGGCCGAGGTCAAGCCGCGTCTCAAGCATCTTGCCGCCCAGCGGCAATCGGGCCGATCCATGGGCCTGCCGGATTTCCTGCCAGAGGATGTCTCGCACCTGGTCAAATGTGGGAGCCGTCGTGACGGCCCGCGATAATCGATGGCAGAAGACAAACCATAGCACGGCACGAGCTGAAATCCAGCTCTTTCCAGCTGCGTGACAGGATGCCACGGCAACGGATTTGTGGTCTCGGACAGCTCGGAGGATCTCTTTCTGCTTCTCCCAGGGAGCATTTCCGAGTATGTGCTCAACGAACCAAACAGGATCTTCCCGGCAGCGATCAATTATCTTTTCCACTTGCTCCTTTTTCAGCAAGCTCGATCAGCTCCAGAAAACTTTCTGCCAACTTGCTATCTGGATCGTCGCCTGATAGTTCCAGCTCTGCCTTGATGGCCTTTGCAGCCATCTCTGCCGCTTGACTGTGCCAGGCAATGACTTGGCCAGGCGTAGCTTTCCGCTTGCCCTCAGAGGTTTCATACTCATCTCCTGGCATCCAATCCAAATGTTCGAATGCGCGGGCCTTGATCTTCTCGATGAGGTCCAGTGACTTGACGATCTCCACTTTGACCGCATTCCTGCGGGCCTCATGCTTCTGCGCTCGCTCCTCTTTGGACTCAGCTACTAGGTCTTTCAAGTCCCAGACAGCAGCTTTATACCTCCGGATGGTTTTGGCCTTGTCCGGAATACCCAGCCTCTTTGCTATATGTTCCGGACTTTCCTTCTTCTGAAAACCTTCTTCGATCTGGTCAATGTATGCTGCTATCGATTCAAACGCCATTGGACATCATCTGGACAAATTGACAAAAATGGACATTATGCAATTAGTACTCGGCTCTGGAGTCGCCGCCATTGCCGTTATTCATAGATCATGTTACATTTAACACAATATAGATATCCGTGATTGTCCATCTGCAGCTCGCCGCCGCACGGGCATGCATCGAGCCGTAGGACCTCACCACGCGCTGTCATAATTGATATTTCTGGCTTATTATTTATAGGATCGGACAATTCTCTGGCCGACCTTCCTTGCAATCTAATTATTTTTGGCGGCCTCCAGGACCACTGGGAGCGGTTAAATGGTCTGCCATTGTAGATCAATCTGCCAGATTCTTCGGCCACTTGACAGCGAATTTTTAGATGACAGTGTAGAACTCCGCCGTTTAAAATTGGGCGGAATGCCTTATCCCTATGAAGCGACTTTAATTCCGATTCTGTCAGGTCCTCAGAGTAATCCATCCTCCTCAATCTATATGTCTGTGGTCCGATAATATTATCAGAATTTAGACAGTCTATTTGCACCTGCACCTCACCAAGACACATGCGCGTCCCCCCTGCACGATAGATTCTGTCTCGACTTCGCCAGCGTTTTCAAGCCGCCTGACTGCCTGCTGGATCTTTCCAATGGTCCAAGGCCACCTACCCATTTGCTCCTTGGCCTTGCCGAGGAGTTGATAGAGATTTAATCCGGGATTTTCTCGGACCAGAGTCTTGACCTGGTAGTCTGTGAAATTCATCACTGCTTCACCAACTTCTCCAGCCGTCTAGTCCACGCCCGGACGCTGTTCTCTGCGATCTTTCGATCATCTTCCAGACGTTTGATTGCTGTAGAGATGCTCAGCTCTTTTGCCTTCCAGTATTCCAGCTCGTTCTGGGCGAGCTGGATATCCGAGTCCTTCCTGGAGCTCATAGATCGGCCCCCTGCGATCTGAGCCGCACACGCACGGACTGCTCGCCGTAGTAGTAGCCTTCCAGGTTCAGAGCCTCTGAGATCTGCTTCGGGTTCATTCCAGTCCGCCACATATCCCACATCTTCTGGTCCAGCTCGGCGCGGCTGATTGGTACAGGATCGGGCATCTCCTCGTTTGATGAGACTGCATCTGCGTCGGAGTTGATCTGATCTTGGCGACCCATCTCTTTGGGCATCGGGGCATTGTGGGCCATCTCGTCATGGGATTCGGAGGAGCGCTTCTTTCGGATCTCCTGATGGCGTGCCATCACATCGCCTATGGTACAGTCGTGTCCTCTGCTCCGGAGAGCCTCGTGGATCTCTTTGAATTTCACACCCGCATCTCTTTGTGCATCGATGAAATCATCCTCGCTGTGTGGAATCCTCGGGGGTGCTCGGCGGGTGGTTTGCGCTTTCGTGGAGGTGCTTGTCTCGTTCTGAATTGTATCTTGCGTCTCCTTCACAGATTTTTCAACTATTCGGGAATCCCGAATAGTTGGACGCTCTTCAACCATCTGGGTATCCCGGATAGTTGGATCGGAGTGAGCAAGTTCTCCACTCAAAGCTGCATATGCCTCCTTCCTCAGACCTTCGGCCTTTTGATCCTGTTTGTATTTCCAGTAGCGCATCCTCGCAGCCTTCGGAGTGATGTTACCTGCCTCGGCTGCGATAGCCGGCCAGGACCGGCGCTTCCTATCTGGCCCCAGCGACTCCCTGAGCTCCACAACCTTCTCGGTGATCCTCTGGCTCTCTTCAGGATCGTAATATCGAGCCGCCAGGCCTGTCCTCTGTGGGTGGAATCCCTGAGAGAGCTTGATTGCTACGTCGATGTGTCCTCGGATGAGGTTGATCTCGTTCAGCCGGTCGAGCGGAACTGCCCCCTCTGGGGGAAACAGGATTTTCAGAATCTCTGCCTCAGTGCTCATGCTTTGACTCCTTGAATCTGGATATTGACCTCTTCTCCAACATGCGATCGATACCATTCCTCTTTTTGTGGAGGCCATGCTGGCCTAATTGTGGTCCAAAGATAGCCCCCCGTGAGGAGCAGCAGCACCAAGAACTCTTTTCCATGTGAAAGCTCAAAATTCCCAGGCTTCCATCGGAACTTAGTGTCCCACTCGATGAACTCCTTCGAGAGCTGGCTGCGATCTACCTTCAGAACGGCCAGCAGGGTGGTTGGCCTGTCTGGGTCCATCATATCCATTGCAGAGAACGGCATCTTGCAGTACTCGGCAGCGAATTTGATTGTAGCTAAGCCCACTTTCTTCATCTCCAATTTTTATATTTCAACCGTCTTGAGTCTCGGAGACTTGAGACTCCAAGTCTCTCTCTACCCTTCCAACGTTACTAGCTGTTTATATACTATCTTTCAAATCCTTCCCTTCCCTCAACTAATACATACTACTCTACGACATACTTTTACTAGACTTAGTATGTCGCAGTCTGGCTTTTTACCCCCTTCTCTCCATCCGAGTCTCAAGTCTCCGAGACTTGAAATGGAGCTTAACTCATCTGATTTTTTGGTTAAGTGTGATTACCCATCTCGCAGATGAATTCTCGGCCTTCATGACACGAAAGCGATCATCCATCCTACATGCATCTCGCAGGCGAAAGGCTTGAGCTTTCGATATGCCTAGCCTTCCTCCTTTCTGTCCATGTGGTCCATGTAAGTTGCTGATGTACACTCCGCCGTTTGGGCTCTTCCTGAGTAGGCCGAAGAGTTCATCACGAAGCTTCTTCATGCCTTCAGAGTCTCGCCTGGACTCTTCCTTTTCGAGAAGCGGAGCCATCTTTTGGACCTTTTCTTCCAGGGCTTTGATGCGCCGAAGTGCTATCGCCAGGTCCTCAGCCATGCGATTTTGCCACTCTTCTTGAGTCTCAGAGACTTTGATACCAGTCTCAGAGACTTTGTGACCGTCTGCTGATGCTGTATTAGGATTATCACTATCAGCAGGAGCATCAACAGTACCAGAGACTTTGTTACCTTTCTCTGATATCGTTTTTGTATGAACGTTAGCAGTAGGCTTATCTTCGGTCTCAGAGACTTTGTTACCTCTCTCTGGTATCGTTTCTGCTGAACCATTATCCTGAGGTATCATCTCAGTCTCAGAGACTTTGATACCTGCGGCCAATAGCGATAATACTTGGCCGTCTGCCTGACGCGCCTGACCTGTCTCCGTGACCTTGGCCTTGCCTCTGGGCTTCGGCTTGCCTGCGTTCCTGGCCTTAATCTCTGCCCAGCAGGTTGAGCACATGCCGCGCCGCAAGTCCTTCAGGTCTACTTCTTTCTGGCAGCGCGGGCAGATGGCGAGGCTCATTCTCCCTCCAGCTTCTTCTTCCATAGCCAGTCTGGCACAATCACTCGGTCCTGAAGGACCCTGATCTGGGAGCGAGGCAGCCAGTATGTGCGGACCTTGCCGCGCTTCTCGATCCTCAGAAGGATTGCTTTCTCTGTCTTGGACTCTATGCTGATGGACGCCTGGTAGGTGGACTCATCGAGCGTTCTGAACTCGCTTTCTCCGAGCTTGAAGACTTGGCTCATGCCACCCTCTCTTGATAGTCTCGTATAGCGGCTCTGGAGAAGCTATCTGCCTCGCAGAGGTAAGAATATAGCCAGAAGGCAGCGTTCTTCCAGCCTTGGGCATCCTGCGCAGGACTAGAATCGAAGACTATCCCTTTTCCTCGCAGATCCGCTAATGCAGCAGGCTGGAGAGCAGCTATACGCTCTAAGGTTTCCAAGAGACGTGCAGTCACTCTCGTGCCTCCACGCTCGCCCGGCCTACCATGACGCCCAGCGCCAGGGCCATCTTCTCAACATCAGAGAGTCCATCAAGCAGCGCCACAAGTAGCCTCTCCGGGTACTCCAGGCCATCCCCACGGACTCCCCGGGATTCCATGGCCTTCTCTTGGGCCTCTTCATACCGGCGCTCGACCTGGTCCCACTGCTGCTCAGAGAGGCAGAAGGCATCTACGACGGTCAAGGCAAGACCTCCAGCCGGAATAATCCCAGATCCGACTCCCCTGAGTCGCGCCAATATGGCTCGATCTGGGCCTTAAACTCAACATGCTGCCCTGGCTCTGCTGGTATAGGCCCGTGCCAGTGCCACGGCCTGATCCAGGCATGGTCCAGGTGGCCGCCAATCGGCGTCTCCACGTCAGAGAGCAGGATGAACCCCTGCTTGCTCCGGCCTGCATAGCGAGCAGAGAAGCGAGCCCGCGTGATCCCGGCCCGCTGCAGGGCTGCAAGTTCGGGCCTCATGCGCTCGCCCCCGTCGCATTGATCAGCCAGATGCTGTTGTTTCCCTGCAGGATGCTCACGTTAATGGAGTCCCCAATGACGTGGAGCGTATGCAGGCCCGCGCCGGAGCTCTGGCCGGTGATCTGCAGGGTGACCGCCTGGCCGGTGACTGCGAATACCTCTAGGAGAGCAAACGTCAGGATGGCAACCCAGACGGCAATTGCGGCGATCCAAAAGATTGGGTTGTCGCGTATCATACGCTGCACCTCCCGGCCCGGTCCCTGCCCATGATCACGACTCGCTGGCCTACCAGTGGCCTCAGATCTGCCACGAGGTCGGGCGAGATCTCGATCATCATGTTCTCGACCTGGGCTATGCCCTCGCCGAGTCCCCGGAGCACTCCGATGCATATGCCGTTGGCCGGCAGGGCGATAGGTTCAGAGGATTCACTGATGTCAGAAAACCTTATAGCCGCGCAGGCAGATGAACTCATGAGAATCTCGCCTCCGGAGCTGGGCAGGGATTCTCCCTTCCCATTATCGCGGCTTTTCCTTTCTCTGTTATAGTTGCTCGAGCAAGCCTCTTTTCTGATCTCCGGTCTACAGAAATGAGCTGCTGAGCCTCAAGATCAAGCAGGCGTTTATACAGAACGCGTTGGCTGCGTCTATCTAAGAGAGCCTCTGCCGCTCTGGCCAAAGGCTGGCCAGGTCTCTTATCAATCTCCTTCAGGAGCTTGATATCGATCTCATCTAGTTCGGACATCACGCCTTCCCGAGCCAGGGAAAGCGGACTGCATACCCAGCACAAACCTCACAAATAGCAAGGTTATTATCCTTGCAGCGCACGGTAGTATGCAGCCGGGGTTGGTCCTCACAGCCTGCGAAGTTGAGAGGGAACGGCCCTGGCTCTTGATTCTCGTAGCTTTGGCTATCTAAGTTTTCTTTGATTATATCTCTTTTGGTATTCCCAAGATATCGATTCTCGGACATAATATACCTCTACCTAGCGTGCGGGGCGAAAGTGATCATGCTTTCACCCTCGTGTCCTTTTTGCATTTCTGGCAGTGATAGACCTTAACTCTCTGCCCCTCAAATTCACTCACAGTGGAGTATTCAGCCATAGAGCTGCAGTGCTTGCATACGATTGGCTCCTCATCCACTATGCAGAAGCCCTCAGGATCGTCTCCGGTGCTGATGTTCAGCAGGAGCATTAGTGCATACTTTTTCGCTTGAGTTTGCGCTTTGGAGAATGCTTTGTCGGAGGAGTCATATCCCTGCCCGATACCTTCACTCTCGATCAGAGCTCCAGTTTCCGAGTCGATGACGGAGAGGGTGCACTTTGTCGTGACTAACTCCCATACACCTCCCGTCCGGGTAGTGCGCGGTTGGCGGTCCAGTACATCTAGCCGGCAAACTGTCGCGAGCTTTGCCTCGACTAATGCCTGATTGACTTTCCCGATAATGGCATCCGAGGAGACATATTTGTAGCCCTGGTCTGCATTTGCCTTGTCTTTCGGCACCACAGCGCAGGTCTGCATGACTTGGCAGAGCTTCGCTGCCAGCTTCGCGAGGTCCGGGTTGGAATGGCTGCACTGACTGGGATGGCTGTCGCAGAATAGCGGCATGCCATCGAAAGGCGGGTGGTGAGGTATGAACTCCTGCGGTGCGGCCTCTTGCGGCTTCATGATAGTCTGCTGCTTGGCGGCCATAGCTACACCTCCTTGCTGCCATTCAGCCATGCTACCCTCTTGGCAGCGTCTTCTCTCGAGTGGTGATCGCTTTCTGGGTGCCATTCCCCAGAAGGTGAGTAGAATCCCACCGTGAAAAGATGGGGTTCAGATCGGATATAGACGTACATTTCAGGCCACCCTTGCAGCCCTGCGCACCGGCCTATGATGGATCTCCATCCACCGCCTGCTCTCGGCCTCGATCTCGGCGCGGCACTCTGCACTCGCTCCCTCCTCCTCGTAATGGCAGCAGTTCCCACATCTGCGCCAGCCATTTCTGAACTCCACCGGCATCCACTTCTCCCCACAGACGGGGCATCTTTCGTACTCGTGGGATACCAGAAAGGGCTTCATGCTGCGGATGGCCGCGAGGACTGTCTCTGTGCGACGGTCCTCTGGGATCGATTCTATCTGGTCCTGCAGACGTTTCTCGACTGCGATTTTCTTGGATCTGGACATCGACTTTCACCTGCCCTAATGGGCAATAACCTATTATTACCCAACTGTATATAAGTATTTTCCTAATATTTGGAATAAAAAGGAAATAAAGGATAAGTATATATAGTTTAAACCCGTCATGAAGAACTATGCGTGAATATACCACAATAACGGAAATAGATGAGAGGGGTAGAATGTTGATGCCTCTCGCTGTCCGAAAAGCGCTTGGTATCGAGAATAAAAAAGCGCTGCTAGAAATCAGAGTATCATTGGTCGATGCAAAGAAGGAAGAGAGCGAAAACCCTCTGAAGGCCCACGCTCCTGAATTCCTTCTCGCTTCAGCTTGAGACAGGCAGGTGCAACTGCATGTCCCAAGACGACATTAACCTGACTTCGGCTATTAATCTATCGGATGATTGACAAGATGGGCCGCGTCTATGTGGATCGTAATCTGGCAGAGCAAGAGGTCTTAATAGTGGTTGTCAAGCCAAAACCAGAGGATAAGATCAACTACATTAAAGTAGGTAGATCCTGAAAAGAATGATTATCAAGCGGCCTAAGACCGACCTCTCAGGCCGCCGCAGACAAAGGTGTCACCCAATGTCCGAGAATATTATAGAATTATCCCCAGCAATAAACCTTTTTGATATCTCTAATCACCCTGCTGAGGCCATAGTTGCCTTGATAGAAATGTTAAAGAGGCAAGAACAAGAGATATTGGACAGCAGGATACGGCCATCTGCTGACCACACTGGACGATGGGGATGAGGTGGCTTAAATGGCTGTGCATAATCTGAAGCTGCTGATAGTAGCCGTTCTGTGCTTCCTTGTTGGCATGGCTTCAGCCACCACAGTTGAGGTGTTCACAGCCAACCATGTTGGATTTGGAGATCAGGAGTGGGTTGACTGGAGCGATAAGCTATCGTATAATGCTGAAGAGATTGAGAGACTGCAGAAGACGCTGAATAAGGACCACTACAACCAGAGCTACGAAGTCAATGTCTTCGACTGTGCTGATGCTTCCATCCTCTGCGAACAATGGCTGGAGAAGCATGGCTATGATGCCTACATCTTGGTCGATGTCAACAGAGTTCACGCTTGGGTGGTGGTGCGGTTTGATGATGGAAGCTATGTGCCCGTAGAGGCAACTGCAGACATGGCCCATACGATGGGCAAAATAAATTGGAATCCCAAATATCTGCAGGGATATGTGTACGATACCGCTCTGGAGCTGATGGTGGCAACTGGAAAGATCTGAATGGCAAAAAGGCATCGAGCAGCCTGTATAAGGCTGTCAGAGACATTGAGATCCTGGCCAGCGGTGACCCCGAGAAGGATCGCGAGGAGAGCGAAGAATACTTCCGAGAAGAAAAACTCATATACAATAAATTAATATCATATATACAAGAGGGGAAAATGGATACTCCAGCAGTAGTAATTTTTGTAGATATCCGTGGGTTTACAAGGTGGTCAGAGGGTATAGAAGCATTTCAATATATCGATAAATTTATTTCGAGCTTTTATGAGATACTTTGTAATAAGTTCCATAATTGTAGCTTTATCAAGCAGTTGGGCGATGGAGCTATGATTATTGAGGAAATCGAAGAGGATTACTCGGGAGACTATTTGAGGGATACATTAAAAAAGGAATTAAATAAAATCAAAGACGTTGAAAATGAATTTCGAGAATTATGTGATGATTTTTCTGAATTACATGGATATCACACAGAATTGAATTTAGGGTGGGGAATAGTACGGGGTGTTGTGAAATCCTTGGAGGATAAAAGAGATTATATTGGAGCGAATATTAATAAATGTGCGCGATTGTGTGGGATTGCTAGACCTTTCGGCATCGTTATAGAAAGGGACGATTTTCCAAATCTCCCAGAAGACACAGAGTATAACTTTGCCAAGCAAATTAGAAAGCTAGAAGGCATAGTCGATGACGTTAATGTGTGGGTCACTACGGAGATATCTAATCAATTGGTCCCAAGGGAGAAAATACGAGAATCGCCTGAGGTCCATGTCGCGGGATTGTGCATAAAGACTGAAAGAGAGGGAGTCAAAGCACTAATCGCAAAAAGAAATCCAAACAGAAAACTATACCCTTCATTGTATGAGGGGTGTGGAGGTCAACTTAAATACTCTGAATCATTTGAGGATGGTGTAAAAAGGCATTATTACAGAGAAATGCAGATAGATGTTCAGGTAGTAAAGACTATCCACAGTTTTTATGAAATAAGAGTGCCCGAAGAACCACTTATCCCAGGAATAAGATTTTTATGTAAATACGTGGCTGGGGATCCTGTGTCTAAAAACCATTCAGATATTAGATGGGTTAGCGAGGATGAATTGAAGTCAATCTCAGAAAACGAATTTATTCCTGGTCTCAAAGACGAATTTATTAATTTCATAGAAAGATTTAATCATGAGAGTCAAAAAGAATTGAATTTGGGAAGAAAAAATTGATTGCCCGCTCACGTATTCCAGCATATCGGTTATAATTTTTTCTACAGTCCTGCTGAACTGGATTTTGGATGCCAACCTATTTACGGCAGAAAGATGATATTTTTTATAGAATTGAAAATGGAGATTTATCATGTCCAAGAGTCCCATAGTCGCAGTAATATTGAACCTCATCATCGCCGGATTGGGTCATGTTTACCTTGGTTATAGCAAAAGGGGAATAGTCCTCTTCCTGTTGAGCGCCGTCGTCGCGGCCATCAGCTGGGGCCTCGGCTGGATCCTGGCCGTCGTCCTCTGCTCATACGATGCCTGGCAGCTTGCCAATAACAGGCCTGCTCCATTCGACTTCCTGGAGAGGTACATCGGCGAATGGGCAAGGTGAAAGCCGAAGCTAAATGGAGCCCGCGGGCCGTGGCAGAGCCATGCGAGCCCTAATAAACTAAAAGCCCGATGGATTGAGTTGAAGATTCACCATGAGCCAAGACAATCCAGACCATCCGGAGAGAGCTGAGTGCCTCCGGGAATCCATCATCGACACAGCTCGAAAGATCATATCCCTGGGACCCATCTGCGATAGCTGTCTAGGCCGCCAGTTCGCCATGCTGGCCACCGGCCTGTCCAACCCTGAGAGAGGACGCTCCCTCAAGACGGCCCTGGCCATGCAGGCCTGCGCCGCAGGCGATCAGGCCGCTTTAGAGGCGCTGGCTCCCACATTTGAGCCGGCGCGCCTGTTGCTATCGCGACGCGGAGAAGAGGATGCAGGCTGCACAGTCTGCCTGGGGATGATGGCCCCGGCAAAGCTCGATGGCTGGGCGGATAGGGCGGCGGCTGCCCTCTCCGGCATCGAGTACGAGACATTCCTGGTGGGAACGAGGATGTCCGGCCTGCTCTCTGAGAACGAGGAGCTGTTGCTGGCAGACGGAGGATCGCAGCACGCCGAGCCCTTCAAGTCTGAGCTGAATCGCGAAGTTGGAAAGAGGCTGGCTCAGCTCACCAAAAAGAAGTTCGATCTCAAGAGCCCGGACGTCGTACTCCACCTGAACCTGGAGACCTGCGAGGTGGAGCTGCAGGTGGCATCCCTCTTCATCCGTGGGCGCTACCGAAAGCTGGTGCGCGGCATCCCTCAGACTCGCTGGCCCTGCCGGCAGTGCCGCGGCCGGGGCTGCCCACGCTGCCAGGGCACGGGAAGAATGTACCAGGAGTCGGTGGACGAGCTGATCCGCCCTGCAGTGATGGAGGCGGCGGCAGCTGAGGACACAGTCTTTCACGGCGCAGGGCGGGAGGACATCGACGCCCGCATGCTGGGCTCCGGCCGGCCATTCATTGTGGAGGCGGTGCGCCCACGCATCAGAACCATTGACCTGCCCGCACTGCAGGAGGAGATCAACCGCCGCGCGGGGGGCAGGGTGGAGGTGCTGGATATCGCTCCTGCCACCGCAGATATGGTGGAGAGGCTCAAGGAGGCGGCATTTGTCAAAACCTACTCTGCGCTGGTGCGGCTGGGAGGAGATGTGG
>Ga0208940_1002828_pt1 | contig 15594 bp, 8 predicted proteins | sample AD_JPNNA6_MetaG_FD_184445 | JGI IMG/M metagenome (GOLD analysis project Ga0208940, IMG submission 184445) | Active sludge microbial communities of municipal wastewater-treating anaerobic digesters from Japan - AD_JPNNA6_MetaG (SPAdes) (version 2) | ecosystem: Engineered > Bioreactor > Anaerobic >... | reverse complement strand
TAGGAAATTTGCGTCTGGAATATTCAAAAAGGAGGGGGAAACCCCTCCTTTTTTGTTTGTGGCGGCCACAAAAAGACCCTCTCAGCTTTGTTTTTGCTGTTTTCTTGCCTTCAAGGCCGCAATTATCTGGCCCATTTTTTCCTTGTCCATGGTTGTCATCTGCTCGAAATGGTCTCTTGTTTCCTGCGATATTGCAAGTGTTTTTCCGAATTCCCTGCCGGCGTCCCTCATGAGTGCATAAACATCGGGGAATGTTGTTTCATCGTTGTCTTTGGCCATTCCGTCTGCAAAGGGAACAAGAAAATCCTGGGCATAGGAGCTGCCAAAAATCTGCTTCATTGTGGCCTTTAGCCCGTCGAAGTTTGACTTTTCCGGGAGCCCGCAGGGTGAGATCAGGACAAATTTTATCTTTTCAAGCCAGGTCTTTGAGTCCTTTGGGGTGGATGAGGTCGATTTGTGGAAAGTCTCCAGATAAAGGGGCAACTGCCTGTCCAGGTAGTCTTTCACTTTTCCGGGAACGGTAAAGAAATAAAGCGGTACGGAGAGCACAACGAGATCGGCATTTCTGTGGTCCTCGACGATTTTTGCCATGCCATCGTTTTGGGCGCATTTCCCGGGTGTTGCAGTCCAGCAGCTTTTGCATCCGGTGCAATGCCCGATTTCATAGTCGTTTAGCATGATTTCCTGGACCTGATGACCCACATCCTCCAGCCCCCTGGCAAAATTTGAACCAAGCCTGTACGAGGCGGAATTTTTCCCTCTTGGACTGCCATAGACAACTACTGCCTTCATTTTGCCTCCTTGTTTGTAGTTGCTCTAGCATAAATTTTTGTGCTTATCAAGTTCTGGCTTTGAACCAGCAATTGACAGACATTTGCATTGCTTTTCTACGAAACGCTGCCATCAAGGTGCAAATAATCCCAACTTGCGCCCAACTGGTACTTAATAGTAGACTCATCAAAGAGGAGGAGGTTGGGAATGAAGAAATGCTTTTCCTTGTTTTTATTGATGTCATTGCTCATCTTTCCACTGGCAACCGGCACATCAAAAACATCGGACTTTGGTGTTGCAACCAGAAGCCGGGGGAAACTGGATTTCAAATCAAGGAGCCCTTATGTTTTGTTCACTTGCCAGAGGGAAGGATTTTTTGAGGTAAGGTCGTTGCAAACAGGGAAAAGTGTTTTTTGCCATGGCTGGGTTGATTACAGCCATGGGCCCTTTCTCGAAGATGGAAAAATAACTTTTTATGATCCAGACAAGGGTGCCAAAAGCAATATGCGCATGGATTTTGACGGAAACGTGGAGTATTTTGACCCCACAATCAACCAGACCAATCCACCAACCAGACACAAGATTGTCCAGAACGCCGACAAATCCTATACTCTTAGAGTTTTATCTGTAGATGGCGATAAAGAAATCTGGACAATGACTACAAAATCGGGAGAGAAAATTGAATACAAAGATGGCTGGTTTTTGTATTCTGGCTCAGGGTTTATGAAGGTGCTCAACCCGATTACCGGGGAGATTGCCCTTGCTCTGGAGGGCAAGACTGTCCAGTTTGCAGGACAAAACGATGATTTTGGTGTTTTCTATGTTTTTGATGGCCCAAAGGATTTCGTTTGCCAGATTCTGGACTGGAAAACCCTGAAATTGCTGGTAAAAACAAAAATCCCCTCGGCTGTGACTCCAATATTTGGAAATGGCGAAGTTATTTTCGTTTGTAGAATAGACAGGCGGTTACCTGATGCCATAAAAATAGAGTCAAACTGGGGCTGGACAAGATACACCAGAGAAAAGGGCATTGAAAATTTCTCTTTTTCAGTCGAGGGTGTGTTTGAACCGGCAACAAATGAAGTGATTGATGCAAAAGGTTATCTCTTGTCATTTGCCACAATTGATCCGCAGAAGCTTGTGGTCGTTGATGCAAGAATCGGAAAGGCCGTTTTTGAGAGGCCGTTTTACCCGGAAATTGCCAATTTTTTTGGCGATGTTCTTTACTACCAGTCCTGGTTTGATTGTGGCGCAGTGGATACGGCCACCTGGAGAACGCTCTGGAGATTTGGTTTTGGCGGGGAAGCCGGAGAGTACGATGGCTACAAGTACTATGTCCAGAACATGGTTTTTGGGGAAAAAGATGAGGGGCCACTTCTCCGGTTTGAAGTTATCGATCTGAAAACCGGACTCCTGGAGCCTTATGAATATCTGGTTCCATACAACTGGTCGGAGATTGTTTTTACAAAGCACGGAATCGTCACCTTGCCAACTGAACAGAGCTTTTCAAGGGGTACCAGGCCAGGCTTTGCGCTTTTTGCCCCTGGCCTTGCCGAACCCATTTATTCATTGCACAAGAATTTGGGCGGATGGGTAAAGCACTATGAAATAACTGACAATGGAGAATTTTTGTTGTTGGAGGTGGTGACCCCATCAACAGGCGAGACTCGCAGATACAAGCTTGCTATTGCAGATGGTTCCCTTGAATTTTTGAAGTGATCGAAGCTTAAGGGTTTATGGAACTAATTGTTTTTGGGTTTGTCATTTTTCTTCCAGATATTCATACACTCTGTGGTGCAGCGTCACCTGTGCCCGGTTCCTGAAAGCTTCGGCAACACCAAACGACCAGACAGAGTTTTTTGAGTATAGCATGCAATTCTCGCCCTTGGCGTCAAAGAGTGCCGTCTCGACCTCCTCTGGCGTGTCTTCAAAATTTGTCCTTGAAAGGTAATGGATTTTGCTTGTGAAGTAGTCAAAAATTGTTGCTTTGTAGGCCAAAACTTTGTGTTTTCCGAGAGATTCATAACTGACAATGAAAATTGCATTTTCTCCGCCGTTTTCATTGAAACTCGTACAAGTCAGCAATTTTGCATTTTTTGTCTGGCTGATGCCGTCATATGCGAAATATGCAGCTTTTTGGGGCACTTGCTGTTTCCCGCCAAAATAGGACACACAGCCGTTCACAAAAAACAGGCCACCGTCAAAAGGAAAGAGCATGTTTGCCAGGCCGGGGCGCACACCGTCATGTTTTATTGAGAATATGAACCTGGATTCCCTCTGGTCGAACAAAAACAATTTTTGGCCGTCATAGATTGAGATGATTCCCCTGTCTGGGTTTTTGGTGTTTCCGCAAATGAAGGATTTTTCGATGTCTCCCTTGGTCCCAAGCGGGATTTTCTTGTAAGGGGTTATTTTTTCTTTGAACACGGTGTAAAAAATCAGGTTTGTGCCGTCATAGCCAATAAGACCACTGGAACCATTTTTGTAATTTTCCGCAAAAATGGTTTTGGGTTCAAATGGGTATGATGCCAGCTCGCCGGTGTTGCTGTAATGGAAAACTTCCCCTCTTTTGTTTGTGCAGAGAATGATTGTCTTGTTGTCGTCAAATGGCAGGTACCGGCCAATTATTGTGTCTGCGTATGTCTCCACATAAAAAGCGTTCTCGAAATGCTTGTAGTAGTCAGAAAAAACCGTGTGGACATTTTCAACCTTATAGAGAACAAGAGCATTGCTCGTGTCACTTTCAAAGATGGCCGCAATGTTGGTTGTGCTGGTGTCATGACTGCCTGGAATTGGGTCTTTCTTGATATTTATGCTTAGAAGTTTACCAGGCGACTCTATATTGGTCAGCGTTTCTTTGAGATTTTCCGTTAGAATGTACAGGCCGCAATCTGATTTGTCAAAGACAACCGGCAAATACCCCTTGCTCGTGTCTTTGGGGTCCTCGTACAGATAGCCGACGATTTCTCTGTCGGTGTTGCTTGCAACCAGCTTGAGTTTGGCGCGTCCCGGATCAAGAATTATCGCGGCCAAAACCAGCGAGCTGGTCACCAGAATTATTACCACCCAGTAAATCAAATTTTTGTTTATCCCTGCCCCTGTTTGCCCAGCTTCGCTCATTTTTTGCGCCTCCAGCTGTTTGTTGATCTATCCAAAACACCGTATATCCTATTTGACACCCGAAGTGATGGTTATTTTTTTGGTCTTCTGGTCATAGTCAAGTTTGCACCCGAGGTTTTCGGCAAGGAACCTCATTGGGACAAGCGTCCTTCCACCAGAGATTATTGGCACCACCTTGGGGTTCTTGGGGTCTATCTGGATCTCTTTTATGTTGACAGTAGCTTTTTCATGACCAATCCTCATTCTGATCGTGTTGCCATTCAATTTAACTGTAACTTCTTTCCATTTATCATTCCATAGCGTGTCGCCACCCATCGGTTCGGCCACAAATTTCGCAGGCAGGTATGTGATTCCCCCGATTGTCTGAAGCTTTACTCCCATGTCCTGCTCCGCTCCATCAGCCTTGAATTTGCTGCTGCCAATCTGGAACTCCAGCTTTTTTGCTGCACCTTCGGAAAAGCAATAGAGATAATTTGGTTTGTTGACCACGAAGAGATAATCTTTTATCGGCACGACGAAAGATCTGCGGTTGATGTAGGATTTTTTATTGTCACTGCTGCCATCAAAACAGAAATCAAAGCTTCCTGTTTTTGTATTTGTCAAAGTGTTGAATATTTCGAGGTTACTACTTTCAAAGAAGGAAAAATCCAGGGAAGATGAATTGCTTGCGTAAGCGTAGTCCCCGGACCTTGCGTAGCAATCCATATAGGACTTGTCTTCCCAGATGCATCCCCCGGTCTCTATGTCAATGAACATGTTTCTACACCTGAGCTTGCCATCAGAAAATGGGTTTTCATCATAGTTAAGTGGCAGTGAGTAGAGTTTTTTACCGTTGGATGCATCAAAACAGCATAAGCCCTCCCAATGATAATAGTAAGTATGGCATTCAATTTGTGCACACACAATGTTATTTTTTATAAAAATATTGCCAGCTTTCATATATCTTGATGTGCCGTAAAGAGCCTGATTTGTTTCATCTGGATCAAAAAATCTTTGCTCCCAGATCAGCTTACCACTTGTAACATCAAGACATGACAGTATTAATGAGATACCTTCATCTGGATATCCATCATCAATGTTTTTCTTGCCTTCTGGTCGGCATAAATATACTCTGTTTGAGTCAAACGCTATTTGGAAAATAAGATCTCCGTCACTATTATTGTAATTTTTGCTTTCCTTGTGTTTTGTCTGGGCCATCCAGAGCGTCTTGCCCGTTTTGGAATCCAGGCAATACAGGTTCCCAACAAAAACAAAGACCTTTCCTTTGTAGCAGTAGATTTCATCAATGATCATTTCCTCATCCATTTTGAAGTTTTTTGCTGTCCAGAGCTTTTTGCCTTTCACCTCGTCATATTTGTGCACCTGTTTTCCATCTGCAACATAAAAAGCACCTTCATGGTCCGGGGTGCCAAGTGTTTTGCATTCCGGTGATTTGATGAATATTGTTTTCTTCAAACCATCAAGGCTGTAGTTTTCCAGGGCGCCATTGTTTAATGCAACAACCTTGTCTTTTGTGAGATAAGCGTCTGGCCAGGCCATCACTTTTTTCAAGTTCTTCTTTGGCCCGCATGCCTCTGGGTAAATGAATAAATGATTGAGCTCATTTTCCAGGAAAGAATCTGCACATGTCATTTCTGGTTTTTTGTTTTCAACATAACCCCTCAGCTGTAATCGTTTTTCTAACCCCGGCCACCTGATTACCAGTTCTCCCTTGAGCACCTTTCCATTCTCTGGCGATGTGTTTCCCGAAAGGTCCATTGTCAGTTTAAGTTTTTTCTTTTCGCCAGGTTCAAATGTGAGCTCGTTTGTTTCTGCCGTCACCGATGGAGTTGTGACCTCAATGGTCATTTTCACCTGGTTTTTTGAGAGGTTTTCAATTGTCGCCCAGATATCTTTTTTTGTCCCTGGGGCAACCGTCCTGAAATCGTAAAAGTTTTCATCCAGCAAGAATCCGTCACCGCTGGAATAGCAATAAACGCTTCCATTGGCTTTTACCACAAAGAGCTTGTCACCAGCACAAGCTATCAGTCCTAATCCAAATCCGTTTGGGGTCCAAAATCTCCAGTTTGGTATGGAGTCTTCCTGAAAAGAGCCTGATTTTGTGTTGAAACCGAACAAATTCATTGCGCTGAGAAAATAGATTTTGTCTCTGGCAATCATTGGGTAACTTGTTGCCCTAAACTCCAGTTTCCTTATAATTTTCCCGTTGAAAACATCTACAATATTAACGTGGTGATAAGGAATCCTGTGTATATCATAATAGTCTTCTGCTCCAGCTTTGTTTAGGAAAAAATCCATACATATTGTGCTAATTGTTACAAAAAATCCATTTGCGGCAAATATTGATGGAGTATCATAACATCCCCCATAAGAAATAAACGTTTTCCACAATATCTTGCCAGTTGTCCCGTCTATCCCCAAAGTGTTGCCACATATCAAAATACCATTTGTATAAAAAATGTTCGAATTATAAATATCTAATTTTGATATGTCATTTTCCCAGATCTTTTTTCCAGTCCTGGCATCCAGGCAGGTCAGCAGTGTTTTTCTATCTTTGTAATCACCATAATAGTAATATGAAAAAAATTTTCCATTGCCAACAGCAAACTCGTTGGTTTTAGTTTCCCACAGCTTTTTTCCATCCCTTGTGTCATAACAGCCATTTTTGGAATAGAGCAACCCGTCATACACCATGAAATTGGAGCTATCAGGAACAAAATTGCTCCACAGTGTTTCACCCGTTGCCCCTAAAAGGCACGTCAATGTGTTTCCTGTTTTAGCGTACAATTTTCCATCGCACCAAACCATATTTTCTGTATAGAATTCCTTCTCCCAGTCAACTTTGCCGCTTGATGAATCAAAACATCTTAAATAGTGAATCTTTCTTATGATATTGGAAGATTTTTCATCATCGGTAATTTTGTCATAAGTGAACAATTTTCCATCGCCGCACAATACCCCAGTTGGTACTTTGAACCCATAAATATCTTTATTACTTTCCTCATTATTACCTGGTCCATACTTCCACAATAATGTCAATTTATTTAGGTCCAGATTGGAGCTTGTGGGTGTCCTTCCGCCTCCGTCGCCATCTTCGTTTGGCCATGATGGCAGGCCGGCGTCTTTGTATGAGATAGCGTTGAGATCTATCGAGCCATCGTCCCATTTTATTCTTACCGGGACCACCTTTGTTCCCGGGGTGGTATCAACTCTACCAATTGTTGCCTCGACCTGGATCTTTTTTTCTGGTTCCAGGGAGAATTGGCTAGGTTTGAAAGAGATGCTGCCATCATCTGCCTCTGTCGTGATATTTTTTGTCTTGCCTGTGTAGTTTGTGAGCTCAAACGAGATTTTTGAGAGTTCTGTTCCAAAATCCAGCGAGGGAGTATTTATTTCAACACTGTCAAAGTCTCTGTAACAATAGGGCGTGTATGTTTTTTGAAAACTGATATCTATTAAATCGCCAATAATTATTTTCCCTCCACCAGCGCAAACCGGAATACCAACCATTTCAGAAGAACCGGTCAGGTTTCCGCTTGAAATGTCAAAATAGAGCATTTTTTTGCCATTGCTCATGACCACGCTGTTGCCCATTATCATGACTGACTCCAGTGTGTTGTCATCAAGTGGTTTTGACCACAGCAGTTTTCCGTTTGACGCATCCAGGCATGACAGCTGGCCATTTTTTTCTGAAATGACTCTCTTGTTGCCGACGCACAGCAGTTTACCCTCAAAAAGCCACAATTTTTTCCCAGTGCCTGGATCCGAGCATCTTACAAAAGTTTCTTTTTTGCCAGTCTCTGCTGCATTGCAGATTACCCCTTCGGGCATAATGATTGGATCCCCGCCAAAACTCCCTGTTTTCCAGATTATTTTTCCTGTATTGATGTTCATGCAATATAACCTGTCGGCACTGTAGTATAAAAGATTAAGGTTTATGGCTACCCCATATTCAATTGGTCCAGTCTCTTTTAAGATTATTTTGTCATTGTATGTTTTTTTGCCTGTATTCTCGTCAAAAATATCAATGTATATATTCTGGGTTCCTTTAACACTACCACTACGACTTGATTCGATGGCAATTTTCCCATTTTTGGTGCATATAGATTGTGAATCCTGCCTTTTGGTTTGGCTCCAAATGATCTTGAGCGTATAAGGATCTATACAAAAAATCCAATAGCTTGCATCCAGAAACATTTTGTCGCCATCAAAATAGAATTTTTCTATCTTTTTTCCAAGGTCTCTTTCCAATACTATTTTGCCACTTTCTGGGTCTATCACTGATATATTGGTATCCACGAATTTGTAAAAGAATCCGTTCCAGTATGCATCTGGACTCTTATCCCAAAATTTATTCGAGTGGATGCTTGGGTTGCCATCCCATATTTTTTTAAGTATCGTTCTTTTTGGAAGCTGGTTTGCAGGCACATATTTTTTGCCTTCAACGTTGCTCCTGTCGTTTGCGTATGTAAAAGAATCCCCTGCAATTTTACAAAAAGTGAATGGTATTTTTTTAGAGCCATCATTCCAGGAGAGCGCTATCTCCCCATTTGACTGGCCGAGTTTTGCCAGGTCCAGGTTTGGGGTGACCGTCAATTTGTAGCTTGATTTTGGGGCAACAGTAAATTTTTCTGATGAGAGCGTAACTGGCCCTGTTTTTACTGCTGTCATCTCGATGTTTTCATCACCGTTGTTTTTTATTTTGATGTCTTTCGATGAGTTTTTATTGGCTTCCAAAAGCCCAAATCTTATTGCGAATTTATCAATACTGATTTTGCCTTGAGAAGCAAAAGATAATAATCTTGCATTTTTTGTCAAAACAAACAATCTCCCCATCGACGGAATTACATCAATATTAGATTGAACCCCAATCTCTTCTTCATAAAGAATATTACCATCTGTGCATGAGGCAACAATCAGGCTTTTGCCTGCAACAAAAAATAACCTGCCATTTGATGAAGTTGGGGAACACAGGATTGCTCCATTGTAATCTTTTTCCCAAATCATATTTCCATTGTTTGCTTGCAAACACTTGATCCCACCATCTTTTGTTGCCAAGTAAATTTTACCTTCTACTATTACAGGATTTAGGAGTTCCCTGCCCTCTACCGGAAATGAAAATATCTTCTTGCATTTATCAGTGCTCAAGCAATACAAATAAGGCTCCCCGTCTTCTTCGTCATGGCCGATAAGATATATTTTCCCTTGGTCTATTATAGGGTAAGTATTTTCGTAAAAGTGGAAATCCATTTCGGATCGCCAGATTTGTGATCCCTTAAATTGGTCGATGCAGTGGATAACCGAGGGATCATGGGTACCATAATAAATTTTTCCATCGGATATGGAATGCCAGGTTATAATTGTTTCATCTGAAGCATGTTCCCAAATTTTTTTACCATTTGCAAAATCGAGACAATAAAAATATCCTTCACTTGATGTGGCATATATCTTGCCAGAATTGACGAGTGGCGAACCGTTTATTTGATCATATTCCTTATCTGTAGGGGAATAGCTCCACATTTTAGTACCATTTGAATAATCGAAGGAGTGGATTCCTCCATTGCGTAATGCAATTAATCTTCCCCCAGCTACAATAAATTGCTCCGTTTTATCAGTAGATTTTTCTTCCCAGACCAGAGTTCCATTTTGTGGATTGATAGCATAGATATATCCTCTGCTTCCTGTTACATCATCATTGTTTACTGCTAGAAATACCATGTTATCAAGCGCAACTGGCGCGATATTTGTGCTTGCGGATGAGCTGGAATCAGCCTGGTAGGACCAGCCCAGAGAGACCTCGTCGGTCGCAGGTGCGCAGGAATCCGGATAACAGCCTGTTCTTGCCAGATTGCCCCTTTGGAATCCTGTTCTGCACTCCTCTGATAGTGAATTTCCCGGGAAAACAACAAACTGGATTGAAATTATAAAAGAAAGCAAAAAAGCGAAGAATTTCCTGCCCATAAAACCCTCCTAGCCCAATTATTTTTTTGTCCTCTATAAGGGAGTTTATGAATTATTCACCAAAAATGCAAACCTAAAAAATATCTGCGGATAGATAGATTTATTTGTTTTTATGACGGGAATGCTAGCTTGCCAGCTCGGCCTTGCGGCGTGCCATCCAGGCCTTCCGGATGAGCCTGAGCACCCTTGTGCCGCCTGTTTGTGTCCCCACAGGTGTAAAGCCCAGCGAGAGGGCAAGAGAGAAGCTTCTGTTGTTCCCAAGCACTACGTATGTGTCTACGTAATAGATTTCTGATTCCCTGAACATCTCGTCCAGAACAAGACTACAGGCCTCTTTTCCATAGCCTTTTCCCCACATTGCCTTGTCGCCGATGGATATGACCATCTCGCCCTTGCGCTCAAAATCAGTTATGTGTGCAGTTACGTCGCCTATGAGCTTCCCGTCCACATCAATGGCCCAGAGAAGATCACCGGAAGATTTTCGGTCAGAAAGCCATCTGTGGCTGTCTGCAAGTGCGGTTTGGTAAGTGTAACTGGGACGATCAGGCAAACCAAGGCTTTGTCTGATCTCTGGATCAAGCAGCCAGTGTGCCCTTGTGGTCAAGTCCTGCTCGACCATGGGCCGCAGCATAACAGTTGTTCCACGAAGAACCCTCTTTACGGCCATCGCACTTTCCTTTCTTAGGTTACACTTCCCCTTTTTTACAAGTTAAGATGATTTATGGGCTTGTCAATAGGTTTATTTAACCAAAAATTGAACAAAAATTGTTTATTGTATTATGGATTCGAACCTTGCAAGAAAAAGCTTTCTTTTGACTATAAAAGTAAAATATGAATTTTTTGAGAAAATGCACTTTTATATGTGATTTTCGTGCAAAAAATACACAGCAAAAGTTCTTGACCGGCAGGCTCCATCTGCTAAACTTCACGTAACAGGAAGGTGTAAAATGCCGACAAGAGAAGACGCGCTCACTTTGGTCAAATCCAAAGTTGACAATAAAAATCTTGTGAAACACATGCTTTCAGCCGAAGCCATAATGAAGGCCCTGGCAAAAAAATTTGGTGAAGATGAGGAGTTGTGGGGTTTGGCCGGGCTTGTCCATGACGTCGATTATGTCCAGACTGAAAAAGACCCCAAAAATCACGCCAAAATAGGCGCCAAATTGCTTTCTGAACTAGGATATCCAAAAGAAGTTTCCCAAGCCGTAATGGCGCACAACCCGGAGAATGGTTCCAAAATGGAAACCTTGATGGACAAAGCGTTGTATGTTTCAGATCCACTTACCGGCCTGATAGTTGCTTGTGCGCTCATTCATCCAGATAAAAAGCTTTCATCCATAGACACGGAATTCGTGCTCAGCAGGTTTAAAGAAAAGCGCTTTGCTGCTGGTGCAAATAGGGAGCAGATTGCTTCTTGCTGTGGAATTGGCCTTTCCCTTGAAGAGTTTGTGTTGCTAGGGCTTGAGGCAATGAAAGGCATCAGCAAGGAACTGGGGCTATAGATGAGCAATGCCACAAGGCTGGTCCTGCTTTCTTTTACACCTGATCCGCAAAGGATTTGTTCCAGCGCGGCCAGGCTTTCCAGCCTTCCGGGTTCCCCAACAAAAATACTCGACGAGACACCGGAGGGTGGCTACCCGGACTACCTCAGGCGCATACTCTCGATGGGCCACCATTCAGTGATGGAGCATGCCAATTTTACGGTGGCATTTGAAAATGTATCGGTCTTTGTGGAACAATTTGTAATCGGTTTCAGGCTTTTTTCATTCACTGTCAAATCCAGGCGGTATGTTCCGCATGACGAGGCTGGATATGTTGTTCCCTATATGGCACCAGAAGGCGGCCCCGATCTTTTTGGCAGTGACGACAAGCCATACATCGGGCCAGAATTCTATGGCCCATTGAGCCAGAGATACCTGCATTTTTGCGAAGGGCTTTTCATGGCCTATAAGAGACTCCTCGAACTTGGCATACCGGCAGAGGACTCCAGGTTTGTGCTCCCATATTCTTTCAAGTCAAATTTCATCGTTACCGGAAATGCGAGATCATGGATACACTTGATCCATTCGGCAAAAAACGGGTTGGGCAAAAACTATTCAGAGATACACTGGGTCGGAACGAAACTCCAGGAGATGCTTTCAAAGGTGGCGCCAGCGTTCTTCACAAGGATTGATGACATAGAAAGGCTGAGCTACGAGAAAGACCAGAGGCTTGCCCTTGTGTCATCAAAACTTGGCCTTGAAAAGAACTATTCTGAAGAGAAGGTCCAGCTCCTCTGGCATACACCGGACCCGGACAGGGCGGTTGCAGTTTCTGCGCTAATGGGTGCATCCAGGGCAACGGCCTCACAAATTGAAAAAGCGCTCACAAAAGAAGCCGAAGTTGAGACCATAAGGGCGGTCTGCGAGAATGGCCATGCAAGGGAACTAGAACAGGCCATCTTCACATTCAGGCTTTCCGGCATGAGCTTGCCGATGCTCACCCACCTGACCCGCCACAGGATGCAGAACATAATAGTGCCAACCCTTGTCCAGGCAGGAAAATCACCAGAAATTATTTGTCCCTCAACAGTTGGCAACAATCCAGAGGCACTGGCCGTTTTCAATTCCGCTGTTTCTTCACAAAGATCGTTCTGGGAGGCAATGGAGAGGTTCCAGGTCCCACAGGAAAATAGGGTCTATGCCTATCTTTCCGGGCAGACCATTGATGTTGTCACGACAATGAATGCTAGGGAACTGCACCACTTCTTCAGCCTCAGGTGCTGCAACAGGGCGCAGTGGGAGATAAGGGACTACGCAATAAAGATGCTTGGGGCAATCAAAAAGGTCGCACCAATAATTTTTGAAAAGGCTGGTCCATCGTGCTATCGTTGGGGAGAGTGCAGGGAAGGAAGACAGTCCTGCGGCAAAGCCAAGGAAGTTGTCCAGTTTTTCAAGGGGGCAATTTGAAAAAACATCTTGCAATGGTTTTGATTTTGTTGGCCCTGACAGGTTTATTGCTGTTCCTCCAATTAAGGTCCCCATTGGCATTAAACATGGATGGTGGATACAATGCAGCAAATGTAAAGGCATTGATGTCTTTCAAGCCCATGCCCTATGATGGCTCTCCGCCCATTCCTTTTGTTCTCTCGGCAATTTTTGGTTTCATCTTCTCATCGGCCAGTATTGGCATAAAGATTGTTGTAACCATGTCGCTTGTTGCAGTTGGTCTTCTGATATACCTGTTTGTCAGAAAAATCACTGGTGATGATATTGCAGCAATAGCCGCCCTTGTTGGCTGGTGTGTCAGCACGGCCATCATCACGTATCCGATGGGTTATCTCAAACAAACAGTTGCCCTGCCGTTCCTTGTTGGTGGTCTGATGTCACTGTATCTTTTGCTTACCGAGAAGAAAAAACTTTTATGGGGCCTGCTTTTTGCGCTCTCCTTCCCGCTTGTCTATCTCTCGCATTCTCCGTCTTTTCTGGCCCTGCTTGCCTCATCGTATGTCGTTGCAGCGGTCATGCTGGCTTTTGGTGAAGCAAAGACCCAAAAAATCTTTGGTTTTTCAATGCTGACCCTCCTTGCCCTAGGTCTGGCCTCCACGCCATGGACACTGCCCATCCTTGCGAAAAAGATGATCCAGATCGACCCAAAAGGGTACAGTACGATTGCGATCTATTTGAAAGGCCTTTTTGCCTTCAGGTTTGAGCAGACTGTTGATTTCAAGGGGTTTGACTGGCTCCTGGCAGCAGTGCCTGTTTTTGGGCTTGCCTTTTGCGCCAGAGCAGGATGGAAGAGGCTTACCCTCTGGTCACTAAGTTTTCTGGCAGGGATATTTGTTCTGTCGTGCTTCCTTGCAAAATACGAATGGCAGGGCAGAAATGTGATGACTATGCTTGTTCCCCTGTCAATGATGATGGGCCTTGGTTTTTACGAGGCATCTGGATTACTTTTCAAGGAAAAGCTCCAAAAGACAACGGCGGCTGTTCTTATCGCGCTTTGCGTCTTCCTGATGGCAGGTTACCAAAACACAGCAATAAAATATGCAAAAACTGGCAAGCCGATCATAACTGAAGAGCAACTCTCTGACCTTTCAGCTTTTATCTCGCCACTTGACCAGTCCATAAAGGAAAACCTTTACGCAAGGCATGGATTGAGGTTTTGGGCGACGTATGCGACAGGCGACCCTGTTGGTGTGTTTTTCTATGACTGGGACAGAAAAACTTTTGCAATAAGAAACAGCAGGGGTGAAGAGGATGTGGGCGAGAGCAGAAAACCTGAAAGGAAAGACTATCTTCTTGTCTCCAAGAGACCCCTTTTTGGTTGCCGCATTGAAAAACTGTCTGCCCCAAATTTCAAAGCCTATGTTCCAGAACAGGCCCAGGAATACATTAAGGTGACTGTCAGAACAACAAACCCCATCAGATCACTCAGGGTGACTTTCAAGGACTCCATGTGGAGGCTTGTCTACCAGCAGGACATGAAAAATGTTTTGCCTGGGGAGTATCTGGATTTTGGAAAATTGCTCAATGGCATCAAGCGTGGAACATACTATCTCCAGGTGGTAGGCGACAACCATTCCACAGTTCCTTTTGTGGTCAATGTCACAGAAAATCTCCTCTCATACTCGGAGAAGCCTTTTGGTGCCGTGAACGAATCTAAAGATTTTGTGCTTGTGCGAATAAAATGAGGTCAAAATGAAGAAAATATTGTCAGTTATATTTTGTTTTTTAATCTCCCTCTCCTGCCTTTCTTTTGCAGGCTGTGGAAGCTCCAATGATGCTAAAATGGCCATTGATACACTAAAAGCTATTGGAGAGGGAAAATGGGATGCTGTGTTCAACAATCTTCATACAGCTTGCCTGTATACCCAAAACAAGAATGAATTTGTCCTGCAGATGCCATATCATGCGAAGGCCCTCTCGGAGTTTTTTAAAGGTGCGACCTTTGAAGTGGTTGACGAGAAGGGTCAGGATTCCTGGACATACAGGGGCCAGATGCTTGAGGGAGCAAACAAGGTAACTCTGAGGGTCACTTTCGCGTCCAAGGCTGACCCGCCATCTGCATTTCCTTTTGCAATGGAGTTTTCCCAAACAAATACTGTTGATTTTGTTGTTGCAAAAGCAGATGGGGGACAAAGAAAGCTTGTGTTGGATATGGGTGATCCACCAATGGCGCACTGGGCGGCAAGTGTTATTGACCAGGGTGAATTCCCGTCACCAGAGGCAAAGATTGTTGCCGATCCGGAGCCATCGTCACAAACCAAAGCAGTCACCTTTTTTGAAATCTTTGACAACAACTATAAACACAAATACTGGTCTGCAGTCATGACAAATGTCTACACAAAAACAATCGTTGTCGCCATCGATGATGATATGAAAATAAGATATGTTAGACCGGTATCTACCAGTAAATCACCTGACCCAACAATACTTCAGTATGGCCAAATTATTTTCGATCCATACAATGGTGCCACCCCGGACCAGCTGGCTTTTTTGAACGCAAGGATCCCGCAAAATGACAAGTTTACGCCTTATGCAATAGCTGTTAGGTCTGCCGTGGCAAGTGCCGTGAAGTTGTTTGTAATAGACAAAGAGGGTTATCCCGCTTACCAGAAAAAGTATCCCTATGGGATACTCTCGTTCCGTCCCGGAACATTATTTGTGCTTCCAAAAATGAAAACTGACAGCGGAAAAGAGATAAGCGGGGCTTATTTCAAGGGCAGGCCTTATGTGGTCATTTTTGTTTCTTCTGCGCATC
>Ga0208940_1002824_pt1 | contig 15601 bp, 13 predicted proteins | sample AD_JPNNA6_MetaG_FD_184445 | JGI IMG/M metagenome (GOLD analysis project Ga0208940, IMG submission 184445) | Active sludge microbial communities of municipal wastewater-treating anaerobic digesters from Japan - AD_JPNNA6_MetaG (SPAdes) (version 2) | ecosystem: Engineered > Bioreactor > Anaerobic... | reverse complement strand
GGGACAACACCCCACGACGTGACCGGGGGGGCATCGTACTCACGGGCTCGTCCCCCTCGGCTTTCCGAGCTCAACTCACTATTGGCTTGGAGCGCGCGCGTAATCTACCTTCAGGGGAGAAGATTCTCTTCTTGAAGAGTTGGAACGAATGGGCAGAAGGCAACTATGTGGAACCAGACCAAAAATACGGGCATGCTTGGCTGGATGCGATTTCGGAGGCGCGAACGCGTGCCGGATGAGGCCCCCCGCGTTGTTTTCGCCACTACAATCCCCCTTAGTGCCATTTTTCTCTCGGACGTCTACAGACACTTTGGCTCTAGAATAGAGACCTTTCTCCTGTCCGGCGCAGATGGCGGCAACCCTCCTACCGCACTTCGCGAGTGGCCGACCCATAGGGCGAGATTTGGCCGCGAGATGTCTCCTCTTCGCGACATCCTTGGACTTATAGATGTAGTCCGCATCCTCAGAACCATTAAGCCAGATATCGTAGTTTACGGAACGCCAAAGGCGAGCCTGATAGTTTCCTTGGCATCTCTCATTGTCGGAGTGCGGTCCCGATACTTCATTCTGCACGGTTTGCGACACCAAACTCTCACCGGAGTCGCGAGGTGGTTGATGTGGGCTTCAGACTATATGGCCAGTCGTACTGCGGACCGGACGATCGCCGTCAGCCCCTCACTTCGCAACGAGGCAATCAATTGCGGCATCGCTAACTCGAGAGAGATTGAGGTGTGGGGAGCGGGCAGCCTGTGCGGAATCGACAGTACACGTTTTTCCCCTCTGGGCCAGAAATCTCTTCTTAGCGCGCGGCGAAAGGAGTTGGGCTACTCGACCGAAGCGTTCATTCTCGGCTTCGTGGGCCGACTCGGCCGCGAGAAGGGCTTGACAGAATTGCTTGAAGCCTTCAACGACCTCAGGGGAAGGCATGATGATCTCGGCCTTTTGCTTGTGGGCGACCACGACGATACAGATCCGTTGCCGGCCAGCGTCTTGGTGGCGATGGGTGGTGAGGGCGTTCGCCTAGTGGGACACGTTGATGACGTGGTGCCGTATCTGCAGTGCATGGATGCCTTCGTTCTTCCGACATGGCGCGAAGGACTCGGGTTGGCGTCCCTTGAGGCCGCAGCTTGCGGAATCCCAGTGGTGACGACGCATGTAGTCGGAGCCGTCGACACCGTTGTCGGCCAAGAAACTGGCCTCTTGGTCCCGCCGAGAGATCCCGTCGCACTTTCGCGTGCAATAGAAATTCTCATAACCGATCGACAGCGCGCCACCAGCATGGGCGTGGCGGGTCGCCGCTTCGTGGAGCAATCGTTTTCGCCTTGGGAGCGGATGGAGAACTGGGAGACCCTGCTGCAAGCGAATGAACAAAGTGCTGGATAGAAGTGCTGTCGCGACTGCTGCTGGCGCCCTGGCGCTCCTAGCGGCGGGCATAGGCATCGCGTCCGGGACCGTTGGAGCGCTCATCATTTTGCTCATCGGCTATTATTCGATCTTTCTGTGGGCGCGTGGCGCCAAAGAATCCCTTCAGCCAGCGGTTCAGTTCGCGGCGTTGTACGGTTTGGTGCTTCTAGCCTGCGGAATCGCGATTTGGAAGTATAGTCCACCGATTGATGCTCTGGCCTACGTTAGCTCTGCCGATCGAATCGCGGCCAGTGGCCTATCATCCACCGACTATGCCTCGCCGGCGGTAATGGTGGATGGAAAGAGCGGTTACGTGCTCTTTCTAGCAACGGTCACGTTCCTGCTCGGGGGTGGGCCGTACGTTGCAATCGCGATGAACGCAGTCGCGATCATGTGGCTGCTTATCATTTGCGCCCGGACGGCCGATTCCTTGGGCTCGTGTCATCCCCACCGCGCAAGTTTCGCAGTGGCGCTTTTCCCTGGCCTGCTACTTTGGGGCAGCCCGCCCTTGCGCGAAGCCGCGGTCGTACTTTGCATAGGCATAATCGTCGACGCATCCGTTCAATTGTCGGCGAGAGCCAGGCTCGGAGGCGCTTGGATGCGTCTTGTCGGCGCCTCTCTCGCCCTTTTGGTCTTGCGTGGGAGCCTCGGCGTCGTTGTGCCAGTAGCCGCACTTCTGAGCATCTTCATTGCCGAAAAGGAAAAATCGCGGGTTGCCGTCGTTCCACTCGGCCTCACAGCGATAGCCGCAGTTTGGGCGATCGCGCCTTCCATCGTGAGCAGTACCCTGTCGCGCACAGACCCTACAATCGTCGCCGTCTCACTCGAAGAGCTGTCGAGGTCATCGTCTGGTTTCACGCAATCCTCAGGACCAATTGGTCGCATAGCGGCTGTTGCCCGAGTCCTGCTTGGTCCCTTTCCATGGGAACTTGGATCTGCGGGTATTTCGTCTTTAGAAGCGCCAGTCTGGATTGCTGCGACGATACTCGCGATATCACGCGTCCGCTCCCATGGTCGCCAGGTCGCCGTGCCCGCGCTTATCGGCTTAAGTATCGCCCTCGCCATCGCCATTTCGGTCGGCAATTATGGGACGCTGCTGCGCATGAGGCTGATGATCATTCCTTGCTTGGCAGTTCTGCTCTCACTCGGCTCGAGAACAAAGAGCCCAAAGTTGCTTCCAGATGAGATGACTCCATGATTGGGTCCAAAATCAGAGTTCTAGGTCCTGCTTTGGCTGGGTACGCAATCGGCCAGCTGGCTACTCTCTTGGCGCAGTTGGGCCGAGTTCCCTTAACGGTTTCTCGCGCCGGTGTGGACGGATATGGGACGGTCGTAGTTATGGGCGTTGTCACAGCCGTCTTCTTCGTGGTCGCAATGGGGGTCGCAGATGTCGCAAGGATTGAGTTGTCGAATTGCAGCGCTGCAACGGCCTGCTTCCTTCCTAACACGCGAATTGCCACGTATACCCTTGCACAAGTGTCCGGAGCAATCACGATTCTCCTTTTGGCTGGTGCAATAACCACGGGACTGGTTGCCGATGAATGGAAGCGCACGTTGACTTGGGCAGCAAGTTACATTGTATTGACATGGCTCGGTTGGGTCACCATATTCTTGGCTCCGGGTCTTGCTCTTGTTGAGGTGCGCGGCTCGGGATTCGGCGTCGCGAACTTGATGCGAGGATTGTCCCCGCTGGCTGGGCTAGCTTGCTGCGCTGGCGTCTTTCTAATATCTGACTCAGCAGAACTGTCCGCGTTAGCTTGGGGTTTGGGCATGTCACTGCCATTTGCCGTACCTGGCCTAAAACTACAAAGGATGCAGGTGACCTCTTCGGTGGCCGCCGCTGAGCCGACCCGTCACTGGCCGCTCGTGTGGAATCCATTGGTTGCATTTTCAGCAACCGCCTTGGATGTGGTTTGGATACAACTATGGTCAACAAGTCGCGCAGTGGCCGAGTACGCACTAGCTAACCGATTGGCCGTTGCCACTCTCTTTCTACCGCTGGCTCTTCGGTCCTACCTTTGGATAAATTTGAATCGTCGGTCTTCCGAGCATAAGCGATACGCTGCCAGTCCACGCGAGGTCGTCAAGGTTATCGGTGCCTTTTGCCTTCTGTCCGTTCCCGGCGGCATTGCGCTGCTCCTCATTGGACCAGAATTGGCGCCCGTTATAACACAAGGTGAATTTAGTGTTAGTCTGCTTCTTTTCCTACTCTTTGCTCTCAGCGGCTTGAGTGCCGCCGGCCTCGTTGCTGCCCAGGCACTAGGCGCGGTTTCTTCAGCATTCCGAACGACAGCATTTCGCTACACTGCTTTGGCGGCAGCAGTCAACGTCCTTCTTTCGTCCTCCCTCGCCTGGTGGCTGGGCTCAATCGGCCCCGCGTTGGCGGGCGCGGTTTGCAACGCCGTTCTTCTCGTGGCGCTCGGCGCACGCTTCATTGGCCGCCCAGCCGAACGTTTGCGGGAGGGATGATCAAGAGTGTATTGAGCAATAAGGGGCTCTTCACGGACGAGCGTGGGTGAGGCTCGGTAGCCCGCCGGCGATGAGGAGCATCCGGAGGCGGTAGCTCTCGCGGTTGCGCAGGCCGCGGGCGATGCGGCGGTGGAGCTCGATGAGTCCGTTGACGGCTTCGGTGCCGCCGTTGGACCTGACTCGTGCCACTTGAGGGTTGGTCGTCGACTCGGCGGGTGTTTGTGCTGGTCAGGGGCGTGGGCGGGAGCGATTTGACGTACCCCGGGGGTGGGTAGGGTCGGCTGTGTGGTGTTCATCCGGAAGTCGGCTGGCCGTTCTGGCGCCACGAAGGTTCAGATCGCTGAGCGTCGCGACGGGCGGAACCACATCGTCGAGCATGTCGGGACAGCACGCTCGGAGGCTGAGCTCGCGGTGCTGATCGCCGAGGCGAACCGGCGGTTGCGCCCTGGGCAAGAGGTCCTCGACCTCGGGATCGATGACGACTCCGGGCCGGGGCGGGCAGGGGTGATCACCGGGAAGCGGTCCGCGGTGCTGTGGCACGTCCTGACGGCCGTGTACGCCCGGCTGGGGTTCGACACCATCGGCGACCCCGCATTCGAGCAGCTGGTGCTCGCGCGGATCGTGGAGCCCACGAGCAAGGCCGACTCGCTGCGGGTGCTCGACGAGCTCGGGGTGGCGCACGGGTCGCTACGCACGATGTTCCGCTGCCTGGCCCGCCCCCAGGAGCGCGGCTACCGCGACACCGTCGCGTCCGCGTGCTTCGCGCACGCCTGCACCAGCGGGGATGTCTCCTTGTGCTTGTACGACGTGACCACGTTGTACTTCGAGGCCGAACACGAGGACGAGCTGCGCAAGGTCGGCTACTCCAAGGAACGCCGGGTCGACCCGCAGATCATCGTCGGGCTGCTCGTGGACCGGGCCGGGTTCCCGCTGGAGATCGGCTGCTGGGAGGGCAACAAGGCCGAGACGACCACGATGATCCCGATCATCCGCCAGTTCCAGGACCGGCACAGCATCGAGGCCATGGTCGTGGTCGCCGACGCCGGGATGCTGTCCGCGGGCAACCTCAAGGACCTGCACGAGGCCGGGCTGCGGTTCATCGTCGGCTCCAGGGCCACCAAGGCCCCGGCTGACCTGGCCTCGCACTTCCGCTGGCACGGGGACGCGTTCACCGACGGTCAGGTCATCGACACCATCACCCCGCGGGTGGCCACCACCACCGCGCGCGGTGTCAACGACGAGAAGAAGCGGGCCGAGCCGGTGTGGGACCCGGGCGTCCACGAACGGTCGTGGCGGGCGGTGTGGGCGTACTCCGCCAAACGCGCTGCCCGCGACGCCAAGACCCTGACCTTGCAGGAGAACCGCGCCAAGGCCGTGATCGCCGGGGAGAAGGCTGCCCGCACCCCGCGGTTCGTGACCGTCAAGAACGGCTCACGCAGCCTGGACGAGACCTCACTGGCCAGGGCGCGCCGCGTGGTCGGGCTCAAGGGGTACGTCACCAACATCCCCGCGACGCTGATGCCCGCCGGTGAAGTCATCGCCAGCTACCACGAGCTGTGGCACGTCGAAGCGTCGTTCCGGATGAGCAAGAGCGACCTACGAGCCCGCCCGATCTTCCACCACACCCGCGACGCGATCGAGGCCCACCTGACCATCGTGTTCGCCGCGCTGGCCGTCGCCCGCTACCTGCAAGACGCCACCGGGATGAGCATCAAGAAGATCGTCAACACCCTGCGGCCGCTGCAACAAGTCACCGTCCGCATCGCCGGCCACGAACACCTCGCCGAGGACCCGCTCACCCCCACCGCGGAAAAGATCCTCGACGCCCTCAACATCAGCGCTCAGTGACGTACCCCGGTGGCACGAGTCGGGTTGGACGCTCCGTCGGTGTCGAAGTAGCCGAGGAACTCGCTGCGCCATCGCCGCAGGGTCGCGCCGAGGCGGGCGACCTCGGGGATGGGGCAGGTGTGCAGCCTCGCGGCGATCTTCTCCGCGATCGCCCGGCCGGCGGCGTGGCTGTCCTGGTGGTAGGCGGCGCGGACCTGTTGGGCGCAGCGCCAGGCGAGCTCGACCTCTACGTGTTCCTCCCTCGCGGTGAACGCGGCGTGGAGGCGGGCCCGTTGCCGGTCGGTGAGGTGCTCCTGCCCGGCGCGCAGGATGTTCCGGACCCGGTACAGCGGGTCGTCCCGGCGGCCGCGGTGGCCGGTGGTGTCCTGCTGCACCCGACGCCGCACATCGTCGACGACCTGGGTGGCGAGCTTGACGACGTGGAACGCGTCGAGCACCGAGCGGGCGTCCTCGAGCTGGTCATCGATCGCGTTCTTGTACCCGTGGAACGGGTCCAGGGTGGCGATCTCCACTCGAGCCCGGAAGGCCTCGCCCCGCTCGTGCAGCCAGGACTTGTAGGCCTCACCGGAACGGACCGGGACCAGGTCCAACAGCCGTGCCCGCACCTTCCCGTGCTCGTCGCGGGTGAGGTCGACCATCCCGGTCAGCTCCTTCGGGCCGCGGCCGCCCTCGACGATTGGCTTGATGGAGACGTGATGCCAGATGTGCTCGTCCACGCCGAGCCGGGTCACGCCCTCGAACCGGGCGGGGTCGTCCGCGGCGGCCTGCAGGACCGGGCGGATCGTGTTCCACACGGTCCGCCAGCCGCAGCCGAGCTGACGGCGGATCCCGTTCACCGAGGCGTGCTCGCGGCGGATCTGCTCGACCGCCCACCGTGCCGCCCGGACGGTCAGTTTCGACCTGGGCGCGGCGATGGTCTCGTCCTGCTCCAGGAACGACCCGACCGGACACCCAGCCTCGGGGCACACCCAGCGGCGTTTGCGGGCTCATCACAGATGAGGGTGTAGGTCTGGTCGGCGCGTCGGTGGCGAGGTAGGGGTCGAGGTCTCCCGAGGATGGAAGTTCTCACACTGCCCATCCGGAAGACCTCGACATGCCCGACGCTACCTTCGCTCGCCCCGACCTGACCACGTTCACGCGCCTTGACGAGCTCGGCCTGGTCGTGACCGGGCAACGCCTGGAGCCCAACAGGGCGGTGCTGGCCTGCCGCGTCATCGACGACGACCGATGGTGCCGACGCTGCGGCTGCGAGGGTGCTCCTCGCGACAGTGTGGTCCGGGAGCTGGCGCACGAGCCGTTCGGGTGGCGTCCGACGACGCTGGCGGTCACCATCCGCCGGTACCGGTGCACTGGCTGCGGGCGCGTATGGCGGCAGGACACGACCAAGGCTGCGCAGCCGCGGGCCAGGTTGTCCCGGGCGGCGCTGCGGTGGGCGCTCACCGCGCTGGTTGTCCAGCACCTGACCGTCGCCCGAGTCGCCGAGGCCTTGGCCGTCGCCTGGAACACCGCCAACGACGCGGTCCTGGCCGAGGGCAAGCGGGTCCTGATCAGCGACCCGGCCCGGTTCGACGGGGTCGCGGTGGTCGGGGTCGACGAGCACGTGTGGCGGCACACCCGCAAGGGTGACAAGTACGTCACCGTGATCATCGACCTGACCCCGATCCGCGACGGTCGTGGCCCGGCCCGGCTGCTGGACATGGTCGAAGGCCGCTCCAAGGCGGCGTTCAAGACCTGGCTCGCCGACCGTCCCCAGGCCTGGCGGGATGCCGTCGAGGCGGTCGCGATGGACGGGTTCACCGGGTTCAAGACCGCGGCGGCCGAGGAGCTGCCCGACGCGGTCGCGGTCATGGATCCCTTCCACGTCGTCCGCCTGGCAGGGGACGCTCTGGACCGCTGCCGGCGCCGGGTCCAGCAGGAACTGCACGGCCACCGCGGCCTGGCCAGCGACCCGTTGTACCGGGCCCGGCGGACCCTGCACACCGGGGACGACCTCCTCACCGACCGGCAACGAGAGCGCCTGGTCCTACTGTTCAGCACCGACGACCACGTCGAGGTCGAAGCGACCTGGGGCATCTACCAGCGGATGATCACCGCCTACCGCGACCCCGACCGGACCAGAGCCCGGGAGGCGATGCGCGCGCTCATCGGCTGCCTGCGCGACGGCGTCCCGGCCCCGCTGACCGAGCTGCGCCGCCTGGGCCGAACCCTGACCCAACGGGCCGCGGACATACTGGCCTACTTCGACCGGCCCGGCACCTCCAACGGCCCGACCGAGGCCCTCAACGGACGCCTGGAACACCTGCACGGCTCCGCCCTGGGCTTCCGCAACCTGACCAACTACATCGCCAGATCCCTGCTCGAAACCGGTGGCTTCAGGTCCCGCCTACACCCTGGATTGTGATGAGCCCGTTTGCGCCACACGATCCGCACCGGCCGCCCGAACGCCGGCGCATCGACCAGGCGCACCTCGACCCGGCCGTGAGCGTGCGCGACGACCCCACACGAGCGGCAGCCCATCACTGACGGCTCGGACTCCACCGTCACCGTGAGCGCGTCGCGGTCGTCGCGGACGACGTCGATCACGCGGAGACCGTCCAGGCCGATCAGCAGGTCACAACGGTCGCAGTAGGCGCCCGCCGGGCAGCACAACGTGGGCTCGGGCATCGTCGAGGTCCTTGGGTTCAGGAGAGGTAGAAGTCCTCTGATCCTCAAGGGCCTCGACCCCTACCCGCCGGACCCCAAGCGCCTCAGCGCGTCGCGCGCTCACCCCACACTCAACGGCGAAGAGCCCGAATTCTGCGCTTCCTCTCAGAAGGCCTAGCCGCGTGGAACTCGGAAGGTGCACCCGCAAGGCTGTTGTCCTGACGTCAAGATAATTCGATGCCCGGCCAACCACGAGGCAGCCCCAGCCACATGGCCAAGATCATCTACACACTGACCGACGAGGCGCCGATGCTGGCGACCTACTCCTTCCTGCCCGTCGTCGAAGCCTTTGCCAAGGCCGCGGGTGTCGACGTCGAGACCCGGGACATCTCCCTCGCCGGCCGGATCGTCGCCGCGTTCGGCGACCTCCTTCCCGAGGACCAGCGCGAGGCCGACGCACTGGCCGAGCTGGGCGAGCTCGCGACGACGCCCGAGGCCAACATTATCAAGCTGCCCGACATCGCGGCATCCGTGCCGCAGCTCAAGGCGGCGATCAAGGAACTCCAAGCGCGCGGCCTACAACTCCCCGACTACCCCGAGGACCCGCAGACCGACGAGGAGCGCGACGCCCGCGCTCGCTACGACAAGGTCAAGGGCAGCGCGGTCAACCCCGTTCTGCGCGAGGGCAACTCGGACCGTCGCGCCCCTGCTGCCGTCAAGAACTACGCCCGCAAGCACCCGCACTCGATGGGTGCCTGGAGCAGCGACAGCAAGACCAATGTCGCCACCATGGGCCACGACGACTTCCGCTCCAACGAGCAGTCGGTGATCCTCCCCGCGGCCGACACCCTCACCATCCGCCACACCGCGGCCGACGGCACCGAGACGATCCTCAAGGACGGCCTCAAGGTCAAGGGCGGCGAAGTCGTTGACGGCACCCTCATCTCGGCCAAGGCGCTCGACGCCTTCCTCGCCCACCAGGTCGCCCGCGCCAAGGCCGAGGACGTACTCTTCTCGGTGCACCTCAAGGCCACCATGATGAAGGTCTCCGACCCGATCATCTTCGGTCACGCCGTGCGCGCCTACTTCAAGGATGTCTACGACGAGTACGGCGACGAGCTCATCGCCGCTGGCCTCGACGGCATCCAGGGCCCTGGCGGCGATCCTCGCCGGGCTCGACTCGCTGGACAACGGTGCGGAGATCAAGGCGGCCTTCGAGCAGGGCCTCGCCGACGGCCCGCGCCTGGCGATGGTCAACTCCGACAGGGGCATCACCAACCTGCACGTCCCGAGCGATGTCATCATCGACGCCTCGATGCCGGCGATGATTCGGACATCGGGCCACATGTGGGGGCCCGACGGCAACGAGGCCGACACCCTCGCCGTCATCCCCGACTCCTCCTACGCCGGGGTCTACCAGTCGGTCATCGACGACTGCCGCGCCCACGGCGCCTACGACCCCACCACCACGGGCTCGGTCCCCAACGTGGGCTTGATGGCGCAGAAGGCCGAGGAGTACGGCTCCCACGACAAGACCTTCACCATCGCGTCCGACGGTCGCGTCGAGGTCGTCAATGCCGCCGGCGAGGTCCTCATGAGCCACGACGTCGAGGCCGGCGACATCTGGCGCGCCTGCCAGACCAAGGACGCCCCCATCCGGGACTGGGTCAAGCTCGCCGTCACGCGCGCCCGCCTGTCCGGCACGCCCGCGATCTTCTGGCTCGACAGCGAGCGTGCGCACGACCGCAACCTCATCGGCCTCGTCGAGAAGTACCTCGCCGACCAGGACACGGATGGCCTCGACATCACCATCGCCTCCCCCGTCGAGGCGGCCAAGACCTCCGTCGAGCGCATCCGCCGCGGCGAGGACACCATCTCGGTCACCGGCAACGTCCTGCGCGACTACAACACCGACCTCTTCCCGATCCTCGAGCTCGGCACCAGCGCCAAGATGCTCTCGGTGGTCCCGCTGATGAACGGTGGCGGCCTCTTCGAGACCGGCGCCGGCGGCTCGGCCCCGAAGCACGTCCAGCAGCTCGTCGCCGAGAACTACCTGCGCTGGGACAGCCTCGGTGAGTTCCTCGCGCTCGCCGAGTCCCTCCGCCACGAGGCGAACAAGGGCAACGAGCGGGCGGGCATCCTCGCCGACACCCTCGACGCCGCGACCGAGAAGCTGCTCGACGAGAACAAGTCCCCCGCCCGTCGGGGCGGCCAGATCGACAACCGAGGCAGCCACTTCTGGATCGCCAACTTCTGGGCCCAGGAGCTTGCCGGGCAGACCGAGGACGCCGACCTCGCCGCCGCGTTCAAGGATGTCGCCAACGTCCTCAAGGAGCAGGAAGACGCCATCGACGCAGAGCTCATCGGCGTCCAAGGACACCCGGTCGACATCGGCGGCTACTACCGCCCGGACAACGCCAAGGCCAGCGAGGTCATGCGCCCGAGCGCGACCTTCAACGAGGCACTTGCCCGGCTCAACGACTGATCAGGCCGGCCTTCGCGAGTTGCTCCAGAACCGTCGTCGCCAGCGCACGGTGGCCTTGGTCATTGGGCTGGAGGCCGTCGGCCGTGAGCAGTTCGGATCGGCCGGTCAGGGGCTGACCCGTGTCCAGCCACGTGGCCCCGGAGTCGGTGGCTGCCCTCTTCACCCGGTCGATCACAGCCGCAAAGCGACTGTCAGCTGGCCGCTGGTCCCACCACGGGGTGACGATCACGATCACGGCGGACGGAGCACCAGCCCGAATGCCGCCCACGGTGTCGGTCACTGCCTTGCTCACCGATTCCGGCGGAAGTCCGATGTCGTTGGCTCCCCCGGTGATCAGCACCAGCGCCGGGTCTGCGGCGACCACGGCCTGCACCCGGGTCACGTACGAGCCCGCGTTCGCCCGAGCCCTCGCATAACCGACGCCGGGCGCTGCCAGGTTGGTCACCTGCCAGTCGCGCTCCTTCGCCATCACCCGAACCCATCCGGTGTCTGAAGTCGACGCGCCCGAGCCTGCCGCGAACGAGTCGCCGAGGACGGCCACTCGGGACCTCGGACCGATCTCGAGCGCGGCACTGGGGGATACAGCTGGTGTCGACGATGGACTCGCACTGGGCGAGCGCTCGTCCACGGATGACCGCGAGGGGGACGGGGACGCTGAGGTGGCCGCGCCTGTGTCAGCTTGACCGGGCGCGCGGAGCGCAAAGAACACCAGGACGAAGGTGAGAGCGGCGAGTGCCGCCAGGCCGGCGTCGCGAAGTCGTGAACCCATGATTGCGACATCATGGCACTGACCGGAGGGACCGGCAGTGACCTCCGGTCACCGAAAGCGGCCGAATCGCCTATCAAGGTGACGTGCTCCTACGTAACTCGTCAGGCGGGTCGGTACCGCGTGATCACCGGCTGCGGCGCCCTTCTCCCATCAGTCGGTGCCGTAGAGGTCGCGCGTGTGGACCTTGGCCGCGACGTCAGCCAATGCCGGCGACTGTCGGTTGGTCACGATGAGGTCGGCCCGGCGCTTGAACTCCTCGAGGTCGTTGACGACCTCGAAGTTGAAGAAGCGGTCGGCATCCAACGTCGGCTCGTGGACGATGACCTCGACCCCCTTGGCCTTGAGCCGCTTCATGACCCCCTGGACCGACGAGGTCCTGAAGTTGTCCGATCCCGCCTTCATGATCAGACGGTGGATGCCGACGACCCGCGGCTGACGCGCGAGGATGTCGGCGGCGATGAAGTCCTTGCGCGTGGTGTTGGAGTCGACGATCGCGCGGATGAGGTTCTGCGGGACCTGATCGTAGTTCGCAAGCAGCTGCTTGGTGTCCTTGGGCAGGCAGTACCCGCCGTAGCCACGAGCATCTCGCGACGGTGGCCGCGGTCCTGCGCACGGCGACCACCCGGCTTTTCTAGGCACCGCCCCATGGTGCGTGCCCGGCATACCCGGTAGTGTTCTCTTGACGTCAAGATAAATCTCGAGACAAGGAAGTCACCTCGGATGGCCACGATCATCTACACCTTCACCGACGAGGCGCCGATGCTGGCGACCTACTCCTTCCTGCCCGTCGTCGAGGCCTTTGCCAAGGCCGCGGGTGTCGACGTCGAGACCCGGGACATCTCCCTCGCCGGGCGCATCGTCGCCGCGTTCTCCGACGTCCTCCCCGAGGACCAGCGCGAGAGCGACGCCCTCGCCGAGCTCGGCGCTCTGGCCACGACGCCCGAGGCCAACATCATCAAGCTCCCCAACATCTCGGCCTCGGTGCCGCAGCTCAAGGCTGCCATCAAGGAGCTCCAGGCGCGCGGGATCGACCTGCCCGACTACTCCGACGACCCGCAGACCGACGCCGAGCGCGACGCCAATGCCCGCTACGACAAGGTCAAGGGCAGCGCGGTCAATCCCGTTCTCCGCGAGGGCAACTCGGACCGCCGCGCCCCCGCCGCCGTGAAGAACTACGCCCGCAAACACCCGCACTCGATGGGCGCCTGGACCGCGGACAGCAGGACCAATGTCGCCACCATGGGCGAGCACGACTTCCGCTCCAACGAGCAGTCCGTGATCATGCCCGCCGCCGACACCCTGACCATCCGGCACACCGCCACCGATGGCACGGTGACCGACCTCAAGAGCGGCCTGAAGGTCCTCGAGGGCGAGGTCGTCGACGCCACCTTCATGTCGGCGAAGGCGCTCGACGCCTTCCTCGCCGACCAAGTCGCCCGAGCCAAGGCCGAGGACGTCCTCTTCTCGGTGCACCTCAAGGCCACGATGATGAAGGTCTCCGACCCCATCATCTTCGGCCACGTGGTGCGCGCCTACTTCAAGGACGTGTATGCGGCGCACGGCCCCGCGCTGCTGGCTGCCGGTCTCGACGGCTCCAACGGCCTGGCCGCGATCCTCGACGGGCTCGCCGAGCTCGAGAACGGCGAGGAGATCCGCGCCGCCTTCGAGCAGGGCCTCGCCGACGGGCCGCGCCTGGCGATGGTGAACTCCGACAAGGGCATCACCAACCTGCACGTCCCGAGCGATGTCATCGTCGACGCCTCGATGCCCGCGATGATCCGCACCTCGGGCCACATGTGGGGCCCGGACGGCGCCGAGGCCGACACCCTTGCCGTCATCCCGGACAGCTCGTATGCCGGGGTCTACCAGTCCGTCATCGACGACTGCCGCGCGCACGGCGCCTACGACCCGACGACGATGGGCTCGGTGCCCAATGTCGGCCTCATGGCCCAGAAGGCCGAGGAGTACGGCTCGCACGACAAGACTTATCTGGTTGCGTCCGACGGCGTCGTCGAGGTCGTCAACGGGGCCGGTGAGGTGCTCATGAGCCACCGGGTCGAGGCCGGCGACATCTGGCGCGCCTGCCAGACCAAGGACGCCCCGATCCAGGACTGGGTCAAGCTCGCGGTCACCCGCGCCCGCCTCTCCGGCACGCCGGCGATCTTCTGGCTCGACGAGTCCCGCGCCCACGACCGCAACCTCATCGGCCTGGTCCAGAAGTACCTCGGGGACCACGACACGGACGGTCTCGACATCTCCATCGCCTCCCCCGTCGAGGCCGCGAAGACCTCGGTCGAGCGGATCCGCGAGGGCAAGGACACCATCTCGGTCACCGGCAACGTCCTGCGTGACTACAACACCGACCTCTTCCCGATCCTCGAGCTCGGCACGAGCGCCAAGATGCTCTCCGTGGTCCCGCTCATGAACGGCGGCGGCCTCTTCGAGACCGGCGCCGGCGGCTCGGCCCCCAAGCACGTGCAACAGCTGGTCGAGGAGAACTACCTGCGCTGGGACAGCCTCGGTGAGTTCCTCGCCCTGGCCGAGTCCTTCCGGCACGAGGCCAACAAGGGCAACGCGCGCGCCGGCATCCTCGCCGACACCCTCGACAAGGCGACCGAGAAGCTGCTCGACGAGAACAAGTCACCGGCACGCCGCGTCGGGCAGATCGACAACCGTGGCAGCCACTTCTGGATCGCCAACTACTGGGCCCAGGAGCTGGCCGGCCAGCACGACGACGCCGAGCTCGCGGCCGCGTTCGCGGACGTCGCCGCTGCGCTCAAGGACAACGCCGAGGCCATCGACGCCGAACTCATCGGCGTCCAGGGCCACTCGGTCGACATCGGCGGCTACTACCGTCCCGACGACGCCAAGGCGAGCGAGATCATGCGCCCGAGCACAGCCTTCAACGAGGTCCTCGCCTCGCTGTCCTGATCACCGGGCCCGTCCGCCCGACCACGGACGAACGAGGCTGTGTGCCGGGAGTCAGCTCCCGGCATGCAGCCTCGTGATTGCGGCGGCGACCACATCAGGCGCGTCTCGCATGACGAGGTGACCACTCCCCCACACGATCTCGAGTTCGATGCGCGCGTCCTCAGGCCGGACCGAGTTCGCGCCCAAGGTCGTGCAGAGCCGTCGCTGGCGGCGGAGCCACGCACGATTGGGCGGCCACCACTCACGACGAACGGCGGCGAGGACCTCCACGGGAATCTCGGGCAGGAGGTGTGTGTGTCGGAGATGCTCCAGGTCGTGGGCGAGGTCGGGAAAACTGCAGTTCTCGGCGATGAGCGCCTCAGTGGCGGCACCGAGGTGCAGACGCCTCGCGGCCGACGCAGCCACCGCGTGCGCAGTCGTCCGAATCGATCCCGAGGGCCGGAGGCCCTTCTCCACACTCCCATCGACGAGAACCAGGCCAGCGGTCAGTTCGGGATGCAGCCGAGCCGTCGCCTCGACCAGGAAGCCGGCCATCGAATGACCCACCAGGACGACCGGGGCGTCTCCAGTGGAGACCACCGCCTCGACGATGCGCTCGACCTCAGCCCGCAAGACCAACGGCCGCGACTGTCCGTGGGCGAGGCGCCCGAGCCCCGGGCGATCGAGCAGGACAACCTCCCCGGGCACCGAGAGCCGGTCGACGACCGGCGCCCAGACGCTCGCGGGCAGGCCGAGACCAGCGCAGAACACGACCCTCATGCCGGGGCCCGAAGGAGCACGACGCAAACCCTAGGGGTGACTTCGCGCGATGCCGTCACTCCCCGCCGGTGAGCACGCCGAGCCACGCTGCTAACGTCGGAAACGGAGAAAGAACCACACCTCGAACGAAGGGTTTTGCCGTGAGCACCACACCCGTGAAGGTCGCTGTCACAGGAGCCGCTGGCCAGATCGGCTACAGCCTCCTCTTCCGCATCGCGAGCGGTGCCCTGCTGGGTCCGGACACACCCGTCGAGCTGCGCCTGCTCGAGATCACCCCTGCCCTCGGCGCCCTC
>Ga0208940_1002823_pt1 | contig 15607 bp, 14 predicted proteins | sample AD_JPNNA6_MetaG_FD_184445 | JGI IMG/M metagenome (GOLD analysis project Ga0208940, IMG submission 184445) | Active sludge microbial communities of municipal wastewater-treating anaerobic digesters from Japan - AD_JPNNA6_MetaG (SPAdes) (version 2) | ecosystem: Engineered > Bioreactor > Anaerobic... | reverse complement strand
CTCGGGCGTCCCTCCGCGTCGCGGGTCGTCACCGCCCTCGCGGGGTCCTGACGCCCTGGGCGAGAAGCGGCAGGAGGGGTGAAATTTCCCCGTACTTCAGGCACGGAGTGAGTACCTGAAGTACCAGTTCTTTCAGGGGGTATGGGGGTCGGCCCGCGGCCTGAACTTGAGCCTTTCAGGGCGTATGGGGGCGCCCCGCGGCAGTGCCGGGTGATCGGTCAGCCGGTGGTGGCGCCGGTGATCCGGTGCAGCATGAACAACTGCTCGGAGTCGGACTCGCCGGACACGGCATACACCCGGCCGCCGTCGATGCGCACAGGGCGGACGAGGTGCCGCGCGGTGCGGCCGTTGCTGTCGGCATACCCGATCCACACCGCGAGCGAGTCGGAAACTGCTTGCCGCAGTAGCGCGCTGGTCTCCTGCGGAGAGCCGGACAACGTGACCGGCGGTGCCGCTCCGGCGACCGGCCGCTCGGGTGCGTTGCGCAGGGTGGCGACTACGGAGCGCACCAGTGCCGCGTCGACCGGCGACAGCGTGGGCTCAGGAGCAGGGCGTGCGACTGGCGGTCGCGCCCGCCGCGTGGTCGGGCGCTCGACGACCACCGTCCCGTCGAAGGACTCGCGCGCCGGCGAATAGCCGCCCGCCCGCAGCACCTCGACGAGGGTGGCGGGGTCGGCCTGCGAGACGAGCACCGTCGGGGCGATCCGGCGCAGCACGGCGCGGGCCAGGCTGCGGTCGGCCAGCAGCGCCGCAAGGACCGCCTCGTCATCAGAGCGGATGTATGCCGTCGCGGCGCCGACCCGCGTCTGCCCATGTCGCCGGGCGACATCGCGGACGAGGTAGTCCAGCGGTTGGGGGACGGGCGTCCGGCTGGAGTCGCGCAAGGTGTCGAGAACCTCGTCGGCGGTCCACCCGGTGTCGAGGGCCCGGCGCACCGACTCGCCGGACAGCCGCAGAACCGTTGCGCCACCGCGGGATTCGACATCGGAGACCAAGCGCATGAAGCGGCCGAGCGCGCCGTCGAGCGGCCCGGGGGCGATCGCGGTGAGGTCGGCCTGCAACAGCACGTGGTCGACGGACGCCGGAAGCGTCGCATCGGCCGTCGCCGCCAACTCGGCCGTCGGCACCCGATCGACGAGCGCCCGACCGAGGCTCGTCAGGGCGCCCAGGGCCCGAGCCCCGAGCCATTCGGCCTCGCGCAGCACCGCCTCGGCAGCGTCGGTCAACGCCCGTCGGTCGCCCAACGGCCGACGCCAGAGCAGCCGCTCGATCACTGACTCCGCGCTCGGTGCAGTCCCCGCCGGAAGCCCGGCCAACTCGCCAAGCACATCCGCGCGCACGCCGCGCACCGCCGGCCAGCGGACCTCAGGCCCGAGTGCGCCCACGGTCGCCCCGCCGTTCGGTGCCGTCCCCACGAGGTATGCCGCGCGCGGACTCTCCCACCAAGCCTGGGCGACCGTCGCCCACCGGGCCCCAGCCGAGCGTGAGCGCCAGACGTCGAACTCAGGGGTCGGCGAGAAGGCCGGGGTGAGCTCGCCGTCGTCAGCGATCAGCCCGGCGGCGAGCGCCACCTCGGCCAGCCATCCGGCCTGGGCGGTCTCGACATCGAGGGAGCGAGCCAGGCCGGCGAGGTCGCGGACGCCGAGGGCACCCGAGCGAAGCACTCGTGGCGGCAAAGCCGTCCAGAGGTCACCGAGTTGATCGAGCAGGCCCAGCAGATCACGCGCCCCGGCCCCGGCCACCCGATCGGCGACGGCCGGATCGACCTGAGCGTCGGTCAGCGCAGGGGCCTGCAACGCGGGTTCGCGATGCAGCCGACCCCCACGCAGGGCCAACCCCACCTCGCGCACGAGGGTGATGTGCCCGATCCCGCTCGGCGCACACAGCCCGTGCGTGACCAGCCACGAGGCACCCTGATGAGCCGGACCCGACGGCGGAACGGCTCCGATGGGGGGACCCCACGTGAGCGTGTCGAGGATTGCTCGGGCTGCCACCGGCGCCTCGGCGAGCAGGGCGGGAAGGTCGTCGGGGAGCGGAGGGGTGTGGGCGGCATACTCCGAGGAGACCTCGGCCGCGGGGAGGCCGAGCCCGCCCGGGTGTGGCCCGAGCACTTCCGTCACGGCGCGCACGGGGTGCGGCCCGGAGGAGGTCCACCAGACGAGGCCGACCGACCAGAGTCGATCGAGTGCCTCGGTGGGGTCGCCCCCGAGGAGGGCCGCGACGTCCTCGACCGCGGCGGTGCCGGTGCGGTTCGGCTCGGCGGCGACGACGAGGGCCTCGACGGTCTGCAACTGACCGCGGTCCAGGCGCTCAAGAGCCCGCTGGACGCTCGTGCGGGTCGTTGCCCGAGCGGCGAGCGCGACGAGGTCGGCCGGAGTCGGTCGGGCCAGGTCGGGGCGGGCAAGCAACAGTGTCGTGAGTTGCTCGTCGGTGCGATGACGGAGGTCGTCGGCCAGGCTGCGCGCCGCCGGATGCGGTGCGCGTGGGGTCGTACCTCGCCTCCGCTGCATCAGATCATCGTCGCACGCCCCGACCATCGGGTATGCCGCCCGCCCACCCCAGGGACCGCGCGGGGAGGCCGCCCGCCCACCTTGCCTGCTCGGGAGTTGCCTACTCGGCAGGCGGCTGTCAGGGTGCGGAGATGGTCTTCACGGGGTTCCCGCCACAGGCTCTGGACTTCTATGCCGGGCTGGAGGCTGACAACAGCAAGGCGTTCTGGACGGCGAACAAGGGCACCTGGGAGTCTGCCGCGCGCGACCCGATGCTCGCGCTGCTGGACGAGTTGGAGGACGAGTTCGGTCCGGCGACGCCGTTTCGGCCCTATCGGGACGTGCGGTTCAGCGCAGACAAGTCCCCCTACAAGTCCCATCTCGGAGCGGTGGCCGGACCGACCAAGGGGGTCGGGTGTTATGTCCAGCTCAGCGCCGAGGGGTTGCTCGTCGGCGGAGGCTTCCACTCACACGGATCGGCACAAACCGCTCGCTACCGGGCTGCGGTCGACGCGCCGGCCTCGGGAACGGCACTGGAGGCCATCGTCGGGGGCCTACGGGACAAGGGTTTTGCCGTGCGGGGCGCCAGCGTGAAGACGGCGCCGCGAGGGTTCGCCAAGGACCATCCGCGGATCGACTTGTTGCGGATGGCCGAATTGATGGTCATCCGGGAGATCGGCACGCCCGAGTGGCTGGCCACCCCCCGGGTCGTCACCGAGGTCGCCGAGGCCTGGCGCGCCGTCGGGCCCTTGGTGGACTGGGTGGTCGAGCACGTCGGAGCCGACTGAGCGCTTGACCGGGCTGACCGGCCGAGGGGCCGACGGGCTGCTCATCGACATGGGCTGCGAATCGACTTGCCAGCCCCATTAGGCTTGGCCTCGCGCGACGTGCGCGGATGGCCGGACCCGCCGGCCCACGAGCTCGAGGTGAGACGGTGCCCACAGGCAAGGTCAAGTGGTACGACGCGGAAAAGGGTTTCGGCTTCCTCTCCGACGACGATGGCGGCGACGTCTTTCTGCATGCCAACGCGCTTCCTGAAGGTGTGAGCACCCTCAAGGGCGGCACCCGGGTCGAGTTCGGCATCGTTGAGGGTCGCCGCGGCGCTCAGGCGCTCTCGGTCAAGGTGCTCGACCCGGCTCCGTCGGTCGTCGCCTCGCAGCGGGCTGCGCACCGCAAGCCCAGCGAAGACATGGTCCTCATCATCGAAGACCTCATCAAGCTGCTCGACAACACGTCGGAGTCGTTGCGCCGGGGGAAGTACCCCGACAAGAACCACGCCGGCAAGGTCGCCCAAGTCCTGCGCGCCGTCGCCGCCGACCTGGAGGCGTGATGAGTCAGGTCAAGTCCGACTCGGCGCTCGCCGGGGCGGTCGACCTGGCCCGTGACGCAGCCATAGCCATCGCCGAGCCCGGCGCCGTCGGCGCTCACCTCGAGGTCGTCATGGAGGCCGAGCGGCTGGCGACGCACTACTTCGCGTGCGACCACACGGCATACCGAGGCTGGCGCTGGTCTGTGAGCGTGGCCCGCGCGCCGCGCCAGAAGTTCGCGACGGTCTGCGAGACGTCCCTCGTGCCCGGCGCCGACGCGATCCTCGCACCCGAGTGGCTCCCGTATGCCGCGCGGATCGCCCCCGGCGACGTCGGCGCGGGCGACGTGCTGCCCTACCGCGAGGACGACCCGCTGTTGCAGGCGGGTTTCGAGGCCACGGGGGACGACGAGGTCGACCAACTCGCCTTCGCCGAGCTTGGCCTGGGCCGCAAGCGGGTCCTCTCACCCGAGGGGCGCGTGGCCGCCGCCGAGCGTTGGTATGCCGGTTCGCACGGCCCTCGCTCCGAGGTCGCCGAGAAGGCCACCGACCGCTGCGTGAGCTGTGGCTACTACCTGCCGATGGCCGGGGCGTTGCGCCGCTCGTTCGGAGTGTGTGCCAACGAATGGTCGCCCTCGGACGGCGCTGTCGTCAGCCTCGACCACGGCTGCGGTGCGCATTCGGAGATCGACGTCGAAGCCGTTCCCGCCGTCGTGGTCCCCGAACCCATCCTTGACGAGTTCTCGGTGGACATCCTCCCGCGCGACTGAGGTCTGCCAGCTTCTGGCTCGTGGCTCAGCCGGCTCCCCGCTCAGTCGAACCCTGGCTCAGCCAGCTCCGGCGGCGTTGCCGCGGCCGCGGCGCAGATAGGCATAGCCGATCACGCCGAGCACCAACCCGGCGGCGGCACACCGCGGCCACCAGGACCGCTCGCCCGTGTGCAGGCTCGAGACGAGCAGGGTGAGCACCAGCGCGACCGCCCAGGCCGCCAGGCCCCACTCGACGATCCGGCGCATCGGCACCGCCAACGGCCGCAGCGGCTCGCGCTCGGCGCTGGGCTCGGTCATGACGGGCAGCCTATCCGCAGCCGGAGGGGCTCAAACCGGCGAGGCGGGAGCAGGCGGAAAGCCAGCAGGAAGCAGGCTGGAGGCGAGCGGGGGAGGCGTGCGGACGGCATACAGGGACAGATCGGGCGCTGCGCACGGCGGGTGGTGAGCCGACACACGTCGGAAACCTGCCCGCCGCTAGCCTGTTTGACATGGCGAAAGCAGCGCCCACGCGCACCCCTGTTCCGACGAGCGGCATCGACCGCTTCTTCAAAATCACCGAACGCGGCTCCAGCGTCGAACGCGAGATCCGCGGCGGTGTCGTCACGTTCTTCACGATGGCCTACATCGTGGTCCTCAACCCGCTCATCCTCGGCTTCGTCAAGGACGCCAACGGGCAGTTCCTCGGCGGCGGTGCCGCGCCGAACCTGGCGGCGATCGCGGCGGGCACGGCGCTGGTCGCGGGCCTGATGACGATCTTCATGGGGGTCTTCGCCAACTTCCCGCTGGCGCTGGCGACGGGCCTGGGTCTCAACGCCTTCGTTGCCTTCTCCATCGCCACGAAGATGACCTGGGCCGACGCGATGGGGCTGGTTGTCCTCGAAGGCATCATCATTCTTGTCCTCGTGCTCACCGGCTTCCGGACCGCGGTGTTCCACGCCGTCCCCGCCCAACTGAAGATCGCCATCTCCGTCGGCATCGGCCTGTTCATCGCCATGATCGGCCTGGTCGATGCGGGCTTCATCCGCCGCACCGGCGTCGGCCCGGTCCCCGTCGAGCTCGGTGTCGGGGGCACGCTGAGCGGCTGGCCGGTCCTCGTCTTCGCCATCGGGCTGCTGCTCGTCATCGGCCTGTGGGTCGCCAAGGTCCGCGGCGCGATCCTGCTGTCGATCATCATCACCACGGTCCTGGCGATCATCGTCGAGGCCATCGCCAAGGTCGGCCCGACCGTCATCGGCCAGAACCCGGACGGCTCCAACAAGACCAACCCGCTCGGCTGGAACCTCAACGTGCCTGCGCTGCCCGACAAGGTCATCGCGACGCCTGACTTGTCGACCGTCGGCCAGTTCAACCTCTTCGGGTCGTTCGGCAAGGCCGGCTTCGTGGCCGCGGCGCTGCTCGTGTTCACCCTCATGCTCGCCGACTTCTTCGACACGATGGGCACGATGACCGCCATCGGCGCCGAGGCCGGGCTCAACGACACCGAGGGCACGCCGCCCAACACCCAGAAGATCCTCATCGTCGACTCGGTCGCCGCCGCCGCGGGTGGCGCTGCGGGCGTCTCGTCCAACACGTCCTACATCGAGTCGGCGTCCGGCGTCGGTGAGGGCGCGCGCACGGGTCTGGCGTCTGTCGTCACGGGCGCGCTCTTCCTGCTGTCGATGGTCTTCGCCCCGCTCGTGGAGATCATCCCCAACGAGGCCGCAGTGCCCGCGCTCGTGCTCGTCGGCTTCCTCATGATGCAGCAGGTCAAGGGCATCGACTGGGACAACTTGGAGATCGCCATCCCGGCGTTCCTCACGATCATCCTCATGCCGTTCACCTACTCGATCACGGTGGGCATCGGCGCCGGCTTCATCGCGTTCGTCTTCATCAAGTTGGTCCGCGGCAAGTCCTCGGCAATCCACCCGCTCATGTGGTTGGTCTCGGGGCTGTTCGTCCTCTACTTCGCCATCGACCCGCTGCGCCGGATCCTCGGCGCCGGCTGACCGACCGGAGCCGCCAACCACCAACCAGCACCACCACCGACGGCCGGTATGCCGCGGGCGCGAGCCGCGCGGCATACCGGCCGTTTCGTTGTGGTTCAGCGCTCCCAGCAGGAGGCGGGGCGCTCGTAGGTCGACTTGGCTGAGGATGTCGGGTCCGCGGCGGCAGATGTGGACGGCGTCGCAGATGCCGCAGGTCCCGCCGAGGTCGCCGACCCTGAGGACGTCGCGGTGGCCGTGGCCGTGGCCGTCGAGGTCGGGTCGATCGAGTGGATCCGCGAGTCGATGAATCGGTGGATCGCCGAGTAGTCGAACGTGCCCGCAAGGGGATGGACGACGCTCTGGCCGGAGACCGTGCCGGTGGTCATCACGGGATGCGCCGGGTCGACGAGCGAGATCGGCGTCATGTCGCCCATCTCCCGGGCCAAGGAGATCGCCGTCTTCGCTTCGTCGGTGCTGAGGTTGGTGGTCACGTTGTCGCCGAGGGCGTCGATGAGCCCGCTGACGGCGGCGGGGTTGGCCAGAGTGCCGGCCGAGACCGCGCGGTTCTTGAGCGCGACGGTGATCTTCTGTTGGTTGGCCTGGCGATCGAAGTCGCCGCCGTTGAGCCCGAACTGCATGCAACTGCGCGGATTGCCGTCCCCGCGGGCCCGAGCCAGGCTCAAGGCGTGGGTCCCGTCGATGCGATAGATCCCGTCGCGGGGGTAGTAGACCGCCCGGCAGGCGACCTCCTCATGGGGGCAGCCACCGTCGGCGTTGGTGTCGAAGATCCCCTCGTGCCCGTTGCCGACGATCTCCACGTCGATGCCGCCCACGGCGTCGACCGCAGTCCGCAGCACGGTGTAGTTGATGTGAACCCAGTACTGCGGCTGGATCCCGGTGACCGTGTTCACGGCGGCCATCAAGGCCCGCGCGCCGGTCGCGTCGGTCTGTTGATAGTCAGGCACCTCGGCCTGGGGCTTGTCGAACACTCCCGTCGCGCATTCGTAGACCGCGTTGACCTTCGCGGCAGCGCCGACGACGCACTTGTTGCCGAGTTTGACCCACGTGTCCCGCGGCACGGCCACCATGACCGCGGTGTGGTCGACGGGGTTGATGCTCAGCAGTTGGATCGAGTCGGTGAGCCACATGCCCTGGCCGCCGGACCCGGTGGAGTGGGCGGCATCATCCTGGGAGGTGCCGAAGATGAGGATGTTGACCCGGCCGTCCGGGCCGGTCGCGAGGGGCGCGCCCCCGCCTACGAGTCCGGCCACTCCGCCGCCCCCGGCGAATACCTTGGAGGTCATCGACGACGCCTTGACGACGAGGAATCCGCTCACGCCACCGACGATCAAGACGACGATGGCGGCTGCGACGGTGAGGATCAGGCGACGTCGGCGATGCCTGATGCGACGTTCGGACGCCGCTTCTGCCCGCGTGGCGGGGGAGGCCAAGGGCGGTGACGCGCCGGTGGACGCGGTCGGGTCGGGGTCACCGGTTGTCATGGCCTCAAGTCAATGGAATCGTCGACAGTTCCGTTCCAGGGTACGCGCCGGATCTGTCGGTCGTAGACGCAGAGCGCGACGGCCGGCTCGGTCCCGCAGCCGTGCGAGGATGCCGAGGTGGACCGCAGCGCGACCTTCGCCTCGCTGCGGGTCCACAACTATCGCCGGTATGCCGCAGGCGGCCTCGTCAGCAACGCAGGCACCTGGATGGGGCGGGTCGCGCAGGACTGGCTGGTCCTCACCGAGTTGACCGACCACTCCTCGACCGCATTGGGTGTGGCGACCGGGCTGCAGTTCGCGCCGTTCCTGCTCCTCGCGCCGTGGTCGGGGATGATCGCCGATCGCTTCCCCAAACGCCGGATCCTCCTGGCGACCCAGACCACGCTGGCGGTGACGGCCCTGCTCTTGGGCATCCTCACGGTGTCCGGAGTGGTTCAACTCTGGCAGGTGTATGCCCTCGCGTTCGTCCAGGGCCTGGCCCAGGCCATCGACAACCCCGCCCGGCAGGCGTTCGTCGTCGAGATGGTCGGGCCGGGGCATCTGGCCAATGCCGTCGCTCTCAACAGCGCGTCGTTCAACGCCGGGCGGCTCATCGGCCCGGGGGTCGCGGGACTGATCATCGCGGCATACGGGACGGGGGTGGCGATGGTCGTGAACTCGCTGTCCTTCGTCCTGCTCCTGGTCGCCTTGCTGGCCATGCGGGCCGACGATTTGCAGCCGGCGCCGCTCGCGCGCGGGAGGGGGCGGATCCGCGAAGGGCTGGTCTATGTCCGCGGGCGCACCGACATCAAGGTCATCCTGGTGCTCGTTTTCGTCCTGGGGACGTTCGGGATGAACTTCCAGATCACCACCGCGCTTATGGCGACGCAGGCGTTTGGGAAGGGGCCGACCGAATTCGGGATCCTCGGCTCGATCATGGCGATCGGATCGCTGTCAGCGGCGCTGTTGTCGGCTCGTCGGGCGCGTCCACGGCTGCGGGTCCTGCTCGTCGCGCTGGCCGGTTTCACGGTGGCCACGGGGCTCGCCGCCGTCGCCCCCACCTACGAGTTGTTCGCCCTCGCGCTGATCCCCTGCGGCCTGACGGCGCTGACGGCGTTGACGACGGCGAACACGCTCGTCCAGTTGTCGGTCGACCCGGCGATGCGTGGCCGGGTGATGGCCCTCTACATGGCGATCTTCCTGGGCGGCACGCCGATCGGGGCTCCGCTCATCGGGCGGCTCGGCGACTGGGCGGGGCCGCGGTGGACGATCGGCGTCGGGTCGGTCGCCGTCGGGTTGAGTGTGGTCATCGTCGGTGGCTGGTTGGTCAAGAGGGAGAATGTCGACATGTTGATCCGCAAGCGGGGCCGTCGATGAACGTCCGGTTCCGGCAGCGGCTGACCTTCGCCGTGTTGGTCCTGCTCGTCGTCCTCGGGGTGGCCGCCGCCCTCGTGAGGTGACCGGGCGGCATACCCCCAGGTGCGCGGGCGGCATACCCCCGCGTTGGTCCGCCCCGCCCCCGCCCCCAACCCCACAACGGAGATAGCGCTCGCACGGTCATCTTTCCGGCGTTTGAAGCCCTTCAGACACGGAAAAGTGACCGTGCGAGCGCTATCTCCGGGTCAAGAGGGGTCAGCGGGGGCCAAGAGGGGTCAGGCGGGTCAGACGGGGAGCCGGCGATCAGAGCTGGCCGACGACCCAGTCGATGCTGGCGGTGAGGGCCGAGATGTCCTCGGGGTCGATGGCCGGGAACATCGCGATCCGCAGCTGGTTGCGGCCCAGCTTGCGGTAGGGCTCCACGTCGACGATCCCGTTGGCGCGCAACACCTTTGCGACGGCCGCCGCGTCCACCGTGTCGTCGAAGTCGATCGTCCCGACCACCTGCGAGCGGGCTCCCGGGTCGGAGACGAACGGCGTCGTGTATGCCGTGCGCTCGGCCCAGCCGTAGAGGCGCGAGGCGGAGTCGGCGGTGCGACCGGTGGTGAAGGCCAGCCCGCCGTTGCCGTTCATCCAGTCCAACTGCGCCGCGAACATCGCCAGCGTGGCGACTGCGGGGGTGTTGTAGGTCTGGTTCTTCAGCGAGTTGTCGATCGCAGTGGGCAGCGAGTAGAAGTCAGGCACCCAGCGGCCGCTCGCGGTGATCTCCTCGACCCGGGCCAAGGCGGCGGGGGAGAAGGCGGCCAACCAAAGGCCACCGTCGGAGGCGAAGCACTTCTGCGGAGCGAAGTAGTAGACGTCGGCCTGGCTCATGTCGACCGGCAGGCCACCGGCGCCGGAGGTGGCGTCGATGAGGACCAGCGCGTCGGCATCGGCGCCCTCGACCCGCTGGACCGGGGCCATGACGCCGGTCGAGGTCTCGTTGTGCGGCCAGGCGTAGACGTCGGCGCCGGCCTCGGCCACGGCGGTGGCCAGGGTGCCGGGGGCGGCCTTGATGATCGTCGACTCGCCGAGGAACGGAGCCGTGTTGGTCACCGAGGCGAACTTGTTGGAGAACTCACCAAAGCTCAGGTGCTGGGCCTTGGCGCGCACCAGGCCGAACGCGGCGATGTCCCAGAAGGCCGTCGACCCACCGTTGCCGAGGATGATCTCGTAGCCCTCGGGGAGGCTGAACAGGTCGCGCAGTCCGGAGCGGATCTCACCGACCAGGCCCTTGACCGGCGCCTGGCGGTGGGACGTGCCGAGGATCGTGCCGCCGATCTCACTGAGGCGGGCCACCTGCTCGGGGCGGACCTTGCTCGGGCCGCAGCCGAAGCGGCCGTCGCCGGGGAGCAGATCGGTGGGGATGGTGAGGGTGGCGGGCTGGTCGGTCACGATCGTTCAACCTTCGATGGCGGGTCGTCGTGCCGGGCGCCGGGCCGGCGCGGGGCACGTCAAGTGTCCCAACCCGGCGCGGCGGCGTTGCCAGCGGGTCCAGGTCGTGGACGCGTGGCCCCGCGCGCGCAGGCGGGAGCCGGGCTCGATGTGGCGCGTGTCACTTCATGGGTGGGGCGCCTGGGAACAACTGTCGAGGCGCACACGTTCTGCACCTGTAACGTTGTAATCAGTGCAAGAGAGGAATCGCCATGCACCCGCATCATCACTCTTCGTCAGCAGACGGCGACCACCCCACCGACGCCGAGCCCACCGAGGGCCGCCGGCGCGGCCCGGGACGGCGCCGCGGCCCAGACTTCGGGATGGGTTTCGGTCCCGCGTTCGCCATGGGTGCCGCAGGCCCCGACGGTCCTGGTATGCCGTTCGGCCCCGGAGGCCCCGGAGGACCCGGCGGCCCCGGCGGCCCCGGAGGACCCGGCGGTCGCGGTCGTGGCCCCGGCGGTCGCGGCCGTGGTCGCGGCGGTCCCGGTGGGCCTGGCCCGTTCGGTCGCCCCGGCGGCTGGCAGCAAGCCGATCTCCCATCGGCCGATGACGTCGCCGAATGGTTCGCCGGCCGGCTCCCGGCCGACTGGTTCATCGGGGACGCGCAGATCAGCGTCGACCGCGAGGAGATCGTCGTCGTCGGTGAGCTGCCCCCGGTCGACGGTCAGGGCGACAGCGCTGCTGCTGCCGAGGGCCGGATCTCGAGGTTCCGGGAGCAGTCCCGGGACGAGCGGATCGCCATCGCCACCCAGGCGCAGGAGCGCTACGGCCGCAAGGTCAGCTGGGGCGCTCGCATCGGGGAGCGTCGTGAGCTGTTCACCCACCTCGCCGTGCCGGTCATGACCCGGCTGCGTCAGCCCGAGCGTCAGGTGCTCGACACCCTCGTCGACGCCGGGGTCGCTCGGTCGCGCTCGGAGGCGCTGGCCTGGGCGGTTGCCCTGGTCGGCCAGCACACCGAGACCTGGCTGTCGGACCTGCGGGCCAAGATGGCCGAGGTCGACAAACTGCGCGCCCAAGGCCCGCAGCTGTAATCGCTGCACGCGCACGGCATACCGAGCACAGCAAAGCCGCGGCACCGGGACGGTGAGTGTCCCGGGGCCGCGGCAGCTGTAGGCGTCAGTGCACCTCGTGCGGGTCGATGTGGCGCGGCCATCCGGGGACGTCCTCGGGCCGGCGCTCATGGATCCCGATGTAGCGGGCGGCCGGGCGGATGAGCCGCGCGGCGCGCTTCTGCTCAAGGATGTGCGCCGACCAGCCTGCGGTGCGCGCGCAGGTGAACATCGGCGTGAACATCGACGGCGGCACCTCGGCGTAGTCGAGGATGACCGCGGCCCAGAACTCGACGTTGGTCTCGAGCACCCGGTCGGGGCGGCGCTCGCGCAGCTCGGCGAGCGCGGCGACCTCCAGGGCGTGGGCAGCCTCGTAGCGCGGCGCGTCGAGCCGCTTGCAGGTGGCGCGCAGCACGCGGGCCCGCGGGTCCTCGGCGCGGTAGACCCGGTGCCCGAAGCCCATGAGGCGCTCGCCGCGGTCCAGAACGCCCTTGACGTATGCCGTTGCGTCACCGAGGTTTTCGACGGCTTCGAGCATGTGCAGCACCCGGGACGGGGCGCCGCCGTGCAGGGGGCCGCTCATGGCGCCGACCGCTCCGGAGAGGCAGGCCGCGACGTCGGCGCCGGTGGAGGCGATGACCCGCGCGGTGAAGGTCGAGGCGTTCATGCCGTGCTCGGCGGCCGACACCCAGTAGGCGTCGACGGCCTCGACGTGCCGCGGGTCGGGCTCGCCGCGCCAGCGGATCATGAACCGCTCAACGATGGTGCGGGCCTTGTCGACCTCACGCTGGGGGACCATCGGCTTGTGGACGCCGCGGGCCGACTGGCCGACGAACGACAGCGCCATGACGGCGGCCCGGGCGAGGTTCTCGCGGGCCTCTTCTTCGTCGATGTCGAACAGCGGCCGGAAACCCCAGATCGGGGCAAGCTGGGCCAACGCCGACTGCACGTCGACGCGGACGTCGCCGGAGTGGACCGGCAGCGGGAACGGCTCGGCGGGCGGCAGGCCCGGCTCGAACGCGCCGTCGACAAGCAGCCCCCATACCTGGCCGAACGACACCTTGTCGACGAGGTCTTCGATGTCGACCCCGCGGTAGCGCAGGGCGCTGCCTTCCTTGTCGGGTTCGGCGATCTCGGTCTCGCAGGCGACGATCCCCTCCAGACCCGGCTTGAACCGGTCTTCGGGGGCGGCGAGCGGTTGGGTGGTCACAGGGCAACTCCTCGGAACAGTGGGGCAGTGAAGCCCTAGCGATTCTGCCCCATCCCCCTGGGCACCTGGGACCGCCTGCCCAGGGAACGGGCCGGGGCAGGCGCCTAACGCGTGCGCTTGAGCGCCGCGCGGGCCTTGCCGGCCGCCTGTCCTCCCGCGGAGGTGATGCGGTCCTTGGCTGTCACGGCAGGCTCGGGGACGAAACGCTGGCTGAGGTCGGCTCGCTCGACGAGTTGGGCGAGGGTCGCCTCGACGACGGGGTGGGACGCGATTGGCTCCTCGCCGCTGTAGACGACCCACACCGGCTGACCCTGGTGGAAGACCCGCAGCACGGTGCCGGCCTGCAGGGTGGTCGCCTCCGCAGCCGCCGCACGCCGCGCCTTCTGCTCGGCGAGCTTCTTCTGGGCGTATGCCGTCGCCGGCTCCTTGAGCGCCTTGGCCGCGACGATGACGTGCGGACCGTACTTGACGCCGTATTTGACCGCGTTCCCGACGATTGTGCTCTTGGCCATGTGTGCCTGGACCCTTCCCCGCGCCGTCTATTGACGGGAAGCCTACGCTCGGAGGGTGACCGACCGCGTCGACTACACCGGCGAGGGGCTCGACGAAGCCGACCTCGCGAGCACGCCCTACGCACAACTCACCCGCTGGATCGGCCAGGCCCAGGCGGAAGGAGTCCGAGCCGCCGAATCCCCCGAGGGGCTGGCGCTGCAGTTCGCCACCGTCGATGCTGCTGGCGCGCCCAATGTGCGGACGGTGTTGATGCGTTTCCTCGACCCGCGCGGGCCGGGTTTTGTCACCGATGCCGGGTCGATCAAGGGCCGCGAAATCGCTGCGAACCCCGCCGTGGCCGCGTCGCTCGGCTGGCCGGAGTTGTTCCGGGTCGTGCGCTTCCGTGGGCTGGCCGAGCCGATCGAGCCGGAGGCGCTCGCCGACTACTTCAGCCAGCGGCCGTGGGGCTCGCGGGTCGCCGCGTGGGCGTCGCACCAGTCGGAGCAGGTCGCCAGCCGGGCCGCCTTGCTCGCCGAATTCGACAGGTATGCCGCGCAGTTCCCTGACCGGGGCAACCCGGACGACGTGCCGGTGCCGCCGTCGTGGTCGGGCTTCCGGATCCGGGCGACCGAGGTCGAGTTCTGGGCTGGGCGTTCCAGCCGCCTGCACGACCGGATCGTGTTCACGGCGCCGTCGGCCGCTGAGCTGGGTGCCAGCGCGGGGCAGGTTCCGCTCCTGGACGACCCGAGCGCGTGGACGGTGTCACGCCGCCAGCCGTGACGGCATACCCCTGGGTTTGAGTCGTGGGCATGGGAACGGCCCGTGGGGAAGCCGGTCTCCGCTGGGCGGAGGTCCGACGTGCACGCTGGACGAGGCGTGCCTACCCACGAGCCGCGGCGACTGCTGGAATTGCGGTCGCGTCGACGTCCCATAGCTGGGACGGTGCGCTAACGCGCAGCCACCTCACGTGTCCGATAGGAACTCACTACCTGACCACCTCCCTTCTTCGTGTACCGCAGACGGTAAGCCGCAGTGCGGACGATTTTCAAGGGGTTTCTGCGTGCTCGGGGAGGGTCGCGAGCGTTGCCAGGGTTTCGACGGCCCAGGCGAGGTGGGCGTGCGCGGCATACTCCCCGGCTGAGAGCGTGAGCAGCCGGTATGCCGCCGACGCGGCTGCCGTGTCGTCGTTGGCCGCGCGGGCGGCGGCGATCTCGGCCTCGGTCTCGGTGCGGATCGTGGCGTAGCCCGCGAGCATCGCGGAGGCCCGGTCGGCGGACTCCTGAACGAGCACCCGGCAGTGGGCCGACCCGAGTTGCCCTCCGAGGAAGAGGCGCAGCAGCAAGCCGTTGCGTGGCGGGGAGACCGCGGCCGGCTCGGCAAGTAACTCCCGTAACCGGGTGCGGCCGGCGGCGGTGAGCTCGAAGCGGCTCCCCGACGTGCGACCGGGCTCGGTGGGGCGGATCTCGCCGCGGGCGGTGAGCTCGGTGAGCGTGGGGTAGATCTGGCCGAAGCTCTCGCTCCAGAAGTGGCCCAGGGTCTGGGTGATGGCGGCGCGCACGGCATACCCGGTCATCGGCTCGACCGACAGGGCGCCGAGCACGGCGAGATGGGTTTGCGAGGACCTGGCCATGCGTTTGATTATATCTGACAGATATGTCAAGGTGGGTGCTGGGCAAGATCTCTCACAGATAGGTTCATGACGATGGCGAGCGATGCGGTGACGCCAGTAACGCCGACCTGGCCACGAAAGGCCGCCGCGGCCACCTACGCGGGGGTCGCCGGGTTCCAAGTTGCGCTCGCCGCGGGGGCGCCTTGGGGTGTCGCGGCCTGGGGCGGCGCTCACGAGGGCGTCCTCCCGATGGGTTTCCGCGTCGGCAGTGTGGTCTCGGCCGGGGTGTGGGGGTTGGTCGCCGCGTCGCTGGGCACGTCGTGGCCGCCGGCCCGTTGGCGGCGCCCGGTCCTCACCGGCTTGGCGGTGCTCGCGCCGGTGTCC
>Ga0208940_1002822_pt1 | contig 15610 bp, 17 predicted proteins | sample AD_JPNNA6_MetaG_FD_184445 | JGI IMG/M metagenome (GOLD analysis project Ga0208940, IMG submission 184445) | Active sludge microbial communities of municipal wastewater-treating anaerobic digesters from Japan - AD_JPNNA6_MetaG (SPAdes) (version 2) | ecosystem: Engineered > Bioreactor > Anaerobic... | reverse complement strand
GTGGATGAAAATCACCGGAAAAAAGGCGTCGGCAGACAGCTTGTGGAGGCCTGTATCTCCGAAGCCATTACAGTAGGCCTTTTCAAGATTTTTACCCTCACGTATAAAAAAGAATTTTTTGCCCGGCTGGGATTCAAGGAAATCGACCGGGGGCTGTTGCCTGAAAAAATATGGTCTGACTGTTTTCACTGTTCCAAATACCCCGATTATTGTGATGAAACGGCAATGATTGTGGAGCTATGAGATATTCTTTGAAAATATTTCTGTTCATGGTATTGGTCGCGTTGCTCAATGGCTGTATTCATGCTGTTTCTGAAACATCTGTAAAACCACTCGAAACGTTTGTTTCCGTTGTTGCTGATGATCTGGATTTTAGCGATGATCTGGATCGGGAATCCCTGGAGACGGCGATTGAACGCAGCATTCATTTTTATGAAAAAGCCGGGCGCAATAAAGTTTTCAATATTAACGGTCAAGCCATGAAGGCTCGGGAATTTAAAGAAACGCTGATCACCTTTCGCGATATTCTGCGAAGAACAGATAATCAAGCCGATTTCAAAAAAAGAATCGCCGGGGAGTTTCAGGTTTACCGCCTTTCCGGTTTTGATGACGAAGACAGTGTGCTTTTTACCGGTTATTATGAGCCGTTCCTCGAAGGTTCTCTGGAACGGACTGCGAAATTCAAATACCCGCTCTATGCCGTTCCCTCGGATTTGATCAAACAACAAAATCAGATCGGCCGGATGGATGGCGGAAAATTTGTGCCCTACTACAGCCGGCGGGAGATTGATGTGGAAGGTGTTTTGCAGGGCAGAAATCTGGAACTGGTCTGGGTTTCTGATCCTCTGGCATTGTTTTCTCTGCACATTCAGGGCTCCGGAAAGATTAAACTGGAAGACGGCGATGTTTTATCAGTGGGTTTTGCACAAACCAACGGCCGTCCCTTTCGCAGTGTTACCAAATTCATGCTGGAGGGCAACAGGATAAACAGCGCCGAGGCCAACTATCGACACGATTTCCTAAAAGGGAAAAGCGACCGGGAAATTTTCGATACATTAAGTCACAACGAACGATACACCTTCTTTCGTTTTCTGGAAAAAGATCCGGTTGGTTCTTTGGGTGAACCGGTAACCCCCGGTCGAACCATTGCGACTGATCCCGATTTTTTTCCCGAAGGTGCCCTCGCCTTCATCCGTTTGAAAAAGCCTGTTTTCGATGAAAAGGGGAAATTTAAGGAAAAAGTTCAATTTTCCCGTTTTGTGTTCAGTCAGGATAAAGGAGCAGCCATCAAAGGACCCGGCCGGGTTGATCTTTTCTGCGGTTTTGGTGAACAAGCGGAATACACGGCGGGAATGCTGAAAGAAAAGGGCACATTATATTTGCTGCTGAAGAAATAAATGTTTCAGACATGTATGTGCTGAGAAGGGACTGCGAAATTTAAGTGTATTCTGGTGAAAATCCCCGTTATTTCTGTTAAATAATTTTGAATATTCAATTTTTTGCAGATATTGAGCAAATATTTATTATTGATTTTGCTGGATAAATTCAATTAATTATAATAAAATAATTAAAATCATTACTTATGGCTTGTATCTTGCTTTTTTTATTAGATTTATAGACAAGTTAATAAATCTAATAATTTCAATTGAAAAGGCGTATCATGTTAAAAATCTTCAGGAAAGAAAGGCAACAAGGGTTCACGCTTATCGAGTTGATGATTGTCATTGCGATTATCGGCATACTGGCAGCAATCGCCATCCCTCAGTTCATTACATACAGAAAAAGAGGGTATGTCGCATCCCTGAACAGCGATGTCAAAAATGCTTATACTTTATCCCTGGCCTATCTTACGGAAAACCCTAACGGCACTTTAACCCTTGCCGCTTTGACTTCAGCAGGTTACGAATCTTCTTCGAGTGCGACTACAAGTATAACCTGGACCAATAATTCCAATTACACAATAACTGTGACAGGTCCCGCGCATTGGAGTTTGACTAAAAGTACCGCGGAAATGCGCATTATTTCAGGCATCGCAACACTTGATCCCGCAAAAATATAAATTTTTTATAACTACGGCAAAATATCAAACCACACTCGCATTGAATCATCAATGACAGTGCCCCTGTAACCAAGCCATTTTAAGAGTCGCGCATTCACCGATGGCACAGGCTTTTTTCGCATCATAACAACCGGATTTTGCATTACCCGTCGTCAAATAAACGAATGCCCTGTTATTCCAAGCATCGGCATAATCGGGTTTGATGAGCATGGCCTGACTGTAGTTATCAACAGCCTGTTGATATTGTCCCAACCGGAGATGGATGAAACCCCTATTATTATAAGCTTCAAAATACGCTGGTGTCAGGGCAATGGTTTTGTTGAAATCATCGATGGCCAATTGATACTCTTCCAATCCGACTGAAAATAAAATCTTCCTGCCCCGGAATTTGATGTTGATCAAAGAAGGCATTCCCCATGCTATCATTATTGTGATGCCGATAGAGGGCAGATAGGTATAACGGTCGGCCATCGCTTGTGTACCGACCTGAATAAGTCCAATAACGGGGATGAGTGTCCCAAGATACCAGAACCAGCCCACCGGTAAGAAAGGCCATTTCTTTTGATAATAAATAACAAGAATTGAGACGAATATCAGTGCAATAATAGAAATAAACACTTTCTCGAAAGATAAAGACATCCAGTCATGGTAAATTGGAACTAAATGAGAAGGCCATAATATCTTTTCCAAATACGTTGCATAAGCAATAACGGCGTTAATGCAACGAACAGAAAAAGGCAGAATGATTATCGAAGCAACCGACCCTGCTTTGTTTTGTGACCAGATCGCCGAGATACTGATAATAATGGTTTTTATTAAAAAAGGAACTTTTTCCCCTATGAGTTTTATCGTTTGATTCATACCGGTCTTTTGGTCACCCGATATTTTTTGCCATCTTCTCAACGGCCAGTAATCCAGAAGCAGCAGAATGAAAGGCAGGGTGACCAGCATCGATTTGGACATCACGCTTAAAATGAATAATGTCAGACAAAAAACGTACGGGGCGATTCTGGGTTTCTCCGCATAGAAGGCATAGGCGTAGATGCAGGCTATTCCGAAAAAAAGGCTCAAGACATCTTTTCTTTCGGAAGCCCAGGCCACCGATTCCACCCTTAAGGGATGCAGGGCGAAAAAGGTGGCGGTAAAAGCCGCCGGCCAGATATTCCCGGTTGTTTTATGAAAAAACAGAAACAGCAGAGTCGACGTGCCGATATGCAGAAGAAGACTCGCCAGATGATGTCCAGCGGGATGATTCCCGAAGAGGCGCCAGTCCAGCATATGAGACAGCAGTGTTAATGGATGCCAATTGCTGGCGACGACGGAAGTGAAAGCCCATTTAATACTGGAAAAATTAAATCCGGATTGAATCTGGTAATTTTCAAGAATATAGGCCTTATCATCAAGATTAATAAAGTGGTTATCGGCAATACGTCCAAAGGCTATGCAGGACGCAAGTATTAAAAAAATATAACGAGATAAGCATTTTTTTTCATGAAAATCATAAACATCTACCGTTCGTGATTCCTACACCTGTTACATAAAGGCGCAGTCATTTTTTTGATTATACCGGATGGATGTATGATTATGTGGAGCACTGACCGATAAAATACTACCGTCGTTCATAATTTATTATTTTGCAGTATAACCGCGGCTGTCGAGACATTCTGTCATCGCTTTTTGATAATCAGCCCGCTTTGGCATAACCTGATCCTGTGATATTCCCGATGGAACCTTTGTCGGATCGTAGCGCGTTTGTTCAACCGCCCACTGATGGCATGCGTATCGATCGTAGTCCTGTTGTTCCTGGCTCTGACCCTGACGGGGATATATGAACATTTTGTCATCTTCAGTATCCGTGCCGGTCTGTTCTGCTATATCGGGAGCCGTTTCTCTTACATCGCCCTGGGGCGGCTCGACGACAACATAGCCTCCGGGCGTGCGCGTGTAGTAGGTGTCATTCGCGTAGTAATAGGGTATCCCGCTAATCCAGATGGTGGCATAGGCAAGGGGTAAGAAAGGAACAATCATACCGACGGGCGGCGCAACCACCACGTATCTTCCGCCATGATATCTGTACCAGACCCCGTCATGGGCATAATAGCGGGCGTTATGATGTCTGACAACTCTATGATGACTGGGAAGATGCCCGTAATACTCGCCCTTTAAAGGATAGGATCGATTGTGATGAAAACGAGAATCCAAAAACGATTTATGGCGGGTGGCAGGCGCTTTTTTTACCATATGAGCGGATGATTTTTTAGGAGGATCTGCCTGTGCCTTTTGTACAGGGAAAATTGAAGATACAAAGAACACTATCAGAAACAAACACAAAATAACCATATATTTTTTTAGACTGGAAATCACAGACATGATGACGTCCTCCTCCTTGCTGATGGAAAATTATTTTACCGTATATCCGCGTCCCTCCATACAGGCGGACATGGCGCGTCGAAATTGCAGGGCCTTCTTTTCTTTATGAAAATCACGCGCCTGATCTCTGTTCTGGTAAGCTTCCTCCATCTGCCGGGCGTATTCCTGACGGGACAGATCAGAGGCGGCTCCGGCCAGAGCACCGTAAGTTGATCCGATGAAAGCGCCTTCCACAGCATGACGCGGTCCGCCGATCAGGGCTCCCAGTACGGCACCGGCAATAGACATGGCCACGGTATCTTGTCCGGGCGGCGGCATGGGAACAACGCGGACGCGCTGTTGCGGTTCAATGGCTGACGCGCCGGGATCAAAACCGGTTTGATCAACCGCCCAGTTGTAGCAGGCATAATGATCACGTGATTGCTGCTCGGCTGACTGATTATTATTGGGGTAAAAATAAATCTGCGTAATGGCTGTAATGTTTTCATTATGAGGAGCGGGCTGATTGATGACTTGCTCAGCGGGGTAATAATAACAGGCACTCACAAGGAAAACAGCCGCGACAGATATGCAAATCATAAGATGCCTCAAGATTTTCGTATTCATAATATTTTTCTCCATGTTGAAATAAATTGTTTTTAAAAACATTTGGTTATTAATAACACTTTTTGAAGTTTAACTGAACTAATTTTATCGGTTAATTCAAGATCCGGAAAAAACTAATCCGATGGTTAATATGACAGTCAAACATTATATCGCTTTGTGCCCATCTTCTGATTGACATACCTGCTTATTATTTTTAAAATCAATAAAATTTAAAGATTAATTTGATTGTGCCGGAAGGATGACATGGAAGCAATTTTAGGAATCATGATAGGCATCGGTTTGAGCGCGGCGTGCGGATTCCGTGTTTTTGTGCCGTTGCTGATTATGAATCTGGCGGCTTTGAGCGGACATCTTCCGTTACCGGAGAATTTTGCATGGATCGGCAGAACATACGCCACCATTGCTTTCGGTTCGGCAACGGTTCTGGAAATCATCGGTTATTATGTGCCCGGTGTTGATCATATTCTGGATGCTATTGCCACTCCCGCTGCTGTTGTTGCCGGAACGCTGACAACGGCGTCGATGGCAGTAGATCTGCCACCTTTTCTCAAATGGACGCTGGCCTTAATTGCCGGAGGCGGGATAGCGGGACTGGTGCAGGGCTCCACTGTGGCGTTACGAGCGAAATCTTCACTGGCTACTGCCGGCACAGGAAATCCTTTTTTTGCAACCATCGAACTCGCCTGTTCGATTCTAATAGCTGTTATGGCGATTATTGTTCCCATCGTTTGCCTGATGTTGATCGTGGTGTTTTGTTTTTTTATTTTTAGAAAAATAGGTCGATTGATCTTTGCCAGACGACAACCAAAAACAGGTTAAGCTTGGTGAGTGTTTTTAGAAAAACAAGGGGTATGTTCTCAATCAACCATCGAACATACCCCCTTAAATTTAATGTAAATCTGCTAATATTACTTGGCAGCAGGAGCGGGAGCAGCCGGTGCTGTTGCGGCGGCAGGTGCAGGGGCTGCCGCGGGAGCGCTCATTCCCAGGGATTCCATGATTTTCAGTGCTTTATCTTTCAGAGAATTCGCTCCGGTCAAGGCATCCGTTAAATTTCCGCTGGTGAAGCTCTGCTGTACCTTGCCCCATTCGTCCTGCGCTGAAGCAAGACCGGCTTTGGCTTCTTCAAGTTTTTCCTTGGTCAGATTTGCCGGAAGCTTTTTAGCCTTGGCCAGTTCTTCCACCTTGGCCTTGATGTCCTCAAACATTTTGGGAAGATTCTGGCTCATTTCCGTCCATTTCTGCGTGAGCTCTTCCTTTTTGGCTTTTGCGGCTTCTAATACTTCTTTGGCTTTTCCGGCCAGAGCGGTTGCTTCTTCCATAGCGGCTTTATATTCCCCTTTGCCGAATTTATCCTTTACCGCGGCAAGTGTATCTTCCAGTGATTTAACCTCATCAGGAACGATCTTCACTGCTTCGGCTTTGGTAACATTTACGGCTTCTTCCGCCGCTTTAATGGCCACGTCTGCCGCGTTTTTGCCACCGGAACAGGAAATCAAAAAAAATACACTTACGAACAATGCCATTGCCAAACATAATGTCTTCTTCATAATGATCCATCCTTTCTTCTTGTAGTTATTTTTTGGAAAAGGAAACAACTTTTCCCGATCCACATATTTTTTCAATGTTTCTTATCGAATCCTGATTTTTGTTTTATCAAATTTTTAAGATGACTTCCCGGCTTCACCTCCCTTCTTGTCTCCTTTATCTTCTGTTGAGTTTTTCTGAGCCAGGCCATTGAAAACAATTTGTTTTGAATGAAATTGCTTATATTCGAAATTTAAAAAATAATCGAGTAAAAAATGTGTTTTAAAATACAAAGATTAGCTTGACATACAAAAGGCATTTTTTATATTTTAAATTAAACAATAATCTTTCAAGAGTGCGAGAAATTAATCAAAAAAGTAAATAAAGGAATGGAAAGTATGCAAGAACATCGACATACGGAGCGCCTTCAGGAATATAACGAGATTACCACAACGATCCTCAGAGAAGACGGCACGCCTGTTAAAGAAAAGAATTATTATGTTTTCAGCAAGGATATCTCTGAGACCGGCGCTAAAATTCAGGGAAATATTCCTTTGCCGATTGATACAATGCTCAAGATTAATTTCAAGTTAAAAAACTTGCATGAAGTCATTACCGTTTTCGGAAAAGTGAAATGGACCAAAACCATCATTGAAAATACGTATTATCAGACAGGTGTGGAATTTGTTGAGACACCGGCTGATGTGATTAAAAAGCTTTTTGAGGATCACAACGCCCGGAAATAATGAATTTCTGGATCATTTCTTTACAGATCGCGCCCTCGCGTAGAATCACCGGCGGATCACACGTCACATCGATGATGGTTGAAGTTTGTCCCCCCGGAGTTTTTCCTCCGTCAACAATCGCATCAATTTTATCGCCAATTTGTTCAACAACAGCGTATGCCAGTGAACATTCGGGCGCGCCGGATAGATTGGCGCTTGTCGCAGTGATCGGTCTGTTTATTGTTTGAGCTATTTTCAGTGCGAGAGGATGACTGGAGACGCGCAGTCCTATTTTCCCGGTACCGGCTGTCAGCAGCGGTGAGACTTTCTCCGATGCTGAAAAGATAATCGTCAAAGCTCCCGGCCAGAACTCAGCCATCAGTTTTTGAGCTAACCGGGGAACGTCTTTAACCAAAAGATAAACTTGATCAGCATGACCGATAATCAGAGAGATCGGATTTTTAAAATCTCGGCCTTTGACGGCAAAAATCTTTTCGATGGCTGCTTGATTGGTGGCATCCACTCCCAGACCGTAAAAAGTTTCAGTCGGATAAGCGATGACGCCGCCTTTCGCCAGAATTTCTGCTGCTCTGGAGATCATCTTTCCCACAGAATGTTCTGTGTCCGGCTTTAGAATTTCGGGCATGTCAGATTTGCCTGTTTTTTCTCCACATCCTTCGCCATTTTCTTGATATAGGCGGCAAGCCTTGTGTTGAGCTCTTTATCTTCAAGAGCCAGCATCCTTACAGCAAACAAAGCCGCGTTTTTGGCGCCGGCCTTGCCGATGGCCATGGTCGCTACCGGAATTCCTCCGGGCATTTGCACGGTGGAAAGCAGGGCGTCCAAACCGTGTAAAGACGTCGCATCAATGGGAACGCCGATGACCGGCAGGGTCGTTTGAGATGCAATCACTCCCGCCAGATGAGCGGCCGCTCCGGCACCGACAATGATTATTTTAACACCTCTCCCTGCTGCGGACGTAGCGAACTTCGTTGTGCGTAACGGTGTGCGATGTGCCGAAGTCAGAATCACTTCATGGCCAATGCCGAACTCCTCCAGGACTTTGATTGCTTCGGTCATGATGGGTAAATCGGAATCACTGCCCATGACCACGCTGACAATTACATTTTTGGTGGGGGTTTTTGCTTTCATGCGGCCTCCTTTGTATGTCCTTAGTATTGTTGTTTAATTTGCAACTATCTAACGTATCAGGTCTTTATTTGCAATATTTATTATAAAATGAATATTTGCACCAATTCCAGTTGACATAGGCACTATCTCTACATATACTCCCCCCGCAAAAAAACCCTTACGCATAATCAAGGAGAAAAGTGAAAAATGAAAAAAAACGTATACAAGTATCTGGCCGGCAATGAATATCCGGGTCGCGGCATCTGCATTGGCAAAACACCCAGTGGTCAGACAGCGATGATTGCTTATTTCATTATGGGACGCAGCACCAACAGCCGTAACCGTGTGTTTGATCCCATTGACGGCGGCATCCGCACCAAGGCAGCCGATCCTTCCAAAATGACCGATCCGCACCTGATTATTTATAATCCCGTACTGACTTTGGGTAAGACGACGATTGTTACCAACGGCGATCAGACCAATACGATTTATGACTTTATTTCCCGCAACGAATTCCCGGGGTACGGTTTTGAAGCGGCGCTGGCGACCCGCACCTTTGAAGACGATAAACCCAACTGGACGCCCCGAATTTCCGGCGTGCTGGATATGCGTTTGGGTGGATATAAACTCAGCATTTTGAAAAGCAATGAAGGGAATGAGCAGAGCGTGCAGCGTTTTACCTTTGATTATCCCCAGCCCGTGGCCGGAGAGGGACATTTTATCAGCACCTACAAATGCAACGGCAATCCGATTCCCAGTTTTGTCGGTGATCCGATACGTGTGGCCATCGATGAAGAAGATCCTGACAAATACGCCGCCAAACTGTGGAAAGCTCTGAATGAGGAAAACAAGGTGAGTCTGTTTGTGCGTGCCATCGATCTGAGAACGCAGACGTACAAAGACGTCATCATCAACAAATACAAGGCTCTGGAGGGATAAACCATGAACGAAATACAACTGAAATACGGCTGCAACCCCAATCAGAAACCGGCAAGGATTTTCATGGCGGACGGCGGCAATCTGCCTGTGGAGGTGTTAAACGGCAAGCCCGGCTACATCAACTTTTTGGACGCGTTCAATAGCTGGCAGCTGGTCAAAGAGCTCAAGGAAAATACCGGCATGGTGGCCGCGGCCTCTTTCAAGCATGTTTCTCCCGCCGGTGCGGCATTGGGTTATCCGCTGGACAGGGTTTTGCGCAAAATGTATCACATTGATCCTAAAGTGAAGCTGTCTCCACTGGCCTGTGCCTACGCCCGCGCCCGCGGCGCCGACCGCATGAGCAGCTTCGGCGACTGGATAGCATTAAGCGACGTATGCGATGTTTCCACGGCAAAAATTATCAAAAATGAAGTTACCGACGGCATCATTGCTCCCGGCTATGAACCGGAAGCACTGGAGATTTTGAAATCCAAGAAGAACGGCAATTACAATGTTGTGAAAATTGATGCCGGTTATGTGCCCGTTTCACTGGAGCACAAGCAGGTGTATGGCATTACCTTCGAGCAGGGACGCAACGATTTAAAGATAGACAATCGTATGTTGGAAAACATTGTGACCGAGAACAAAACGCTGACTGACGCGCAAAAGCGCGACCTGGTGCTGAGCCTGATTACGCTGAAATACACGCAATCCAACAGCGTCTGCTACGTGCAGGACGGCCAGGTTATCGGCGTGGGCGCGGGACAACAAAGTCGAATACATTGCACCCGGCTTGCCGGTCAGAAGGCCGATAACTGGCAGTTGCGCCATATGCCCAAGGTTCTGAATCTTCCTTTCCGCGATGATGTTGCCAAACCGAATCGCGACAACGCCATTGACGTTTACCTGGGCGAGACGCCGGAAGATGTCATCGGCAACGATGTCTGGGCGGAAACGTTTACCAAACAGCCGAAGCCTTTAACGAAGGCTCAAAAACAGAAATGGCTGAGCAAGGTCACCGGAGTCTGTCTGGGCAGTGACGCGTTTTTCCCCTTCGGCGACAACATCGAGCGCGCCCGCCGCAGCGGTGTAACCGCGATTGTCGAACCCGGAGGTTCCATCCGCGATCAGCAGGTGATTGACACCTGCAACAAATACGGTATTGTCATGGCCTTTTGCGGCCTGAGGTTGTTCCACCATTAAACTGATGCAAAATGATGGAGAAAAGTATGGAAAGTCTGAAAGAATTGCAGTTGCGTTATGAGTCGCTCAAAGGGCTCAATTTAAAACTGAACATTGAACGCGGTCAGCCGGGAGACGATAATTTTGATTTATCGAATGCCCTCTTCAGCATCGTAACGGAGAAGGACATTAAAACCGCAAGCGGCTTTGACATCCGTAATTACCCCGGTGGTGTCTTAGGATTGCCGGAAGCCCGCGAATTATTTTCCGGAATCTTAGGCGCGAAAGCCGAAGAAACCATGGTCGGCAATAATGCCAGTTTGCTCATGCTTTCCAAGGTTCTGATGTGGGCGTTCCTGCGGGGTTTGGTCGGAAGTTCCGCTCCCTGGTACAAGATCGACAAGCCGAAAATGATCGTCACCGTGCCCGGCTATGACCGGCATTTTCTGCTTTTGTCCGAAATCGGATTCGAGATGATTCAGGTCAACATGACCAAAGAGGGACCGGACATGGACGCGGTTGAAAAAGCGGCCGCGGCAGACGCAAACGTCAAGGGAATCCTTTTTGTCCCGACGTATTCCAACCCTACCGGTGACACGGTTTCCGACGAAACCGTCAAGAGACTGGCTTCGATGAAAACAGCCGCGCCGGACTTTACTATTTTTGCCGATGACGCTTATTGCGTTCACCATCTGGTTGACAATCCCCGCAAGCCGAAAAATCTACTGCGCGCCTGCGAGGAAGCCGGGAACCCCAACAGGGTCTATATGTTCAGCTCAACATCCAAAATTACTTTTTCCGGCGCGGGAATCGGTTTCATGGCGACCAGCACAACGAATCTCGCGTATATTTCCAAACTTTTCGGGACCACGTTCATCGGACCCAACAAAATTGAGCAGTTGCGCCATGTAAAATTCCTGAGCGCTTATCCGGGCGGCGTTGCCGGCATCATGAAGGAACATGCAAAGCTGCTCAAACCCAAATTTGACATCACGGATAAAGTACTCTCGAAAGAACTTGATGGAACAGGATTGGCCACTTGGAGCAAACCGGAAGGTGGTTATTTCATCAGTTTGGACACGGCAAAACCGGTCGCCAAGCGGGCAGTCGCGCTGTGCAAAGAAGCGGGCGTTGCCATTACGCCGGCGGGCGCGACGTTTCCTTTCGGCAAAGACCCGAAAGATGCCAATATCCGGATTTCCCCAACCCGGCCGCCAGTTGCCGAACTGGAGAAGGCCATCGAGATTCTGGCGGTGTGCATAAAACTGGCGTCAGCAGAATACGACGGCGCGAAGAAATAAATATGAGGATAAATGTCGGATATGCAAGTGCTTGGTACTTGCATATCTGGCATCTTCACAAGGTTGTCATTCGCGTCGAAGATGGCCTTTAGGCTATGCAGACCGGAATCCAGAAATGTTTTTTGTCTTTGATGTTTGTTCATTCTGATTGAACCAGTAATAATAACGTAAAATCAGACACTTGAGCCTCTATTGACATTAAGAAATATTTCCTGTATATCCAGTATCAACTGAAGGTTAATTTTACTTTCCCTCTGAATTTTTCGCCGACTCACACCGGCTATCAATAACAACGCCGGATTTTTATCTAAATGACAGAATAATGCATCGTAAGGATGTTCGTACAAGCATAGATGGATTGGTCTATCCATCGAAGGGGATATTTTTGCCATAAACACAGGAGGATAATTATGGGTATGCAGCGTGTTGAAAATTATGAACGTACGGCTTCCGGTATGGTTTTTACCGGGAAATCACCGGAGCAGAGCAGAATGGATCGTAAAAACAAACTGAAATGTTTTCTCTTGAGTCTTATTGAGGAAGAGTTTGAACTCTCCTTTCGGTCACAGCATTGCTTGAATAACTCAGGTATAAAATTGATTGGCCAACTGGTGCAGAAATCTGCATCGGAACTTCTGCGTCTAAAAAACTTTGGCCGGACATCACTGCGCGATATTGAAAAATATCTCAAGGCAAACGGTTTAACCTTGGATATGGCACTGGACTTTTTTCCATGGAATGGTTCAGGCGAAGGTAATGAATTAATCCGGATTCTTTCCTTACAGAAACCGGGTGGTGGTTTCTTCATAGATAACCAAACTGCCAGGGAGCTTGAAATTGATTTAGAGGAACTAAATCAACCTCTCAACAAAAAGAAACAATCGCTAATCCATACAAAATATTTATTGGATCGCTTGGAATCAAAGTTTGAAAAAGATGCTCCTTATCTAAATGAATTACTCAAGTCGCACCGTCAGTGGTTGGAGAAAGAATTAAGGTAATGTTATTTAAATTCACATTTATTCATTTTATGTCAAATCAATGTGAAATTAGAGAATTTCTTTAACTCTGCCCACAATTCCACTTTCCAAGCGCACCTTGATGCCGTGTGAATGGGTGGCGGACTTCGTGAGAATGTCTCGTACGACGCCTTCTGTGAGCATGCCTGCTCGTTGGTCCTGCTTCTGCACAACTTTGACACGTGAACCCACTCTGATATCAGCGCGGTTATTTCCAAACATGGAGTCCGTCCTCAAAAAAAATTATTGAGATTATTTATCACGGTTTATTGTGAGCCGCATAATCCCTCGTCGCTGCGCTTCGGGGATAGTTCGGCTTACGCTTCAGACTTCGTTACACTTGTCTTCAGCTTGCCTCACTATCATTCTGTCAATCTTCGACAATGGCAACTTTTTTAAATCGGCGAGTGATGCCCATTGCCAATTCTGGCAGCCAAGTGGTTTGGGTGTGCCTTTTAGAAAGCGGCATTCATATGCGTGAAGGGTTAGGCGGAAGTGCGTGTAGATATGGTTGACAGAGGCCAGATGTTCTCCCGGCCGGATATAGATCCCCAATTCGTCTTTCACGTTGCGCTTCAAACTTTCTTTCAAATCTTGATCTGCTTCAACAAAACCGCCGGGCAGTTTCCACAACGAGGCCAGTAATCCTGATGCCGGCCTCTGAACTACCAGCAGCATGCCTTTGGCATTGCGGATGACGGCTGCTGCCGCCTGCCGATGCGGGACTGAGGGGGTCTTTCTGGTTATCGGTAAAACGTTTTGGAGATCGCGCAGTCGCGCCTGACAAAGATCGGCTACAGGGCAACGGGAACAGTCAGGATTTTTGGCTTTGCAGATTGTTGCTCCCAGATCCATCAGCGCCTGATTGAAATCGCCGGGATGTTTGACAGGAACCAGCGAAGCAGCAAGCGTCTGCAATTGCTTATGCGCCTTTGCGTCGTCAATAGGTTTGCGAATCGCAAAAAGACGACATAAAATCCGGCGGACATTGCCGTCAACGGCGGGAATATTCTGCCCATAGGCAATGCTTGAAATTGCGCCGGCTGTGTATTGGCCAATGCCGGGCAGTGATTTTATATCTTCGAAATTATCAGGGATCTGACCGCTAAATTTCTCAACAATTACCTTGGCGGCAGCGTGAAGATTTCTGGCCCGCGAATAGTAACCCAGATTTTCCCAGACCTTCAGCACGTCCTGCAAAGGGGCGTAAGCCAGCCTGGAAACGGACGGAAAGGCTTTCAGAAAACGATGATAGTAAGGAATGACCGTATCAACCTGAGTTTGCTGGAGCATGATCTCCGAAATCCAGATGCGGTAAGGATCGCCTGTCTTGCGCCAGGGAAGCGATCGTTGATTGCGCCTGTACCATGACGTTAGTTTACGGCTCAGAAGACTTTTTATTTTATCGGCATCCTGCATCATCGCGGTCTGTATATCTTATATGTTGCCATATCTCAATGATAGAAGATTTGCTATTATCCGCGACCCTTTTTATCTTGACTTATTAAGCCATAATCTTTAACTTTCAAAAAGACTCAAAATTTTAGTGGGAAAAAATGTCTTTAAAAAGTCAGCGGATGCAAACCTGCATCATTGTCGTGACAACCGCATATTTTTGATTATGAACAATACGCTGCCAGCAAACAAACCACGTGATTACATTATGGATCTGGAAACCGACATCCGGAATTCCATGGAAAAGGGTTTTCCTTTTCTGATCTTTACCCCGAGGCTTGAAAAGCATTTTCTTTCCGACACACTGGATGCGCGCAAGAAGCGATTCTTCATTCTGGGAATCATTGCTATTGTAATGTACAATCTGTTCCTCTTGACGGACAGGGAGATGCTTCCTGATATATATTTGATGGCGTGGAAAATCCGGTTGGGGATTGTCACACCCGTCATGATTATCATCCTGGGCATGATGCGTTGGCGGGCTTTTGCAAGGGTGCTTGATTATTTCGTCGATTTTATGATCCTCCTGACCGCCGGCAGCATTATCTTCTTTCTGGCATTGAGCCATCATCCCAACGTCGTTCACTATCATACGGGAATCATCCTGATCGTCATGTTTGGAAATATTGTTGTCCGGTTCCGGTTCTGGCACGCATTTTGTGTTTCGTGGCTGACGTTTCTCTTTTATCTTCTTACTGTTCCCCGGATCACGCCCATGCTGCCGCCGGTGATGATCAACAGCAGCATCGTCTTGTTTACCGCCATCATCATCAGCCTGATCGCCAATTATCAGATGGAGAACGATGCGCGGTGGAATTATTTGCGCAACCTTTTGAAGGAGATCGAGACGATCCGTCTGGAAAAGGCAAAGGTGGAGCTGGAGCATTTGTCCTCGTCTGATGTTTTGACCGGACTTACCAACAGACGGTATTTTGATTCTTTTCTGGACAAGGAATGGAGGATGGGGATCAGGAATCAGACACCGGTGTCACTGCTCTTCCTGGATGTGGACGATTTCAAAGCGTACAATGACAACTATGGGCATCAAGCAGGCGACGTCTGCCTCCAGAAGATCGCTGCCGTTATCCGGCGCAGTGTCCACCGTTCTCGAGATCTTTGTGCCCGGTATGGAGGGGAGGAATTTGTTGTTCTCCTTCCTGATACCGCTCAGGAAAGCGCATTACACATCGCAGAGATTATCCGGGCAGGCATTGAGATGGAGAAATTGCCTCATTCATTTTCCCGCGCCGCTTCTCATATTACCGTCAGTATCGGCGTTGCCAGCATAATCCCTCAGTTGGGAGTTGACCAGAGTTT
>Ga0208940_1002816_pt1 | contig 15636 bp, 14 predicted proteins | sample AD_JPNNA6_MetaG_FD_184445 | JGI IMG/M metagenome (GOLD analysis project Ga0208940, IMG submission 184445) | Active sludge microbial communities of municipal wastewater-treating anaerobic digesters from Japan - AD_JPNNA6_MetaG (SPAdes) (version 2) | ecosystem: Engineered > Bioreactor > Anaerobic... | reverse complement strand
TATTCTACCATTTTTAAAAGTTCCTCTACAATTTCAGCGATATATTTATCGGTTGTATCCTTACAGTAAACTGAATAGCTGAGTGGTGGAGATATTTTAGTCCGGTAAAGTTTATAGTAATACGTACTAAAGATAAGATCGTATTTCCCTTCTTTTTTACCAAAGAAATATTCGCCCATTATGGTTGTTGGAGCATCCGGATCATAAATTTTTACCGAATATCCATGCTTAAACTTGAAAACATCCCTTCCGCTTTTCAATTTAGCTTTTAAAAGTGGCAGCGAGTTCATTTTATAGGCATAGTTTACTGCGTAAATATCACCCAGAATTATATCTTTTTTTAATGTTTCAATACCTGAAAAAAATGCAGTTGTGGGCTTAAGCGGGGTCGTTAATTTCTTTATTTCAGGAAAATATTCAAATACTTCATCAAGTTTTCCATCGCCATTAGTATCTTTTGCCAGGCTAATATTCTTTTCAGTGCCTGTAAAATCTCCTATTAAAATTGAAGTAGTATTATTGATACATTGAAGAACAAAATAATTCCTAAAATCTTCTGTGACAGGCATAAACTGTAATCTATCAGGAGATATATCGCTCTGTATAAATTCATTGCTTCTAAAAACCTGATCTGGATATGCATACGTAAGGTACATAGCACCAATAATTACCATTATAATTAATAACCAGCGAACTTTTTTTATATGTTCCATTATAATAACCCCGATTAACTATGAATATGGTATATCATTAATATTATTGTAAATAAAATAAAAAATAAAGTCAATAATAAAAATTTTTTCTATACAAAATAATGTTTTAAATTTCATAATTTTTATTGTTTAAAATTTTTAAAAAATAAAATTGTTTGCCATACATATTCCATTACCTTTTTTAATTTAATAAAAAATTGTTTATAAGTAGACATACTTTTTTTATAGTCAACGATCACCTGTAACATAAGAATACATTGTATATTTTTGTAACAATTATTTGGTTTAAAACATTAATAACGATATACTAATGAAAAAGGAATATAAGTATGCGAAGTTCAACCTTTTATATCATCTTTGCAAGTATTATAGCTTTTTATCTTATTGCTAATTATTATATTCTTACCCGCATTCAGAAATTAGTCCCTCAGCAATTTAAACTATTTACCGTTGCAGGTATTGCCATACTGGCACTATCGTTCATAATGGGAAGAATTTTAGAACGATATACCGTATGTGCTACCAGTGATTTCCTTGTCTGGATTGGAGCATTGTGGATAGCTTTATTTTTGTACCTGTTACTTGGTTTTTTGCTAACTGATAGCATAGCAGCCATAACAGGGATTTTTTTCAATATATCGAATGTTAAACGGTATGCTTATACAGTAATAATTATCTTAAGTTTTGCTGTAACAGTTGCCGGTTATATTAATGAGTTGAAACCTGTTGTCAAAGAAATTAACATAACTATACATAAGCCTTCTTCATTAAAACAATTACGTATTGCCTACGCAAGCGATATACACCTGGGATCCATTATTGCCAACTCGCGTTTAGAAAATTTAGTAACATTAATAAACAATTCTAATCCCGACATCATTATATTTGGCGGCGACATTGTTGATGAAGATATAAAACCTGTTATTGAAAATAATTTAGGTGAATTGCTGCTACAGTTAAAGGCTAACCATGGTATCATAGCCGTTCCCGGCAACCATGAATATATAGGCGGGATAGATAAAGCCATGAACTACATTAAAAGCCATAACATAAAAATCTTAAGGGACGAACTATTTACAATAAACGATATACAGATTATTGGCCGTGATGACAGAAGCAAATTTGCATTTACTGGAGAGCACCGTGCTCCTCTGGAGCATCTTATAAAAAAAGTAAACACAAACCATCCACTGATTATTATTGATCATCAGCCATTTGCCATTGCAAAAACAGCATCATACCCTGTTGATCTTTTGCTTTCGGGGCATTCACATCACGGACAGTTGTTTCCTTTTAATTACATAACATCAAAACTATACCAGATAAGCTGGGGATATGATCGTATAAACAACACCCATGTGTATGTTTCGTGCGGTTATGGAACATGGGGGCCACCGGTGCGAACCAATAGCGTTTCTGAGATAGTCATTTTAAATTTATTTTTTCAATAAATCTTCTCAAAAAAATTACTAAATTCACTTGACACATCCCAAAATCAGGTATTTATCAATAGCACTTTAGTTTTTATAGTGAGGAGTACTACTATGAAAAAGATTGTAAAAATAATTTTCTGGGTAATAATTTCACTTTTGTTTGCGTTATCCTTTGCGATAGTTACTCACATATATAATCCGGCCGAAAAGATTAATGCACTGTGGATAGTAACTGCTGCCGCCACCTTCTATATGCTTGCATACAGATTCTATGGTGCATTTTTAGCTGCGAAGGTACTTGCATTAGATGATTCCCGCGTCACACCTGCTTACCGGCTGAATGATAACACCAATTACTATCCTACCAATAAATGGGTATTATTTGGGCATCACTTTGCAGCCATTGCCGGTGCAGGTCCTTTAATTGGACCTGTGTTAGCCGCTCAGTTTGGGTATCTTCCAGGCTTTTTATGGATTTTAATAGGTTCGGTCTTTGCCGGCGGTGTTCATGATATGGTTATACTGGTTGCTTCTATTCGTAAAGATGGAAAGTCACTTGCCGAGATAGCCAAAGAAGAAATAGGTCCTGTAACAGGAATGGCAGCGCTCTTTGCAGTATTGTTTATTTTAATAGTGGCTATCGCCGGATTGGGGCTTGTCGTTGTAAATTCATTATTCAATAATCCATGGGGAACTTTTATCATTGCAATGACCATACCAATAGCAATTGTGATGGGCATTTATATGAAGTCAATTCGCCCCGAAAAAGTATTGGAAACTTCTATCATAGGAATTGCGTTACTACTTATCACTGTTATCTATGGCAGGAACATTTTAGGAACAGGTGCTGAACCTCTTTTTACATTAAATCAGCATAACCTTGCTGTTACACTTGCTATATATGGTTTTATCGCAAGCGTTTTACCGGTATGGCTGTTGCTTGCCCCCCGTGATTATCTCTCATCATTTATGAAAATTGGCGTCATCCTGCTTTTAGCAATTGGCGTTTTAGTAGTGCACCCTGATTTACATCTACCGGCATTAACACAATTTATACATGGCGATGGGCCAATTATACCCGGTAAGCTTTTCCCGTTTGTGTTCATCACCATTGCCTGTGGTGCTATTTCAGGATTTCATGCGCTCATCTCATCAGGCACCACACCAAAGATGATCGAGAAAGAACGGTATGCACTGCCAATAGGATATGGTGCAATGCTTGTTGAGGGATTTGTTTCCATGATGGCACTCATTGCTGCGGCTGTACTTATCCCCGGTGACTATCTTGCAATTAATACTCACCTTTCCTTTGAAACCCTGGCACAGATGGGTTTTCCGGTAGATAAAATTAATGAGCTATCACAACTGGTTGGAATAAACATAGCTGGCAGGCCTGGTGGTGCGGTATCACTTGCGGTTGGGATGGCATATATCTTTTCGTCCATTCCTTTCTTAAGTCATCTCATGGCATACCTGTATCAATTTGCCATCATGTTTGAGGCACTGTTCATACTGACAACAATTGATGCTGGTACACGTGTAGCACGGTATGTAGTACAGGAATTAGGTGGCTATATATACAAACCTTTTGGCGACCTCAGATCATTATACGGCAATATTATCGCAAGCCTTATTGTTGTTTTTGCGTGGGGGTATTTTATTTATACCGGTTCGGTGCAAACAATATGGCGCATGTTTGGAACAGCCAATCAATTGCTGGCAATGCTGGCATTGTGTATTGGAACAACCATCATCATCAGGATGAACAAAATAAAATATATCTGGGTTACGCTCATCCCCATGCTTTTTATGTTAACTACCACCTTTACTGCAGGGATAATTCTTATTATGGAGTACATACCGCTTGCATTGTCAACACAACCGGATGCATACACCTACATGATAAACATTGTGTTGCTGGGACTTATGATACTGTTAGCGTTATTTATACTCCTTGATTCAATGTATAAGTGGTATGGTTTTATCACAGGCAAACGGTCATTACAAAACAATACCGGTGAACCGTCACAATATTCAAAAGAATTTCCCAAAATGAGCGATTAAACAGTAAGGAGTTGAATGCCAAAAACAAATGTAACAATACCATTCTTCATACCTCACCTTGGTTGCAGGCACCGCTGTGTGTTCTGCAACCAGGTGTATACCAGTAATACCACCAAACCACCCGATGATAATGATATAATAAATAAAGTTGAACTCTATTTAAAAAATATAAAATCATCGGTGCAGCATGTGGAGATTGCATTTTTTGGCGGCAGCTTTACCGGGCTGGATAGTGAAATACAAAAAAAATATTTAGCGATAGCTCATGCATATTATTCTAAAAAAATGATCCATGGTATACGCCTATCTACACGCCCCGACTATATTAACAAACCTATTCTTCAACTATTGAAAGAATATACAGTTACAACCATTGAATTGGGCGTGCAATCCTTTCATGACGATGTGTTGCAAGCATCCAGCCGGGGACATACTGTTGATGATACCATGAACGCGATTGCCTGTATCAAAAACGCAGGATTTAATCTTATTATTCAGCTTATGCCCGGTTTGCCATGTGACACGCCAGATAAGTCCATTGAATCGGCTCATATAGCCTGTACGCTGCAGCCCAACGGCGTAAGGATTTACCCTACCATCGTTATTAAAGACACAGTGTTAGAAAAGCTTTTCATTGAGGGAATCTATACGCCAATGACACTGGAAGAAGCAGTAACACTTACTGCCGGGATGTATTCAATCTTCACCATGAATAACATTCCGGTCATAAGGATGGGATTACATCCCTTTGCAAATGACACCAGCAGCTTCATAGTTGCAGGACCATATCACCCATCGTTTGGCTATCTTGTTAAATCACGATACTGCCGCAATCAGCTACAAAACATGTTGCAGCAGGCTACGGATAACAATAGTACCTCAAAACGCTATATCATTGAATTGCCAGCTTTGCATTCAGCAGAATATCTGGGAGCTCATAGAGAAAACATTGCATTTTTACAAAACATGTTTTATAATAGTTATATACAATGCACCATAACAAATACCCTGGAACCAATACTATATAGCGATAGTTACTATGAATGAAAGCAAAAGCATACGATACATTTGTAAAGAGCACCATCTCAGAATATATGCAACAATCTCAAAAGATTTGCTGGAACAATTAATCTCCATACATCATACAACCCTTCATGCAACCATCGCACTGGGGAGAACTTTAAATGCTGCGATCTTACTGGCTTCTTCATCATTAAAGCCAAACTCAAATGACACATTAAGCATTAAAATTCAGTGCAGCGGGCCATTGCAAGAGATTATGGTACAGGTAGATGGGAGGGGTAATGTGCGTGGATTGGTAAGCAATCCAGATGTTGATGCCATGATGCAAACACAAACACTTGATATAGCAAAAGCATTGGGTGCAGGTATAATTACTGTAACTCGTGATTTAGGATTAAAAGAACCATATACGGGTGTATCACCTCTTCTTTATGGTGATATTGCAAACGATATTGCCCACTACCTAACCCAATCTGAACAAATACCTTCGGCCATCATTCTTACTGTTAATTATAACAATGATGGAACGTTAGCACGCTCTGCTGGGATACTGATCCAAACATATCCCGATACACCCGAATTTGTTATTCAGCACATAGAACAATATCTGCAAAGTGGTTTTTCATTAGACAGGGAATTGCAAACAACTACTGATTGTAAGGCAATAATTGAGAAAATCGTTAAAAGTAACATAGAACCATTAGGATGTACACCATTGCAGCTCAACTGCAGGTGTAATAAGGAAATGCTTACCCAGATACTTGTATCTATTGACAATAATGAACTTACAGCGATGATAGAAAAAGACCATGGTGCACAAATAACATGTGCATTTTGTAAAAAACAATACGACTTTACAGAAGATGATTTAAAAAAAATCCTTTTAACAAAAGAAAAAAAATCACCCAATACCAGCTATCAATAAAAAAGTTACAGTATATATTTTGATAAATCTTTATTCTTTATAGTAGGTTCTAATTTATTCTTTACAAAATCAGCATTGATAGTAAAGTTTTTATGTACCGTATCAAGATCAGGCGCATCAAACAAAATATCCTCAAGCAATTTTTCCATTATTGTATGCAATCGGCGTGCTCCAATATTTTCATTTTCATCATTTAATACCTGTGCTATGCGAGCAATTTCTACTATACCATCTCTGGTAAACTCAATAGCCACTCCTTCTGTTTTTAATAATTCCTTATATTGAAGCGTTAATGAGTTTTTAGGTACTGTGAGGATTTTTCTAAAATCTTCTTCGGATAAAGAAGATAATTCCACCCTGATGGGGAACCTTCCCTGAAGTTCAGGTATAAGATCAGAAGGCTTTGACACATTGAATGCACCAGCAGCAATAAATAGTATATGATTTGTTTTTATAGGACCATACTTGGTATTTACCGTTGTACCTTCAATAATGGGTAATAAATCACGCTGTACCCCCTGCCGTGAAACATCAGGCCCTGATTTTGATTCTGCTCCAGCAATTTTATCAATTTCATCAATAAAAACTATACCCATATCCTCTACACGTTTAACAGCTTCAATAGTGACCTTTTCCATGTCTATAAGCTTTTCTGTTTCTTCGGTTATGAAAATCCTGAGTGCATCTTTAACAGTACTTTTTTTCCGTTTTGATTTTTTTGGCATAAGATCGCCCAGCATGGATTGTATCTGCATATCAATATCCTCAAGTCCGGAACCACCCATAACCGACATAACCGGGATAACATTTGGCATTTCAGACTCATATTCAATTTCCATATCATCAAGATTTCCATTTTTTAAATCTTCAAGGTATTGTTTCCTCATCTGCTCATACATGGTATCAGACTCAAAAATAGATTCGCGCTCCATATGAAATCCAGAAACCTGCCTGTCATCAAATTCAAAACCTTTTTTAGGGATAATTATATCAACTATCTTATCATAGGCATTCTTCAACGCCTTTTCCTCAACCATTGTGCTATATTCTTTTTTTACCATATTGACAGCAATTGCTATTAAATCTCGTATCATTGATTCAACATCACGACCTACATATCCAACCTCAGTATATTTAGTAATTTCAACTTTTATAAAAGGAGCATTAACAAGTTTCGATAGTCGCCGGGCAATTTCGGTTTTGCCAACACCGGTAGGTCCTATCATGATGATATTTTTAGGCGATATTTCTTCCTGTAATTCGGGATCTAACTTTTTACGACGGCTTCTGTTTCTGAGAGCTATCGCCACACATTTTTTAGCATCCTTCTGCCCAATAATATATTTATCCAGTTCACTTACAATTTGACGAGGAGTTAAATCGTTGTTTCCCATAAACTGTATTATATCACCCATTATTGTTTTATCTCCTCAATAACAATATTGCTATTGGAATAAATGCAAATTTCCGAGGCAATCAATAACGATTGTTTCACTATCTCAAGAGCATCTAATGATGTATTTCTGAGCAGTGCCCTGGCTGCTGCCAATGCATAATTACCACCCGAACCAATGCCTAAAATGCCATCATCCGGCTCTATAATCTCACCATTTCCGCTTATAAGATAAAGATGCTGAGGATCGCCAACAATCAGTACAGCCTCCAGCCTGCGCAGGGCTCTGTCCAGCCGCCAGTCACGCGCCAGCTCAACAACCGAACGCGGAATATTTCCGGAATACGACTCCAGCTTTTGTTCAAAGCGTTCAAAAAGGGTTAGTGCATCAGCAACCGAACCGGCAAAACCGGTCATTACTTTATCATTATACACTTTGCGTAATTTAACCGCCTGACTTTTTATAACAGTATCACCCAATGTAACCTGGCCATCACATCCCATGGCAAGGGTATTGTCTTTCTTTATAGCAAGAACAGTGGTTCCCCGGTATGTAACATTATTCATTGTTGTCTCTCCTGATTGCGTGGGGATGACATTTTTGATATAATTCTTTTAATCGCTTAATGGTAGTATGAGTATATTTCTGCGTTGTTGAAATATTCTCATGTCCTAACATGTCCTGCACAGCTTTAATATCCGCACCTCTGTTAAGCAGTTCAGTGGCAAAGCTATGACGCAAAACATGAGGGCTAACCGACTTCCACAAACCTGCCATGTTTGCCCTTTTTTCAATAATATAAAAGATACCACGCGATGTCAACCGTTTACCACTATTATTAATAAATAATGGATCGGTCATAATACCAAATTTTTGTAAGCGACAGTTGTAATATTTATCAAACCAGTAAACTGTATCATCAGTCAAAAAAACAATTCTTTCTTTTGAACCTTTACCCAACACCTTCAATGTTTTTTTTTCACAATCAAGGTCAACAATGTTTGCATTAGCAATCTCGGAAACACGTGCGCCAGTTGAGTAAAATACCTCAAGCAATGCCTTATCACGAAAATCAATAAAATTGTGACATTGAAATGTTGTAAGTTTTTGTATCTGATCAAAGGTTAAAAAAACGGGAAGATAGTTATTTTGTTTAGGGAAGTGAATGTCCCGTGCGGGATTAATACTTATATAATTATGAAATTCCATATACCTAAAAAAAGATTTCAATGTTGCTATTTTTCTTCCAATAGTAGACAATTCATTTCCATTTTCAAAGCAGATATCAATAAATTGACGAATGTGCTCGGCGGTTATGCCTTTGATATCAATATCATCTGTTGATAAATAATTATGAACTGCCTCAACAAATTGTTTTAAATCTTTACTATATGATTCAACCGTTAATGGCGATGCATTTTTCTCAGAAATAAGGTAGCGTATAAATGTATCAATATAATGATCCATATCAACTTACATTTACTTCTGTTTCAGTTTTATCATCGTCCAGCAATGTTACCGAATAACCACACTGCTCATTTAAACATACAAGCATTTCGCCTTTTTTCTTTATCTTGCGAATAAACAATACGCTACCGCATTGTGGGCATGAACGCTCTGATACCTCTTCACGGGTTGCAAAATCACATTCAGGGTATCGGTTACACGCATAAAATGAACCACGGCGCTTCCCCGAACGTTTTACAATATCACCGCCACACTTTGGACATTTCCCCAACGGCAATGGTTTTGCATTGGTACACTGCGGAAATCCTGAGCAGGCAAGGAAAAACCCAAATTTACCCAAACGTTTAACCATCTTTTTGCCACACTTTTCACATACTAAATCAGTTTCTTCGTCCAGGATATTTTTCATATCCCCTATATGTTCTTCGGCGTGACTTACTGTTGCCTTAAATGGATCATAAAATTCACGTATCATGCTAACCCAATCATTATGAGCCTCTTCTATCATATCTAATTGTTCTTCCATCTTTGCGGTAAAATCAATATTGATTAACGATTCAAAATACGATACCATAATATCGTTAACCAGTCTTCCTAAAACTGTTGGTACCAGTTGTTTCCCACGTTTAACCACATAATACCGTTTAAACAGGGTATTAATAATAGGCGCATAGGTTGATGGTCTACCAATCCCTGATTCTTCTAAAAACTTTATAAGTGATGCTTCATTAAAACGTGGTGGTGGTGTTGTGAAATGTTGTTCAGGGCTAAACGATTTGGGCATTAAAACCTGTCCAACCTCTAAAGCAGGCAACAGTTTTTTCTGGGCACTTTCTTCTTTTTCAATTGCAGTAAACCCATCAAACAACACCTTACTTCCTGAAGACCTGAATTCAAAATTTACAACATCAAATATAACACTAATCACCTGTGAAACTTCAGGGGTCATTTGTGAAGAAACAAATCGTTTCCATATAAGTGAATATAATTTATATTGATCTGGCGTTAAGTCATTTTTTATAGACTCAGGTGTTCTGAACACATTGGTTGGACGTATTGCTTCATGAGCATCCTGAGCTCCTTTTTTATTGGGATATATATTTGGGACATCAGAAATATAGTCTTTAGAATAATACTTTTGCAAATATTCACGAACAGCATTGACTGCAGTATGAGCTACTCGTGTGGAATCAGTACGCATGTAAGTAATTAAACCAACCTGCCCCTCACCGGATAATTTTACACCTTCATATAACTGCTGTGCAATCATCATGGTTTTACTTGCAGAAAATCCCAATCGGCGGGCAGCATCCTGTTGCAACTTGCTGGTAATATAAGGTGGCTGCGGTTTTCGTCTTCTTTCCTTTTGTTCAATTTTTTTAACAGTGAAAGGTTTCCTTTCAATTAAGGATAATATCCTGTCAACATCAGCTTTTGTCTTTAAATCAATCCTGTTACCATCTTCAGCTACAAGTGAAGCAATAAATTCTGATTTGTTATGCTCCATGATAGCATCTAATGTCCAGTATTCCTGTGGAATAAAATTTTCTATTTCTTTCTCACGTTCACAGATTACCCTCAATGCAACCGATTGCACACGACCTGCCGATAATCCTTTTTTTACTTTTTTCCATAATATTGGGCTTAAATAGTAACCAACCAGTCTATCAAGAATACGCCGTGCCTGCTGTGCATTAACCAGATCCATATTAATATCGCGTGCATTCTTCACTGCTTCTTTAATTGCTTCTTCAGTAATTTCATTAAATTCTATTCGCTTTATATCTCTGTTTTTATCTTTTAAAACATTTGATAGATGCCAGGAAATTGCCTCGCCTTCTCTGTCAGGGTCAGTTGCAAGGAGAACATTTTTAGCCTCAAGGGCTTTTTTCTTAAGATCTTTTATTAATTTAGCCTTGCCACGTATTGTTATATAATCAGGTTTAAAATCATTATCCACATCAACGGCTATACGTGATTTGGGAAGATCAATGACATGCCCCATTGACGAGGCAATCATATAATCCTTGCCTAAATATTTATTTATTGTTTTAGCTTTCGTAGGTGACTCAACTATAACAAGTGTTTTCTTATGATCAGCCATATTATTTTCCTTTTAATACATTAAAATAAGCGATAGTTCATGGTATTATTGATTGCACATCATGAAAATAGCTACTCATTATTTGTCAAATAATTCCTGAATATCCTTATACGGTTGCCATCGAATGACTACAAAAAGCAAACAACTTATGGCAAACGTTATAATAACAAATATAATAATCCGTTCTGATGTATAATAGATATAGCCATCATACGGCATAGAGTAGGTTATAATTCCAATTAAAGGTTGCTGTGAAACCTGATGACAAAAATTGCATTCGGATTTTCTATACACAGGAATTATTCCACAATAACTATCGCCCGTAATAAAAAATTTTGCTTCAGGTTTAAGCTCATGCAGCAATGGTATAACCTTAGTATCATTACCAATCTGGCTCATTCCTGGTGCTTTCACCAATCTGCCCTCAGAATTATAAACATTGATAATAATATTATACTTTGTTGATATATCATTCAAATAAATCCATGCATATTCTGCTTTTGACATGGTTTTAATCTGTAAAAAAGAATCGGTGATCAAAAACATATTCCTTTCGAGTTCTTTGAAATAACCTGATTTATATATTTTAACTATATCGCCACTATACGGTGGAACAGAAAAAATCTGGACAAAACTTATACACCAGAGCACCATGAGCATAACTATTAATATTTTCTTAACTATCATACAATCTTTATTTATTGTTCAAGGCTATTATATTCCCGGATCGTGTAATAATACCCTGCAGTTCCATAGTAGTCAATTTTTCAAGAACTTCAGCGCTGCTTTTACCCATCAAACGGATTAGTGAATCAATTTCCATAGCCCCCTGCCTCAATGTTTTTACAATATCATCATTGTCATAAACAGCAAACAAATTGCTCTCCATCATATTAGTATCATCTATATTGGTATTCTTCATTATAGCCATTTCTTTTCTGGTGCTGCCGATATTTAAAACTTCAAAGATATCATTCTCATCATAGACAGGATGTGCACCTTCTTTCAATAGCATGAAACAACCTTTATACCCTTCATCAAAAGAATGTCCCGGGCAAACAAACAGTTCCCTATTCTGTTCCAATGCATACCGGGCAGTAATAAGAGCTCCACTTTTCTGGGCTGCTTTAACTATGATGGTAGCTCGAGATAAACCACTGACTATTCTATTCCGCCTTACAAAGGTCCATTTGTTAATCCGTACCTTTGGTGGATATTCTGACAATACACATCCAGTGCCCGAATTAATAATATCCGTGTAGATATCCCTGTTGCTTGCAGGATACAACATATCTATTCCATTAGCCATAACACCAATGGTTGAGCCATTTGCTTTCAATGCACCACTATGCGCTTCTCTATCAATTCCAACTGCCAACCCACTGACAACAGCAATACCTGCTGAAGCAAGTGTCCCCGATAAAGTACGTGCAATAAAGGCTGACTTAGGATCAGCATTCCTGGTACCCACTATTGCAATGTATGGTTTATTGGGCAATATGCCTTTACAATATATAACAGCAGGAGGATAGACTATCTCTCGCAAAAGTTGTGGATATGCATCATCCCAGTATGATATAATAGTCACATTAAGCTTATGGCACAATTCAATAATCTTTTCTGATTCTTCCAGTGGCGTGCCACTATACCACGTAGCATAATAATCCTGTACAGTTCTCTGTTCCGGCAAAACACATTCATAATATATTGTCCCGGGGTCATTCTGAGCATATAATTGCCATAACCCGGAACTCATGAGCGATAGTGCCACAGAAATATTTTGTTTATCCATACAACATTACCGTGCCATTTCAGATGTAATCCGTTGAATATTTTCTTTACATGCCTGTCTGTATTCTGTTGCTAATGTAGAATCCATTTTATCAAGGTCTGTATATAAATCTTGATAGACAGATAATGATTTATCAAGTTCTTTGTTTTCATAATAAAACCTGGCTAAAGCAAACCGTGCTCTGTAAAATTTTGGATTTTGTTTAGCAATCTCATTCATAATCTGTATGGCTTTAGAACGTTCATTTTTACGATAAAATAACAGTATAGCCAATCCATATTTTGCTTCAATATAATTTGGTTCCATCTGCAATGCTTTTTCATAGTGATACACAGCTTTATCTATATCATCATTATTTCCCAGCTGCGTTCCCCTGTTAGCATATGCTATAGCTAACTGATAATGCACTACCGGGACATTTCTGCCATGCCCCAATGCTTTTTGCAATGCATCGATTGCAGGGTCCCATGCACCTTTTTCATTATATTTTGCCCCTAAATTTTGATATAAAACACCAATTTTGTTAATTGTTTCAGGAGTTTTTGCATCTTTTTTAGTAAGCTTTGATAATTCTTCTTCCATGCGATTAATTTCGCCCTGAGTTACTACCCTTACTGGTTTTAACATAACAATTTTCTTTACAATTTCTCCGTCAAAAATTATCACTATAGCAATCAAAATGCTGACAATAAGCAATGTTACTGTAATTTTTCTAAACCCTGTCATGACATCACCTCGTTTACTATTCATACTGTTATATCTTACATTTATAAAACTCAAGGGACATTATTAAAACTTCACTATTTAATATCATGGTGAGCATACGATAGTTGTAAAACACTTTTTTTCAATTGTTGATTCAATTGTTGATTCAATAGCTTGTTAAACAATCTCACCAGAGTATAAAAAACTTGACATTTTTATAGCAATTTATATTTACCACTTAACCTTAACAAACTACTTTACCAGGGAGTTGTATTTATGCTGCCTCATCAGATGCGTGCTGGCGACTTTGCATGTTTGTTGTGCGGATCAAAACTTAACCTTTCCATAAGCGATATTGCTGTTGGCATAACTACTGGTTCCTGCCCAATGTGTAGCCAACCTTTTACAATAAAATTAAATAAAAAAGATATTGAACTGCTCCTTGAAGCAGAAGAAACTGGCAAACAACAGTAACTATTACTCTGCATTGAATCGTTTTTTCAAATTTGCACAAACAACTATAGGATCAACAACCATTACTCGTGTATGACTGATAACATCTAAGAATCCCAGCTCATTAGGAAACCGCGGTACAATATGTAAATGAATATGCGATATGCTTGCGCCACTCCACAAACCTATATTAAATCCAACATTAAAACCTGATGGATTAAACTCTTGTTTTATTATATCGATAACCTTAATTGTCAATTCATGGAGAGCCACAATATCTTCTTTTCCCAATTCATGTATATTCTCACAATGCCGCAAGGGAAAAATCATACAATGACCGGGATTGAATGGATATAAATTTATCGAAACAATAAACCTTTCTGTACGATGCACTTCCAGATTAACAACATCCTCCGCTTTATCCCGTATTGCACAGAGGATACAGGTATGCTTATCATTTTTTTTTCCAACATATTTTATTTTTTCAGTGTTAAAAAGATACCATCGTTTAAATTTTTCAAAATAATCCTGTATCACACAAATACTCCACGGATATCATAAGCGGGATTGAAAATTTTTCATTACTTTTGTTCGCCTTTTTCGTATTAATGCAATATATACTGTAAAAGCAATAATTATAGCAATACTAAATCCACTTGTTATGATATAGATTAAATCAAGCCGTTTAATGGTTGCAATACGGTTTGTTAATTGTTTGTCTAAATATTCAATTTCAACCTCTACCAATTTTTTGGTAAATTCTATTTCCTGTTTTGAGAATACATGCACCAATTGATGGAAATACCGCTTTAATTCAAGATATCGTACCATGCTATCTTTGCTTTCAACATTGCGCTGGTTAAGATATTCCAGTGAATTTTCAATATCTTCAATATTTTTCTCAATATTAATCATTGAACTAACCAGCTCACGTGAATATTCTACACTATGGCAACTGGAACATGTCTTATCGGATATAATATGATATGTTGAACGTTGAACATTATGATCGCCATGGCAATCTACACAATTGGGAGAACCAATCTTTAATACCGAATCATAATGAGGACCGCGTTTAAATTGTGTTAAAGCCTCAGCATGGCATTCTGCTCTACCACAAAACTGCGGTATATCCTTCTTAGCTGGTTTTCCAATAAACCCTGTTTTTTTATCTTTAGCCTGCTTTGCATCATTGACGGTGTGGTTACCGCCATGACATCCATCGCACTCTAAATTTTTTTTTGCATGGATGCTGTTTTCCCATTCAAGCACTACTGACCGCGGTATTCCATTAAGCGTAAGATGACATTGAATGCAATAATTCACATCTTTAGAACTATCGCCCACATTTTTTTGAGCATATACCATGAATATGCTGCAAATGAAAAATAAAAACAATAATAACAGTATATAATGTCGTTTCATAAAACAACCTCAAACCATTTTGGCATTAAGCCTCCGCATACTATTATCTATTTCGACAGCATTAATACATTACACAAGCACAATCCCATAGATGTTCATAATAAACAATATCAACGAGATAACACCATTTGCATATAC
>Ga0208940_1002808_pt1 | contig 15671 bp, 7 predicted proteins | sample AD_JPNNA6_MetaG_FD_184445 | JGI IMG/M metagenome (GOLD analysis project Ga0208940, IMG submission 184445) | Active sludge microbial communities of municipal wastewater-treating anaerobic digesters from Japan - AD_JPNNA6_MetaG (SPAdes) (version 2) | ecosystem: Engineered > Bioreactor > Anaerobic >... | reverse complement strand
CTCGAGCGGGACCTATGGCGGCGACCGGAACCGCACCTTTGTCGTGCAGTTCGTCAACGGCGGCGGCGCCGTCGGGGAGGCCGATTACCGCGTCTCCACGGACGGCGGGAAGACCTGGGGCGCCGTGCAGACGGCCTCCTGGGGCGGCACGATCACCGTGGACGATACGGCGGGGCACGAACAGGTGCTGCGGTTCACGGCGGCGGGGCCCGCGGACGGGTTTGCGGAAAACGACCTGTTCTACCTCAACGCCTGCGCCCCCGGCGTCTACAGCGGCAACGGCGAGGATCTCTCCGTCGCCACGGGCCGCGGCAGCCGCATGGTCTACAACGTCACCGGCGAGGAGGCCTTCACGGACCGGGGCCGGGGCGCCGTGGACCTCTTCGCCGCGCTGGAGTCCCTGAAGACGGCCCTGGAGCAGGGGGACCGCGAGGGCGTCATCGCCCAGGTCGACCGCCTGACCACGGCCCAGGACACGATCCGGCAGTACGTGGCCGAGAGCGGGGCCCGGCGCAGCAGCCTCGACATTTCCCGGGAGAACTACCAGGTCCTCGACGACAAGATCGCGGGCCTCGTTTCCTCGACGGAGGATGTCGACCTCGAGCGGCTCATCGTCGAGTTCAAGATGAAGGAGACGGCCCTGCAGGCCTCCTACGCCATGTCCGTCCAGATCGGCAGGATGTCGATCCTGGAGTATCTGTAAGGAAGGCCCTCAAGTTTTCTGGAGAAGGGTCCGATAGGTACCGGTGAAAGGGCAGCGAAATCCGGAAAGGAGGTGGAGCACGACAGCGGACACGGACCCGCACCGGGGGTTTCAATCCCACCGAAATCCCGACGCTCTTTCGGACCCGCCGGCAAGAATGCCGGACACACAATCCAGAAAAGGAGACTTGATTCATGGCTATCAGTGACATCTCTTTGACCTCCGGCATGCGGAGCAACCTCGTCAGCCTCCAGAGCACCGTCGAACTTCTCAACCGAACCCAGGAACGGCTCGCCACCGGCAAACGGGTGAACAGCCCCCTGGACAACGCGACCAACTACTTCGTGGCCAAGTCCCACATGGACCGCGCCGAGGACCTGAGCGTCCGCAAGGACGGCATGGGCGAGGCCATCCAGACGGTCAAGTCGGCCAACGAGGGGATCAAGGCAATCACGGACCTGATCGCGAGCGCCAAGGGTATCGCCCAGTCGGCCCTCTCGGCGGGGACCACGGAACGCGCCACCCTGGCCACCCAGTTCGGCGCAATCCGGACGCAGATCGACCAGCTGGCCGAGGACTCCGGCTACAAGGGCACGAACCTCCTGGATTCGGGAACCCTGGAAGTCAAGTTCAACGAGGACGGCACCAACACGCTGTCGATCACGGGCTTCGACGCCTCGACCTCCGGCCTGGCCATCGACGCGGCGGCCAACAGCTGGGCGGCCGACAGCGACATCAACGCGGCCATCGTCGACCTCGACGCGGCTCTGACCACGCTGCGCTCCGAGGCCAAGACCCTGTCCTCCAACCTCAACATCATCACCACGCGCAACAGCTTCACGCAGGGGATGATCAACGTGCTCACGGAGGGCGCCACCACGCTCACTGCGGCCGACACGAACGAGGAGGGAGCCAACATGCTCATGCTCCAGGTCCGGCAGTCCCTGGGCACGACGGCACTCAGCCTCTCGGCCCAGGCGGCGCAGTCGGTCCTGAGGTTGTTTTAGCAACGGGGACCTGAGCGGGAGCGCCTATCTCCCCTCGAGTCAGGCCCCCATGCAAGACCCAACTCTCGCATAGGCGCGGCATGGGCAGGGGCCTCGCGCCCCTCCCCATGCCTGCCGTGCAGGAGGGAACGGTATGGAAGCCATCAAATCAGCCATCGACCGGGCGCTGATCGCCGCCGAGCAGGCGAAATCGTCGATGGACGCGGCGACGAGGCGGATCAGCACGGGAAAGAAGATCAGTTCCTCGGCCGACGACCCGGCCCGGTGGGCCTCGACCCGGCAGGCCCGCTCCATCGACGGGCATCTGCAGGCGGTCAACGCCGGCCTCGAGACCGTCGCGATCAGCATCCGCGGCGCCGATCAGGCCATGGCGGCCATCGAGGAGCATCTCGACCAGATGATCGAGGTCGTCAAGCTCTTCCCCCCATACCCCGAGGGCGACAGCTCGGAGGAGCGGATCAAGATGCTCCGGAGCTTCAACGGGATCCGGCGGCTCATCGACCAGCTGACGGTCCCGCCGAAGGACGACCTGGGGCAGGCGATCATGGCCGACCCCGCCTCGAACGACGTGCCGGCTTCCTGGCCCGTCATCGTCAACGAACAGGGCGACGTCAAGACGATCCGCAGGCAGGAGGTTCACACGGGGCCCACGGGGCTCGACATCCCCGAGCTCACCGAGGCGGACCTGACCGAGGACGGGCAGGCCGGCGGTCCCCTGAGCCGGCAGAAGCTCGACGGCATCGCGGCTAATCTCGAGAACGCCAAGGCCGTCCTCCGGCAGCGCAGGGACGCCCTCGGCAGCGATGCGGCGGCCATCGCCCGGGCGAAGTCGATGAATGCGGAGGCCGCGGCGTTTCACAAGGCCTACGCCGAGAGCCGGGAAGCCGCCGACATCAACGAGGCGGCCGCCCAGGCAACGAGCATCCAGCTCAAGCAGTCCCTGGCCCTCGAGTCGCTGGGCAGCATCACGTCCATGCGCTCGGAGCTGGCGGCGCTGCTCGCGTGATCCCATGGCCCTGCGAATCGAACTGAAGCCGCGCGAGCGGTTCATCCTGGGGGGAGCCGTCATCCAGAACGGCGACACCCGCTCGGAATGGATCCTCGAGAACAACGTCCCGATTCTAAGAGGGAAGAACATCATGAGCCTCGAGGAGGCCGACACCCCGTGCAAGCGGGTCTACTTCCTCATCCAGCTCATGTACGTGGAGGGCGGCAATCTCGAGGGGCACCAGGACACCTACTGGGAACTGGTCCGCGACATCGTCCGGGCGGCGCCCAGCCTGCTCGGCCCCATCGACGCCATCAACGAGCACCTTGTCGGAGGGCGTTACTACGAGGCCCTCAAGCTGACCCGGAAACTCATCAACGAAGAGGAGAGGTTGATCCATCATGCAGACGCAGGTTCAGGCCTACCAGAACACCCATAGGATGGTCATGTCCGACCGCGAGGTGGAAGCGGCGGTCCTCACGAAGGCGGCCCTCAAGCTCCGCGACTGCCAGGAAAACTGGAACAGCGGGGGCGGCAACGGCATGCTCGACGAGGCGCTGCGGTTCAACCAGCTCGTCTGGAGCATCTTCCAGGCGGAGATCACCCGGAAGGACCACCCGATGCCCGTGGACCTGCGGCAGAAGATTCTGACCCTGAGCCGCTTCATCGACCGGCGCATCTTCGAGGTGATGGCCTACCCGAACCCCGGCAAGCTCAACGCCATCATCAACATCAACCTCAACCTCGCGGCCGGGCTGAGGGGCTCGCCCAGCGGGGACGTCGAAGACTGAGCGCATCAAGCGGATCAAAAACAGGAAAGGCGGCCCGAAATCCATCGGGCCGCCTTTCTTTTCATTTTTCGTGTTCACGTCTCAGAACCGGTGCGCGGCCCCGCCGGGTGCCGGACGCTCGACGCGGGGCGGGCAAGGGGCCACGTTTTCTGCTCCGATTCGGACTCGTCATGCCAGGGGAGAGCGGTTCTCGCGCGGCTGATGCCCGGGTGCGGACACGCGACGTCCCCCCGCCTCCGGGAAATGCCTGTCGAGCAAGTCCTGCAGACGGTCGGCCTGTTCATCCCTCTCTGCAATCCTGAGCTTTGCAACGGCGGGCAGGAGCTGGGCACGGGTGTCGAGTCCCTGTTCCCGCAGCCGCCGCATGCACTCCAGACCCCGTTCCTCCTGTCCGGTCAGGGCGAGGGCCATCGCCAGAAGCCCCAGCGCCGGGGGATAGTCCGGGTTCTTCTGCAAGAGCCTTTGTGCCATTGCGGCGGCCTTCCGGAGGTCTCCCGCGAAGAACTCGGCGGCGGCGCAGTTCAGGAGGAGCTCCCTCGTGCCGTTCGCAAGGGTCTCCGCCCTTCGGGATTCCGAGAGCGCCTCGTCGAACCGGTCCGCGTTCAGGCAGGCATTGATCAGGTTGACGTAGGCCCGGACGGCCTCCCGGCCCGGATTGCCGCCGAGGAATCGACGCCAGAGGTCGGCGGCGTCCTCCCAGCGGCCCAATTCGCCGGCCTGGACGGCCAGCTCGAGGACCGCCCGGGGCGTGCCGCCCGTCTCGGCAAGCTTTTTGATCCCCAACTCGAAGTACCGCTCGCCCTTCTCCGTGACGCGCGCCCGATCGAGCTTGCCCGTGTGATGGACGGGAATCTCGCATGCGGCGATCTTCATCCCCGCCTCGAGCATCGACGCCTCGACGAGCTCGTGGACGGCGCCCGAAAAACGGATCCGGGGGTCGTTGCGGAAGAGCCGCACCTTGCGGTTGGCGTACCAGCCCGTCCCGGCCTCCTCGCCCGGGTACGAGCCGTCGTTGGCCGTCCAGCCGGCGGTGTTCGCCTCGATCACGTAGTTGCGGGTCGCGAGATCGTAGCCGCCGATGCGTTTCGGGCTCTTCCGGATGAGCTCCCGGAGTTTGCGGTGGTCCGCGGGGGAGAGGGTCTCGTCGGCGTCCAGGACGAGAATCCAATCGCCCTTCGCCTGGGAGAGGGAGACGTTCCTCGCACTGGAAAAATCATCGGTCCAGGCAAAATCGAAGACCCGGGCCCCGAAGACGGCCGCGAGGTCTTTCGTGCGGTCCGTCGAGCCCGTGTCGACGATGACGATCTCGTCGACGGCCGCCTTGACGCTCGAGAGGCAGCGGACGAGGTTGGGCTGCTCGTTCCTGACGATCATGCAAAGCGAAAGGGTCGGCCTTGGCGTCTTGTCGCCGATTGCCATCGGGCCGAGCTGACGCCTGACCTCGAGAGCGGCATCGATGAATCCCCCGTCCACCTCGAAGGCGGCCATGGCGGCCTCGATCTCCTCCATCGCCTCCGCGTGCTTTTCCTGCGAGATGAGCAGGTCGATCAGGAGGAAGGCGATCGTGCGGCACGCCGGGTGGAGACGCCGGGCCTCGCGGAACACTTTTTCCGCCCGTGCGAGGGCCCCGATGGATACCGCCGCCGCGTGGTAGCGCTCGGCGAGGTCCGCCACGACGGGGGTCAGGATGAAACCCTTCTCCAGGAGCTCGAAGGCCGCCTCCCGCTGCCCGGCCGTCCATTGCAGGACGCCCAGGTTCGTCACGGGCTCGCCCCAGGAGGGGTCGGCCTGGGCCGCCCTCTCGAACAATGTCTTCGCCTCTTCGGTCGCGCCCCGTCCGAACGCGAGGACGCCTCGCAGGTTCAGGGCAGGGGCAAATCGTGGATTCAGCGCAAGGGCCTGCGCCGCCAGTCGCTCGGCTTCGTTGTCATTCCCGAGGCCTTCCTGGATGGCGCCCAGCAGGGAAAGCATCCGGGCATCCGGAGCGCCGAGAATTTCCTCCCCGAGAAGGTCCTGGGCCTCCCGGTAGTGTTTCGTCTGGATCAGCATCTCCGCCATGGAGAGGTAGCATTCCCGGTCCCAGGGCGTTGCCTTGATTGCATGCAGGTAGGCTTCCGTCGCCCCGCGGAGATTGCCTCTCCGGTAAAGCTCGTCGGCTCTTGCAAGGGCCGGCGAGACGGAGACACCCGCGCCGCCTGCCGGGTGCTCATGGCGGGCCGCGGCCTCGCGGGGTTCACGCACCCGACCGGCCGACTTGTCGCGCGGCGCGAGACGCACGATGGGCTTTGCACGAAGTTCCCGGACGCGCTTCTTCACGGCCTCGGCGGCATGCCCCCAGGTGAAGTGGGACCGGATGAACTCCGCGGCGAGCCGCCCTTTGGCGGCGGCCTCCTCCGGGTGCGCGGCCGCATGCCGCATGAGCCCCGCAAGCGCCTCCCGGTCGGGTTCGGCAAGCCAGGGGAAATCGACCGTTTCGAACTCCCCGACACGCCTTTCCGGCAGCCGCACTTCCTTCGCGGGGATCAAGTAGGCGGTCGTCTCGTTGCAGAAGTCGAGCGCCGCGCCGTGGCCCGTCACGATGACCGGCAGCCCGCTGGCCATGGCTTCCGCGATGGGCAGGCCGAATCCCTCCCCCCGGTAGGGGTGAACCAGGCAGTCGCAGGCCGCGTAGAGGCCTGCGATCTCTCGGTCGCTGAGGGTCCGCTCGATATACTCGATCTCGGGACGGTTCGGATCGTCCTGGAATCGGCGGATCCACTCCTTCGCCGTCTGTCCCTTGTAGAAGCTCTGCCCGCCCATGTCCTTGATGACGAGGCAGACGTCGTCTGCGGACGAGAAACTTCGGGTGTAGACGTCGAGCAGGATGTCGATGCCCTTGCGCTGGATTGTCCCGCCCACGAAGAGGAATTTGAACGCCTTCTTGGTCCTGAGCCGGTACGGGGCATTGCCCGGCTTCAACAGGTCCGTGTTCACCCCGTTGGGCACCACGTACACCCGATCGGCGGGAATTCCGCTTCGGATGAAGCAGTCGCGGACATAACGGCTGGGGACCCACAGCTCGTCCACCAGCTCGGACATCGGGCGCACCCACTCTTTGGGAAGGCTGCCGAATTCCCAGGGCTGGATCATGACCCAGTGCCCCTCGGACGGGGGATCGAAGCTGGGCGGCCACTGGTGACGGACGTGCACATCGGCGGGGCCGGACAACGGCTTTCGAACCCTGGCCGCGATCGGTTTGAAGCGGGGTTCCTCCTTCGGCGAGAACTGGTCCCGCTCGTAGGGGATGACGGAGAGCTCACATCCCCCCGCGATCAGGCGCGAGCAGAGCTCCCGGTTGACCAGGGCGAGCGAGTGGTGAACGAACTGGGAGCCCTCCCAGCAAATCTTCAGGTCGTCGGTCGAGGAGGCCCCGGCATGCAGCGCGGCATCGAAGGCCCGCCGGAAGTCGCCGAGATCCTTCACGACGGTGATCTCCTCCCAGGGGTCGAGGAAGACATGATCCGAGGCGTCTTTCCAGCCCTTCAGGTCGTCCCCGCGAACGGCATGGAAGACGAAGGTCGGGATCCCCGCCAGCGCCGCGAAGGTCTTGCCCCAGGAATCGGCGCCGACGAAGAAATCGCTGCCCGCGATGAGCTGCAGCTGCTCCGTGAAGGAGTGGCTTCTTTTGTCGAGGGCCTTGTCGAGGCAGGGGTATTCCTCGGCTTCATCGGGCGTGCCGATCACAACCGGGCGGATGCCCTGTTTCGCCAGGTACGCGAGAAGGCGCGGCCAGTCCCGGGGCGGGATCACGTTGCGCTTGCTGCCCACCATGCCCTTGAGACTGCCCCGAGGCTGGATGACGAGCTGGAGCGGTTCGATCCGGTTCTTCTCGAAATGCACCGCCCAATCGGGTCTTCGCTGAATCCCGTAGGTCTTGAAGATGTCGAGGTCCGCGTTCCACTCCCGGTAGTCCGCCGTCGTCGTGGGCGTGGCCCCCAGGCCACGGCAGATATCGGAGGCCTTGAAGAACTGCCGGGCGATGAAGTGCCAGGTGTAATTCTTCGGGAACGGGACGAAGTAGACCTTTTTGAGCTTCGGAAACGCGTCGAAGAAGGACCGCATCATGGCCGTGGAGTTCGAGACGCTGACGACCGTCTGCTCGGGGTCCCCGTCGTAAAACGTCGAGAGCAGCAACAGCGCGTCGCCCGCCCCGCCGAAATGGACGTAACAGGGAGGGAAGTTCGAAAGCAGGGCGTGGATCCGCACGATCGCCCCGGGGCTCACCTCTTCGGGCCAGAAATTCTCCGGCAGGTAGGCGTAGCGGCCTTCTTCCTTTTCGACAAGCGTGTCGAGTTCAAACCGGATCAAATCCTCTTTCCAGGTCTTGAAAAACCGCCGCGCCGACGTTTCGTTGAGGGCGTGGACGACATCGCGGGTGGGGCTGGATTTCCCCTCGTGGTGGATGACGACGCTCGCCGGCTCGTAAAACACGCGCTTCCCCGCCCGGCGGACCTTGAAACACAGGTCCGTGTCCTCGAAGTACATCCCGTACCCCTCCTCGAAGCCGCCGATCCGCCGGAACAGCCGGGTCCGGATGAACAGGCAGGCGCCCGTCACGGCGTCCGCGTCGCCCGGGACGTTGACGCGGGGATCGTCGGCCGACGCATGGAGGTGCCGGTGGAGCGGCCAGACGGTATAGGAAGGGTGCACGTTTCTGAAGAACTGGATGCCGCAGTGCTGGACCGTTCCGTCAGGGTACAGCAGTTTGACCCCGACCGCCCCGATCGAGTCGTCGCGTTCCAGCCGTTCCATGGCGCGGTCGAACCAGCCGGGCCGCGGCTCCGTGTCGTTGTTGAGGAATACGAGAACATCGCCGCCGGCGATGTCCGCCCCCTGGTTGCAGGCCCTCGCGAAAAGCAGGTTCTCCCGGTTGGTCAAGACCTTCAGCTTCGGGTATCGCTTCCGGGTTTCCTCGAGGAATGCCACGGTCCCGTCGCTGGAGCCGTTGTCGACAACGATGACCTCGTGCACCCGGTCGAGGGGCGTGTTCGCGTAGAGCGTCTCGAGGCAGCGCGACGTGAATTCCACCTGGTTGAACACGGGGATGATGATCGAGGCCGAGGCGGCACGACTCCCGTACGTCGTAGGACGGTCATGCGCATCGGCGACGGCCGCCTGCGGGTCGGTATGCTCCGTCGGGCCGTCCGGTTTCCTTGCATCCAGGGGTTTGACGAACAGATAGCAATGCGCGTTGAAGCGGTGCAGCCCGAAGTCGAACTTCCGGGCGAGCAGAGCGAGGGACCGCTCCGAATGGACCAGGCAATGGCCGATTGCGGGGCTGAGGTATTCCCAGCGCTGGAGGTCCTGACCGTTGACGAAACTGCTTTCCACGTAGAGCCGTCCCCCGGGCTTTAGCACCCGGTGGAATTCCTTGAAATACGCAATGGGGTCGTAGAGGTGCTCGATGACCTCCACCATGTTGATGCCGTCGACGCTCTCATCGGGGATGCCGCAAAGCTGCAGCTTCGTGTCCTGGTCGATGTCCAGGCATTCGATTCCCCTGGACGCGAGGAATCGCCCATACTCCCCATTGCCGCACCCGAAGTCCACGACTTTCTCGATCTCGAAGGGCGCTTTGTAAGCGAGGTGCGACAGCCGTGCTCCGTCCATTTCAGGGGTATGCCGGCCTTCACTTCCCTGATTCTCGGTGACCAGAACCCGGTCATCGATCGTCGGGGTGAACACAGCTCGGCATTGCGCGCAAGCGTAATAGGGATGATCCTGCTTTGTGACCGTCCAATGCGCGATGCTTCCGCAGACAGGGCAGAATTGGGTGTCGGCGCCGGCGGCATCAGCCCCGGCCATGCCCTGCAGGACGGCAAGATTCTCCTTCGCCTGCGGATGGTCGGGCCTGACGGTCAGCACCCGGTTGTAAAAGTACCTCGCGTCATCGAACTGGTTTTGCGCGGCGCATATGTTCCCGATCCGCAGCAGCGTTTCGATGTCGTCCGGCTTGAGGGCAAGGGCCTTATTGTACAGGGCAAGCGCCTGTTCGAGATTCCCCGCTTCGGCGAGGTGCGCATCGGCAAGATCCCGTACAAACCCGATTGAATCCGGGGCGAGCTGGACGGCGCGCTCGAGGTGGCGCAGGGCTTCATCCGGCTTCTGCAAGAGGCAGTAGAGGTTGCCGAGATCGTTGTGGGCCGCTGCATGGTCCGGGCATACCGACAGCAGCGCTTCGAGCAGGTGAACCGCCCGGTCCGAACGGCCTCGTCGCGCCAGGCATCGGGCCTCGCGAACAAGGGTGTCGGGATCGCGCTGCCCGGGGTCCTCCGCCCTGGCTTCGAGCGCCTCGAACATGGATCCTGCCAAATCGTTCGAAGGGTCGATCTCCAGGACCCTCAGGTAAATCTCCCGAGCCCGAGGGAAGTCCCCGGTTTCCGCCCGGATGTTGCCGAGTATGAGCAGGGTCTCTGTGTCCCCCGGGTTTAGCTCCAGCGCCTTTTCATAGTGGCGGGCGGCCTCGTCGGACTGCTTGATCGCCACATAGTAGAAATCGCCGAGGTTCTTCTGGAAAATAGCATTACCGGGATCTAGGGAGACGGCCTTTTCGTAGGCGGCCAAAGCCTTGTCGAAATTCCCGATTTCGCCGTGGAGGACGCCGAGGTCGTTGTACGCGGGAGCGTAGTCCGGATAGGACTCCACCAGTTTTTCCAATGCGAAAACGGCCTCCGCGCGCTTTCCCGCTGCGACTAGCGTGCTGAGGATGCCCGAGTGGGTCACGGCCGCAGGATCTCGCTTGCTATTGCGCGCTGCGTCGAGCGCCCGCTTCGTCGCTTCGAGATAGCCCCGTCCGAAGCGCACGTCGGGTTCAAGATGATTGCCTTCCCCCCATTCGTTCCACGCATTGAGGAAAACAATGTTTTCCTCGGGGCTGGAGGGCTTGAACCTCTCGAGCGTCGACCGCAGCCATCGCTCGTAGAGCTCGGGTGTGGAGTCAACGAAGATCGTGGCTCCTCTCTTCCATCGGGGCGAGTTGTCCCATCGGGGCGTGACACACGGGAACCGCTTGTAGGGCGGCGTCTCTTTCTTCGTCATCCGTTGAGCCACATCGCCGTATCGGTATATCCGGCAGTCCTTCTCGGCCAAGTGATGCACTGGAGGCCCGACGTGCGTCCAGTCCGGCTGGAACTCGACTGCGGCATCGAAGCCCGATGCAGAGGGATCCGTGTGCTCGTCCGGGAAACTCTCGACGCGACACAGGTACAACTCGCCGATTCCCAGCCTGCGGGCCTCCTCCCTCCAGATTCGGGTCGTTTTCGACGGGTCGGGCATACGGTTGGCCCGATAAACCAGAAAGAGGGGTTTTCCGTCGACACGGATGTAACGCGGGTCGCGGAAGTATTCAGCCAGGTATCGGATGTGATCGCGATCGTCCTGTTCGCTGTACTTCTGTTGAATCAGGATTTCGTGATCGCCCCCATCCCACCTTCGGGTCCAGTTTTCGTTCGCCCAACAGAGGCAGAAGGGAAAATCCGGCTCTCCGGATTTCAAGACCTCCTGCAGGGGCCTTTCCAGGAGAAGCTTCCCATTGAACCAGTAGTGGTAATAGCAGAAACCATGGATGCCATACTCCCTCGCCAGATCGGCCTGTGCCTTTCTGACCTCCGGTAGGCGCAAGTCGTAGAAGCCGAGTTCCCCCGGCCGATGCGGCTGGTAGTGGCCGTGGAACAGGGGATCGGCCTTCGCGACGTTGGTCCACTCCGTGAACCCCTTGCCCCACCACGCATCGTTCTCAGGTATCGGATGGAACTGGGGAAGATAGATGGCGATCAGGCGCGTCTCCGCTTGACCGACGGAGCGAAGGAAATGCTTCTCTTTCGACGCTCGTGCCGATGGACGGGCAGAGATCTCGGAACCGGGGCGTGCTGTGGGGTGTTTTAGCGCGGCGGCTTCTGCAAATTCCTTTGTTGTGTTGATGAGCCGCACCAGTGATTCGACTTTTTCGCGGGTATCGGGTGCCTCTCCCTTGAGCGGGGAGTTCATGGCGTCCTGCAGGTATGAAACGAGGGCATCGACGCCTTGGCTTGCGTCGAAGAGTTCGATCGCCGCACGACGCAGGGCCGCGCCCATGCGCTGGTCATATCGCCTGATCTCGTCAATGAGCTCCTCCACGCTGTAATCGAGCCTGTGCAGTCGACCCGAGAAGTTGCAGGTCATCAGTTCACGGATGTTCTCGGGAGTGACCATGCCGTCACCGCCCTGATAGTCGAACACGATGGGAATTCTGCCGCACATCATGGTCTCGATTGCACCCCTGCCCAGCGTAAACACGATGTCGGCCTCGTTCATCCGATCAGCAAGGTCATCCTGATGGATCGCTCCCGGTCGTTCTCCGATATGGCGGCACCGGATATCGAGTGCTGCGCACGCCTTCATGATCTTGGCGATCCGATCCGGATCCATTTTGTAGCTGTATATGAGTGCTGAGCGGGGGCGCTCCCGGATCGGTTCCGTCGGCGAGAATTTTCGGGAATCAACAATATTCCGGAAGAGTGTGATCGACGAACGGCTTACCCCTTTCCGCATCAGGTTGTTCATGACTTCCTCGCTGATTGCGAGATATCGGTGGATGCTCAGATCCACGAAGGGAGGCTGTTCCAGAAAAGGAAGGACCCCCAACGAAGCCATAATCATCGGCAGCCGGGGGAACCGGTGGCGCAGTTCAACGGCAGATGTCTGGTGCTGGACGTAAGCGGCATCGGCTTGATGCCGGGACAATGCTTCGACATCGGAGTGTACCTCTGCGATGTCGTTGAAGATTTTCGTGAAATGTGGATCGATATACTTTGCGTAAATAAAGACGTGATGTCCCCTCTCTCGCAGAATCTTCGCGATGGTAAACAGGGTGATCTCCGAGCCTGTGAACCCGAAAAGGTGGTTCGTTGCCAGTAGAATGGAGAGAGGCCGTCTTGCCGCTGAAAACGAAGGGCCGGATGATCTGCCCGGCACGGCCGTTCGAGACGGCCTTCCGTCCTTTTCGATGAAACCCATTTCGACAGCGCAGTGCTGACAGAGGCGGTACCGTCCATAGTCGCCTGAGCGGAACTCGTCAACGACCCTACGCATCATGGTTCCGCTATAGATATCCAGTATCGATTGATTCATGACGGTCGGGAAATCGTTTTTTGTCTCGTGCGCCCAGTCATTGCAGCAGAGGACGACACTGCCGTCGAAGAGAATATTGAAATTCTGCTCTGGCTGGAGGCAATAGTCGGATATCTTGAACCGGCTGCCCCTTCCGCTGCTGCTGATGCCCTCCAGCAATCCGCCCCGGCTGTTGGCCCAGTATTCCGTGTTGACCTTTGTGCCGGGGAACATACCGGTCAACTTCTCGACGTCGACCTCAGGCAGTACGGGGCAGTTGATTTCCACATGAACCTTCCCGTCCGATTCGGCAATAAAGCGCTTCGTCTGGCTGATCGTGGTTTCAAAATTCAACCCCGTCATCGCCTCATATTGGTTTTTTTCCGCGGAATTGATGTTGATGTGTACAATGCGGGGCCTTGAATCGATCAGACATCGGCGGTTTTTCTCGTTCAGGAGAGATCCGTTGGTCGAGATGACGACAAAGGCCTGCGTCTCCTCGTTGATCTGCCGAATTTTTTTGAACAGGGACCGTTCGAGGAGTGGTTCGTGGTGAAGGTACAATCCGACTTGATTCCGATATCCCATGGCCTGGATATCCCGAATGATCTTGTTCCAGACCTTTTCCTCCATGAATCCCTTTTTGTGGTGTCCGCGCGGACCGTAAGTAAATGGATGTGGGCAGTTTACGCACTTAGCATTGCAAGCGGTAGTCAGCTGCAAAAAGATGGCACCGGGGTGTTTGGGCCGGCCGTCGCCTTTTTGAGACAGCGAGCACGGAATGCATTCCATGAGCGATGTGCCTCCTGCAATCACGGGGCGCGGTGACGGCGGGCATGCCTGCACAAGCCCCATGTGGCTTTACGTATCCGCGCGAAACCCGGGATATGCTGTGATTCGGATCGGAGAGGAAAAATTGTTCAACGGAAACGATCCCTAGAGCTGTTTTGCAGATTACATGCCAGTCTGGTGTGGCGATGAATAAAAGGTCTGAAACGAATAGGGGAGTTACCACGCGACCGGACTAATAATTACAATGGATTACGGCAAGGCAGGTGCCGCATGCCCGCCAGAAAGGACAGGAAACGATGAACGAGATGGGTGCGGCGATGGCCAAGTGAAATGTGAACGGCCTTATACGATCCCGGGTTCTTCCTGTTTTCACCCCGCGCCCGCCTGCAGCCGGCTCAGCAGCGCTTGGCCTTCGGCGAAGGCGGGGTTGATCTGCAGGGCCTTGCGGATGGACTCGACGGCGGGTTTCATCTCTTTCTTCGCGGCGTAGGCGCGGGCGAGGTTGTAGAGGATCCCCTCGTCGTCGGGGGCGACGGAGAGGGCCTTCTTGAACTCCGCAACGGCCTTCTCGTAGGCGCCTTCCTTTCGGGCCTGGATGCCGCGGGCGTTGTAGGTCTGCAGGATGAAGGACAGAAGATCCTCGTTTTCGCCGATCAGGGCCCGGGCCTTTTCGTGCTCGCCCTTGTCGATGAGCCGCATGATGATGACGGCCCGGTTTTCCCGGCTCTCGTCCCCGCCGGCGAGGCTCCGGGCGATCTCCTCCTCCGAGACGTTGACCAGCTGCCGGATGAAGGCGAGCGTCGTTTCGTTGTCGTCGTCCTGGAACGTGACGGGGCCGAAGGCGTTGCGGAACGCGGCGCTCGCCATGAGATACCGCTGGAATTCGTTGATGCCTTCCTGCAGGTCCTTCTGGTCCTGCGGGAGCATCCGGGTGACGAGCATCTTCTCCAGGACGTCCTTGAAGCCGCTGAGGCAGGCGTAGACGTTTCCCTGGTGGATGAACTTCTTGCAGTTCCCCAGGGTCCTGGAGATCTCGGCGGCGCGCTCTCTGACGATGGCCTCGTCCATGTTCGCCTGGGATGGGTGCTTGGGATCGTCCATTGCCTGTTGACTCGTCACCTCCGCCGCGGCCGGTCGCAGAACCGGCCCGGGCGCCTCTCCATGGCACGAAACGTGCTATCCATCTATCGGCAGGACTGGACCGGGACTTGAACCGCAGAGAGGGGCGAACCGATCATGGACGAGGGCGAAGGCGGCCGGAAAACGCTGGATTTCGACGAGAAGAACTTCCTGTTCGAGTGGCTCGTGGAGAACAACAAGACCCTCACCCGCAAGAACAAGGAGCTGCTGGTCGAGAACCTGAAGTTCCGCTCACGGGTGGAGGAGCTGGAAAAGATCAGCTTCATCGACCCCACGACGGGTCTTTACAACCGGTGGTACCTGCAGCCCCGCCTCGTGGAGGAGTTCTCCAGGGCGAAGCGCAGGGAATTCCCCCTCTCCTGCCTCTTCATCGACATCGACGATTTCAACGCCGTCAACGACCGCTGGGGACACTTCATCGGCGACAGGGTCCTCCGGGACATGGCGGCTCTGCTCCGGGGCCACTGCCGCAAGGAGGACGTGCTGGTCCGCTTCGGCGGCGACGAATTCGTCATGCTCCTCAGCGCCTCGGGGCAGAGGGCGGCCAGGGCGGCCGCCGAGCGCATCCGGGGGCGTATCCGGACGCTGTCGCTCAGCGGTGTGGACCCGCAGCCGACGCTCTCCGTCTCGATCGGGGTGAGCACCCTCGGGAAGGAGCACGTCTCCTCGTCCCGGGATCCCTGGGAACTCGTGTGGACGGCCGACGGGGCCATGCACCTTGCCAGGCAGAAAGGGCCCGGCCGTATTCACTGGCTGGACTGCCACGACAACCGGTGCAAGGCCGATCCCGGCGAACGGGCAGTTTCGTAACTTATTGAAATAAAAAAATATTCTTGCCGTCCGGCATCGAAGGCATCCCGTGAATGGCCGCCGGCCTTCGCTCCCCGCCCCCTTGTCTTCATCCCTGCTCCTGTTCTGCTCTAAAGTTTCTCTGCTGCATGACGATAAAAATGGTGCAGCAGTTGCACAGGGTTTATCTGTTGCTGTAGGATGGGAAACCAAGCCCGAATCAAGAGGTGCTTCATGGCGAAAATGTTCTTCTCCACGTCCGAGGTGGCGGATCTCTTCAACGTCAACCGGGTGACCATCTACCGCTGGGTCAAAGAGGGGATGGTGAAGGGGTA
>Ga0208940_1002799_pt1 | contig 15716 bp, 15 predicted proteins | sample AD_JPNNA6_MetaG_FD_184445 | JGI IMG/M metagenome (GOLD analysis project Ga0208940, IMG submission 184445) | Active sludge microbial communities of municipal wastewater-treating anaerobic digesters from Japan - AD_JPNNA6_MetaG (SPAdes) (version 2) | ecosystem: Engineered > Bioreactor > Anaerobic... | reverse complement strand
AGAACTTGTCACTCGCGATGCCAAGATTAATGCTACCAAAATACTCTTTCGTGTAGGAAAGCTTTACCTCGACATGAGAATGTTTTTTGAAAAATGGGCCGATGCTTGCTTTTACTTTGCTAGACATACTGAAAAAGGTTGGAAACAACACTGGGAAACAAGTTTCAGTCCGAACTGGATTCCTTGTGATCATTATTCATATGCATCTGCCAAAATGCTGGTCTATCTAGTTACCGAGCGCAAACTTAGAATCAGACCAGACTGGATTCAAACAAAAACTCTATTGAATTTCGATGATGGTGAAAAAATACAAGCGGATCTAGTGACATTGTGTACAAAAAAACCAATTCAAGTATTGAGTGGAACAGTATTTTTTCTCAGACAACTCGATCTTTTATACAAATTATCTCGTCTGCGTATTCAATGTCAATTGCGATCGACGCTATCAAAATCAAACAAGAAATCACTATTTCAGATCTTTTTCAAGACTATTATTCCACTTGCATTCCCTTTTCGAGACAAGGCTACACAAATAGAAAGTCTCTATAGTGACAGCGGACTAGAGAGTAGAAAGGCACTGGAAACGGAAATTTCCAATGTATACGTGTTACGTGCACAACTGGTGATTCCACTTGAATCGATAATGGTGGCGCCAAAAGAGAAAAAGAGAAAAAGAAAAAATGATGAATAAAAAGCGGAATTGTATTTTTTAGAAAAAAAATGTTACAATTCAGTCTTGGCAGCTGCGGCAACGCGTTGCAAATACTGCTCGTGTTTGGCCTTGGCAAGGTCTTCACGAGAAGGAGAAGGAGCGGCGGCAACAGCGACGACAATGGATTGTTCCTGTCTGACGGGAGCAATCCAATGGACACAGACGGTCATAGAGAAAGAGACTTGATCCGACGGGTCTTCATTGACATATCTTTCCCAAGACATGCCAGCGTTGACTGGTGCGAGAGCAAGGGTGAGGGCTTGTTCAGGTTTGACGGTGGGCACAGACTTGACGACAGACATGAATTTGACTTGAACTTTGGCAAGTTCTTCGGCATCAAAAACATCATAGAGACCTCCTTCCATCTCAACATCGGAAGCAACAATGCGTTCAGTATGCTTTCCTGCTTCAGTGATGTTACGGTGGGCAAAATGGTGAAAGACGTTGCTCTTGTCCTTGGTGCTTTTGCGAACAGCCATGACAGCGCGTTTTCCGTACACGTCGTCGGCAATGGGCAACACATCCTTTGGTCCAATGGTCTGTCCAAAATAGTTTACAAAGCTCGTTGATTTGACATAGTCAGAGTTGAGGGAGAAGAGACACTTGTCAGTGATGCTCTGGGTCGAAGGAAGAGTGGCCATAATCTTCATACGAGGGTCTTCGTTGAAATCAGATACCACTGGAACAGTATTGAGAAGAGCGGCAGCACTCTTGAGATGCACAGGGAGACCGAGGTTGTTGGCGAGAGAATGGAGCTTCACATTGGTGACAGTGACATTGGAGAGGTCATAGCCGAATTTGGAGGAGAGAGTGACAGCAGGGTCGCGATAACGATCGCGGGATAAGAGAGATTGTACATAGCTAAGAGGAAGAGGAAGAATCAAAAGACCCTTCATGTCACGCTTCACGGCGTCTTCTCCATTGACAAACTTGGCAACAATTTCGGCACGAGTACCAGCAATGGTAAAGCTCACAAAGCTCTTTTCAGGCTCGGAAGAGACAGCGGGAGAGGGAGCAGCAATGATTCGATACTTTTCGTGAAGAGAAGCAACCGACTCGGAAGAACGAGAAGACTCTCCAGCCTTGGTAAGAGAATCAATGCTGGGGGTCTTGTCACGAGCAAGCGCAGGAGCAGAAGCAATACCAGCGGCACCTTTGACGGCTTTCTGGTGAGGCAGAACACGTTTGGGATCGTAGAACTTTTCTTCTCGGTGATGATGATGATGATGACGGTGAGATTTCTTGACAATTGGAGTAACACTTACAGAATCCTCTTCAGTATATTCACTGTATTCACTCTCACCAGTTCCTTCCGTTTCGTAGTCATCTTCATAGGTTTCAGTGCCGGTACCGGTGTAGTCGTCGGTGGCAGTTGCATAGGTGGTTTCGCTGGGGGTGTGAGACATGTTGGTTGGTTGATTTAAAAAAAAAAGAAGCAGGAAAAAACAAGGTGTCTTTACGTGGTACTACAATGTCTTTTTCTCTTTGTTTTTTTTTAAAAAAAAAGAAAAGAAAGTTTTTCAATACTGCTTTATTCATTCGGCGTTTATATACGGGCGAGCTTGGATGAAAAAACGAGAAAATATTCTTGTTAATAAAATTCAGGCACGGGAAAGAATGAAGAAGAGGCGATAGGGCGTGGCGCTCCAGGAGGATGTAGTGCTGAAATGCGATAAGAACGGCCATGTGGATTAAAAGTGCGAGAGTTTTCATCAAATGACCATCTCGCGAGTTCTGCCAATGATTGATTGAGTTGCATAGTGGCTCTTGTATAATTCTTGTCCAATTGAACACGTGTAGCATGTAGAAACCTTACAGTTTCTATGTCATAGGCTACAATCTCTGCAAATAGAATTTGCATCTTTTCATCCGTGACAAATTCTTCAAATGTGGCACGCGAAAGATGAGGAGCCACACGAGTAGTAATTCGCAACCACATGGACCGTGCACTTGCATAAACAAGTTCTGAAATTTGAGCCCGTCCTACGAGTTCGTCCTTGTTCATCCATGCTAGATAGGCAGAGCGTTTTTCAATGTCGTCTGATTTCGTAATGGCGTCATCCAATTGTGTCTTTAGTCTATTCTTTGTTGTATTATCTGTAATGCCCTGGATTTCCTTGTATGCGCCTGCCAATTCTTGTGCACCTCGAGGAGAAAAGAGTGGCGCAGATGCACTTTCCACCTTTTGTCTCTTTGCCGTTGTATCTTTTCCTTGAGCAGTTGTTTTCATAGGACTAAAGATATTGCCTGCAGTTTTTTGTGGTGTTACAGAACCGCCCAGTGTGAAATCGGTACCTCCGCCTCCTCCTCCACCCACTCCTCCACCACGCCTTGAATCTGATATCTCTTCGACGCCTAGACGCTTCAACAGAGTGTTTGTACGACCTGCCACTAGTACAAGGAAATTATAAAAGGGATCGCTTGCGAGAGCATCTTTGCGTGCGTTTACAATGCGAATATATGATCCTACTTCATCATAGACTGCTTTGCGTTCCTTGTTATCTTGAATCTTCTCGACATAGGGCGGTCGATGGGGATCAAAGAGACCTTCTGGATCGAATGCAGCTTGGTCCAACTTGCTGTCGGCATTGTCTGAGATGTCTTCGAATGCCACTCGGTTGGATTTGAATTTGACTTGAGACGTTGTTGGTTTTTGATTGGCATTTTCTCTTTGTTTTTTCTCAAATTTCGCAATGTCTTCTTCTTCAAAATCTTCTTGTCCTTCTTCTATGATTTCTTCTTCCTCTTCTTGTTCTTCTTTTTCTATAGGAGGATCATTCTTCTTTTGATGGCTCGAACTTGTCGTTTGGATGCCAGAACTATACATTCTTATGAAAATTGTATAAGAGTCTTGTCTATCTTATTTTTGTTTTATAAACTCTTTATTTATTACGGAAAAAGAGAAATACGCAATTCTATTCATCGTCGTCTGGCTCGTAGATGTGTGTCACTACTTGTTCTTGTCTTGTCAATAAACAATAGTCCTTTCGAGAGACGCGTTTCCATGGTCCGACATGCAATTCCATAGAGGAATCTTTTAAACAAAGAATGGTGCGAATCTTTTCCACTTGCTCTGCATCGTCGAGCAAGAAATTATCCTTTGAGCCAGCTCTAGAAAAAAGGATTTCGACGAGATCCGCGATATCCTGAAAGATTGTATCGGCTGTCTCGTCATCGTCGTCATCGTCGTAGAAATCTTCTGTATAGTGTCTTGAAATAAATTCAATCATCTTTTGTTCCAATGGATAAATGCTCTCCCCAGCCCTCTTGATGATAGTTCCGTCTATAAAGACATCGCTTGAAACGCGTAAGATGGCAATCGATGTCTTGGCAACAGGAGATGACTTTTGCCGCTTTGAAGATGGGGCTTCAGTTGAGTGAGAACGTTTCATTGTTGTTGTTGATAAAAAAAGAATTAAAAAATTTGCTAACAATAGAAAGTGACATATTTTTCGAAAAATATGTCATTTGTCATTCGAGTAAAATACAACCAACAAAAAAATCACATGACTAGAGTTGACGACTTGGTGGCTGGACTTTCATTTGTAAAGATTGATCCTCTCATCGAGTTTGAGAAACGATGCGTCGACATTCTTGAAAAATATCATCGCCACACGAAAAACAAAGGAACGTTGTGTGACTTGAACCTTGCACGACAAGCTACACAAGTTTTCGATTTTGCTTTTCGTAAATCCACAACACATCAAAGGTCTCGACAGTGAAACAATGAAATGCTACCAACAACTACGGCCAACCGACGACTTTATCAAGAGTCGTATTATCAAATACGTTGGACCCGAATTTAAAGACATTGATATTCAATCACTTTCAAAAGGATGGCGAGCATCACAAATTTCTTTTTTGTGTCCCTCATCTACTCTCATTCGATACATTGGATTTGATCGTTGTCATGTATGCGACCTCGATCTTTAATCCTTTTTTCGTGTATTTGTTTTTCTTTTTTTTTAAAGATTATAAATCTATTCTCCTTTTTTTTTTTCACAATGGACGCCAACAATCTAATATGGATTGGAAATCTAGAGAAAGAGGCCGCAGAAAACGATGATTATCGGCGAGTCATCTACACGAGTCCTGGAAAAGATCTTGAACGCAAATCTCAATTGGTCTTGATGAAATTGAACGCAAAGAAAGAAATTGGAATGGAAGTCCACGAGGACAACGATCAATTTATTCGAGTGGAAAAGGGAAGAGGTGAAATTGTATATGGTCCATCAAAAGAAGGACCATTTGCAACACGTAAACTAGCGGATGGATACGCAGTGGTAGTTCCGCACGGAACATGGCACAATATTATCAACACCTCAAAGAATTCTTCTCTCCGTCTCTACACAATCTATTCACCTGCTCATCATCCAAATGAAACTGTACAACACAAGAAACCAAAAGAAGAAAAAGAAAGTCTTGCTTCTGCTTTATTCTTTTAATTTTTTTCTGACGCCGGTGCCTTGGCAAGAGTCTGTTTGGATTTTTCCACACTAGACAATGAAAGAGATAGTTTTCCAGTGGAAATAAAAGAATCTCCCAAAAAAAATTCTTGTGATTTTCGAATCTCCTTGATAGGTGACAATCCTCCGCGAAGGTGTTGTTTGTTTCCAAGGTAGAGATCCTTGTAGAGCCACTTGGCAAGCGCGACAAATTTCCAACTTGGTCCACCATACAAATATCTAAGTCCACTCTCTCGCCACATTTCACTAGTTACGGGGGAAATTCCAAACTTGGTTGCAATTTCATTTTCTTCTCCTTTTTCTGTTCCACAGTCAAACGAAGGATAGATGTGGTGGGAACCATAAAATGGTGTCTTTTCTAGAGACTCGATCTTTTCTTCCACTTGTGCATTGAAAATAAGATCCTCTTCGAATTGAGCAAGAGTAAACGCGGGATTATCCTTTCTCTTATCCGCTGGAGTGAGGAGACGTTCAACCAATTTCTGTGCAGCGGGCGACATTCCAAAAAGTTCCTTGATAAGAGCATCTTGTTCAACAAGTGGATTGTCTCCAGAAGGCTCTGTAAAGGACTTGTAAAATCTTTCGGGGTGAAATAATTCATTAGGTTGGTAAATTTCCTTCTTGTCCTTAAAAGTAGATTGAAACGCTTCTTTGTCGCGATCTGTCCACTCTCTATTTTCAGGACTTAGTGGGCCGCTCTTGTCTGCCCCAATGACTTGAAACATCACTGCATCGAGATCTTCCAATTCCTCTTCGTAGAGTTTCTTCCAAGCGTTCGAGTCTGTATTCGTACCAGACTTGTAGAATGACGCAATCATCTTGCGTTTCAAATATCCCTTTTCATAGTCGAGTCGAGATAATTTAAACAATTCTCTATTTTCACCCTTGCCTGCGTGCTTCTTTTCTTCTTCTTCTTCCTGTTGCTTTTGCTCTTCTTCTTGTTTTTCTTCTTCCTCTCCTTCTTTTTTGGCGACAGTGTTTTCCTTTTTGGGCTTGTCTGGGGAGATGCTCTTTTTGATCTTTTCTCCAAGTTTACGGAAAAATCCAAAAAGATCCCGATTGATCTTGTAGTGGCGTACCAAAAACATCTCTCTCAGCTTCCATGTCTCACGCCACGTGTCATGACGAAGGAGAATATCTTTGGAATTTTGAACAATGACGTTTCGAGTGTGTCTATCTGCGCCATCTCTAAGAAACGACTGGAGAATATTAGCACCAGATTTGTCATCTTCAAGTCTCTCGAGCAATTTCTCTATTTGTTGTCTTTCTACCTCTGCTGCATTCTTGAAACGTGCAACAAGTCTCTTTTCCACTTCACGCAAGATTCTTTCTTCTTCAAGAGATTCGAGATAGATCATAAAGACATAGAGTCGAAGGGGGTGGTAGAGTTTCTTTCGTTGATCAGCAAGTTGTAGAGTCTTTCCTTTATCCACTTGCTCTTTGGTTCGTGGAACCACTCGTAGCCATTCATCCAGCTTGGCGTACTCTGTTTTTGGAAGATTCGCTCCTTCTTCTGCACTGGTGGTACCAAATGGAATGGTTTCATAAATGTCATTGTATCGAGTAGACGTCAATATCAAAGATTCAAGTCGATCAGGTCCAAAAAGAAAGTCAACAAGAAATCTTCTCTGAATGGCACGGCCTTGATGGGAGTAGGGGCTCTTGGCAAGATATCTAGAGATGGATTCTAGAATGTAGGCCTTGCTCGAATCAAGAGAAGTCGAACTTGCGATATTTTGATACTCGTAAGCCAAGTATTGATCGATTGAATCCCATTTTGTAGCAACGAGAATGCCAGAACTAGACGAGGGAATAGAGCGTTGATAGAAGCGAGACTTGGATGGGTCTTCCATGGGTCTTGACAAAAAAAATGTAATGTTACCACTCCAGGTACTTTTGCTTATGTATGGGAGAGAAAAAATTTTAAAGATAAAGAAGGGTGCATAATTATTTTGCTCGTTTCTCTTTATTTTTATAAGCAAGCCATAATTCACAACCATCCTAAAGAAAAAAAGATGAAAAAGAAAAGCACTGCTACCGCTACTTCTACTTCTACCGATACTACTCCTACTGTTGGCAAACCAGATGCCAAGACCAAGGCAGTGTCCAAGTCTAAACGTGCAGGACTTATTTTTCCAGTTGGACGCTTCGCTGGTCTCATGAAAAGACGAGACAAGGCAATGAGAGTGGGTGCATCTGCTCCCGTCTATCTTGCTGGCGTCTTGGAATTTCTGTGTATGGATTTACTTTCGTGCGCTGGAGATCGAACCAAAGAGATCAAGAGACTCACAATTACACCAAAGTCCCTTCAAACTGTTTTCGAGACAGACGACGAGTGGAACTTGATGAATCCTGGACACGTTGTCTTTGACGGTGCTGGTGTATTTCCTGCCGAAACGGGGCTCATCAATCAAGAACGAGCACGTGTCAGACGCATCAAGGAGAAAAAGAAGAAGGCTGCTACTGCCTCTACCACCAAGGCATAAGAAAATTTGGTGTTCATTTATTAGAAATGGCCTTGTACGCACGAATAGCTGCAAATCTACTTTCCAATAACTTGCGCGCCTCTTCTTGTTGAATTAAAAGTCTTAATTCTCGTTGTTCTTCTTGTACCAGACGCTGTTCCTCTAATATTTGTCTTGTACGTAGTTCTAAAGCCTCTTGAGCAGAAAGTGGTAAAAGTATTAGAGACGTTGAAGGGTAGGCTTTGCACCATTTGGTATCTCGTGCCTTGTTGATGAGAGTGGTTGATTTGTATTTCTGAACATCCTTTTCAGAAATGGCAGACGAGAGACGCGAAAAGCAAACCAATAGAAAAAATACATTTGCGCTAATTTGTTCTTGTGCAGGAATGATTTCCAATAGGTACCGCAAACTTACCAACCATGATGACAATCTATCCTTGTCTTTTTCTTGATGTTCCAACATCCAAGCGTATAGCAATTCGAGTTGGAGAATTTGCTTGTCGTCCAAAGGCATTCCCCATGCATCAAGTGCTCGCCGATAGTGATTGATGACAAATTCAAGAAGAGGAGAAAGAGTAGGAAGAATAAGAGTCGACCATGGCTTGGTGTAGACTAGGATTCTTGGCATTTCATTTGGAGTCTTGGACAGAGATTCATAGAGAGTGGTAATGGAAGTATGCCATTTATTAATTTGTGTCATTTTGATATTAAAAAAACAACACAAAGTTATCAAACATCAGGAAAATGAATTTTTATATAAGAACAAGTCAATTTTAAGGAGAATCGTTGAGCTCTTTCTCGTCGTCTCTCTCTTTCATGAGTGCGCTTTGCTCTTCTGTGGAGAGGGGAGTTTCATAGTAGGTTATCCCTGGAAACAGGTCGAACAGGTCTAACCTGCGCAACAGCATCTTACTGAATGGGTTAAAGTCTGAGCGTATCGGTTGTGGTGTATCAGGTTTTAAAAGTTCAAGTTGTGCTACAATTGGAACCACACTTTCGTCGCTATCCACGGAGGAGTTCGACGTTGTGTTTCTTGGAATTAAAGATATAGAGAAATCCTTCCTAGTCTCTTTTTGAGTTTGCACTTCTTCATTGTGGATTGGCCCATTTGTTGAAAAAGAAGGTTGGGCTCTATTTGGAAAAAGAATACGTAAAATGTCAAGAGGATCCATTTTTTTGTTGCTGGCGGCGTGTTGGTATCTTGCAAGAAAATCAAGAAAGTCGTCAGATGGATTTTTGATAATCATCAATTTCACATCACTTTCCGTTGAAACTGCAAGACCTTTAAGCATGACAACAAAATCGTCAATACTCATGACTTCTTCAAGGTGAGGAGGAAGATCATCCGACATTTTTTTATGTGAGAGCTGCTCGTTTTTGAAGAAAAAAAAATATGTAGTCCCCGTTATTTATAAAAGGTCTACCCAGTTTATTTTTCCATTCTTTTCCACAAAAAAAACAACAACTAAATGTACGAGTCATTTCCAGACTTGTGCCCTGTGTGCAAAAAGAATACCAAGGGATTGATAAACAATGTTGAATGTTTGAAATGCCAGACGCTTTATTGTTCAGACGATTGCTTTCAAAAGGACAAAAAGGATCACATGACTAGTTGTGTCCGTCTTACCAAGGAACAGGCAGAAAAGTTCTACAAGATGGTAGGAATTGCCAAGGTCGTCTCATATCGTGGAGATGAATTGCTGGCCATGCCTGGGCCCATTAGTGGACCCTTGCCTCCCACAATGGTGGCTACGAGTGATTTGGCCAACTTTGTAAAAGAAGTTCCTGCCATTACTCCCGCCCTTCAATCGAAATTCTTCTATATGGTCAAGGAATCTCAATTTTTTAGAACATTCAAGTATCTCTTGACTCCAGAGCAGTTAGAAGAGCAGATTGCCGTCAAAACGCAGTATATCATGCTCAAAAAGTAGAGCTTTTTTGTTTTTCAAAAATTCTTGTATAAAGTTTTGCCAAGTGTGTAGAGCTTTTAAATCTAGCTGAAACGTCATTTTCGTTTTTTCTTTTTCATTCACCGCACAAGATGACCAAAAAAACAATTGCCAAACCAACCAAAGCTGTTGAAACAGCCGCTACCACTGCTGCTGCTGCGACAAAGAAGAAGCGACGATTCCATCCCGGTACTGTTGCCATAAGGCAAATCATCAAGCAACAAAAGAGCAAAAAGACTGCTATTCCTCGTGTACGTGTTTCCACATTGGCACGTGTCATTGCTGGAGACTTTCTTTCAGACATACGATTTGAACCTTCTGCTCTCGCACTTGTGCACTCTTCTCTAGAGGAATTCATAGTGTCTATCTCTCGTTCCTCTAATTGGGCACTTCGACACGCCAACCGGGAGACTGCATACGCCAAAGACATCAAACTGGCACTCAGAATGAACGAAGCACTTCCCAAAGGACTCTATCAAAAGCTTTATGGATTTCAACACGGCCTTCAACAACCATCCACCAAGGACAATGCCACAAGTCCAAAAGTATTGGAGGAAGTCATTCCCTTCTAAATACTTGTTTGCTCTCTGTTTTGAAAAATAAAAACCCCATAAGATTTCATTCTACGATGCTTTATTTTTAAAAGAAAAAAAAAGAACCCCTTTGTGAAAAATGTACATTTATCGCTCTCTCATAAGGTCTATTCTCTGATGGCCGATTTTTTATTCCACTTTTCAAACTTTTTTCATAATCGATGGTCGATGTGCACATCGACTTGTCATGTCCAAAAAGTTTTGAATTTTCAGACCGCTCTCCTACTTATGTACCCTCTAGCTATGGTTGAAATTTCAGGTCTCAGAAATGATTTTTAATTTCTTGCACAGACGTTGAATAGGGGGGTGATCCCATAGTGGTAGGGTCATTTTGTGGAATAACTTTTTCCCACTTGCTCAGTGAATTTTCCCACAAGAAACAAAAATTCTTATCTTGGTACCGTGGTACTACCTATAAAATTTGGTTGGTCGATGGACATGTCAAAAAGTGAGGCGATGGTCGATCCTTGACTTGACTTATATAGCGAAAAAAATTGAATTTTTTTTTCATCTTTAGATCGACCGACCGACCGACTGACCGAAAAAATTTTGAAAAAAGTCGCCGATGGCCAGTCCATCGGCCAATTTCGAACATCATCCGATCGACTCAAATTTTCAGACCGCTCTCCTACTTTGGTACCCTCAGTCTATGGTTGAAATAGCATGTCTCAAAAATGATTTTGAATTTCTTGCACAGACGTTGAATAGGGGGGTGATCCCATAGTGGTAGGGTCATTTCATGGAATAACTTTTGACTACTTGATCAGTGAATTTTTGCGCAAGCCCCTAAAAGTCTTATCTATGTACCGTGGTGCTACCTATAAAATTTCATCACTCGATGGACACATGTTGGACAATCGATGGTAGACTTGGCATTTTTCGAAAAAAAAGTTGAAAAAAAAAAGACTCGAGATATTTACACCATTGTATTCAAAATAGATTGAATCACGCGAAAACACACTTTTTTATTGTTTTACCTGTCGAAATGAAAAAAAGGTTCATCGATGAGTATGTTTTTTTAAAAAAAAACAATCATTCAACATCATCTAATCATTCTATACTGGTATCGTGAATTGGAATTCTCAGAATCTCTCACGGAAAAACATTTTTATATTTAGCAAGTGCCTGTCAACCTGTCGCTCCATAATTTGGTTTTCCTTTTCCATCTCTTCCGAAAAAGGCAAGTCTTGTCTCTCTTTCTTTTTTGGTGCTCGTTCTCTCTTCATCCCCCTCTTCTCTCTGTTTTGAAATAGAAAAAAAAACAGTTCATCGATTTACTTTTTTTTTTCTAGTTCAAATACTCGCACCATGCCACCCAAACGCGCATTCCAACAACTAACCGCCCAATCAAACAAAGTTTCAGACGATTCTGACTCGATGGCGATCTCTAAAAAAGCCAAGCTCGAATCTCCTCCGGCGCCTCTTTCTACTACTACTACTACTAGTCGTCGTGACGACAAACAAAACGTCAAAATTTTGTGGTCCCAACTGGTCGAAAAACAGGGCCAACACTTTGTTGCTATTCAAGTCTTTAAAACCTATTCACGTTTCTACCAACGCAAGAGTTACATTCAAGATACCAAGACTTGGGACAAAGATGTATCCGTTACATGCTCCTCGATCTTTGGTTTGTTTAACAAACAAACTACGTATCTCACTATCAAACACCTCGAGCGCGATCTATGGAAGGATGGCAAAGGCGTTTTACCTGCTCCGCTTATACCAAATGACTACCCAGACCTTCGATGCTGGAATTGTTATCAATCAAACATGAGTCATGTCTGCGAGCTGGAGTGTGCTTCTTGCAAAGCCTTGGCCCTTTGCAAAGATTGCTCACGTCAAATTGTTGGAGGTGACGTTGTTTGCTGGCCTCCGTGTTCTGACTATTACAAGAATCTGGCGCGTGACCCTCTTGAATACTATGACAACTTGAACCTCTGCGGCGAACCTCTGCCTGGATTTGTAAAGGATCCTTCTATTGTAGGCGAATACGACATAAGCCAATCAATTTACACGGCCGTGTTTAACAAGTTTCTCAATGGAATGTGTCAAGGATCCAATCCGTTTCTACTCGTTGCCCTATTTAATGCGATTCGCGACCTAGAAGATGACCAAGTGGCCCACTATGATACCATGGACACTATAGAGACAGATATCTTTGATGAGTGCAAAGATTCAAAAAAGCTTTTCTGCGCTTTATTGGAAAAGGTTTCAATCCCTTTCCCCCCTTGGGAACAAGCAAAACCATTGGAAAAAGACGACGACGAGGAAGAGGACGAAATGTGTACTCATCCTGATGCAGACGAAGATGACGATTGTTGCGAATGTGGAGACCCAGTCACTCTCTGTCATCGTTGCGAGCGATTAATCCTTGCTGAAGATTTCATTCAGCACTATTGTTTGAAAAAGAATAACAAGAAGGAAGAAGACGACGAAGACGAAAAGTGCACTCATCCTAAAGCCGACAAAGACGAAGATTGTCTGGATTGTGGAGAAACTGTCACTTTCTGTCTTCTTTGCGAGAAATTGATCTTGTCTGAAGACATACCTCTACATGATTGTTTGAAAAAGTAAAAAAAAACATTTTTATTTTCTATCTTCTCTATCTCGTCTCTTTCCTTCTAGATATACACTGGGCAACGCCCTTAATTCCTTGTCTGTCAATTTGCGTTCCGGATGGCGTAGGGAATCAAGGGAAACGAGGTTAGACAGAGAGGCGGCGAGATTGAGAAAAAAGACCAGAGCCATGGTAAGTTGCCATTGGAGAAACAGAGGAATGTCCAAAGGAAGTGTCGTGAGTCCTGGTATATCTTGTGTACAACATGGTGGAACGACAGGCAGTGAAATGAATTGAGAGAGTGCAGCAATAGAGAAAATGATTGCCGCCCACATAAAAAAGAGAGCAATGTGAATGCGCACAAACTGGTGAATGCTCATAGAAATCCATATTCGATAGAGTCGAATATAGGCATAGACAAATGTGTGAATGGTAAGAAGACCCGTTTGGATGATATAGAAAATCCAGAAAATCCAAGCTCGAGAAATAATTGTTTCCACTTGAAGAATGACAATAAACGACGCGACAGAGAATCCAATGAAACCAATCTCAAGTAGTAACGAAGTCCACCAAATGGGATCCCACCACAACTCTTTTCTATCCTTGACACTAAAGGTAAACCATTCAATGGCTTTGAAGCGCGAGTGGATGGATGTTTTCCTTCCGCTTCTTTCCATCTCTTGGTATGGCACAGATGAAGAAGATTCGCTGTTGTGAAAAGACATGTTAAAAAGGCGGTTTTTCTTTTTATTCCTTTCGAGTCTGAAATATAACAGTTTTTTCAGGATAAAAGGGATTTTTAAAGAGGCTCCGATTTCCAGAAGACCATACAAGAGACCAGTATTTCCATGATGCAATGGTGTGGAAAAACATACACACCATAGATAAAATGGAAACAAGCAAGAGATTTGATAGAATCCAAACTTGAGAAGCTTGAGACGTGGCAAAGTCGTTTCTTGTTTTAGGTTGGCTGTCATCATAACGAGCACTATAGAAAATAAGAGAGACAGATAGATAGAGTAGGTAGAGAATGACACTATAGAGTCCGACTGTTGTCCATGATTGATAGTCGGTTAGATTCATTGACGACACATCCTTGGAGGAAGACGGACGAAGAGAGCGAGCAAATGCACCACGCCACAATATGACAATCCAAATCGCGGAAAGGACGAGAGTTACAATGGGAAGAGCAATGGACCATCCCAGAGGATTGATGTAGGGTTCTCCGACGAGTTCCTTGACTGCCATAATGGCAACCGTTAAAAACCAGAGGTCTGTGAGAAAATAAAAAATGATCATAAACCACGTAGATGAATTGGGTTGGTTGCGCATGACATCCATGGCACTTTTTTTTAAAGAGATGAGTGGTGGTTTATCAATTCCACGCGTGTCACGTACATATCCGTTTGCAAGTCTATTTCCTGAATTTTGCACCGAGATTAGAAATGTCAAATTCCAACAACTCGCTCAACTTTCTTGCGACAATCGATTGGTACAACAACATGAAAATAGAGAAACACTTGTTGCATTTGCCAAAATACTATCCCGTACCTACTTTCTACTAAGCAACACGAGAGAAAAGTGTCTCAATGCCTGTCCCACTCGTTTTCATTGGTATTCGGCATTTGACAATCGTGAATATTCGAGCACGTGTCTATTATTTGAAGTAGTCATGTGGTGGAATGTTGTGGGATTCATGTATCTCGAAGAGGCACAGGAAATGGAAAGTACACCAGAAGCCGCACTGTTTAAAGCGAAAAGTGCACTCGGAGTGTTTGATGTGGTTGCTCGAATGTTTATTAAAGCATGGGCAACCAAAAAGGAACTTGATGTACCTATTGAATGTCGTTTAGACGGAAATCGCTTTTTTACACATCTATGCCTTGTCAAAATCTACTTTTATGAAATTGCAAGTCAGCTTTCTTCTCTATCACTTGCCACGCTTGATTCACTTGACCCTACGCAGCTACACAAGCTTTCGTTACTCTGTCTACGCCTTTCTCATTCTGCCGATCAAGTAGAACAATTCCTCGAAGGAGCTCGAAACTCTGTATTTATCGACAAGTGTTACCATTCAACCATCCCCAAAGAAACTTCTTTCAAAATCTATTCATCATTTGCCATGTTATTGTTTGTCAACATTGCACTGACCTGTTTAAAGCGAAAATCTCTTGTTGATAATCACGCCACTGTGAAGTTGCTGTTACGCATTGGAGATGAATTGGTAAAACGTTTGCCGGCACCAAAGAAAATGAATCTTGTTGTTTCTCTATTGACAAAAAGACAAAGCGCTCGTCGTCAACAAGGCGAAGAATTGATTGTCAAGTATTTTACTCTCTGTTGTACTCTTTTCTTGGACAGACAATCATTTATTAGTGATTACAACAAGAGCATTGTCATGTCTGTCTCAAAAAAAGAAGCGTCTATGGAAATAGGATTTTGGAATCTATTGGATTCCTATTTTTTGGAAGAAATGGATTTGCAATCCAATGACGACCATCCACAAGACAGTCGCCACATTGGTTTCAATGTAAACAAAGAAGCTATAGAAGACGAAATATGTATGCGTTTGCCATGGTTTAGTGCACTCAAAGAACACATCTTTTCATAAATTAATTCTATATCTTTTTTTTTCTCATACTTGTTTCGTACCGTGTGTTTTTTTTCTTTAAAAAAGAAAATGGAAAAGAGAAAGGCGACGGGACTTCCGTCGCCTCCAGATAGTCCCGATATGAAGAAACAACGACTTGTCGAACAATGGGAAAGAGCTAAAATACTGGCTGAATACTATTGCGTAGATCTCAAAGAAAGGTCGACCGTAGACACGTTGATTACTCTGTTGCGCGAAGTCGTTCCTCAAGATTTTTTCGTAAAAAGGCTTGGCGTTGAATTGGAATCACCAGAACACTATTTGAGATACATTGAACGCCACAAGTTTATCATTCAATGGCTTTCAAAACAAGGGGCAGATTCT
>Ga0208940_1002788_pt1 | contig 15777 bp, 13 predicted proteins | sample AD_JPNNA6_MetaG_FD_184445 | JGI IMG/M metagenome (GOLD analysis project Ga0208940, IMG submission 184445) | Active sludge microbial communities of municipal wastewater-treating anaerobic digesters from Japan - AD_JPNNA6_MetaG (SPAdes) (version 2) | ecosystem: Engineered > Bioreactor > Anaerobic... | reverse complement strand
ATCGCGGCGCACGCCGTCTCCGCCGACCGGGTGATCGTTGCCGTGAAGGCCTCGTTCCACCCGGAGGCGGACGCGCTGCGGGACGCGGTCGCCAGTCTGGTGGCGGCGCGCTGGTGCGACGACGTCGAGGTCGACGTCTTCGTGGGTCCGTCGGCGTACCTGTTCGGCGAGGAGACCGCGATGCTGGAGGCGCTCGACGGTCGCCCTCCGTTCCCCCGCATCGCCCCGCCGTTCCGGCGAGGCGTCGACGAGGTGGTCGCCGGCGCGGTCGACCTCACCTCGGGGAGCGGCCTGTCGGCGCACGTCGAGATGTCCGAGCCGACCGGTGCCACCGACGCGCCGCCGGCGCTCGTGGACAACGTGGAGACGCTTGCCAACGTGACGTTCATCCTCGCTCAGGGGGTCGATGCCTTCCGCTCGCTCGGCACCTCCGAGTCGCCCGGCACCGTGGTCTGCACGGTCTCGGGCGCGGTGGTCGAGCCTGGAGTTGCCGAGGTCGAGATGGGCACGACGCTCGCCGAGGTCATCGACGAGATCGGCGGCGGAGCGTTGCCCGAGCACCGGATCGTCGCCGCACTCCCGGGCGTGTCCGGCGCGATGATCGTCGCCGACGCGTTCGACGTGGCGCTCACGTACGAGGCGATGGCGGAGATCGGCTCGGGACTGGGGTCGGCCGGATTCCTGGTGTTCGACGATCACGACGACCTCGTCGCCGTCGCTGCCGGGGTGTCTCGGTTCCTCTACGTCGAGTCGTGCGGGCAGTGCACCCCGTGCAAGCAGGACGGCGGGGCGATCTCCGGGGCGCTCGACGCACTGCTCGACGGTTCGCTCGGCGAGGCCGAACGCTCGGACGCCCTCGTCACCGTCCGGGAACGGCTCGACACCGTTGCCGACGGCGCGCGCTGCGCGCTTGCCCGCCAACACGAGGAGGTGGTGGGCAGCATCCTCGACGCGTTCCCCGCTGCGGTGACCAGCTACGTCGACCTCCCCGGCACGCCCCGTGATCGGATGCTGATCGGTGAGCTCGTCGACCTCCGCGCCGGCATCACCCTTCTCGACGAGCGGATCCTCCGCCGTCAACCGGACTGGTCCGACAACGAGGTCGATTCGGGGGAGACCCCGGTGGAGCGACTGACCGACCACCGTTCGAACTCCACCATCGTGCGCTGAGGGACTGTCCGCCGGTTCGTCCCGCTGATATCGGCGTCGGGGGCCCGGTGGCGGTGCCGTAACCTCTGCCGCCATGAGTCTGAGCATCGAGCACCTGGCGTACGCCCATCCCGGTGGGACGGTGCTGTTCGACGACGTGTCGTTCAAGGTCCCGGCCGGCACGGTGAGCGCGCTGGTCGGCGGCAACGGCGTCGGCAAGACGACGCTCATGCGCCTTGTTGCCAAGGAGCTGACGCCGCTCGACGGTGAAATCGCCGTGTCGGGCGAGGTGCACTACCTGCCACAGGATCTCGGCATCGGCTCGACCGACGTGCCGATCCGATTGATGCTGACGCGTGCGGCACCGTCCCACGTGCGCGCCGCCGGTGAAGCCCTCGCGGACGTCGAGGCCCGACTCGCCGCCGGCGACGACGCGGCGGCTTTCGAGATCGGCGACGCGTTGGAACGGTGGGGGGCCCTCGGTGGCTACCAACTCGAGGCGATGTGGGACGAGGTGTGTCGGCGCGTGCTCGGCGCCGGCCTGTCCGAGGTCGGTGACCGGTTGATCAGCACGATGTCGGGCGGTGAGCGCAAGCGGCTCGTGCTCGACGCGGTCTTCGAGACCGAGCCGGCGGTGCTGCTCCTCGACGAGCCCGACAACTTCCTCGACATCCCCGCGAAGGAGTGGTTGCAGGAGCGACTCGCCGCTACCAAGGCCACGGTGCTGCTCATCTCCCACGACCGTGAGCTGCTGTGCGCGAGTCCCAAGCGGATCGTCACGCTCGAGGCGAGCGGCGCGTGGGTGCACGGCGAGAGCTACACGACCTACGACGACGCCAGCTTCCAGCGGCAGGAGCGTCTCGCCGCCGATCGGTCACGGTGGGAGGAAGAGGAACGGCGGCTGTTCCACTTCTACAAGATCATGAAGCAGCGGGCGGCCTCGAGCGGCAACTCGTCGCGTGCCGACGCTGCGGAGACCCGCTGGAAGCGGTACGTCGAGGCCGGGCCTCCGCCGGCGCCGGCGCCCCGGCATCGCATCACGCCGAACCTGGTCGGTGCCGACAGTGGTCGTATCGCGTTGCGCTGTGACGACCTCGAGGTCGACGGCCTGGTGCTGCCCTTCACGGCCGAGGTGCACTTCGGCGATCGGGTCGGGCTCGTCGGTCCCAACGGCACCGGCAAGTCGCACCTGATGCGCACGATCGCCGGCGAGCTGGCCCCGTCGGGCGGGTCCGTCACGTTGGGCGCCCGTATCAACCTGGGCTACTTCTCCCAGATGAACCGGCGAGCCGAGTTCGAGGACAACGAGCTGTTCGACATCGCCCGCGGGCGGGTCACCACCGACACGGCGGCGATGGGTGCCCTCGGCCGGTATGGCCTCGCCACGGCATCGGACCGACTGCCGTCGACGCTGTCAGGTGGTCAGCGGGCACGACTCGACGTCATGTGCCTCGAGCTCGACGGGTGCAACCTGCTCCTGCTCGACGAGCCCACCGACAACCTCGACCTTGAGTCGTCGGAGGTGCTGCAGGAGGCGCTCGAGGGGTTCACGGGCACGGTGATCGCGGTCTCGCACGATCGCGCGTTCCTGCGGTCGCTCTCGACGTTCTGGCATCTCGACGAGGACGGCATCGTTCGGGAGTTCCCCGAGATCGACCTCGTTATGCCGGTGCTGACCGGGCGGGCCGCGGCCGACTCGGTGAAGCACGCCAGGGTGCTGACGGTCTGACCCGTCAGGCGACGCCTTGGTGCTCGACCACCTCGGCGGGAGGCTCGGACTCGCGGTGTCGTTCGTAGGCCCAGCCCGGCCCACGGAACACGAACGACAGACGGTTGCGCCATCCCTTCGCCCGGAACACGTCGCGGACGATGTCGCGGTATTCGCGGAAGATGATCGACAGCGGCGAGAACGTGTTGAGGTTCTTGGTGAGGCCGTAGACGACCTTCTCGTCCTCGGGCTCGAAGGTGCCGAACGCCTTGTCCCAGGAGATCAGGATGCCGCCGTGGTTGCGGTCGAGGTACTGCGGGTTGCTCCCGTGGTGCACCCGGTGGTGTGACGGCGTGTTCATCTGGGCCTCGAAGCGACCCAGTTTGGGAATCGTCTCGGTGTGCACCCAGTACTGGTAGAGCAGGTTGACCGAACGCGCGGTCTCGATCATCGACGGGCGCACGCCGAGGAACGACAGGAGGCCGTACGGCACGAAGGTGCCGAGGCCGTCGGCCACCGGCTGACGTAGGGCGACCGAGAGGTTGTACCGCTCGCTCGAGTGGTGGGGCACGTGGATCGCCCACATGAACCGGCTCTCGTGCATGAACCGGTGGTTCCAGTAGTAGATGAGGTCCCAGCCGACGAGGGCGGTCGCCCAACCGGCGACGCCGGTGCCCAGGTCGGTGAGGCGCCGGTCCCACAACCGCGGTGCGGCGAAGCGCTGTGCCCACGTCGACGTCACGACCAGGCCGCCGGTCGCGAGCGCCGCCACAGCTGCGGCTCCGGCCACCTGCTCGACACGGCGCGCCACGGCGTCGTCGCGTTCGTCGGTCGTCGCAACGTCGCGGAGTTCGGCCGTCGTCCGGCTCCGTCGCCGACGCGCCACGGCATCGGCGACGGTCGCCGTGGTGGCCGCCACGGCCGCAGTCGCGAGCATCGGCACAGCGGCGCGCCCCTTGCCGAGCTCGAGGTGGCGGCGGAACTGCTTGTTGAGCAGGGGAGCGACGACGCTCAGGTGCGCCATGGTCATGTTGGCGGTGGTGTCGCGCCGCTCGAACTGGCCGGCGTCGTAGGCCGGGTCATCGCGGTGAGCCTTCAGCCAGCGGTGCTCCGCCAGCATGGTCGCGTAGTAGAACGGCGTCGCGCGGACGGTCAGATCCATCGGTGCCCCCTTTCGCCGTCCATTGTGCCCGATGGCGGGCCGGGGGCTCGCCTCGTCAGGAGTCGGTGCGGGAGAAGGCGTCGCGAATCGACCAGACGGCGGTCGCGAGGAGGCCGAGTGAGATCGCGGCGATCGGAATCATGTTGTCGATGGTCTGCGCCGTGGTTCCCACGAGTGGTCCTCTCCTCGAACTCGACGAGGAGGGTACGACGGCTTTTCGCCCGTCGGCCATGGGCAATCTGGGCCATTCGGTGCGCACCGTGCGACCGATCACGCCAGGAACAAGCAGAGCCCCCGATTGCTCGGAGGCCCGGTACTTCGATGTTCTTCGTGTGCGCCCCCTGGGACTTGAACCCAGAACCTGCGGATTAAGAGTCCGTTGCTCTGCCAATTGAGCTAGAGGCGCTCGTCGCTGTGACCCGGCGAGTGTAGTGCGACGACGACCTCGCTCGACAAGCCGAGGGACGTCGTCTCCGGGGTGAGTGAGGGGTCTCGAACCCCCGACCTCCAGTACCACAAACTGGCGCTCTAACCAACTGAGCTACACCCACCAAGGGCGAGTCACTATAACCCGCGCACCCCGATCGATCGAAACGAGTTGGTGGGCGAGACGGTGCCGGTCGACCATGACGAGCGTCACAGAAGAAAAGCGAGAACATCGTTCTCGATTCTTGTATGGTGACCACATGGCCTCCACCATCACCCTCGTGCTCACGGTTGTCGGATCGTTCGTCGGGGGAGCGTTCTTGTGGACGCTCGGCGAGTACGTCCTGCACTCGAGCTTCCATTGGGCGAAGGGCAAGGGGTTCGCATCCCGGGCGCATCTCGACCACCACGTCCATGCCAGCTGGCATTTCGACCCGATCATCACGCTGGCGTGGCTCGGGGTCGTGCTGTTCGGCGTGGCCTACGGGTACCTCGGGTCGCTGATCGTCCCGGCGTCGGTCTCCTACGGCGTCGGTGCCGGCTGGACCGTCGGCTACTTCTTCTACGAGTGGCACCACCGTGCCTCGCACCTCCGTGGGCCGCGGAATCGCTGGGAGCGTTGGGTGCGGATCAACCACTTCAACCACCACTTCGGGCACCCGATGATGAATCAGCAGGTGAGCATCCCCCTGTGGGACATCGTCTTCCGCACCTACTACACGCCCGACATCGTGAAGGTGCCGCGTCGCCTCGCCATGCCGTGGCTGTTCGACGACGAGGGCAACCTCAAGGCCGAGTACGCGGCCGACTACGAGATCGTCGGCGACGAGTCGACGACGAACGAGCGCAAGCTCGCGCTCGACAAGGCGCGGGCCTACGCGAACCTCGAACCGGTCGCCTGACCGACGGGTGCAGCGCTGACGACGGCGGCACCACGCGGCGCTAGCTGTAGATCCCAGGAGCGTTAGTCAGCCGTGAGGCGGCTGGCGGGGGTTCTGTGGCCGAGGGCGCTGTGTGGTCGTCGGTGATTGTAGAACTCGAGCCATGGTCCGAGGGCCTGGTGGCGGTGGTCGCTTGATTGGTATGTCGCCGCGTATGCCCACTCTCGGAGCATGGTCTGGATGAACCGTTCCGCTTTGCCGTTGGTGCGGGGCCGGTAGGGCCGGGTGCGGAGATGGCGGATGTTGTGGTCTGCGCACCACGTCGCCCAGGCGGTCGACTTGTAGGGCGCGCCGTTGTCGGACATGACCCGCTCGATCGTGACCCCGCGTTCGGCGAACCAGGCGACTGCTCGTTCTAAGAACCCGATCGTGGTGATGGCCTTCTCGTCGGGCAGGACTTCGACATAGGCCATGCGGCTGGTGTCATCGACACATACGTGCACGGCTTCCCAGCCGACCCGGTAGCTGTGGTTGCCTGGCCCGCGGCCGGTCACTCGGTGGCCTGGCTTGTTGAAACGGCCGAGTTTCTTGACGTCGACGTGGATCAGCTCGCCAGGATGTCGGCGGCAATAGCGGTTCGGTGGTTCGAGCGGTTCGAGGTGTGACAACCGGTTGAGTCCGATCCGTTTCAACACGGCGCACACCGTCGAGACCGGGAGGTCGAGCTCGGCGGCGATGCGGGTGCTCGTGAGCCGAAGGCGTCGCAGCTGTTCGATCGCGGCTTCGACGTCGGGCGGTGTCCGGCCGGGCACGTTGTGTGGCGCGGAGGATCGGTCGCCCATGGGTTCGCCGGCGTCGAATCGTTCGAGCCACCGGTAACACGTTCGCTCCGAGCAGCCGGCTGCGAGCGCGGCGTCTTCGATTTTCCATCCGTCTTTGCGGACGCGTTCACACATCAAGGTCCGACCCCGCGGGGTCAGTCGGGCGTTACCGTGCAGCTTCACGGGTCTCCTTGGGACGAGAGTGGCTTCAGCACCCTCGAGTCTCAGGGAGACCCGCCTGACGAACGTGGATGGGATCTACAGCTAGCCGGGTGGTGCGCCGGATCTGATGGTGCCGTGGCGTTGGCACCAGAGGCTGATGCCAGACGGGGTGGTGATCCAGCACCAGCCGTCGTCGCCGATCTGGAGGTTCCAGCCGTTGCGGTGGATGACACCGTGGTGATGCCGGCACAGGAACGCCATGAGCTTGATGTCGGTCGTGCCGAGGTCTCGCCACCACTGGGCGACGTGATGGGCGTCGCAGTGTTCGGGTCGCATTCCGCAGCCGGGGAACACACACCCGCCATCACGAACCTTCAACGCCTTGCGTTGCTCCACGGTGGCGTTGCGGAGCTCGCGACCCATGTCCAACGGGACACCGAGGCTGTTCAAGATGATCGTCCACACCGACATGTCACACGCCAACGCCGTGGCGGATCCTCGGATCAACGGTTTGCCGTCGATGTAGACGAGGTCAGGGGTGTCGGCGTTGATCACCAGGGTCGCTTCGACCTTGGGGCGGGTGGCCTTGCCGTCACTGTTGACCATCAGGCCGCGGCGGCAGAGTTCGGCGAACGCCAACGCCATGAGCGTGTCGCGTGACGGGACAGCGATCTCGCCGTTGGTGCGTTCGCAGTCGTCACGGAAGCGGCGCCACAGTTCGTCGGCGGTCTGTTCGAGCGCAGTGCGGGTCGTGGTCGCCGTGTCGCCGACCAACTGGCCGGCGACTCTCGTCCCATCTCTGCCGCCGCGGAGGCGCAACCGGTTGTTGTTGGGATCTTCGGAGGGTTCTGGGCCGTCCTGATCCAACAAGGCGGCGACGATTGCGACGCGTTGGGCCCAGTCGGCGAACGTCATCGACGCTGATTCGGCGATCAGTGACGCTTCCATCTCCCGGAACTCCGTAGCGATCCGGTCGTTGATCGCGTTCGCCATCACCTTCGCCCGATCCGAACACAAGCGGCCCTCCCGCACGGCCCGATCCGTCTCTGGGAGATCCAACCGCAACGACACCGCCAACCGCACCCGGGCTTTCGCAGCCGCTGGTGCGATCCCGGTTTCGTGGGCCAACCAGTTGGCGGTGCGATGACCCGAGACCACGTCGGTGGTGCCACGGGCGTCGAGTTCACCCAACAACGCGCCCTGCGCTGCTCGGAGGGACTGGACCGCGGTCTCGATGGCCTTCACGCCGGCCAACAGGTCGTCGTCCGCGTAGAGGTGCTCGTCGAGGCCGGCGATCTTCGCCGTCATCTCGGTCAGCACCGTTGTGTCGAACATGTGTTCGAGTATACGGGAGGGGTCTGACACTCAAGCACGGCAACGACCGTCAGCCCGGCGACGGCCGCAACTCGACGAGCGGTTCCAGGCGTGGCTCCTGCTCGTGAGGCGTCGCGTCGCCGAGGATGGTGCCACCGCGGCCCGATTCGGGCGCGCTGGCGCACCATCCGCGCCGACTGCGGCGAGCCCTGGTTCTTCTCCGGCGGCCGCGCCAATCGAACGCACCACCTGGATTTGAGCGCCCGGCGTCGAGATCGAGAGGTGCACCATGCTCCTGGCCGGTCGGGCCGGCAAACCACGCCAATCGAACGCATCCACGCACCTAAGGTCGGGAGATGGTTGACGTTCCGTACCTCCTCCTCGACGTCTTCACCCAGACCCAGTTCGAGGGCAATCCGTTGGCCGTCGTGATCGATCCGCCGCCTTTGACCGACGGGCAGATGGCCAACATCGCCCGCGAGTTCAACCTGTCGGAGACGATCTTCCTCGGCGGTGTCGGAGGCGGTCGCTGGACCACGAGGATCTTCACGCCGGCGCACGAGCTCCCGTTCGCCGGGCACCCCACCGTCGGCGGAGCGATCGCGCTCGCGCTCACCGGCCGGGCACAGCCGTCGCCCGACCTCACCGCGCCGACGGTCGTGTTGGTCGAGGGCGCCGGGGACGTGCCGGTCGGGATCGTGCCGACCGGGGCAGGATTGCACGCGACCTTCCAAGCACCGCGGTCGCCGTCCCTCGACGCTCCCATCGACCGGGCGCAGGCCGCCGCGGTACTCAATGCCGTGGGGCTGGAGCCGTCCGACGCGCTGACCGCACTCGAGCCCGGTGTGTGGAACGCCGGCGTGCCCATCACCGTGGTCCCGCTGGCGTCGGTGGATGCGCTGGGGCGCGTCGCCGTCGACACATCGAAGCTCGCTGAGCTGGTTGCCGCTGGACTCCCCCCGGAGATCTACCTCCTCGCGCCCGACAGCTCACGATCCGAACGGTGGCGGGCCCGCATGTTCGCTCCCGGCATCGGCATCGCGGAGGACCCGGCGACGGGAGCGGCAGCGGTTGCCGCTGCGGGGCTGCTCGCCACGGTCGCGGTCGACGGCGAGGCGCGATGGTTGATCGAACAGGGCGTCGAGATGGGCCGACGCAGTCGTCTCGACCTCAGCGCGACGGTTCGGTCGGGTGTCGCCCAGACGGCTCGGCTCGGGGGGTCCGCGGTGTTGGTCGGGGAGGGAACCCTGCGCCTCGCCGACTGATCAGCTGCGAACGAGTTCCACGACGGGGATGACCCGCGTGGTGTTCTCCTGGTACTCGGCGAAGCCCGGCATCAGGGTCGCCTGCGCCGAGTAGATCCGGTCGCGTTCGGAACCCTCGACGACGGTTGCCGTGGCCTCGAAGGTGTCGGGCCCGAACTCGACGGTGACGGTCGGGTTCGCGGAGATGTTGTGGAACCAGTCGGGGTTGGTCGGCGCGCCCGCCTTCGACGCGAAGATGAACAGGCGGTCTCCCTCCCGGTAGGAGACGAGCGGTGCGGTCCGGGGCAGCCCGCTCTTGGCCCCCGTGGTGGTGAGCAGGAGCATCGGAGAGCCCTCGAACGGCCCGCCGACCTTGCCGTCGTTGGCGCGGAACTCGGCGATGATGGAGGCGTTGAAGTCGTTCATGTCGGTCATGTCCTCAACGTAGCTCCGCGCCGGCCGCGCGCCCGTCAGGTGATCGTGAACGTCGCTGTGGCCGTCTTCGACGCTCCCGACCCGTGGGTCTTCGCCGTGATCGTGTAGGTGCCCGGCGTGGCGGGCGCGATCCACGGCGACGCGTAGATCCCGGTCGAGGTCACCATGTCGAACGGGTAGTTCTCGGCGCGATGGGTGCCGCCCGGGAACTCGAACTCGACGCGCTCGGCGGAGGTCGGTGCGTACACGTACAGGTTCGTTCCCCGGGCGAAGGAAGCGCCGTTGAGCGATTGCGGTGGCAGCCGGATCGCCGCCGTCGAGACCAGCAGCGTGAACGTGCCGTACGGACTGGTCGGCGCGCTCGTCGCCGGCGCGGCAGCCGGGGGTGTTGACGTCGTGGTCGTCGGCGGCAGCGTTGTCGTGGACGCCGGCCGGCGGGCGGCGTCGGTGGACGGCGCCGCCACCGTGGTGGAGGACACGGCGCCGGCGGGAGCCGCCGCGGTGGTCGGAGGCGCGACGGCTGCGGTTGCGGCGGTGGTGGCGGTCGGCGAGGTCGTCGGCGTCGATGCCGGGGTCGCCGTGTCGCCGGCGGCCGCTGCCGCGATCGCTGGGTTCGCCGCGGCGGCGCTGGTCGTGGTCGAATCGCCGTTCGCGCCTGATGCCGCTGGCGCCTCGGCTCCGGCAGCTGCGACGGCGGTGGCCTCCTGGGTGAGGGTCAGGTTCTCGACCGCGTCGGCCTTGGGTGGGGTCCCGAGCGTGAGGGCCGCTGCGGTCACCATTGCGGCAGCGGGAACGGCGGCGGCGCTCACCATCGCCGGTGCCGCGGCCGCAGCGGCGCCGGGGAGCTGGGCGAGGTTGCCGAGGAACGGGAGGTGGGCGAGCGCCGCGAGCGGGCCGGCAACGATCCGCAGATGTCCGAGCGAGATCGACAGGAAGGCGCGGACGACCTCGGGTGAGAAGTGGGTCCCGGCGCAACGCGTCAGCTCGGCGCGTGCCTCGGCCAGTGGCATCGCCTTCTTGTACGACCGGACGGCCGTCATCACCTCGAAGCTGTCGGCGACAGCGACGATGGCCGCAGCGCGGGGGATCTGGCCGCCACGAAGGCCCGCTGGGTACCCCGACCCGTCCCACTTCTCGTGGTGGCCGCCGATCGCGTGGACCCACTCGCCGAGGAACTCGCGCAGCGGGGCGATGAGCTCCATGCCGGCGTCGGGATGGCCCTCCAGGATGCGCCACTCCTCGGCGCTGGGCTTGCCCTTCTTGTTGAGGATGTCGCTCGGCACCATCAGCTTGCCGAGGTCGTGGAGCAGCGCTCCCCACTGGAGCTTCTGCCGCTCCTCCTTGGACAGCTTGAGCTCCTCGCCCACCAGGTCGGCGAACAGGCGAACGCGCTCGGAGTGGCCTCGGGTTCGGCGGTCGTGGTCGCCGATCGCCCCGATCAGTTGAACGACCTGGCGGGCGGCGTCACCGGGGTCCTTGGCCAGGCCGTGCCTGCGGGTGTCGTCGAGGGTGCGCTCGAGGGTGCGGCTGCTCCCCGACCGCAGGGCTGAACGGAACCGCGACGGCGCCTGGTCGGGGAACACGAGGGACAATTGCATCAGTGCCGCGAGCGGAAGCAGCCGGCGGGCGAACCGGTCAGCGCCCCAGACGACCGCGGACGAGATCACCACGATCGCGGCGGCGCGGAGCAGCGCCGGCACCACCGAGTCGGGCGGAGCGATCAACCGGTTGGCGCCGATCGCAGCGAGGCATCCGACCGAGATCGGGACGAGCAGCACCGCGACGCGGATGACTCGTGCCGCGACAGGTCGTGCTTCCCAGGATCTCTCCGGCGCGGACGAGTTCATAGACGTGGTGATCGACCCAATCCACGAACTCCTTGATCATTGGATCGGCGTCGTGACCGACGGCCGGTCGACGCAGTTCGACAACGCGTCGGGCCGCTGCCGGCAGGGTCAGCTCGCGGCGGGACGGAGCACGATGAGCGGGATCTCCCGTTCGGTCCTGGACTGGTACCGGGCGTAGCGGGGTTCGAGGGAGGTGACCCGGTTCCACAGCGACACCCGCTCGTCGCCGGTCAGGATCTCGGCATCCATCGCGAGGTCGGCTCCCCGGCGCATCGCCTGCACCCGTGGCTGATCGCGGAGGTTCAAGAACCAGGCCGGATGGTTGGGACCGCCGCGGAACGACGCGACGAGCACCACGGTGTCGCCCTCGACGAGGGGAGACGTCAGCATCGTGATGCGTGGTTCGCCGGACTTGCGACCGGTGGTGGTGAGCTTCACCACGGTCATCCCGCCCGCCCGACCCGTGATGCGACCGTTGGAGACCGTGAACATGCGCTCGTGCACCACGTTCAGCACCTTGTAGACACCCTTGAATCTCCTGGCCATCGGCCGGATTGTAGGTGCCTCCGACCCGTCCCCCGCGGAGCCGGAGCGACGAACTCATCGTTAACACGCCCGTAACAAGGCCGTTGCAGCCCTGCAATCAGCGCCCTCGAAGCTGTCGCCCATCGACGAACACGGCGTTAACACCCGAGTAACACAGCGGAATCGGTGGGGCAATCACCCTCCCCAAGACTTCGTGCGGTCACTGCGGGCGAGCGAGGAAGGAACCTGCCGATGCGATGGACATCTGGTCATGTGCGCGGTCTCCTGCTCGTCCTCGGCACCAGCCTCCTCGTGGGGTTGTCCCTCGGGTCGACCCATGTGCCCGTCGGCGCGGCAGCGGGGAGCGTGTCACCCGTCGGTGACCCCGCGATCCGGGCGGCACGTGGAGCGGCCCGCCTCATCGGCGGCGACCAGGTCGCACCGTCGTCGGACACCCGGATCGACGTCGTCCCCCACGCCGCCGAACGCGGGCTGGCCCGACGGACCTACCCCTGGGGCATCGACGGCCCGGTCACTCCGAATCTCGCCATCGCCGTCTCGTCCACCCTGGTGTTCGCGTCGTCGCGGCAGTCGCGTCGAGTCGTCCGCTGCGCCGACCTGCCGGCGCGCGCCCCGCCGCATCTCGCCCTCGGCTGAGTACGGCCGCGCTCTGGCGCACCCACCGACCGACCCGGTCGGCACCCGGCCGACATCGGCGGCGTCCCACCTTCCACCGGTGGCCGCTGCGGTGATCCCCGGGCCCCATCTCCTCCCGCTGACCGGCCACCCGTGGTCGGTCCGTACCCCACCGCTCGGGCCGCGCCCCGAGCCGACCATCCACGGGTTGCAGCCCGGAAACGAAAGAGAGCAAGCAGATGGATAGCGGAAACCTTGCATGGGTGCTGGTATGTGCCGCACTCGTGCTGTTCATGACGCCGGGCCTGGCGTTCTTCTACGGGGGCATGGTGCGTTCCAAGAACGTGCTCAACATGCTGATGATGAACTTCTGGTGCCTCCTCGTGATCCCGGTGCTGTGGGCCGTGGTCGGGTATTCGCTGGCGTTCAGCGGCGACGGTGCCGTCATCGGCAACTTCGACAAGGCGTTCATGCGGGGCCTCGACTTCGGCGGCATGGAGCCGGCGGTCCTCATCTTCCTGGCGACGTTCGCCTCGATCACCCCCGCCCTCATCTCGGGAGCGGTGGCCGACCGCATGAAGTTCTCCGCCTGGGCGATCTTCGTGCCGATCTGGAGCCTGCTCGTCTACGTGCCGGTCACCTACTGGGTCTTCGCTCCCAACGGTTGGCTCCGTGAGCGGGGGTCGCTCGACTTCGCCGGTGGCACCGCCATCCATGTCAACGCCGGCGTCGCTGCGCTCGCGATGATCCTGGTCCTCGGTAAGCGTCGTGGCTGGCCCGAGAAGGTCTCGCCGCCCCACTCCATGCCGCTCGTCATGCTCGGCACCGGCATCTTGTGGTTCGGTTGGTTCGGCTTCAACGCCGGCTCCGAGCTCGCCGCCGACGGCGTCGCCGTCCAGGCGTTCATCAACACCTTCCTCGCTGCGGCTGCGGCCGGCGGCTGCTGGGCGTTCGTCGAGCGTCTGCGCGACGGCCACTTCACCAACCTGGGTGTGGCGTCGGGCATCGTGGCCGGACTCGTGGCCATCACGCCGGCGTGCGGGTTCGTGACGTCCATGTCGGCAGTCGCCATCGGTGCCATCGGTGGCGCCGTGTGCTCGTTCGCCATCGGCCTGAAGCAGAAGTTCCGCTTCGACGACGCGCTCGACGTCATCGGCGTGCACCTCGTGGGTGGTCTGGTCGGCTCGGTTCTCATCGGCTTCTTCGCCGATCCGGCTGCTCTCGGCTACGCCCCCGGCAAGGGCGTCGGTGCCGACGGTCTGCTCCAGGCCGAGCAGGGACTGTTCTTCGGCGGCGGTGCCGGCCTGCTCGTCGAGCAGGTGTTGGCCAACGCTGTCGCTATGGTCTTCTCGTTCGTCGTCACCTACGCCATCGCCAAGGTGCTCGATGCCACCATCGGGCTGCGGGTCTCCGAGGAGACCGAGGTCGAAGGCCTCGACATCAAGGAGCACGCCGAGACGGCCTACAGCTCCATGGACCGCTCGACCATCTGACACTGACAGGATCGATCACACATGAAACTCATCACAGCCATCATCAAGCCGTTCCGCCTCGACAACGTGAAGGAGGCCCTGAAGGCCGTCGGGGTCGAAGGGCTCACCGTCACCGAGGTTCAGGGGTTCGGTCGCCAGGGCGGCCACACCGAGACCTACCGCGGTGCGGAGTACAAGATCGACTTCGTTCCCAAGGTCAAGGTCGAGGCCGTCGTGTCCGACAGCGACGTGGAGCAGGTCGTCGATGCCATCGTGACGGGCGCACGCACCGACAAGATCGGCGACGGCAAGGTGTGGGTCACCCCCGCCGAGTTGCTCGTTCGCATCCGCACCGGCGAACGCGACGACGACGCCGTCTGATCCACCAGATCGATCGTGGGTCGGCCGATGCGGTACAGCGCATCGCCGGCCCACGTTCGCGTCAGACCTCGATGACGGGCTCGTTGATCTCCCAGCGGGAGCGGCCGTTGCGCTTGGCCATGTACATGGCGGCGTCGGCGTCCTGCATGAGCGTCGAGATCTCGATACCGTCGCTCGAGCGGAGCGCGATGCCGATGCTGGCGCCCACCCGCACGTCGTTCGGCAGGCCCCGGATCGGGCGCCCCAACGACTCGAGGATCGCCTCGGCCAACTCCACGGGTCGTTCGCCGTCCACCGAGTCGATCAGCACGGCGAACTCGTCGCCGCCGAGCCGGGCCAGCGTCTCGCCCTCGCCGAGGCAGTCGTGGAGGCGTTCGCCGGCCTCGATGAGTACCCGGTCGCCCTTGTCGTGGCCGAACGTGTCGTTGACCTGCTTGAACCCGTCGAGGTCGATGTAGAGCATGCCGACGGTGTCGCCGCTGCGGGTGGCCCGAACGCAGGAACGCTCCGACGCCTCGCCGAACGCCTTGCGGTTGAGGAGACCGGTGAGCGGGTCGTGGCGGGCGTCGTGACGGAGCTGCGATTCCAGGTCGCGTTGGGTCGTGATGTCGTGCACGTTGAGCACGATGTTGTCCGACCAGTCGGTACTCGGGGTGGTGAGCGTCGCGATGACGAGCCGGGTGCTGCCATCGTGGTGCCGGAGGCGGAGCTCGAACGACGAGGCGGAACCGACGTCCTCGACGGCGAGACGGAGCATGTCCTCGATGTCATCGACGTAGCGGTCCTCGACGTAGCGGGCGATCGGCTGCCCGGCGACGTCGTCGGGGTGGTAGCCGAGCATCGGGGTGACGGCGGGGCTCACCGACACGATCGTGCCGTCGATCGACACCACGCCGATGAGGTCGGACGCGTGCTCGATGAGCGCCTCGAAGTGGCGGGCGCGTGCCCGCACGAGGTCCTCGGCCTCCTCGGTGGCCTGCGCAGCTTCGCCCAGCACCTTCGTGACGATGGCGAGCATGACGGCCCCGGAGATCGCAATGACGTGGGCGAGACGGTGGTCGACGACCGATGGTGCGATGCCGAGCTCGATCGCGAGCTCACCGCCGCCGATCGCCAGGCAGTTCCACAACAGGTTCGGTCGGGCCGATGCCGGCCCCACGGTTCGCAGGAGTTCGGAGGAACCGATCGCGTAGGCGACGAGGAGGAGCGACCCCCACCCGACGGCGTACACGGTCGCGGCGGTCGCGAGGGCGGAGGCGGCGACGCGGGCATGAATGTAGGCGCTGCTCGTCGGGTTGGCGCGGACGAGGACGCTCGTCGTCAGGTTGGCGACGGCGCCACCGGCGAGGATGACGGCGTACACCCAGAACGGCGTGTCGGCGACCAGGTGGGACGAGCGCATCCACCACAACGCTGCGAACGCGGCGGGAGCCGATCCGTACACGGCGAGTGAAGCGAGCTGCTGTGTGGCTCGACCTCGGGGGATGTGCGACACGGACGCCACGGAGTCTTCATCGGCTGGGTGGAACCACCTCTTGAGACCCCACTTCGAGTCGGTCCGGACGGCCCAATGCGGCTGGGCCGGACGAACGTGCACCGCGTATGTCGAGAACC
>Ga0208940_1002786_pt1 | contig 15779 bp, 9 predicted proteins | sample AD_JPNNA6_MetaG_FD_184445 | JGI IMG/M metagenome (GOLD analysis project Ga0208940, IMG submission 184445) | Active sludge microbial communities of municipal wastewater-treating anaerobic digesters from Japan - AD_JPNNA6_MetaG (SPAdes) (version 2) | ecosystem: Engineered > Bioreactor > Anaerobic >... | reverse complement strand
AGCTGGATTGGAATTTCCGGAGCAGCTCTTCGAGCATACCTCCGTTCTATTCTTGCGCTCCAAAATCGATCATCCCCGCAATGCATTGCGCCTTGATGCAACCCAACAAGCTTATTTGATTGCCGGAACAGCAGTAGATGCAGTTTGGGGACAAGGGAACTCGCGCTTGGCACAGATGTGGAGCTTGCTGCAGTTTGGCGATTATGTAGCTTATTACTTGGCGCTGCTTTATGGGGTGGATCCGACGCCTGTGGAGGCACTCACACGCTTAAAGCAAACTTTGGCAGAGGAATAGTGCCAAAGTTTGCGCGTTCTGCCTAAAAAATCGCTTGTATGATAAGGATGCCCCCCAGGAAGATAAGCGGAATGCCAATTATCGCACCGATTAGTGTGGCGGATAAGAGAATTCCTAGGATAAGTATCCCAATCCCGATGAAGGCACCAATGAGCTTGCCAGCGATCCTCAGAATAAGCAAGGCGAGCCCAAAGATCAACTTGATTGGCCAAAAGAGAATTTCTAATAGTTTCATCGTCTACACCTTCGATTTCTTTTGATAGCTCTATTGTAAAGCAGTTATGGAACCAGCTCCTAAGATAATCTAGCCTGTTCCCCAAAATTCCTCTATTGAAGATGGACATTTAAGAAAAACCTTGCGGATTGGCTGTTAGTTTCTGGTATAATCTGGCATGCAAGACGGAGAGGTCGCATAGCTGGCCTAGTGCGCTCGCTTGGAGAGCGAGTATACCGAAAGGTATCGTGGGTTCGAATCCCACCCTCTCCGCTGTTCTATTTAATACCCCTTTTCCTACAGGATTAGCGTAAAACCAGCTGCATCACACTAACTGAGCGTTGATCCAGTTGAGCATCGCTAGAATGACTTCATCCTTGTTGCACTCATTATGCGTCTCGTGATACAGCCCCTCCCATGGGTGGAAGGTTACCATTTCACCAGCACGCGCAGCAAACTGGGCTGAGCCTTCGAACTGGCAGATGCGGTCAGCGGTGCCATGCGCGAGGTAAAGCGGTAAGGACCACTCTGCCGCATGGTCAAGGATATAGCGGCCTAGGTCCATCATGTAGCTCCCCAAGCGCACCGAGACCTTATCGTGCACGAGCGGATCTTGCGAGTAAGCTTGCCCAACCAGCGGATCACGGGAGAGCGCCGAAGCATCTAGCCCGTTTGCAACAATCATATTAGGAGCCAGGTGCTTCATAAGCCCTGCCATCAGGCGGTTGAGGGTGGAGGTGGATATCATTAAAGCCGGACTAGTGGCAATTACGCCTTGCAGCTCAGGCTTGCGCACCAAGCCATAATGCAACACTTCCAAGCCCCCTAAGCTGTGCCCATAGAGGAAAAGCGGTAGATCAGGCGCATCCGATTGGGCGCGCTCCAAAGCCACAGCAATATCATCCAAGGGTTGATCATAAGAAGGGATGAGCCCGCGCTTACCTGACGAGCGCCCGTGACCGCGTTGGTCAAAGCCCAGCACGTAGAGCCCTTCAGATACGAGCGCTTGCGCGACGTGTCCGTAGCGGTTGCAGTGCTCTCCCAGCCCATGCACCAGCACCACCACCGCACGGGATGCCTGCGGGTCTCCCCAGGTGCGGGCATAGAGCGCTAAGCCGTCGTTGGTGTTTAATGTGAACTCATGTTGGGGGATGGGATTGATTGTCATCATAAAGCTCCTTTTGATACATTATAAATCACCTGCTCCCTGAGGAAGCGCTCGGCGGTCTGGTAGTAATCGACCAGTGTCTCAGCCTTGCGGAAGTCGTGTCAAATCTCCACGATTGCCACTTTTCCTTGGTCGTCAAGGAAGCACAGCTTCGCCTGGACAGGCTGCTTCAATTGTAACTGGGTCACGTGTGCGTAGCGCCGTACTTGAGCTGTATAGCATTGCACGAGTTTTTCTTTTTCAGCAAGCGACCCGATAGAGTCTGTTTTGAAGTCGAGCAGGTACCAACCGCTAGTATTCCTGTAAAGTAGGTCGATGACCCTGCTTTCTAACTTATCCTGCAAGGTGTATACATACGGCAGCTCTGAATAGCGCTCGAGCGCTGTGTCAATCTCTTCCCAAAGTGGATGCTTACGCAAGCGCGTCAATAATTCGGTTGCACGATTAATTGCAATCTGCCGCAGCTTATCGCTTACCAAGCCGGCGTTATAAGTTTCCATCTCGAGCAGAGCATTTAAGCCTGGATCACCTGGAAAAAGCCAACGTTGAATAGCTTTGTGCACAATGCTGCCGAGCACATTGCCGGAGAGCTTTTCATCCATCTGAAAAACTTGCCATGATTGCCTCTCGATCAATAAGTCTAGCTCATTTTCGGCTTCAGCTTGTCCAAAGCCATCAATTGGTTGGTAAAGTGACGGTAAATCGACCACCAACTGGGCTTCCGGCACCGAAGCCTGAGCGGAAACCTGAGCCAAAGGAGGCACCGTCTGCGTAAACCAAGCGCGCACCGGGTAATGCTGATGCGTCGAAACTTCGAAAGGCACTTCTTTATTGTGCGAAAAATGAAAGGAGGGTGTGCCTGCAGCCCCATCTAGCAATTTTGTCCAGCCCTTCAATGAAAGTTCCTCCTTATCATTAATAGTCGCATGTCCGCTGATGATCAGTTTATGCTGTGCACGAGTGAGCGCCACATACAAGAGGCGCAATTCTTCGCATTCATCCTGATCTTTGGTGGCAATCTTCGCAAGGGTGTAAAGCATCGGCGGAGGGTCGAGTTTAAAGGTTACGCCAAGCTCATTCGAGAGATATACAAGCTCGCTTGGTGACCGAACGCCCCTGCTGGAATCTGCCAGCACCACTACAGGAAACTCCAAACCCTTAGCCTTATGGATTGTCATCAGGCGGACGGAGCCATCCGCTTCTGCTGGCGCTTCGCCTTCCCGTGCACCGGCGTCGTCCAGAGACGTGAGAATCTCCAAAAAGTCCCGCACATTGACTGCCCGGCTCATGCGTGTGTCATTCAATAATTTGTCCACATTGCGCCATAAACGGCCCCCACTGGTGCTGGCTTTTTTCTCTTTAACTACCACATCAGCGGTAGCGAGGATTGCGCGATAGTCAGTTGCGTTCACTAACTGCTGGAGCAGCTCTGCGACGGGGATTCTGTCTACAATAGGTAAGAGCGCATTGAGAATATCTAAAGTGCGTCTTGCTCTGGATTGATCTTCTTCAGAGAGGGTCGAAAGATCACCACGCAATGCATCCCAATAATGCAATTTCGAAGAGCGCAGTTGGTATAGCGCGGCATCACTCAACCCAAAGGCTGGGGAGCGTAGCAATCCTGCAAATGCGAGGTCATCAAATGGGTCCGATAGTGTGCGCAAGATATTGAGTAGATCGCGAATTTCGGGGCGGTCATAAAAACCCCTGCCAGCCACGGTAACAAATGGAATGCCGGCTTCTTCCAAGGCTTCTTCGTAATATGGGAAGCCAGTGGAGGCGCGAAAAAGCAGCGCTACGTCATCCCACTTTTCGATTTGCCCCTCTTGCTTTAGCTGGAGTAGGCGAGAGACTAGCGCTTGCGCTGCCACCGGCCTGGCAGTGGGCGTGTCAGAACCGATCCCGATGACAAATTCCACATGGGGAGGTTGAATGTGATCTGGTTGTTCTTTTGTGTATGCAACCATGGGTGTGAATGGCACATAATACTTGCGTGCAGGGTCTTCTTCGGTGCCAATAGCCTTAGCCAGGATATCAGCCATCACATTGAGGAGTGGCTCATGTTGCCTATAGGTGATGTCCAGATTGACCAATAAACCATTTTCCCGTTTAATGCGCGTCTGCTCATCTCTAAAAACCGTCACATCAGCGTTGCGGAAGCGGTAAATAGATTGGCGCATGTCGCCAACCATGAAGAGACAACCACGCTTACCAGCCAGGGCATTGACGATATCCCTTTGGCGCTGGTTGGTGTCTTGGTACTCATCTACCATCACGGTGTCCAGTTCCTGCTGCCAACGCTGGCGGATCTCTTCACGCTTGAGAAGTTGTTGGGCGTAAAATTCTAGGTCATCAAAATCGAGGACTTGACGCTTTTGCAGCATATCTTTGTAAGCCTGGTGGACGAGGTTAAAGGCATCATGCAATAGTGGCAAGAGACTCTCGAAGAATTCTTCTGCCCTTACCGATGGCTGTGGGTCTTTTGAATCTTTACCGCCTGTCAGCGGATTGATGTGTAAATCAAAGCATTCTTGTAATTCGGAAATAATCTCTTTTACAGGACCAGCTTTTCCCACAGTTTTGTTAAGATAGGAGCGCCGCGCATCGTAGAGATACGCTGCACACTCCGCAGGTTTGTTTTCGACTAAAGCGGTTTCTGCCAGGGACCAACAACGCAGTAATTCATAGACTGCATTGGCAAGTTTATCCCCAGCGTTACGTAAAAGATCATTTGGAGACATTCCACGTAACTCATGGATCAGGTCCGGAATAGGAGGTTTGTTCATTCGCGCTTTCAATTCGTTTGTTACAAGCATGCGATTGTCGACTTTCTTCTCAAAAATCTCCTGAGCATCGAAGCGCTTATCTAACAAATCATTGAGCAATTGCTTGAGATCTCTTAACGGAATATTTGCCAGGAGCGGCATAAACTTTTCGTCTTCCACCAGTTGATTGAGCGTATCTTCCGCAGCCTGCTGTCTCAGTGCTGCTGATTGCCCTTCATCGAGTACTTCAAAACGCGGATCTACCCCAGCTTCCGCTGGATGGTTGCGCAGGATCTCAGCGCACAGGCTGTGAATGGTACCGATGCGCGCTGAATCAATTTGCGCGGAAAGGCCACTCCATTTTTGGCGTTCTTCTGGATCTTGAGCTTGGCGTTCCAGCTCTGACAGGCTTTCGCGCACCTTGGAGCGCATCTGCATGGCTGCCTTATCTGTGAAAGTGACGGCGGCAATCCTTCTTGGTTCCACTCCCTCAGCAAGCAGACAGGTGTAGCGGGCGACGAGTGTGCGGGTCTTGCCGCTGCCAGCGCCTGCTGTGACGGCCACGTCTCGCCCGCGCACTTGGGCAGCAGTCCGTTGAGGACCATTCAAAGAAAAGAAATTTAAAACTCGTTCAGATATGGAATCAGTCATTGTTATACCGCGCTTGATATCTCCAGCACCACTGACTGGCTGGGCAATAATCCGGACAGCCATCACTTGGGGGTTCAGGCCTGAAAGAGCCTTCTTGGATTTTACTTACATAACTGGAAATGTATTCCTTTGCAACATGATAGGCAGCTTTGATGCCTTCGTCTTCCTCAGCTTTAAACTTAGATAATTTGAGACCCCCAGGGCGAGCGTCATTGATCTTCCAATAGAACCCATCCACAACCTCTCCGAGCCGAAGGGCATCTTGCGCTGCCAGTGCATAAATCGGCAGTTGCAGGCGCAAGCCTTTCTTGAGCTCAAGTTCTCCAAGGTGAGAGCCGCCTGTCTTGTAATCGATGACGCGGGTTTGCCCATTAGGATGATGGTCGACTCGGTCGATGACCCCGTGCAAGAGGATGATTCTTCCGTTGAGCCTAAGCTCCAGAGGCGGAGCGCCTTGAATGCCAAATTTCTTTTCAAACCCAATGGGCTGCCAAGCGCCACGCTCTGCTTCTAATGCTTGCAAGCTCTTTCGCAGTTTTTCAAGATGTTGGCTTTTCTCAACCTCCCACAAAGCCGAAGGCCGAAAACCGAACATCTCAGGCGCATCTTTGAAGACCCTGCTTGCTACATCGTCCAGAATATCCAGTGGGTTCGTATGGTTCTTTGTTGATTCTGAATAGATCAACTCCAGAATGCGGTGATAGAGACTCCCGACTTGAGCCGAATCTAAGCCTGGTTCAAGCGGTTTTGTTATGTCGAGGTTGAGGGCCGAATTGACGAAAAAAAAGTAAGGGCAATTGCCATAAGCTTCCAGCCTTGAAGCGCTCCAAGAATAGCCCGCCGAATAGCGTTGGGCGAGACTGGAAGCTTGTTCGAAAAGATCCCCTTCGTAAACACCCTCAGCATGCTTGGCCCTACGTGCATCGAGGATGCGGTGAGCATTGGCTAAGTTTTGCCAGCGCTGCTGTAGCTCGTTATCTTCGGCGTAGATTAGCTGTCTTTGTTGGACTCCCCAAAAAAGGAGCTCTTGGGATGAAGCTGCATCTGGCTGAGGTCGGTCTTTTGCAGATTGAATTTTGATGCTGGACTGACCTTTGAAGAGCTGCTTGGCTGATAACCAGTAAGGGGAGGGTTCCCAAGGCTCTCCGTCTTCCGAGAGGTAGGGGCGGGTGATGAGCAGGTAGGTATCGGCGCGCGTAAAGGCTTGGTAAAAAGTGCTGGCTTGTTCTCGCTGCAGGCGCGGCTCCAAGCCCAGGTCTTTGCGCAATTCCTCATCCAAAAATGGATCTGGGTTCTCGACGATGGGGAAGAGCCCCTCCGAAAAACCCAGCAGTGCCACGGCTTGATAGCGGGAACCGCGAGCTTCTACTAACTTTCCAACAAATATCGCGTTTTTGCGAGCTTCAGAGGGCTCTTCTAAGTTAGTCCCATTTAACACCCCTTGTAAATCTGAAATAAAATGCGCATAGTCTACATCTTTTGTTCCAACTACTTTTTCACTGATCACCAAGGCTCGGAGGGCTTCACCGAGGGAGCTGCATGCCGCCCTATCCCGTTCGGTGGAGTTATTGTCGTAAAAGCTCAGCTTTTTCAGCATGGCTTCCAGCCATTCCACCCATCCAGCCTGCGAGTGGGTAGTTTCTATCTGGGTAAACAGATTCCAAAAACCATCAAGGCGCTGCTTCAAACCTGGCAAATCGACGCCCGCAGTAAGGTCCGGTCTGTAACGTTCCTCATCCAATACCTCTGCATAGTCCTGGCGCTTTCTGGCCAGCATTTTCCAGGCTGCATCCCATTGATCCTTTCCTGTGACAATGATAGCCTGCTGACTGACCTTTTCCAGGTCCTCAACATCCTGGTTATCCAGATCAAAAATAAAGTAGGGAGAATGCAAAGCGTTCAATAAAGCCCTGGTTGGAAAGTTTTCCAGAGGTAATGTGAGCAGGTTTAGCATCGAAAGGATTGCTGGAGATTCCGCTAATGGATCCTGCTGGGAAAAACGAACATTGAGCCCAAACTCGTCCGCAGCTGCTCGCAACAGGGATTGATAAGTATTCAAATCAGCCGTGTAAATTGCACATTTATTGAGAGGAACATTCTGACGCACGTGGAGCTGCTTAATCCAGCGCAAAGCTTCGCGCGCTTCCTCCGATTGGGAGCGCGTCTCGAGCAGGATCGGCTCTTGCAGCTCGCATTGCTCCACTGCCTCTGGATTTAGTACGGATTTTTCCATCTGCAGGATAGGCGCCGCTAAATGCGAAGGATGATTTATTGCCACAATTATTGGAGAAATGTCAGCTTCAAGTTCTTGTAAGACTTTTTGGGCGCGCCGATGCACCATGCGCTTGCTCTCGAGCTCTCCTGTGAGGGTGATGACCATTTCATCCACCTGTTGACCGAGAAGCTCGAGGAATTTTCTCTGCGCGGTGGTAAACGCTGTGAACCCGTCGACAACTACAAGGCTCACATTCGAAGCTGTGGCTGAATTGTTTTCCAAAGCTTCAATGGCTAGCCACGCCTGGCCTTCGCTATCAACCCAGCCAAGGGAGCCAAGGCGGGCGAGGAAACGATCGTATAGAATGGCTAGCTCATGCCGGGCTGGCGTGGAACTGCGCGTGTAGTCCAAAAGTGCCTCGGGTGTGACCAGCGCGCTGCGCAATTCCGCAAAAGAGTCTCTTAGAACCGAGAAAAAGCCGGGCTTTTCCTTGATGGCATCATAATGAGAAAGGTTACCCGAGGCAGAAACTTCCCGCACTGTTACTTGAATCAGGCGGTGCGAAAGCGCTTGGGAAATCACGGGTACAAAACGCCCGTTTTCTTCCAGGATATCCTGGTAAAAATGGTGGAAAAACCCAATCTTAGCGCCCATCCCGCCGCCAGATGCTGCCAGTCGAGATCGGAATTGCGCTGCGGCTTGTAGATTGGGCACGAAAACCCACACCTGGGCTAAGGGGTTCTCTTTTTGCGCTGTTCGGAGCCGGTCAATACAGGAGGCCGTCTTCCCCGTGGCAGCTGGGGCGATGAGCAGTTCAATGGTCATAGGTGGCTCCTTGAGATTTACGTGCAGGCACTACATTTGAGGAATATCGATTCGATGACATAATCTTGAAGGGTTAGATTAGTTTTTAATTGTCTGTTCTTGGTTGAGCTTTAATTAATTTGAGAACTCCGCGGTATTAATCCTAGTTTTGGGCGATGAGTGCATGAAGTAATAGAAAAGAGAATATCGACAGGTACACATCCCCAAGCATGAGGTTAGCGATACACGGTATCTTTCAGTTCCGAACCTCCTGGACTGATCAGGACAAAATTATACCTTAATACGGACAATTGGGGGGAGGATGAGGCTGGCAAGCTCGAGGCGGAATGGACGCATCTTACGCAGATCAAGCATGAAAGCTAAGCTACAGCCCCCTGTTTAAGCTGCCGTTTCAAAGAGGGGGATGATTTAATATCCTATGTTCTTGTTTTAAATGCTTATATTTTAGTTTGAAGAGAATGAGAAATCCTCTACCCGTTTGGCATTGTGCAATTATATCGTAGGATAGGCAAATACGGGTCCAACAAAGGCTGTGAAGGAAGCTTGACATGGTTGGTGGTTATCATGTTCTCTAAACATCCAACTTTTTTCGTAGATTTTAGCAAAATAGAGTAAAATTTGCCGACAGAAAATAAGCATACATTGAGGTTTTGATGCTAGCCACAAGATGAAAATTTATTCCACATTCATTTATAGGTAAACCAGGAGGAGAAATGGGCTTTACGATCAATAACGGTGTGCTGGAAGAGTACACAGAAGAACCAGGCATTACAGAGGTCATCATCCCTGAGGGCGTCACCAGCATTGGAGAGAGTGCGTTTGAGGGCTGCGATAGCCTGACCAGCATCACCATCCCTGAGGGCGTCACCAGCATCGGGGAGAGAGCGTTCTACAGATGCATAAACCTGACCAGCATCACCATTCCGGAAAGCGTCACCAGCATTGGAGAGAGTGCGTTCTACAACTGCAGGAGCCTGACCAACCTCACCATCCCTGAGGGTGTCACCAGTATTGGGAGTTTGGCGTTCTACAACTGCAGCAGCCTGACCAGCATCACCATTCCGGAAGGCGTTACCAGTATTGGGAATTGGGCGTTCAAAGACTGCAGCAGCCTGACCAGCATCACCATCCCAAATAGCGTTATCAGAATCGGGGACCACGCGTTTGAGGGCTGCGAGAGCCTGACCAACCTTACCATCCCTGAGGGTGTTACCGGCATTGGTGAGATGGCATTCTATGACTGCAGGAGCCTGACCAGCATCACAATTCCGGACAGTGTCATTAGCATTGGGTGGAGAGCGTTCCAAGGCTGCAGCAGCCTGACCAGCCTCATCGTCCCCGAGGGCGTCACTAGTATCGGGGCAAATGCGTTTTTAGGCTGTAGGTCTCTGACCAATATTGTCGCACCAGACAGATTTACTAATGTCATTATACGAGATGGAGTGACTGCCATTAAAGAAAAAATGTTCTTGGGTAACAATATTCTAACCAGCATAAAAATTCCGGCAAGCGTCAGAAGTATTGGGAATGAAGCATTCTCTGGATGTAATAGATTGACTGACATCAACATCCCCGAAGGCGTTACCAGTATCGGGGAGAGCGCGTTTGAGGACTGCGAGAGCCTGACCAGCATCACCATCCCTGAGGGTGTCACCAGCATCGGGAAGGGCGCGTTCCAAGGCTGCAGCAGCCTGACCGACCTCGTCCTCCCAATTACCATTACCACTATCGGCAAGGATGTATTCGCGGGTTGCTCTTCGTTAAAAGAGGTTGTTAACATGGTCTCACTGGTACGGAATGGCTGCAAAGTTGAGGTTTCGACCTTGACATGGTTATTGGAAAACCTCTGGAAAAGTCCGGAACATCTGAAAGAGACCGCCGAGGTTTACCTTGCCCTGAATGTAAAAGCGGTTAACAATATTTGTGAAGCCGGATTATTAGCTGATTGCCCAGGGTCAGTGGATGTCATGCTTGGGCTGATTGAATCATTCAAAGATAATAGCTCAGCGTTGAAAAAGATTGCGAATTTCGCACTGATCTGCGGCAACCAGCTTCCCCGAGAAAAGTTGCTAGCTATTTATGAAGGGCTGAAAACAGTCGGGGCAAAACCCGCCGTTAAATTATTAGAGAAAGCAGTTCAGAATGAAGAGGGACCCAAGCTGGAAGGTGCTACCGGCAACCCCATTGAAGCAATCTGCCTGGAGCGGTTCAATCAACCAATCTTGGATCGTGGGCTGAAAAATTATGGCATTCGGTCAGAGCTGTTTACGGGCGTTCGTTACAAAGGCTCGGAAACGCTTGCGCCTGCATACGTATTACAATGTGTCATTGTTCCTTATATGCAGAAACTGAAGGTGCTACCGAAGAAAATTAGCAGTTATCGATCGGATTTTATCAAGGTGGAACGGGATGCACAGATCGACGAAATTGCCGATGCGCTCGAGCGTGAAGATCTGCAACAACTTTTAGAGCGTTTGATCACTGAATATGATCCGATCGACTACCCGTGGCTTCTCTTGCCCTACTGCCGATACGGCAGTGGAAAACAGATGAATGCCTTAGCTTCGCGGGGGGAGAAGTGGGAGAATTGGTATGAATATTTAGCCAAAGGGCGCACCAGGATTATGATTCTACGCGGTGCCATGCTGTTAAACGAGAGCCGTGAAGCCATGTTCCTGATGGATAAATGGGGGTTGCTCGATGAACTTGCTCGGCGCATGAATACCACGGCAGACGTGCTTAGATATACTGTGTTAACGGAATTTGACTTGGATGTTGATGGCAGCAAGCATTACGATCTCGGAAACGCGGTTATTGCCGCTTCAATTGCCTCGGATCTCTCTGTTTCCCTGGTCAATGAAAACTCTGGTAAAGAAGTCAAATCCCTGCCCAAAAAGGGTGCGGACCCAGAGAAATATGAAGCTGCCTCTAAGGATTTCACGGATCTGAAGAAGAACATCAAGAACGCGGTCAAAAGCATAGTCAATAAGTTGAAAGAGGATTTTGTATCCGGATCTGAGATCAATACGTCTGATTGGAAAGCTTCCTATGTAAACAACTATGTGCTAAAACGCATTGCCTCCCTGCTGGTCTGGCAGTGGCAGCATGAGAAGACCGCACGCCGCTTTATGCTGACTATGGATGGCTCCTTTATCGACTGTGCTGGTCAACCGGTTGAGGTGAGAGATGAAGGCACGATCTGCCTGGCGCATCCCATAGAAATTCCTGCAGAGGAATTGGAGTGCTGGAAGGATCTGCTCACTCAAAAGCAGATCGCCCAACCTTTTGTGCAGATCTTTGAACCGGTCAGCACGCTGGATCCGGCTGAAGCTGCCGCACGCTATACGGGTATTGAACTGCCCATGTTCCTGCTGAGAGGACTGTCCAAGGAAGGTATCGAGGTAGATTTAGACTCCACAGAACCAATAGAGATAGGGATACATGGTCGTGCAATTGAGGCTAATGCATCAATAGTTGACTTTGGTACAAGAAATAGTTTCGCCTTTACTGAGCGCAGTATTTCCTTCGACGCGATAGTAAAGCTGGAAGATGTTTCTATTATAGGCACACCAAGGGCAGTAAACCATGAGATCTACGCAATGGACAAGGCGCTGATCGAGAATCGTGTGAGGAATGGCAACATCGCAGCTGTCCAAACCTTCTCCAGCGCCATCACCGCTAAGACCATCCAGCATCTGATCGATGTCTCGATCGAGGCGCAGCAGATGGAATGTACCGCCTGGCTGCTGAACTACAAAAACGAGCACTTCCCAATTGCCTGGGAGGATTTGGAGCTTTGATGAACAAATAGAAATGCTCTAATAAAAGTTCTAAAAAGGAGATGCTTCAGCAGTTCTAAGCGGTATCGTGGCGGATATGGCGAGCATGGCCAACAGGCCTGCTCAATACAATTCCCGGCCGTAAACAGGCGTAAGATTACTCAGGGAGAAGCTTAGGATTTAACCTTCAGTTTTCTCTTGTTTCGCTATGTTTGTGACTTATCAGTTAATTTAAGAGTTTTCAAATCTAAGATCAAATCTTTTTGCCGCTCAAAGAACAACAGTTCCTTGCTATGATTAAAATAGGCCTCATTCCCAAAGTGGCTGATGAACCTGGCAGTATGAGGGTTCATTGTTAATTCAGTGACGAGAATTAAGACCTCCTCCCCTTCGCCAAACACTTCTTCCGTAAATTCGAACATATGCGAAAGGGACTTGCCAGCCTTTTCAACCTCCCGAGAAAATGCTGCAGACTCCTCATCAAAGTCTTGCTTTAGTAGCTGATAGGCAGAATTCTTATCCAAACCCTCCCGGTTGTGGAGCAAGATTTCTTTTTGTTTTTGCATGCGTTCTATTACGATATTACCTGACCTTATTGCTTCCGCGGAGAGCGTATGGTTTTCTTTGGCGGCTGCTAATTTGTTTTGAAGCGCATCAATTTGCTTTTCCATCACGGCAACAGGATCGGCGCCCCTACTCGTCATTTTGCTCAGAGCATTTTGGAGCTCTTTCTTCAAATCAATTAGAATCTGTTCATGCTCCATGACGTTGTGGATTTCTGAGGAAACCGCATTCAATAGGAGGCCCAGTAATGATAGACGCTCATCGAATTTTGCGGAAGAAGCGCGTGCCTTAATTTCTGTGCTAGCTTTGCCGGCTAGAATATTATCCACCTGATAGTCAGACTTGTACTTGTTGAAAAGATCGTAATAAATGGCAAAATTTTTAGCAATTTTACCTTCCTGTAGGTATTGAATGACTAACTTTTCATTCACAACAAAGCCGTGCTGTTCGTAAAGACGAATCATCTGGGAAAGATCGTCCCAACCACGGGCAGTAACGAACTTCTTGCCGTCCACTGTTGTTTCAACCGAGTAAAAATCTCCCTTCTTAATCTCCAGATAACTTAGGATTGCAGGATGGACCCCAGTTTTATAGGCATATTCCTTCCATGCCTCAAAATCCGGTTCGACGTCAATACGCTTCAGGCGGTCGAGCGTGACCACGTCGAACTCACGTACCGATTTGTTGTATTCAGGGGGGTTACCCGCTGTCACCACGATCCAACCATCTGGCACTCGGTGCCGACCGAAAACTTTAAACTGTAGGAACTGTAGCATGGAAGGTGCCAGTGTCTCGGACACGCAGTTGATTTCATCTAGGAACAGGATGCCCTGCTTAAGTCCAGTTCGTTCCATGGTCTCATATACTGAGGCGATAATCTCACTCATCGTGTACTCAGAGACATCATATTCCACGCCGCCAAAGTTCTTCCGGACGATAAATGGAAGGCCGAGGGCACTTTGACGGGTGTGGTGGGTCATGGAGTAAGAGACGAGCGCGATCCCCAGCTCTTGAGCGATCTGTTCCATAATGGCAGTCTTACCGATGCCTGGTGCGCCCATGAGGAAAATGGGCCGCTGACGTTCGATCGGGATCAAATAATTCGAAAAACTGTCCTGAGTAAAATAGGCTGCTATGGCGTTCTTGATCTGTTCTTTGGCTTCTTTGATATTCATAAATTAATTCCTTCTTCCATTACATCGTCCGAGCTCAAAACAAGTTTTATTGCCCATGGCGGTACATCCGGTGTATCAACATAATCTTCATCCAAAAAGACAAAGGCGGTGTCGTAAAGTGGTTTTTTAGTTGGGTAGATCCCAAAGCCATCGGTAAAGTAAATCAGTCCTCTGAGGTTCTCGAATTCTCTTTTCTTGATTAAATCATCCACGTAGGTGAAGACCGGACGGAAGTCCGTGCCACCAAACCCGCGCAGTTGCATCGATTGTACGTATTTGTCAAACTCTTCTGGGTTAGTTATTTTATAATCTTCTTGAATTTCCGCATCACATTGAATAATATGGATATTGACCTTACTAAAAAAGTTCTCCGTTTGCTTCAGAATGTTGTATGTCTTCTGGACAAAGGCTTGAACGACCTGACCTGAAACTGAGCCAGAAGTGTCGATGGCGACGACAAATTCCTTGATACGCTTGACCTCCTTGTATTCCAGGGGTTCAATCAGGGGCATATTCTCGTACAACTTGAGGCCATAAGTATAAAAGATCAGGTCGAACTCTTCGTCGTTAACCTGCATAGCTTCACCTAAAACTGAAAACCGCTTAAGGAAAGATGCGTAATTGTACTTTTCACGGTTGAGTTGATTAAGCCCCTGGTGCAAACCGCCGCCAAGGTCGCCCCATTTCTTGGAGGCGGTTTCAATATCTACCTGGGCACGTTCGCTAATCTGCTTCCACAAGTCGATCAATTCTTGCGTAGGTCGGGAATGCTTACTCTGACCCCATCCTTTCGATCTCTGGATTGGTTCGACTTCTGTTGATTCTTGATCTCTTTCGCCGGTTGACCCTTTCTTTTCGGGTCTGACATACCAGAGGGTATGATTATCAGCATAGAAATTCTGCCTCAGGTTGACTAGTTCTTCTTCGCTTGTTTTTTTGTCGAGGTAATAACGGTAGATCTTTTCCGCAGTCATAAGACGCAGTGAGCTCTTTAATTGGGTAATGACTTGCATTTGTTTGCTCTGCCGGGCTGTGTCTAGGGATTGGATCCCGATGTCATTGATTGCATTTTCCACAGCGATGTCACAGGCCAGATCCCAGCAACTCTGGCACACTAGTTTGTTAATAAAAAGATGTTGGAATATACAGTGAAAGATTACATGTAGGTAATCCCGTGTAATGGCTTCCATTTGCCGCTGAAAATTATTTAAGATATGCCATGTATTGAAAAAGAAGTATTGGCCATCAGTAGCAATCGTATCCAGCTCGTCCGCCGGCTGGATTATCAACTGATGGATGGCAGCATCGAGAAAACGCAGATTTACTAATAAAGTGTCCCTGGAAAATTTAATGATCTTATCGGCTAGCAAGTCAGCCTGGTTTAACGAATTTGAGTCTTCAATAACATCCATAGTTATTTGGTTTTTTTATTGTTTTTCTACACTTAGCGCAAAATTCCGACTCGAGTAAACCTATAGTATGTTTTGTAAGTTGGAAGTTTACCAAGAGTCGTACTCTTCATTGTCAGTATCTGAATCCCCAAAATAACCTTTCTCTTCCTCATCCTCATCATCTTCGATTTGTTTTCCTTCAAGGCTATGCTCATTGAGTTGTAGGAAGAACACGAGATTTGGCAACAAGCCGTCCCCAAACGGAAATAGGCAGCCTGAGTTGTTTTGTCGCTGTAAATCCATTTAAGTCCCACCTGATTTCATCATGACTAGATTATACCTTTGCGCATTCAAACTTGTGATTTTATTTACCTGGCAAGGATGCGTGCCCAAAATGTCTGCTATTTCTGCCAACCCCACCTTACATAGGTCGTCGAGGAAACAGAGCCTGGCACACGGGCTGTTTCATTTGCAACCGAGCCACAAGCGAATAACTCCAAACCTTAAATGTGTAATCCTACAAAAATATTTCATTTTGCGTCATCGGGACATGTTCAATACAGGAGACCGTCTTCCCTGTGGCAGCTGAGGCGATGAGAAGTTCAATGGTCATGAAAGACTCCTCGAGAAATGAAAGAGACAATAGCGATTCTTGAAAGTGAGGTCATTTGCGGTAGTCGATAATTGGCTTATTGCTCTTCTATTATGTTTATTACTCTTCGTCGTCAACTTGCGGA
>Ga0208940_1002782_pt1 | contig 15785 bp, 11 predicted proteins | sample AD_JPNNA6_MetaG_FD_184445 | JGI IMG/M metagenome (GOLD analysis project Ga0208940, IMG submission 184445) | Active sludge microbial communities of municipal wastewater-treating anaerobic digesters from Japan - AD_JPNNA6_MetaG (SPAdes) (version 2) | ecosystem: Engineered > Bioreactor > Anaerobic... | reverse complement strand
CCAGATTACGCGGTGCAGGGCTTCCGTGTAATCTGGAGATTTGAAAAGCGTCATATAATGATCTTCCAGAATCTTCAGCCACATGGCATAACTTTCCCTGGATGAGGTGGGAACGTTGCCTTCTTCCACCATTTGCTGGAGCTTTTCCTGAAAGACCTTGAATGACTTTTCCATCGGCAGATAAAGGATGGAAAGGAATTCAGCCAGTGTTGTTTCAAAAACATTGTGGCTGTTCAAAAGCTCATTGAAACGTTCCTGATAAAAACGGGTCAGCCCCAGCGGTGGAATTTTAAAGTAGGGTTGGATGTCCTTTTCATAAATTTCACCCCATGCTTTAAAGACTTCCTGATCCAGGTTTTCAAAATTATATGCCTCCGTGCGTTTACCGATCCGGCCTGCTTTATCCACCAGATGGTTTTGTATTTGCATCGCCGCATCAAAACCGGTTTTGGTCATTTTCAGAAATATTTCAGGCATGGATTTCATCGCATTGGCCGCCGCCGATTCAGATTCCGGTTGTTTGATCATTTTGGCAAATGATTTAAGAAGGTTCAAGTTTGTATCGAGCTGCTGTGTGAAGCGGTTTTGCATGGCGGATTGCGCATTGAACATCGTCTGCGAACCGGATGGCATGGATTTGGCTGCATTCATCCACATGTCCGTCACCATCTGCAACCAGGGAAATATCGCCGATTCCTTAAATTGAGTATTTTTCTCTTCCTCATTCATTGGACACCCCGATTAAAAAAACTATTGAAGAAAATGACCATTCAATGTTAGAAAAATAAAAAGCCAAAACTGTTATTGCCGGAATACGTTAGATGAATGCAAGTTACGCCGAAAGATGACCCGTAACGGAACTTGCTTAAACTGCGATTATTTTTTAATATATAAGAATATATTTGTCAACTTAATTTGGCTTCCTAATCGTTTTGAAAATTGTCATAATATGTTACATCAAACCATAAAGAGGTTCTTTTATGTCCAGTAAAAAGGTTGCAAAAATTACACCGGATGAACTGCTCAACGTAATCGATTTTTCACCTGCCGATAATCTCGAAAATCTTTCTACGACCATTCCCTGGAAAAGTAAAATGGTTGGGCAGCAGGTCAGAAGCCTGTTCAATTACCAGCAGTTTCTGGAAACCATCAAAAAGAATCCTCTGGTTTTCGGTCCGCTGGCTTTTTCCGCTTCGTGGCAGAGTGCGATTCTGGATTCCATGCTTCGGCATGTCAAGGCCAGCGCGCGTCTCGCCGTCGGCGCTTCCCGCAATCCCGACGCGATTGCCGATATGAACGGCTGGATATACAAAAGTTATTCCCGCCTGCTTTACACCCTGACCGGTTTTTTTATCAAAGACGGAAAATTCAACCGGGATAAAGCCCTGATGATTTGTACGACCCCGAAGGGCAAAGAATATTTGAGAAACTATATGGACGAATTCGCCCAATTGGAGCAGCAATACAATAATATCGGCCTTTCCCGCCTCAAAGCGATGAAAGAGCTTTTAAAATGCCTGCTGGTTTTAATCACCGAACAGCCCTTCAGCAACGCACCGCTCCCCTTCGCCAAGACGAATCCCGACGGATCCCTAAAGACTTCCTTTGAAGATTATCTTGCAGAAAACCGGATGCGCCTGGAAAACCTATACGAAGCTAACGCTTTTGACATCAAGGAGTATTCCGAAAGAGCCACTCAGGGCAAAATCGGCTGTTCCTATTATGAATATGTGGAAGGTTCTCTCAATCACCGGGTAAGACTACGCTACTATCCTCAGCCGGAGGGAATTCAACCCAACGGTAAAGTAATCTATATGTCCACACCGCTCATCAACAAACCGGAGTTGTTCGATCTGGCCACCGGAAAGTCTGTTGTCGAGGCCATGCTGAAAAAAGGTTATATCATTTACCTGGTGGATCACGGTGATCCGGGCTGGGAAGAAACGGAACTGGGTCTTGATTTTTACGGAAAAACAATTCCTGATTTCTATCTCGACATGATCAAAAAGCGACATCCACGGGATGAGATATACATCATGGCCTACTGCATGGGCGGCACGTTAATTCTCCCCTACCTGGCAAGAAGAGCGGAAGAGTTGCTGGCTGAAGGCAAACCGATGGATATCACAAAAATCGCCTTGATGGCGTCACCGATGAAATTTGATGACGAAGAAAGCGGACACTATCCGATTCGTTCACTGATTCGTCGCGATTACGATCCTTATCTGATGAAGGAGCTTTTCGGTTCTGTGAATATTCCCCCGCAGGTTATTGAAGCGGGGATGAACGAAATTCAACCGGGCGTTCAGCACACGGTTGTCCTGGGTTTCTATGGACGCGCGGAAATCAAGGAATCCATCGCCGACTCGGCGCCTTTCCTTTACTGGCTGACGCACGGCACGAAGTTTCCGGTCAGCGCCCATGTTCAATGGATTCAGAATATATTCATCGGCAATCAGGTGTATGAAGGCAAATATTGTCTGCCTTCCCTCAATCCGAAATTCGACGGCAAACCGGTGAATATGGCCATTTTGAAAAAAGCCGGCGTCAGAATTTTCGATTACAAGGGATCCCGGGATCCCATCGCCCCGGCAGGCTCCTGTGTAGCCGGCGAAACATGGGGCTGTGTGGATACGGGGAATGTTAAAGTTACCTGTGGCGGACTTAATCGTGTCATTGAAAAAAATATCGGTCATATCTTTGTTGTCAGCCGCAAACTGCTGGCCGAATATCTGGCCCTGGTCGAAGATTTCTATAATGATTCTTCCATCAATCAACCGGCAATGGTAGTCAGAAAAGATTCTTCCACCCGGAATATTGCCGGCAATGTTGTTGATATAAAGAAAATTCAGGCAAAGAAATAATTCATGTTCAATCAGTCAAGTTTCACTCCGCAAAGACAGCGGCTCATGATTTATATCATTCTCGCTGCCGTCACCGCTGCCGTTTACCGGCAGGTCCATCATTTTGAATTCATCAATTTCGATGATGTCATCTACATCACGGAAAACCCGATGATTCAATCAGGAATCTCTCTTAATGGTTTCTACTGGTCTTTTGGTTCAAAATACTTTGGTTTATGGAATCCGTTGGTCTGGTTGTCTTTCATGGTTGATCATCAACTGTATGGCCTGAAAGCCGGCGGATATCACGTCACCAACCTTATTTTGCACATCCTCAGTACATTGCTGCTCTTCTGGCTCTTCTGCCGCATGACCGGTACCGTCTGGAGGAGCGCCTTTGTCGCGGCTTTCTTCGCCCTGCATCCGCTGCATGTGGAATCTGTCGCCTGGGTCTCGGAAAGGAAAGATGTCTTAAGTGCCTTCTTCTGGATGCTGACGTTATGTTTTTATGTCTATTACACGGAAAAACCGGCCATAAAAAGATATCTGCTGATTGTTTTTTCTTTTGTCCTGGCCCTGCTGAGCAAACCGATGGTGATCACCCTGCCGGTGATCATGATTTTACTGGATTACTGGCCGTTGCGTCGTTTTGAATCCCGAAAGGGCAATCTGTTTTTGTGGCAGGTGAAGGAAAAACTTCCTTTTTTTATTTTGTCGGCAGTTCTTGTTATTGTCACTCTTTATACTCCCGGTGGACAGGATGCATTCACCAAAATCATTCCGCTGGATTCAAGATTGGCCAATGCACCCGTTGCTTTTATGACTTATCTTGCTAAAACTTTCTGGCCACACAACATGGCGATTTTCTATCCCTTTGCAGAGCAAATTCCGGTTTGGAAGATTGCAGGAACATTTTTGCTGATCGTTATGATCAGTGCAACGGTTATCGTGATGGCAAAACGTCTGCCTTTTTTATTGACAGGATGGCTGTGGTTTCTGATAACCATCATCCCGGTTATCGGAATCGTTCAAATCGGAGATTTCGCGATGGCCGACCGCTATCATTATCTGCCCTCTATCGGGATTGCCGTCATGCTGGCCTGGGGAATACCGCATTTAGTCAAAAGCGAACCGATAAGGAACTGGTTTCTGTTGCCGGCGGGCATAGGTGCTCTTCTCTTTTTGGCTTTTTGGGCATGGCAGCAGTGCGGTCACTGGAAAAATAGCATTGAGCTCTGGCAGCACGCTCTTCATGTAACTGATAATAATTACATGGCGCACAATAATCTCGCCTCCGCTTTACTGGAAAAAGGAGAAACCCGACAGGCAATGGACCACTATCAGAAAGCAATTGAGATCAATCATTACCCCGCTGCATATTATAACACGGGAGTGATTTACTATCGTCTTGGGCAGTACCATCAGGCAATCGAACAATTCAAGCAAGCCATACACGAACAGCCTGACTATGCCGCAGCCCACTTTAATCTGGGATTTGTCTATCATCTGCTCGGTCAGCATGATCTTGCTCTGGAAGAATACAATGCAACGATCCGGTTTATGCCCAATCACGCCAACGCTTACAACAGTAGGGCTTTTCTTTATTTAAATCAGGATAACAGCATCGCCGGATGCAGCAATGCCCTGAAAGCCTGCCAGTTAGGAAATTGTACAACTTTAATGTGGGCCAAAGAGAAAAGGCTTTGCGTCAATTCACCATGATTCTGATAGATAATAATTGACTATATTTACAAAATTTTATTACTGATAAGTTAAATGAATAAAAAAGTTTTACTCATTATTGCATTTTTAATTATTGCTTCATGCTTCGTATTTGGCCGAATAGCGGGTAATGACTTTATCAATTTAGATGATCAAGGATATATAACCAAGAATCATGATGTTCAATCCGGATTTAATTTTCAAACCATTAAATGGGCATTATCAGCAGTTGTTATAAGCAACTGGCATCCTTTGACTCTGCTTTCGCACATATTGGATTGGAGTCTCTTCGGAGCAAACGCTGCCGGCCATCATCTTGTCAGTCTTTTTTTGCATATCGGTAGTATTATCTTTTTATTTTTATTTCTAAACAAGACAACACATAATCTTTGGGCTGCTGCTTTCGCGGCAACGTTTTTCGCTCTACATCCGCTGCGCGTAGAATCAGTAGCATGGGCTTCAGAACGAAAAGACGTTTTGAGCATGTTTTTCGGCATGGCTTCTATTTATGTTTACGCCTTTTATACTGAAAATCACAAACTATCCAAATATTTTCTATGTTTGATGTTATTTAGCCTTAGTCTGATGTCTAAATCGATGTTCGTAACATTACCATTTGTTTTATTGCTTTTGGATTACTGGCCTCTTGAACGATGGCAGAACGCTAAGGATGCTCCTGCCGAAAGCATATTTAAAATCGCGGGAAGACTCCTTTGTGAAAAGATTCCTTTTTTCTTCCTAACGATTGCAGTCAGCATTATTACATTCTGGGCGCAAAACAAAGAATTGTCCGTTGCTTCTGAATCAATTCTACCGTTCCCCACACGAGCAGCCAACGCAATTGTTTCTTTCTCTTCTTATCTGGTAAAAACCATCTATCCAATAAATTTGTCTATATATTATCCCTATGATTTTTATCTTCCTTTATGGAAAGTTTTAATTTCTGCTACTATCCTAATATTAATTACAGCCACTGTTTTCTATTTCATTAGAAAACTTCCTTTTTTATTTGTCGGATGGTCATGGTATTTGGGAACACTGATCCCTGTAATTGGTCTGGTTCAGGTAGGAACCCAATCAATGGCCGACCGCTATACTTATCTGCCATCAATCGGCATTGCCGTTATGCTAGCCTGGGGCTTTTCTTGTTTGATTGAGAATTACGGTATCTTAAAAAAAATCATGCTCCCCATGACCCTTGCCTTACTTATAATAATATCAGTCTTAACATGGAATCAGTGCGGCTACTGGAAAAACAGTTACTCTTTATTTAAACACGCTGTGAAGATAACTAAAGATAATTACATTGCGCATGAACGTCTGGCCGCCTATTTGGTTGAAAAAGGAAATTTCAATGCGGCTATCTATCACTATAACAAGGCGATAAGTATAAAAACGCAGCCGATCCTCTCTTATGCAGGCAACTATATTGACAGAGGAAATACTTATGCCAAGTTAGCTATGTATCAATTAGCCATTGAAGATTTCAATAAAGCTATCAAAATCAAACCAGATTCAGCCGATAGTTATTATGCAAGAGGAACAACTTACGGTAGATTTATGGGCCAGTATAAAATGGCTATTGACGATTTAAATAAAGCAATTAGCTTGAAACCTGATTATGTTGATGCTTATATCAACAGAGGACTCGTATGGGATAAACTCGGCTTATACCAAAAGGCCATTGATGATTTTAATGAAGCTATCAAAATCAAGCCAGATTACGCCAATGCCTGGAATAACCGAGCTTATGTTTATTTAAATCAGAAAAATTTTCGGTTAGGTTGTCTTGATGCCATAAAGGCATGTGACCTGGGAAATTGTAAAGTTTTAGAATTAGCTAAGCGCAAGGGGAGTTGTTCCTAATAATGAATAACTGCAACAAGAAAAATTTAATTTTCCCCGCCTTCCTACTATTAATTTCAAAATCAAATATGATGACACAGTAACGTAAAACCGGCTTATGGCAGTATCTTCCCCTTAGGCAAAAGAAAGTGTGACGATGCCAAACAAAAGCAGCACCTATATTTGGTAAGAAATTATTTATAATATTTTCTGACAACCGCCGTAATCACACCGGCAATGCGTAAATCAGCCCGCGGGGTGATGGCAGCATATTGGGGATTGGCCGCTTCGAGTGTCACCGTCCTCCCGTCTCGCCGAAAATATTTCATGGTCCAGTTACCGTCCACTTCAGCCAGAACGATATCGCCGTTTTTCGGCTCGCGGTTGCTTTCCACAATAACCATGTCCTTCTCTCTGATTCCTGCGTCACTCATGGAATCGCCTTTGACAGAAAGTAAAAATGAGTTTTGAGGATTTCTGACCAGATATTCATCAAAGGATACAATACCTCTTAATTCTTCTTCAGCAGATGTCGGCAATCCAGCGCAGACTTCACCGGCCAGTTTCAACGCACGCGGATTGCGCGTCAGAGATAAAAACCCTTTGGTATCTTTTTGCAGGATTCCTGCATCCAGTAATTTTGTCACCCAGAAATGAACGACGCTTTTGGAACGCACTCCAATGATTTCAGCGATTTCGGAATAGGTGGGCATTCTGCCGTTATCTAGGAAAAAAACGGTGATTTTTTTCTCCACATCCTGTAAAGTTCGCTTGACTTTCATGGCATTCATGATATAGAACGATCGTTCTATTGTCAAGCTTTTATTTTATAGGGAATATTGTGAACAAGAAATTAATCACATTTCTGGCCACGGGATTCGGCTCCGGATTGTCACCCATAGCTCCCGGCACGGCGGGAACGCTGGTCGGTGTTTTGATTTGCCTGCCCTTTATTCCGCTGCCTTGGATTGCTCGGCTGTTTTTTGTTCTTGTCCTGCTGGCGCTTTCCATTTATGTTTCAGGACAGGCGGAAAAATTTTATCAGAAAAAAGATGACCAGCGTATTGTCATTGATGAGATTATCGGCCTGCAAATCACCATGCTGCCTGTAGCAATCAATGTCCTGAATCTGTGTGCGGCCTTTGTGCTTTTCAGAACTTTTGATATTTGGAAACCCTTCCCTGTCAAAAACTTGCAGGGGCTGCCCGGTGGTTGGGGCGTTGTGGCCGATGATGTCGCCGCCGGAATTTACGCAGCGGCGATTATGTGGTTTTTAAAGTTCGGAGGGATACTATGAAATTAGGTATCCTCACCATCGGAAATGAATTAATGAACGGAAGGATTGCAGACACAAACGCGTCCTTCATCGCGCGTGAAGCCAGCCAGCAGGGCTGGAGCGTGGAAGCCATCATGTCCGTAGGGGACGATTTTGACGCCATCAAAGACCGACTGGATTATCTGCTTTCTATGACCGACGCCGTCATCTGCTCCGGCGGCCTGGGGCCAACTTCCGATGACATTACCACTGAGGCCATTGCCAGAGCTTTCGACCTTCCTTTATACATGGATGAAAACGTTCTGAATTTTATAAAGGCAATTTTTACTCAATTCAATCTGCGCTGGGTAGAGAACAACACAAAGCAGGCTATGTTCCCGCAGGGAGCCGAGGTTCTGCCCAACGCCAGAGGCACGGCGCCGGGCTTCTGCCTGAAGGTTTCCGGAAAACTGATTTTCGTCATTCCCGGGGTTCCCGCCGAAGCCAAACTCATGATAACCAACAGTGTCTTTCCCGCACTGCGCAAGCATTTTCCGCAGGACGAACTGTATATCGTCAAGCAAACCATCAGGACATTCGGGCTTTCCGAAGCCGCCGTGGATAATCAGGTCAAGGATATTGACTTTAAATCGCTGGGCGTGAGCATCGGCTTTTATCCGGTGTTTCCTGAGAACCATATTGTCCTGATCGCGCAAAGCAAAAATCAGGAAGCAGCGCGAAAAAATCTGCAAAAAGCACAGGACGCGGTATCGGCTCATGTGCAGGATTATATTTTCGCTTACGGCGACCAGACACTCGAAGAAGTGATTGCCGGACTTTTAACCGAAAAAAAACTAACCATCGCAGTGGCGGAATCTTGCACGGGTGGAATGATTACCAGCCGCCTTACCGATGTTTCCGGCAGTTCCGATTTTCTGGAGCGCGGACTGGTAACATACAGCAACGCCGCCAAAATCAGCATGCTGGGCGTGCCCGCCGAAATCATCGAAAAGCACGGCGCGGTAAGCGAAGAAACCGCGCGGCTGATGGCCGAAGGCGTGCGCAAGCTCGCCGGAACGGATTTGGGACTTTCTTCCACCGGCATTGCCGGACCGACCGGTGGAAGCAAGGAAAAACCTGTGGGCACTGTTTATATCGCGCTGGCGGACTCTAAAAAAACGATTTGTCGCCATTATGCCTACCGCTGGGATCGCCAGAGAAATAAAAGCATATTTGCCGAAGCGGCACTGTTTTTGCTGAAAAACTACTTGCAGGGAAAGGCTAATAACATTCACTGATTTTGGAAGCGTCAGCGGAATTATCTTTTTTGTCATGCCGGACTCGATCCGGCATCCACGAATTATAAACTGGTTCCCGGCCTTCGCCGGGAAGACGACAGAAAATGAGGAAATATTTTAGAGTATGACAGCCGATTCTGAAAAAAATATTCGTGCCTTTCTGGCCATCGAGCCGCCGGAAAATGTTCTGGAGGAGATAACGCGTCTACAGGAAAAATTAAAACGGGAAATCAGCGGTCGGCTTAGCTGGACACGGCCACAAGGTCAGCACCTGACCTTAAAATTCTTCGGCGATATTTCCAGAAAGGATATCAATAATATTAGCACCGTTGTACAGAAGCGGGTGGTTGCAGAGCAAAAATTGAATCTGAAAATCGAAAAGCTGGGTGTTTTCCCCGATGCCCGCAGGCCGCGGGTGCTTTGGTGCGGCGTTACCGACGATGTAGAAAAACTAATCAATCTCCAGAGAAAACTGGATAGCGATTTCGCGGCAATCGGCTTTCCCGCGGAAGATAGGTCTTTCAAAGCACATCTGACCCTGGCACGAATTAAAGACCCACGCGAAATCACGGGCATGAGTGAAGCGCTGAAGAAATACGATTCTTTTAAAGCCGGAGAATTTATCGCCGATAAATTGTTTTTGTTTCAAAGCAATCTTTCTCCGCAAGGCGCTGTTTACACAAAACTGGCGGATTTTGCTTTGAGTGGATGATATTCGAGTTTTTGCATTTTTTGCAATAACTCATAATGAAAGTTCAGTGTGTTCCATTTTGGAACATGCTGCCGTGAACAAGAAAAGGAGTATATATGTATAAAGATGATATTCTAAATCTTATTGAACAATCACCTCTGGAGATCGATACAGAGATACAACTGACAGGGCGTCCGCCAACAATGGCTAGCTCTGAATTTCTCACGAATAAAGAGCAAGGCGATTGGGCGGAAAGTGTTGTCTTTAAAGCAATCAATGAATTTTCGAAAGAGTATTTTGCTTTAGAATATGGACGATCTGAATCAATTGCTGCTGGTGATGAGGGCTTTAATGATTTTTACATGGAATATCAGGACGAACTTAATACAATAGGGAAACGACCAGATTTATTAATTTTTAAAATTAGCGATTTCCCTGATCGAAAGATAGATATTGAGAATGACGAACATATAAGGCGAGCAGTAGCAGCACTTGAAGTTAGGTCAAGTTCTTTTTTAGCGGATAAATATGCTTCGTTCATGAGAGAAAGACAGCATCAAGCTATTCATAAATGTTCTGAAATCAAAAATACTATTCTAAACACTACCTCTGGCGCTTTATTAAGACGCAAAAATGAAACTATTTATAATCTTATAGCGAACGCTACTGATGATACCTTCAGAGAATTAGATTTTCGCTGTCCTTCTTGGTCTTTAACGCAAGAGTTAAGGAACCTAACGACATTATTAAAAGACATGAAAGAGAATATTAAGATATTGCACAAACGCGATTATTTAAGCATTACTCCTAAGATGGAAGATATTGCTCTTGTCAACAGATGGATACAAAACTATAACGTTAAACATTTCTATCTTCAGGTATTTTTTGATAAGGCATATATTATATCTTTCAAGGATATCTTGACATTAATCTCTAACGATAACAACGATGGTAATAATTTCTCGATTGAAAGGGATGTAAAAAATCAAGGCAAAACGACAATAAAAATAAATGTGCAGATCGGAAAAGAAATCTTGGGCAAGATAGATATGCCGAAACATACATCAGCAATGAAGGAATTAGAAAGAGGCCGCCTCCTGTTCTATGTAACCTTTGCAGGCGGGAAAGGATATCTTGATCAAGAAGTATTTATGAGAGATATTATCAATGCGTGAAGAAAAATATATAGCGGAAACTCCAATCAAGCGCAGGAAGGATTACGGCCAATTCTTTACACCGCCACCTGTTGCGCGACTTATGGTAACATGGATTATGAAGGATAATCCTAAAACCATATTAGATCCGGCGTTTGGATTGGGTGTGTTTTATGATGAGGCATTAAAACTGAGTCTAACACATAAATTTTACTTTGTTGGTTATGAGATTGATAGACACATAATGGATTACCTTAATCACAATTGCAACATCTCAAATCTTCAGATTGTAAATAGTGATTATCTTGATGCTGATCTCGGATTATTTGATGGTATTGTTTGCAATCCGCCATATATGAGATTTCAGAAATTTCTCAATCGGCATGCGGTTTTGCCGAAAATTGAAGAGAAAATAGGGAAAAAACTTATCGGTTACTCAAACATATCTTCTCTATTCCTTATAAAGGCTCTAAAGGAACTTGGCATGAACGGCAATTTGGCATTCATTATGCCTTTCGAGTTTTTCAATACAGGTTACGGAGAAGAAATCAAGAAAAGTTTACTAGAACATCATTTACTAAAGCAGATTTTAATCTTTGAAAATGAAAAAGAAATATTTCCGGAAGCGACAACAACCGTCTGTGTCCTTCTTTGTAAAAATGACGGCAAAGAAGATACTATAAAAATAACATTCATTAAAACTAATGAGGAACTAAATCAAATATCCGATATCACTAATTTCTATCAGCGAAAAATCATGCCTTCAGATTTACCATATAATAAAAAGTGGACGCCAATCATAATGGCATTATTTTCTGAGCAGAAAAGTCCAGATGATTTTTGCAAATTATCTCTTTATGGGACGGTTACCAGAGGGATTGCCACTGGAGCTAACGAATTTTTTGCGCTAACGAAATCAAATATCGAAAACTTACAACTTGGTTATGACAACATTTGTAAATGTATCACAAAGAGTTCGCAAATTAAAAAGGCAGTTTTTACGGATATTGATTTTGACATACTATACAATGCAAATAAACCTATATATTGCTTAGACGTAAAAGATCATGACAAACAAGAAATAAAAAAATATATAAAAGAAGGAGAACAACTAGGATATCACGAAAGATACCTCACAAAAACGAGAAATCTTTGGTATGAAATAGAAAAAAGAAAACCTGCACCGATTTTGTTTGGTGTATTTAATAGAGGTCATTTAAAGGTTGTTCGAAATTTAACAACGGCAATCAATTTTACGTGTTTCCATTCTTTTTACCCAAATATGTTTGGACAGGAACTCGTCAATAAGCTTTTTGTTTATTTGCTAAGCGATATAGGACAGCAAATTATAAAACTTAACAAGCGAAGTTATGGAGATAATTTAGACAAATTTGAACCAGGCGATTTAAATGATGGTTTATGTCCTAATCAGACACAATTTGAATTAATCGATGAAGAAGAAGCAGACGAAGTAATCAGTGTTGCTAAAATCGATGAAGAAGCAGCTATAAAGTTAAGTAATAATTTAATTGATAGAATTATGAACTATCGAAACGAAGTTAAGACAGAAATATTGCCTGCATTTCCTCATCAAGGAAGGTAGGCTAAATTTTTATTTCGCAAATAATTTTAAAATTTTTAAATAATAGAACTATAGAACTAAGGAGGGTATTGTATTATGGCGGATATGGACAGATCAAAGGCTGTTGATTTGGCGATTTCTCAGATAGAAAAACAGTTCGGCAAGGGCTCGATTATGAAGCTGGGCGGCTCGGAAAAAGTGGATGTTCCGGCCATTTCCACCGGCTCGCTGAGCCTCGATATCGCGCTGGGAACGTTCGGTGTTCCGCGCGGCCGCGTGGTAGAAATTTACGGGCCGGAATCCGGCGGTAAAACGACGCTCGCCCTGCACATCGTCGCCGAGGCACAGAAGAAAAACGGGATTGCCGCCTACATTGACGCCGAACACGCACTCGACGTCGGCTACGCCCAGAAAATCGGCGTCAAGACCGACGACCTGCTGATTTCCCAGCCGGACACGGGCGAACAGGCGCTCGAGATTGCGGAAACACTGGTGCGTAGCGGCGCGCTGGATGTTCTGGTGGTGGACTCGGTTGCCGCTCTGGTGCCCAAGGCGGAACTGGAAGGCGACATGGGTGACGCCCAGATGGGTTTGCAGGCGCGTTTGATGTCGCAGGCGCTGCGCAAACTTACCGGCTCGATCAGCAAATCTAAAACCACCGTGATTTTCATCAACCAGCTGCGCATGAAGATCGGCGTTTTCTTCGGCAATCCCGAGACGACCACCGGCGGCAACGCACTGAAGTTCTATTCCTCGCAGCGCCTTGATATCCGCAAGATGACCTCCATCAAAAACGGCCAGGATGTCATCGGATTCCGCACCAAGGTAAAAGTGGTCAAAAACAAGATGGCTCCGCCTTTCCGAGAAGCGGAATTCGATATCATTTTCGGCGAAGGCATCTCGCGAGAAGGCGACGTGCTGGATCTGGCGGCGGAAAACGGCATCATCGAAAAGAGCGGTGCGTGGTATTCCTACAAGGGCGACCGCATCGGCCAGGGACGGGATAATTCCAGAATATTTTTAAAGGAAAATCCCGATGTGATGGCGCAGGTCGAAAACGACGTCCGCGTCAAACTGGGCGCGCTTCCCAAAGAACAGGAAGAAGATAAGTGAAAGTTCTCGATTTGGAGGCGGCAAAGCAAAAGGCTTTTCGTCTTTTGGCTTTGCGGCCGCATTCGGAAAAAGAGCTGGAAAAGAAACTGCGGGAAAAAGGTTTTCCCGCAGTTGTCATTAAAGAAACACTGGAAAAACTCCACGATTTGAAGTATCTCAATGACGAATCTTTTGCGAATCAATGGACTCGTAATCTTGCTGTCAACAAACTCTGGGGAAACAAAAAGATCATCGCTAGTTTGCGTGAAAAAGGCCTGAGTGCAGAATTGATTGCTTCATCCATTGAAAAGGCGCGTGAGGAATTGCCGGAAGAAGCGGCGATTGAAATTTTAATCAAAAAGAAAGCGGCCAAAAGAAAAACGTCCGCTTTGGATTTTAAGGAAAAACAGAAAATTTTTCAGACTTTGATGGGACGCGGTTTCCCGCCGAGTCTGATTTTGAATAAATTGGGAAGGATGAAAAAGGAAGATATTGATGGCGAAGACTGGGAATGAAATCAGGGAAAGTTTTTTAAAATATTTCGAGAGCAAGGGGCATACCGTCGTGGCAAGTTCGTCACTGATTCCCAAGGATGACCCCACGCTGCTTTTCACCAACGCGGGCATGGTGCAGTTCAAAAACGCGTTCCTGGGGCTGGAAAACCGTGGCTACACCCGGGCGGCAACCTGCCAGAAATGCGCGCGTGCCGGCGGCAAACACAACGATCTTGAAAATGTCGGCGTCACCGCCCGTCATCATACCTTCTTCGAAATGCTCGGTAATTTTTCCTTCGGCGATTATTTCAAGGAAGAAGCCATCGCCTGGGCGTGGGAATATCTGATTGACGTGGTTAAACTTCCCAGGGAAAAACTCTGGATAACCATTTTCAAAGATGACGACGAGGCGTTTGAAATCTGGAACAAGAAAATGAACGTTTCCGCTGAGCGCATCATTCGCATGGACGAGAAAAGCAATTTCTGGATGATGGGCGAAACCGGCCCCTGCGGCCCCTGCTCCGAAATTCTTTATGATCAGGGTGAAGGCACCGGCTGCGGCCGTCCCGAATGCGATGTGCATTGTGACTGCGATCGCCATCTGGAAATCTGGAACAACGTCTTTACGCAATTCGACCGCGATGAATCAGGCAAGCTGACTCCACTGGCAAAACCCAGCATTGACACGGGCATGGGACTGGAACGTCTTACTGCCGTCATCCAAGGCAAGAAGAGCAATTACGATACAGACCTCTTCACACCGATTATCCGCTTTGTTGAAAAAGTCTCCGGAAAAACCTACGGACAAAACGCCGATAATGATATTTCCATCAGGGTTATTGCCGATCACAGCCGCGCGGTGACATTTTTAATCGGCGACGGGATCACACCCAGTAATGAAGGGCGCGGTTATGTATTGAGAAGAATTCTGCGCCGCGCCGCCCGCCACGGCAAGATGCTCGGCATCAACAAACCTTTCCTGAATGAAACCGCCCAGGTCGTCATTGACATGATGAAAGACGTTTACCCCGATCTGGTGGAAAAAGCTTCTTTCATTACCAAGATGATTCTCAATGAAGAACAGCGTTTCATGGAGACGCTGGACGCCGGACTGCGCATCCTCAATGAAGAAACAGAGGCGCTGAAAAAGGAAGGCAAAAAGGTAATCTCCGGCGCGCTGGTTTTCAAACTCTACGACACCTACGGGTTCCCCACGGATTTGACGGCGGATATCGTCAAACGTGATGGCTTCACACTGGACAACGAAGGTTTCGAAAAAGAAATGGAAGCACAGCGGGAACGCGCGCGCGGCGCCTGGAAGGGAAGCGGCGAAGAAGCTGTTGCCGAATGCTATCTCAAGGCTTCCAGTTCCGGCATCACCACGGAATTTTGCGGCTATGACAAAACAAAAAAAGACAACGCGGAAATAAAGGCAATATTTATTGACGGGAAACCGGTTGAGACAGCCAGCGAAGGACAGAAGGCGGAAATCGTTCTGGACAACACGCCTTTTTACGGAGAAGCCGGCGGTCAGACCGGCGATACCGGTTTCCTCAAGGGATCGGGATTTAATTTTACGGTCGAAGACACGAAAAAGCCCGTCGAGAATTTCATCGTGCATAAAGGCATTGTCAGCAAGGGTGAAATCAAAGTCGGCGCGAAGGCGAAACTGGTTGTTGACGAGGAACGGCGAAAAGCCATTGCCGCCAACCATTCCGGAACGCACATTCTGCAGGCCGCGCTCAAAGCGGTTCTCGGGGACCACATCAAACAGTCCGGTTCACAGGTCACCGCGGAAGGCTTGCGGTT